>TARA_R100000789_G_scaffold99707_2_pt1 | contig 22894 bp, 19 predicted proteins | sample TARA_R100000789 | Tara Oceans TARA_R100000789 (sample SAMEA2623403) | marine metagenome | biome: marine biome (ENVO:00000447); feature: mesopelagic zone (ENVO:00000213); material: "saline water (ENVO:00002010), including plankton (ENVO:xxxxxxxx)" | depth 450 m
TTGAACCACAAAGGCACGAAGGCACAAAGAGTTTTCTGATTTAATTAATCCAATACCAATCCCCACCTCTGATTATAGATTCTCTTTGCTTCTTAATTCTCTTCGTGCCTTAGTGTCTTCGTGGTAAAAATATTTTTTTCTTATTCAAAGGCAATGGCTTTTTGAATTCGAAATCTTCGGCTGTCCCCATTGGAGTAGTCGAGTCTCTACTTTAACTGAAAAGCTAGAATAGATAAGGATTTTATGCTTGAAAATAGATCATTCCTTCACCGATAGGCCGATCAACTTCATTCCCTCTTCGCATGTCGCGATCAGTTCATCCAGCTGAGCATTGCGGATTTTCTTCAGTAAATTTGCAAAGTCGGGGCCGGGTTTGAGTCCCGCCAGGATGAGGTCCTGACCTGTGACGAGGGGAGGAGGATCGAGAATTTCGACTGATGTTCTATCGAGATAGTCTCTGCAGAATTCGATTTCCACAAATGTTTTTTTGTGAACTTCCGCAGCGATTTGCATCCACTCCAGTAGAAGTTCACAATGCGGATTGATTAAAAGCGGTTTGAGTCGATGCAAGGGAAGTTGATGGGCTTCATCAAGGGCATCGCGATGCGTTATCAGCCAGTGGATTCTGTCGATTTCAGAATTTGAGAGTTTCAAATCCCGACACATCTCCAGGGTGGCTTTTTCCGAGTTGTCATCCTTTTTGAAGGCAATGCTCAGCAGAATTGCCATGGACAGTTCGAAGGAGTCTGATTGCTGGGCCAGAAGCATTTGATGAATGACTTCAGTGACTTCAGGTATCCAGTGGTTTTCCAGTATTGGCAAAATTGGAAACAACAGTTGCAGCGATTCCAGCAATTGCACGCCGAACATGCGGTTGGGATGAGCCAGGATGAGCCGCAATTCCTGGGAAATTCGTTCTCGACTAACGACTTCAATTTCCGTAGCCATGCTGCGAATTGCCTGAGCAGTCTGTTTATCCAGATCAAAACCGAATCGAGCAGTGAAGCGAACGGCTCGCAGCATGCGAAGTTTGTCTTCGGTCATCCGTTCGGTGGGGTTACCGATCGCCCGAATTCGGCCTGCTTTTAAATCTTCCTGACCACCGACATAGTCGAGAACCTGATTGTTTCGAGGATCAAAGAACATGCCGTTGATTGTGTAATCGCGACGAAGGGCATCTTCCTGAGCAGAACAGAATTCGACCGATTCCGGGCGACGTCCATCCAGATAGTTTCCATCGGAGCGAAACGTTGCCACTTCAATCATCCCGGCTTCTTTTGAAGGCCCGAGAACGACGATCACTCCAAAGCTTTCGCCGACTGCCAATGTCTTGCGTTTGCCGAAAATGCGTCGAATATCCTGCGGCAGCGCATTGGTCGCGACATCGTAATCCTTGGGCTGACGTCCCAGTAAATAATCCCGTACGCAGCCTCCCGCCCAGTAAGCTTCATAACCTTCCTCAACCAGCCGATTGACAACCTCGATTGCAAATTGTCGTTGAGGGTCAGCAGACATACAGCGGACTTACGTCAAGGAAAAACTAAAATTTTCAACAGCGTCTTGGTTATTCGAAACCGCAGTGAGTTAATGGATGTCTTTGAAAATCCGCTCGATTGTTTAAGTCGACTTCAAAATTATCAATGATAATCACATCCTGCTTATCGGCGAGGAAGACGAAGCACTCCTCGAAAACCTACTTTTGGAGGGCGGTCTGTCATACTAGCGCCTTCTCGGTGCCACAATGTCCAGTTCTCACCATTCCCTTTGACAACGTGCGTTGATTTAGGTTCAGAAGATTTTGGTCCTTCCCAGTTTCGGGGGACAGAACCGTCTGTTGCTAATGCGAGTTCATAGGCATTGGGAGCATACCAGTCGGCACACCACTCTTTAACATTTCCAGCCATGTCAAAAACACCATACGGACTTTTGTCAGCTGGGTAGCTCATTGGAATTGAAATTTGCATGAGTTCTCGCGGCTTGTGCCAGGCCGCTCGACCGAATCCCCAGGGATGATCGAATCCACCTGCTCCACGAGCCGCTTTTTCCCATTCGGATTCCGTCGGCAGCTGTTTACCAATGTATTCCAGATAGGCAGCAGCATCTCGCCAGAGAACTCCCGAGACAGGCATTGTCGGCCCGCTGCCTTCGCTCAACGCACTCTGGGGGGAACGTTCTCCTATTCCCGAAAGATATTCTCGATACTTTAGGAAATTCTCGTTCGTCACTTCATGAATATCGATATAAAAAGCGGAAACAAACGCCGGATGTTCAGGTCCGACTTTCGGATCGGCTCCATTTTTCCCCTGGATAAAAACTCCTTCGGGGATGTAGGCCATGACGGATTGATCCACATTACATTGAATGCGTCGAGGCCAGCCAGAAGCATCGTATCCGAACTCGGGGAGTTCTTTGAAATTGGGAGGTAAGTTGAATGATCCTCTACGTCCCGAAGCCGTGTTTGGGGATTGTGATGCAATCGTAAAGTGATTGCCGGTGATGCCTGGAGGATTTGCAAATGCGAGTTGATTTCGCTGATCGTATTTCTGATTGGAAAGGGAACCATCCAGTTGCAGAAAATTTCCGGATGTATTTGCGGTGAAAAGGTTGGGTTGGTCTTCTTCGGAGACTTCAACCTCGGCTGGTTTATTTGTCACTTTATTGTTTTTCGCGGGTGCTCCTTCCCTGCCAACCGCAGGCGCAGGAGGGGCGGGAGCAGTGGCTGGCTTCGGGGGAGCAGGAGGAGCCGGGGCAGAGGAGATTCCCTCATCCCCACCACCGCCACAACCAACTGGTAATACCAGCAATCCGCTGATTATCCCGAAGAGAATCAAGGGAGTGACTTTTTGAACCGAATTGAAGAAAGATTGCTGTATGAATACTCTCATTGCCAACCTGAAATCTGGTTAGAGACGTAATATAGGACCTCTATTTGTGTGAACACAATAACAGATGGTCCGGTTGTACTACTATTATCGAGCCGAAATTCTTTTGTGCAATGGCTTAACGATTGAAATTCGGTGTATGTGGGGGCTATTGTGTCGCTTCATCGTACCGCAATCGTTGTAATAGAGTGAAGTCTGCAGAGAGATCTGCTGGAGAACTTAGTGAGATTTTCATTAATTGATAGCGTGACCGAGCTCGATCCCGGCTCATCCATCACAATAGTCAAGAATTTGACTCGATCAGAAGAGTATCTGGCGGATCACTTTCCTGGCTTTCCAGTAATGCCCGGCGTTATGATGCTGGAAACTCTGGTGCAGACAGGTGCCTGGTTGATGCGACTGGATTCTGACTTTGCTTACAGCACAATTCTGCTGGATGAAGCCAAAGCTCTTCGTTTTAAGAGCTTTGTGGCTCCCGGAGATCAGCTCATTGTTAATGTGCAGAAACATAAAGCGGATAATGAAACCTGGACTTTGAAGGCACAGGGGAAAGTTCGTGAGACCGAAGTCGTGAGTGCTCGATTGGTTCTCAAGCAGTTCAATCTGGCAGATCGTGACCAAAAGTTTGCAGAAAATGATCGACGCCTGATCGAACATATGAAGTTAACATGGTCGGAACTGGAACGTGTTTCGACTTATAAAAACAACACCTGATGAATTGCAGTCCCTCAAGACTGGTCGCATCAATTCGTCGATCATCGAGATAATTTAGAGAATTCAACACTCAGGAATAAGTGTCTGACAGAAATTTATCCTGACCAAGAGGAGAAGAACATGAGATTTGAAGGTAAAAAAGTCCTTGTCACTGGTGGTAGCCGTGGCATTGGACGTGCGATTGTTGAGGGTTTTGTTCGAGAAGGAGCTGAGGTAGCATTTGTTTATCACTCGAATCAAACCGCAGCAGATGATGTCATTACGACACTTTCCGGGGAAGGTTTTCAGACAGTTTCCGCTCATCAATGCGATGTTTCTCAGAAAGATCAGGTTGATGCACTCGTTGAATCCCTGATTGAAAAATGGGATCGTGTCGATGTACTCGTCAATAATGCCGGGATCGTCAAAGATGGTTTGATGGCCACCATGGACGGGGATGCCTGGCTGGATGTGATCGGCACGAATCTCAATAGCGTTTTCTACTTCTGCCGAGCCGTCACAAGGCAAATGATGTCGCAGCGGTATGGACGAGTCGTCAATATGTCCAGTGTAGCAGCAGAATATCCTAATCAGGGACAAGTCAATTACGCCGCCAGTAAAGGCGGAGTACAGGGCTTAACTCGTTGTATGGCAACGGAACTGGGCAAACGAGGGATCACAGTCAATGCGATCGCTCCTGGTTTTATTGAAACCGATATGACCGAAGCTGTCCGCAATGCAGCCGAAGGCGAAATCAAGAAAATGATTCCACTACGACGCTTGGGAAGAGCCGAAGATATTGCGAATGCAGCTCTCTTCCTAGCCAGTGACGGGGCATCCTATATTACCGGTCAAATCCTCACAATTGACGGTGGTTTGACGCTTGGTGGCATATAAATCTCGTAATTACCTTAATGAGATGTTACAATACGCACTCATGGCAGCATTTGCGACGAGGACCAATGTCTCTTTTGCAGCTATGATTTTCTGTTCTCATGTCATTGCGTATTTCGACAGAGTAACGAGACAGGAAAAAGGGTTAGCATAAGATCGAGTTTGCTCACCACTCGAAATTATGTTTTGGCTGGTTAATTTTAGGAGTGAGCACTGACGACAACTGTTGAATGCCATATTCCTCTCAAGAGTCAGTTCGCCGTACGGAGTTTCGGGAGCTGTTTTTGGGATGAAGAGTAAACGCGTTCAAAACAGTTTGTCTCTTGGAGAGTTGAAGAATGCCCTCTAGTGAAGAAATTTATTCTAAGGTTCAGGAAACCCTGATCGATGCCTTAGGTGTGGACGACGATGAAGTAACACCGGAAGCGACTCTGGTCGGTGACCTCGGAGCTGAGTCGATTGACTTTCTCGATATCGTTTTCCGGTTGGAAAAAACATTCGATGTCAAAATTCCCCGTGGGGAATTGTTTCCGGAAAACCTGGCAGCTGCCAACTCTGATTTTGTCAAAGACGGTCAGGTGACAGAAGCAGGTCTGGCGGAATTACGAGAAAAAATGCCTCATGCCGACATCGATCAACTGGCTGAAGATCCCCAGGTCGAGAATATTCAGAATCTGTTCACTGTTCAGATGATTTGCAATTTCATCTCCAACAAATTGAACAGCTAATAAAAAGTCAATGTTATTCAGCGGCAAACAGAGAGAATGGATCTCGGTGACTTGGGTAGTCATCGAAATCCATTACTTTGTTTCCATGGATATCAGTATTCTTCTGCTTGATTTATAATTTTCTCGGCTTACTTTCGGATATTTTACCATGCGCTGGTTTTGGGTAGATCGTTTTGTGGAATTCAAATCGGGAATTTCCGCAACGGCGATTAAAAATGTCTCACTGGCAGAAGAGCATCTTCACGATCACTTTCCGGGCTTTGCAGTCATGCCAGGCTCGCTGATCGTGGAAGGGCTCGCTCAAACCGGGGGCATATTGCTGGGCGAAAAGTTCAAGTTTGAACACATTGTCATTCTGGCAAAAGTGCCGAAAATGAAATTTCACAGCCATGCCTGTCCCGGAGACCAACTCCGTTACCATGCCGATCTGGTAGAAGCCAATGAAGAAGGGGGACGGGTTACCTGTACCGCGCATATCGGAGAGCGGCTCGTAACTGAAGGGGAAATCATTTTTGCTCACCTGGATCAGATGGATTCTTCCATGGCTCAGGCGGTGGATCAGAAAAACTTCGTGTTTTCCATGGGTTTAATGAGTATTCTCGATGTCGACAGCATGAGTGAAGCGGTCAATCAATAAGAATCAGTAAGTGAAAATCCTGATGTGGGATGGAAAAGACATTGCCATCAGTGATCCGGGATTTAGAATAAATCGTACATTTCGTATTGTCGCCTAATGAGGGGTTCAAGTGATCGCAGGCATGCCTACAAGAAAACGCGTTGTTGTTACCGGAATTGGATGCATCACTCCGCTCGGACTCGATATGGAAACGACCTGGTCAGCACTGCAGTCTGGAAAGTCAGGTGTCGGATCGATCTCTTATTTTGACGCCTCTTCTTTTCCGACTCGCTTTGCAGCTGAGGTCAAAAACTTCGACCTGTCAAATTATGTCGATGATTCGACGCCCTATCAGTATTCAACCAGCAATACAAAATTTGCGATTGGAGCGGCTTCCCAGGCGGTCAAAGATTCTGGCATTCTGGAAGGCGATCTCGATCCCACCATGTTTGGGATCTATCTGGGAGCCGGAGAAGGGCAACAGGATTTCCCGCTCTTTATGAAGATCATCTCCAATTCGGAACACGATGGCGAAATTGACCTGGAGCGGTTTACAGAACTCGGTCTCCAGCAATTGAATCCCTATTTTGAAGTGGAGCAGGAACCGAATATGCCAGCCGGTCATCTGGCGGCTTTGTTTAATGCTCAAGGGCCAAACTTGAACTGTCTCACGGCCTGTGCCGCTTCCAGTCAGGCGATTGGTGAAGCTGCTGAGTTGATTCGCCGTGGCGAAGCGACTGCAATGCTCTCCGGTGGTTCTCACAGTATGATCCATCCCTTTGGTGTGACTGGTTTTAATCTGCTCACCGCACTTTCCACACGCAACGAGGATCCTCAGCACGCCTCTCGACCATTCGATAAAAATCGGGACGGATTCGTCCTGGGAGAAGGCTCCGGCATGTTGATTCTCGAAGAACTGGAACATGCGAAAAAAAGAGGAGCGAAAATCTACGGCGAAGTGCTCGGCTATGGAAGTACTGCGGATGCGTATAGAATAACGGATATCCATCCAAAGGGTCGCGGTGCAATCGGCTGCATTGAGATGGCGTTACGGGATGCAGGATTGAACAACGATCAAATCGATTATGTCAATGCTCATGGGACGAGTACTTCGGTTAACGACAAAGTCGAAACGATGGCGATTAAAGGAGCATTGGGGGCCTCTGCCGAAAAGACACCCGTCTCCAGTATTAAGAGTATGATGGGTCATTTAATCGCAGCTGCGGGAAGTGTCGAAGCACTCACCTGCCTGATGGCCATTCGTGATAACATCCTCCCACCAACCATGAACTACGAAACTCCCGATCCAGAATGTGATCTGGACTATATCCCCAATAAAGCCAGAGAAGCCCAGGCGAAGTACGCTTTATCCAATAGTTTTGGATTTGGCGGTCAGAATGTTTCGCTGATTTTGGGTGAGTTTACCGGCTAATCAATCAAACCTCGGCAATTTGATTCCGATTCCATCTCGATTCTCATTTAGAAATTGCTATCCTATAATCAGCTCTGAACTTTCAGTGCGGATTTTAGATCAGTTTCTCATCATAAGGGACGTCATTACACGGAGCGTTTGAATTGGATTACTCCTCGGAGTTTTCTAATCATGGATGCTGACTACTCAAGAGAGTATGTTCCGTTGTGTGCCGCAGGACAGGCGAAATGGCAATTCAGATTCTTGTCGGCACCTTTCTGGCGATACTTGCTGTCGATGTGGTTCTCCGCATTGTCTACGGTCGGAAAGCATTGGCGATGCTCGACAGTATGCCTCCTTTTAATGTCGTACAAATCCCACCACAGAAGCAAGCGACATTATTTGAAGCAGTCACTGACGATGGCGTTACGCTTCGAGGGAGTATTTATCACTCCGAAGGAGAAATTCCTCAGGGAGTCATCATCTTCTGTCCGGAAACTCTGGCGAATCACTGGTCTGCTGTTCGCTACTGCCAGGGATTGATGGATGCGGGTTATATCGTTGTTTCATTCGATTTTCGTAATCAGGGTGAAAGTGATCACTACAAGCGATATGAGCCACTTCACTGGGTCTCAGAATTTGAAGTCAAAGATCTGCATACGATAGTGAACTGGGTGAAAGATCAGGAATCTTTTGCCGATTTGCCTCTGGGAGTCTTTGGTGTGAGCAGGGGGGGAGCGACGGCTTTGAAGGCCGCTCGCAATCATCCTGATATTGAGTATGTCTGTGCAGACAGTTGTTACACCAATTACCTGCTCGTCATGCATTATGTGCATCGCTGGGTTCGCCTGATTGTTCCAGAGTGGATTATCCAGGTCCGCAGAACCATGTGGCATGCGACATCAACCGTTGAAATTGCTTTCTTTATTCAGCAGTTCCGAAAAGGTTGCCGTTATCTGAATTCTTCAGAACCGTTTACGAAAATGAAGAATAAGCACGTCATGTTGATTGCCGGTAAAAACGACAGTTACGTGCCTGTTACGATTGCTGAACGAATTCAGGAAATGCTGGGTAAGCAGTGTGAAACACTTTGGATCGTTCCGAAAGTGGCTCACAATGGAGCCCGGGCGAAGTACCCGGAAGAGTACGATCAGATGCTCGTCACTTTCTTTAGCCAGATGCCAACTCTGGAACCAGTGATTTCTACTGAGATGCCAGTTAATCAGCTGACTCAACAGAGCACTGAATCTTTGATTTCCAATTAGTCAGGAAATTCAATTCTTACCTCTTTGAGACTGGTCACTCTCAGGTATTCCTGCCATGATAATATAAGCTTATGATTTCTTTGCTATTTCAGTGAACGAAAATCGAACGCAGGTAATAAGGAACATTCACACGGGTTCCAGGCTGTGAATCAGCAGAATTGAGGCTCGGGGTATGGCGAGAATTTCTTTACAAGTGATCCAGGGACTGGAACGAGGTCAGACTTACTCTGATATCCGAGTACCCATTACCATTGGTCGTGAAGAAGATAATGCCATTCAGCTGAACGATGAACGAATCAGTCGTTGTCATGTTAAAATACAACAGGATGGCGAGCGCATCATCCTGACCGATCTGCAGAGTACGAATGGGAGCCGCGTTAATGGCTTGCCTGTGCAAATGACTGTGCTCCGCCCAGGGGATTTAATCACTATTGGTCGTTGTGTGTTATTATATGGATCTCAGGAAGAAATTGCCGAGCATTGCAACGAACTCCATAAGAAAAGCCTCGAATCTCATCGCCTGATTGATTCTGGAAATACGCTTTCTGGAATTGATGTCGTCGACTCAGGATCGAAGCATGGTGCCGCAAATATGGATACGATCGGTCTGTTCGATGACCACGGTCATCCTGCAGCCGCATTTCCAGGAGGTTGCCCTCCGATTCCTAAAATGGAAACATTGCATAGCCGAAGCGAACTGGCCGATTTGTTAGCCTATCTCCACGCCAGAATCTTGCAAGTCCTTGAATCCAGAGGACTTAACTCCAATGATTCTTCAGGAAAAACGCTTGAAGGTTCCGAAGGTCAAACGATTTCCCAGCCCATCGATTATGCCAGAATCCCCTGGGATCGCTGGCATCAACTTCTGGAACTTGAAACAGAACTTTCCAAAGCTCTCAAGCAGATCTCAGAACCTGATTGAAGCATTCGTTGGTGAGTTAACTTTTCAACGTGACGGGTAACTGATCGATTTTCGCTGCGAGAATAAAATCGTTCTCCGATAACCCGCCAATTGCATGAGTCCAGATTTCAATCTCCACATTTCGATAACCGGAAATATGCAAATCAGGATGATGCCCTTCGGATTCTGCCACTTCTGCGACGGCATTGAAGAATTCAATCCCAGCCATGAAATTCTTCACGGTCCACTGCTTGCGGATTCTTTCTCCATTGTGACAAATCTCCCAGCCGGTTAACTCTTGATTTTGTTCTTCAGCCTGTTCGGTTGTCAGTTTGTCGACTCCCCCTTCACAGGGAAGACATTTCTTGGCAGTCAATTGCTCACAGGTTTGTGCGGGCATGATTTCAATTCTCCTGAAAGAGGATGAGTGATTTTGTACAATTCTATTTTAGTGCCGTATTTATGAAAGTGTAGCGGGTGTTTGGCTGGAAAATAGACATCAAACTCTTACAAATCCGCTAAAGTAAACTGCAAACTGTAGTAGGGAAGCAAGCCCGTAGTTCGATCTCAATTTTCCAAATTTGGATTGAAATCCAAAATCAGATCATGCACGTAAGCTGATAGCTTCGCATTTGAATCGTTAATCAGCTTTTGGATTCCTTCTTCTATTTATCAAAGTTTCCTGATAAGAGATGCGAACTTTCCAGGGAAGTCTGGACATTGGCTTCTCTCGGTTGCATCTGAGCATAGGACTGTTAATCTGACGTGGTTTCCATGCGCTCCGATAAGAGATAGACTCAATCGGGATGGACAGTCAAAAATTCTGCGAGGGATTGCAGATCACGATTTTGAGAATGTGTTCGCAACTAAGACTTCAAGAGGGAAGGTAGGAGAAACGTGCCGCGTCGCGACGATCTGCACAAAATTCTAATCATCGGGTCAGGTCCAATTGTCATTGGACAAGCCTGCGAATTTGATTATTCCGGAACACAGGCCTGCAAATCTCTTCGAGAACTGGGCTATGAAGTCGTTCTCGTGAATTCCAACCCTGCCACAATTATGACCGATCCCGATACGGCTGATCGGACATATATTGAGCCGATTACCTGGCAGTATGTGGAAGAGATTATCAAAATCGAAAGGCCAGATGCGATTCTGCCAACATTAGGTGGACAAACCGGCTTGAATACTGCCATGGATCTCTACAATCGAGGGATTCTGGAAAAATACAATGTTGAATTGATCGGAGCTGATGCGAAGGTCATTGCCAAAGCTGAAGAGCGCGAACAGTTCAAAAAGGCGATGGTCGGTATCGGTCTCGATGTCCCTCGCTCGGAAATTGTGCACACGATGGACGAAGCGCTGGCAGTGCTTGATGAAATTGGCTTACCTCTGATTATTCGCGCCAGTTACACCTTGGGTGGTTCTGGTGGTGGAATCGCCTACAACCGACAGGAGTTTGAAGAGAAAATCCGTCAGGGGCTCAAACTCTCTCCAGTGACAGAAGTTCAAATTGATGAATCTGCTCTCGGTTGGAAAGAGTATGAGATGGAGGTGATGCGGGATAAGAATGACAACTGTGTCATTATCTGCGCAATTGAGAACTTCGACCCGATGGGTGTGCATACAGGCGACTCGATTACTGTCGCTCCTGCACAAACGCTGTCTGATAAAGAATATCAGATGATGCGGGATGCCACGATTGCCTGCATGAGAGAGATTGGCGTTGAGACGGGTGGATCCAATGTCCAGTTTGCGATTCAGCCCGAAACCGGGCGAATGATTATCATCGAAATGAATCCGCGTGTCAGTCGTTCGAGTGCCCTTGCATCAAAGGCAACTGGCTTTCCAATTGCAAAAATCGCAGCGAAGTTAGCGGTCGGCTTCACACTGGATGAAATTCCGAATGACATTACCAGAGAAACACTCGCCTGTTTCGAGCCGACAATCGATTATGTGGTGACAAAATTCCCACGTTGGACCTTCGAAAAATTCCCGGATGCCGATTCGGTCCTGACCGTCCAGATGAAATCTGTCGGGGAAACGATGGCGATTGGTCGAACGTTCAAGGAATCATTCCAGAAAGCATTACGCGGTCTGGAAATCGGTCACTTTGGACTTGGTGGCGGCAAGAAAGATTTATGGGAAAGTTCTCTCCGTCCTGAAGAGGAAGAAATCCGCAGTAAGCTTTCCGTTCCGAACTCAGATCGAGTCTTCTACATCCGCTATGCGTTGCTCTCGGGCATGTCGATCGACGAAGTGCATCGTCTGACTCAAATCGATTTCTGGTTCCTGCGACACCTTGAAGAAATCGTTCAACTTGAGTTGGAGTTGAAAAAGTATAGCAGTGTCCAGTCCTGCCCAATGGATCTACTTACCAAAGCCAAGAAAGCAGGTTTTTCCGATCAACAGCTTGCAGGCTGGTGGAATGTTTCCGAATTGCAGATTCGCGATTATCGTAAAAAGCAGGGTTTGGAACCGGTTTTCAAACAGGTCGATACCTGTGCGGCTGAGTTCGAAGCTTATACGCCTTATTATTATTCGACCTACGAACAGGAAGATGAATCGCCGGCTCGAAATCCTGAGAAGCCACAGCGAATCATGATTTTGGGTGGCGGTCCGAACCGCATCGGGCAGGGGATCGAATTTGATTACTGTTGTTGTCAGGCTGCGTTCGCTCTCAAAGATCTCGGCATCGAGAGCATCATGGTTAATTCAAATCCCGAAACGGTTTCGACTGATTACGATACCTCAGACATTCTTTTCTTCGAACCATTAACTCTCGAAGACGTTCTCAATATTTGTGATCGAATCAAACCTGATGGCGTGATTGTTCAGTTCGGTGGTCAAACCCCATTGAATCTCGCCAAGGGACTTGAAGCGGCTGGCGTGCCGATCATCGGGACAACACCTGACAGTATCGATGCCGCTGAGGATCGTGAACGATTCCAGGAAATTCTGAATTCCATTGGCCTGAAACAGCCACCCAATGGTATCGCGAGCGATGTCGAAGGAGCCCAGTCGACAGCAGCTCAAATCGGTTATCCCGTACTTGTGCGCCCCAGTTATGTACTCGGCGGCCGGGCGATGCAGATCTGCTATCAGGAATCCGAATTGATTCGCTATATGACCGAAGCGGTCAATGCCTCACCGGATCGACCTGTCCTTGTCGATAAGTTTTTACAGGACGCGATCGAAGTCGATGTCGATGCCATTTCTGATGGCGAAACGACAATCGTTGGCGGGATTATGGAGCATATCGAAGAAGCCGGGATCCACTCGGGTGACTCCGCCTGTGCCATCCCACCACATTCGCTGCCTGAGAAAACAATTGAAGAAATCCGCCAGGCGACTTATGCGTTAGCAGAAAAGCTCGAAGTCCGTGGATTGATGAACATTCAGTACGCCGTCAAAGAGCAGGATGGAAAAATGGATGTGTATGTGCTCGAAGTGAATCCACGAGCCAGTCGGACATCGCCGTTTGTTTCCAAAGCCACGGGTATTTCGCTGCCACGCATCGCCGCCAAAGTGATGGCGGGTGTTTCGCTGAAAGAGCAGGGAGTTACGACGGAGGTGATTCCGAAACATACTTCTGTCAAAGAATCGGTCTTTCCATTTTCACGTTTTCCCGGTGTCGATATTGTTCTCGGACCAGAAATGTTGTCGACCGGAGAGGTGATGGGGATTTCTGAAACCTTTGCAGAAGCCTTTGCAAAAAGTCAGATCGCAGCGGGATCGACCATTCCCGAAAGTGGAAAAATCTTTATCAGCATGGCCAGTCAATTTAAAGACCGGATCATTGAGCCTGCTCGTCGCTTGAGTAAACTCGGCTACGAACTCGTAGCCACTTCGGGAACAGCCTCTGCCCTTCAGGCAGCTGATATCCCTGTTCACATTGTTAAAAAAGTACAGGAAGGTCGTCCGAACTTACTCGACCACATGGCGAATGATGAAATTGCTTTCATTTTCAACACGCCGAGCAAACGCGGACCCCTCACCGATGAAGGGCGAATTCGAGCCGCTTCCGTGGCTTATGGTGTCCCTTGCGTAACCACTTTGCCCGGATGCCTGGCAGTGATCGATGCACTGGAAGCCTTTGCATCGAATCCGACCCCCAAAGTCCGAGCGTTGCAGGACTGGATGGCAGATATGAACTGAATTACTATCGGCTGAAGCCGATAGATTTTTTGGCCGTGAGCTTCGGACTGAAGTCCTTTCGCTCACATGTCAGGTGTTTATTGTCCTTGGACAAATTTGAACCCACGATAAAAATGAACCTGAAGGTTTCGCCTGAAGGCGAGGGATTTAGACCCATAGCAAGGACAATAAATGGATTGAACAATCTTCTGAGATTACGAGAGGCTTTATGGTACTGAAGTCGACACTGAGTTTTGCCCAGTATCGCTGCCAGGATTTTCGGGCCTGGGGTGGAAATCGCAATCACAATAAATCCACAAAAAAAACGTAACTTCAATACTGATGTTTCGAGGTGAGATGATTTTCTCTCATGCTGCGTTGGAAGTATTCACTTCGCTTTGAGTTTCGTCTTCATTTTGTTCTGAAACCGCAGGATCCAACTCGCCCCCTTTGCGAAGTTCGGCAAAGTTGGGAAGTTGATCGACACGCCGGATGCCCATGTATTGCAGGAACGCTTTAGTCGTTTCATAGAGAAATGGACGGCCAAGGGAATCGTCTTCGCCGCCGATACGAATCAATTGGCGTTCCATCAATTGCTTGATGACTTCCGAGGACTGCACACCGCGAATCGCTTCGACGTCGGCTCGGGTTATCGGCTGGCGATAGGCGATGATCGTCAATGTTTCCAGAGCGGGAGGCGTCAGTTTCATTTCGACATGCCGCTGATGAATCCGATCAAGCCACTGAGAATATTCTGGACGTGTGAGCAACTGGTATCCACTGGAAATCTGCTCAATGCGAAAGGGAGACTGATCGGCATCGTACAATTCATTGAGTTGCTCGACTAATTCATGACACTGCTTCGCATCGACCAGCTTGGCGGCATCGACAAGTTTTCGTGACGAGAGTGGGCTGTCCGCGACAAACAGAACAGCTTCCAGTCGGGCAATCTGCGGTGTGCGAATTCCAGTGATTGAGACTGTGGTCTCGGCGGAATGAGCGTAAATTCGAGCAATGCGTTCCCGTTCTCGAGAACTTTGCTGCCAGATCGCAGCTGAAGTCCTCGATGACCAGTCGGTCTGTCGTGAGAACGGGTGAGTTGTCATATCAATCTGGGAATGCTCTAAAAAATCACTCTTTTATTGCTTTGACTTCTGGCTTCATGCCAGGGTTCAACCTGCTCGAGAGTTTTCAATAAGGCTTGCAGAGGATCGTTTGCCTCGGCTTCGAATCGTAGAACAGTCGCTTTGCTGGCGGGGCGTGCGTAGCAGGCAAAGTGAGATGTGCCCGGGACAATTCCCGGTTGAATGCGATAATCGGTAATTCCCATCTGAGCCAGTCGGGCAATCCCCTGATCCCAGGTCATCGTCCCGGAAATTTCCTGATTTCCTAATGCAGAGGGCGTCGGAAAATCCTGTGAATTTCCCAGGGATGTTGTCTGAACCGGACTGTTATTTGTAGAGTTGTTCGAAAAATTGACCGGGGTGGAGTCCTGTGCAGACTCTCCAAAAACTGGGACAGGGGAGTCTGACCAGGAAGGAGCGGAGGTATCGGCGATCGGATCCTCAGCCAGAAAACCAGTTTCATCGATGGTTGCAGCGAGTGATCCAAATTGCGGGATGCCAAAGATAGACATCAGCGGAATGGCAGCCAGCGGCAGAGCCATAAAAATGGTCATCAAAAAACCAGCAATGCGTCCCTGCATCTGATTCTTCCTTAAATATTTTTTGGTCACTCAGCAAAATTCTGCTGCAGAAAGACCGATTTCAAACATTGTCTGGAATTCCCCCCATGGAATTCAGAATCGGATTCTATCTGAGAAACTGAAATCCAGCAACAGGAGAATCAGGCTGGTAATGCCGGTTTAATCAACGAAAAACGCCAGATCCCAAGAGAATCTGGCGTTTGACATTGAAGACTATGATCTATTCATGGTTTAGGAATCAGACTTTTTAGGCTTTTTTCCTTTGCCTTTAGCTTCTTTGACTGATGGCAGTTTAGCCTGCTGGTCCTCAGTGAGCACTTCGCGGACTTCCTTGAGGAATTCTGTTTTCAGAGCCTGAGATTGTTTGCGGATTTCAGCAATTTTCTCACGATCGACAGCAGAGAGTTCATCCTGAGTTGATTTCATGATCTCGCGGATTTCCTGCTGAGTTTTGCCTGCTTCTTTGGCAGCTTTGACAGCTGCCATCTGTTGCTTCCGCAATTCGGCTGGAATCACTTCCTGAGTCTGCTTTTGAATCTCTTGGGCTTTGTCGGCAAATTTAGCACGAATCTTTTTGACTTGCGCTTCCTGATCGGCTGTCAATTCAATCGAATCCGGCAGAGCCAATACTTGTGGAACGCGCTCCTGATTTCCCTTTTTGCCTTTGTTTTCCTTATTGGCGGGTTTTTCAGCCTGAGCAATACAGCAGACCATGCTCAGCATCATCACCGCACTCATCATTCGAATCAGCATTCCCCTCACCCCTTTTTTAAGAGAACAAATCAGCATGATACCGACCTGTTCCAAATCAATATAAACCTCACCAGAACAGTGAGCGTCTTGAGCATTTTTAATGCAATGTGCCTTCGCATGTACGCGTTGTGTCCTGAGTTGCTATGTTTGCTCAGGCCAAACGCGGTACATTAAATTGGAACTCCTCTAGACCATTTTCAAATGGTTTCTGTAGTCGCTTGGACACCAAACGGCCTATAAACGCTGTGTTTGCTCCTGCCGAACGCTGCAGTCAATTTTTGAATATGCTCTAGAAAGTCGTTGCTATCGAGAAAATGCCACTGTCAGTTTGACCGACAGTGGCAGGAATTCAGAATACACTCCATTATGTAAACAGTTCGTTGATGACATGCCCATCACGTACAATCATTACTGGTCGACCAGTCGATGTATGATATTCCTGTTCATGATTGATGCCCAGTGCATGATAATAAGAAGCGGCGACATCATCGGGCGTGATCGCTTCATTCAAGGGGCCGAGGGCTTTGTCATCGCTGGCACCGATCACTCGACCACCAGAAATCCCGCCACCAGCCATCAGCATGAACATGGCGCGGGGATAGTGATCGCGGCCGACGCGTTCATTATTGATTTTTGGTGTGCGCCCGAATTCACCTGTGACCAGCACAGCTGTCTCTTCAAGCAGGCCTTTCATTTCCAGACCTTTGAACAAGGCAGCCAAGCCCTGATCAAGAGGTGGCAACAATCTTGTCTTAAGATTATTCCAACCATCGCGGTGAGTATCCCAGCCGCCGGTTGAGACAGAAACAAACCGAACGCCCGAGTCGATCAATCGTGTTGCCAGCAGACAGCTTTGACCGAATGGGGATTCGCCGAACATCTGAGAAAATTCCGGCGATTCCTTACTGACATCAAAAGCATTGCGTGCCTGTGGCGAAGTGACCATGTCGTAGGCTTGCTGAGAAAAGCGATCGAGCCCTTTCAGCAGATCGTTCTGCTGTTCAAAGCCAGAGAAAGCCGTGTCGAGATCGCCACGCAGGTTTTTACGGCGTTCGATATCTGAAACGGTCAAGCCATTTCTTAAATCGAGACCACGAACACTGTAAGACTGACCTGCTCGTGGTGTTGAACCCGTATGCAGCGGAGCATATTGAACGCCCAGATATCCGGGACGTTGGCTCGTGTTCGGAATCGAAACGAACGGTGGTAATTCGGGAACGGTTGGACGCTCTTTGGAAATGACGGCTCCGTAGCCTGGAAATTCCAGAGATGGCAATGGACGGTTTCCAGTATTCACATATTCGGAACCAAGTTGGTGAGCGGCCAGTGTGTGAGAAACGCCCTTGAGGATCACGAACTTATCCATCACTTTGGCAAGTTCCGGCAAGTGTTCGCAGATCTGGATACCAGGGACGTTCGTGTCAATCGGATTGAACTCGCCACGATACTCGGCTGGCGCGTCGGGTTTCATGTCGAAGGTGTCCATATGACTTGGACCACCGGGCAGATTGATGAAAATCGCAGACTTCGCTTTGGCAGTCGATTTCACACCACCAGCCTGAGCGATGTTGAGGTACTGGCTCAGTGACAACCCCGCAAACCCCAGTGCGCCCACTTTCAGGAAATCGCGTCGCTTGGCTCCATCGCAAGTTTTGTGCATTGCCATGATTTCTACTCCAGATAATTATGAATGGAAGTGTTAAATTCCGTTAGAATTGTAAAGTTTCGTAGGTCAGGCACTGCCTGACTGGATCAATTATTGACTTCGATTTTGTCAGACTATGCCTGACCTGCAGCTTTGTGATCAGCAACTGTTTAATGGTTGATGATGAACTCTTTGGTGTTCAGCAGAGCCCACATGATATCCCGCATCCCATCGACCGGATTGTCCGCAGACTCTACTGCAGAGAGTGAACGCTGCAATTCGACTTGAGTGGGATACCGGCTGAGCGTTCTCAGGTAAGCCGTATTGATGGCAGATGTGTAATCAATATTCGAGTCGACTTTTGCATCAACAACTTCGGTGTTTTCTTCGGCCTGTCCGTACCTGGCTTTATAAGATTTCATTTTGGCTTTGACGGTTTTGATTTTCTCGAAATCCTTCTGTTTTTTCAGTTTTTCAAGATACGTTTCAAACCGTTCAACCACTTCGTCATAATTTTTGGGCTTGGCATCGACCTGCTCGGTTTTGGCATCAAACGGAGCCTGCCACTCTTTGGCAAGCTCTGCCAGCCAGCCTTTGCGTGAATCGATTTCCGACAGGAGTTCGCTGTCGTTATTCAGATAGAGAGTTTGCAGTAAGGTAGGCTCTGAAGAACGATCGCAGTCGCAATTGTTTTCACGAGAGGATTTTCCAAAGATGGTTAATGCATAGTTATTGCCTCCACGCCCTTGAGCAGTGCCAGGAATGGCAATCGCACGATCTTTCAGATCGCTCAAATAAACTGCGTTTTCCTCGGACCCTGAAGTTGCCTGGGCAATGACGTCCATCGCAACTTCGGCATGAATTCGGCGAGGCACGGCTCGGCTGAAGTTGCGGTCATCCTGGATATTGGTCTCATTCGGCTGCCAGCTCAACTGATACGTATTGCTGTTACAGATTTCCCGATGCAGCCATTTGATATCAAACTTGTGATCGATGAAGCCCTGAGCAAGATGATTCAAAAGAGCTTCATTGGCTGGAGGATTGGCCAGACTCAAATCGTCAGTCGGTTCGACAATTCCCCGATGGAAATAATTCGCCCAGACACGATTCACAAACGATTTCGCAAATAGTTCCTGTGCATCACCCCGTAACCATTTCATGAGCGGTTCACGAGGATTTTGATAATCGTTCAGATCGAATGGTTCTCCACCCAGCACACGGGCAGTCTGGCCGATGTTATTGCTGTTTTTCGAATTCTTATTGTTGCGATTGACTCGCGGAGCCTGATCGACCAGAGCAGGGAAGGGAACCACTTCGCCTTTGCCGAGTTTTCTCGCCAGTTCGCGTCGCAAGTCGTTGCCACGCAAATTTCCATCGACATCGATTTTGTCGAGCATTGCCTGGTATTCATCGCGGTCGGTGCCGTTTGGGGAATAGCGGGTGCGGGAGAAGATCGGCTGGAATTGTACGAAATCTTCCTGTGTCCACTGATCAAACGGATGTTTGTGGCATTGAGCACATTGAATGCGAATTCCGAGGAATGTGTAGGCGAAGCCGATAGAACGGTCTTCCGGTTTCTGGAAGTTTCTGCGAGCCCAGAAGTAAGGGAGTGAGTCCTGATCCGCAAAGCTTTCACAGGATTTATCATTAAAAATCTCTGTCATGCGTTTACAGTATTCTTCGTAAGTTTCATCGCTCTTCTGGCTTTCAGCCATCACAATGCCTTCGACAATTTTGTCGTAAGGCATGTTCTGTTCGAAACGATGTCGCACCCATTCGTACCATTCCTCGGACACTTTATTATTGTTGTAAGATACGTTGTTGAGCTGGTTGATGTTGTTCCCGGTAATGTCATTGAAACGAGTTGCCCACCAGGCTGCATAGGCAGGGGTTTCGAGTAGTTCATCGATTTTACGAGAACGCTTTTCAGTTGATTTGTCGGCGAGGAAATCCTGAACCTGTTGAGGAGTCGGCAAGGTTCCTGTGATGTCGAGTGTGACGCGTCGCAGGAAATCTTCGTCGCGAGACGTTTCTGAGGGAACGATTCCCAACTTACGCAATTTTTCAACAACCAGTTCGTCCACTCGAGTTGGTGTAGCGACCTGAGGATAGTTTTTGCCGGTGCGATCACTGACGGGCTGAATGACTGGAACTGCGGTGATGCCGTTGTCGTAGAAGACAACGATGTGGGAATCGCCAGCTGTCTGGGCAGTGACTTCTCCGTTTTCACTCACTTCCGCGATGGAAGTGTCGTTGGATTGGAATCGGCATAATGGAGTGACATCTTCCCGGGTACCATTTTCCCAGACTGCGACGACATTTAACGACTGTGAATCCTGAGCAGACTGAAATACGATTTCATTGGGAGTGACTTCGAGGCGTTCCAGTTTGAAAGGTTTTTCAACCGGTTTTGCACCCGCTTCGATCCAGTTTAGAAAGACCTGATATTCCCAGCTGCCTGTTTTGATTCTCTCGCCACCTTCGTGTTCTTCCACATTGGTCGCTTTGTGCAAGGCATAGCTTTCGAGAGGATCGTCGGTGTCGATTCGCTCGGACAGACCATCGTGATCCATTTTGAAATCGTAGCCGAACAGCGAGAGTTGGAATCCACCTCGTCCCTGAAACGATCCATGGCAAGATCGGCCATTACAGCCGATTTTGCTGAACATTGGCAGCAGATGACGCTGGAAGTCTGGAGTTTCTTCAGTTTCCTGACTGAAACGCTCATTGATTGGTGGGATGACTTCGCCGCGAAGTTCAGCCAGTTGAGTCAACGGCAGTGATAGTCCTGTGATCAGGATAACCAGGTAGGATTTCATCTCAGCTCCCTCAATGAAAACTGTGCTGTGTGAGTTATCGCCGTCTCAAATTGTTGTCGACGACTTATAATTGAATCAAAGTCTTATTGTTTTGCCTGCTTTTCAGTTTTTTCAGGCGGATACATTTTGCGAATGCGCTGCAACTGTTTGTCGATATTTTCTTCTTGATCAGATTTACTGCTGGCAATTGATTCCTGAATTCGTTCGAGTCGTTTGCGGGCAACAACTTCTTCCATTTCCAGCAGTTTGACCTGAATTTCCAGCTTTCGTGTGTATGCTTTTTTAATGTCCTGCATGGCAGCTTCATAATCTGAAGTCATCGGCAATGAGGCGACCAGCAGATTTAGACGAGAGGTCAGCTTCCAGGCTTTGAGTTCGAGATCATAACGTTCTGGAGAACGACTTTTGGACCGGGCGAGTCTTTCACTGACACGGAAAATCTCTTCAATCGCCTTATGAAACTGTTTCGGATCAATTTCCCGGAGAGCCTCGAGTAATTGAACCAACTCCGGGTGATGAAGTTCCGCAAATTTTAATGCAGCAGCTTCTCGTTCCGGAGTAATTTCCCATTGGTCGATATTTTTTGAATCCGTACTTTTTGACTCGGTGTTTTTAGAGACGGAAACGCTGGAACTGTTACGTTCCGGTTTCATCGCTTCGCCAGGTCTACCTAATGAAATAACCGCGATAATCGCAATTGTAATGGGAAGTGTGTTCTTGATTAGCATCATTTAAAGGGCCTCTGGCTCAAGTTCGATTGAAGGCGAGGCGGGGAGCAATTCCTCTTTGCGGGTTTGTACGGCTGCAATCATCCAGTTGGGAATGGACAGTGAATCGTCATCCTCTGCACTTACGGGGAGAGATTCCTCATAAGCCAGCAGATCTTCATCGGAGAGCGAAACATGAATCACGTCGTCATTGGCTTCTGTTTGCAGGTCGTACCAGGCGGATGCGATAATTGCATTCTGATTCTGTGGTAAGGTCGCAGGCTGAGGATTCATTATCGTCACATCCGATGAAGGCGATGTCTTCCATTCAGAACTGAAATAGCCGAGTGATAAGCCGATGAGAAATGCAGGAACGATCCCCGTTAAAAGACGATGGAAGGTTCTGGACGTTCTTTTGTTTTGCTGATGTGAGGCTGGTGATGAAGCCGAAATGACAGGAGCGATTTCATGCGAAGAAATGGGTTGCAGTGCAGCCAGAACTTTTGACGACTCGGAAAGAGCAATCTGTAGTTCAGGATTTTTCAGAAGTTCCTGCTCAAAGGCAATCACTTCCTCAGGCGAAAGTTCATCCGCCAGATACTGAAAAGATTTTAAATCGAAATCGGACATCTCAGTCCACCTGCCAAATACGAAAATGTAATTATAAAAGATTGATTAACGATCTGTCTTATTCAAATTGCTGCAATGCCTGTCGCAAAACTTTCAAGGCTCGGGTCATTCGTGTCAGCACAGTTCCGATGGGGATTTGCAGCACTTGGGCGATTTCTGCAAACTTCATCTCTTCAAAAATTCGCAGTTCCACAATCTCTTTCAGGGAATCGGGAAGGTGTTCAAAAGCATTGCGAACCCGCTCTGCTTCTTCTGCCTGAATCAAATGATCGTTATGATCTCCCCGTAATTGCGAAAAGAAACTCGCCAGTCCGGTGTAATGGTTTTTCTGGCGAGTTTCATTTCGCTTGATTCGAGCCACTTCGTTAAAAGCGACTCGATACAGCCAACCCGCACTTATTGTCAGCTCCTGATTATCTGCCTCTTTCCTGCAGATTTGTTCCTGCAACTTACTGAACGTTTGCTGCAGGATGTCATCGGCGAGTGACGGATCTCTCAGATTTTTAATCAAATAAGCCCGCAAGCCAGCCGCATGAAGCCTGTAAAGAGCTGAGGCGAGATCAACCAGAGGCGGATTTTCTTCCGCTGGCAAATCGTCCTCAATTTCCTTCATAACTTCACCGGTCAGTCCTGTTTTTCTTCCGGGCTACACAGTTAATGCGCATCCTGCCCTGCATATTTTGGGAATACTTATAAATTGAGAAAAAAGCGTCAGATTTCCGGTTCATTCTGGGAATCGTGTTGATTCAGCTCTTATTCAGAACGTCGATGCCGGATCTGATCGATGAAGACAGCGGTTATGATAATCGCACCTAAGATCATTTCCTGCATAGGGTTACTGATGCTCAACTGGGTGCATCCACTCTGGATGACGGCCATGATGCCAGCCCCGGCCAGGGTTCCCAGAACGGTTCCGCTGCCTCCATTCAAACTGCCTCCGCCAATGACTACTGCTGCAATGATCTGCAATTCCATTCCCGTGCCGGAAGTCGGATTTCCAACCGAGAGCCGGGAAAAGAGGAACAGGCCAGCAATTCCGACAAACAGCCCGCCAATCACATACACCAGGATTTTGGTGCGCGCGATGTGCACGCCACAGAGACGAGCG
>TARA_R100000789_G_scaffold99021_1_pt1 | contig 22763 bp, 11 predicted proteins | sample TARA_R100000789 | Tara Oceans TARA_R100000789 (sample SAMEA2623403) | marine metagenome | biome: marine biome (ENVO:00000447); feature: mesopelagic zone (ENVO:00000213); material: "saline water (ENVO:00002010), including plankton (ENVO:xxxxxxxx)" | depth 450 m
CACGTCTAATCGAACTCGCTGCGTAAAAGTGCGAAAGTCGAACAAAGTCGCCATCGATCAACGCAGCGCCGAACAAAAACAAAAGCTGACCGACTGGTACAAAGGATTCGATACCGAATGGCTTAAGCTCAATTCGACTGTTGCAGCTCATGCCACTGACGAACCCAAACCCGACCTGAATAACATATTCTCAGCTCGAGTCCGAGGCACAACCTACCAATTCGGTGAAGACACCTATAAAGTTTTTCACTTGCGTCGCGGTAATGTAGAGAACAAAGAACAGGAAGCTGCTCCTGGCTTTCTGCGTGTCCTCATCGATCGTGAAAGTGAGAAAAACACCTGGCTGGTGAGCTCCGAAAAACCGGATACTCAGCGAGCGGGTCGCGAAGGCCTGGCGGATTGGCTGACAGACATCGATCAAGGTGCTGGCCAGTTACTGGCTCGCGTGATCGTGAACCGACTTTGGTATCACCATTTCGGTCGGGGTATCGTAGCCACACCCAGTGACTTCGGCACCCGTGGAGAAGCTCCTTCGCATCCTGAATTACTTGACTGGCTGGCGGTTGAATTGATTCGCAACGACTGGCATTTGAAACCGATTCATCAAATCATCATGACCAGTTCTGTCTACATGCAGGATGACGAAGTTTCCGAAAATAATTTGCGGATTGATCCAGAAAACATGTTGTTTTGGAGACGATCTTCCCAACGACTGGAAGCAGAAATTATCCGGGATTCATTACTCTCGGTGAGTGGTGAACTTGATCAGTCATTATACGGCAAGGGAACTCTTGATGTCCGCAGTAAGCGTCGCAGCCTGTATTTCACGGTCAAACGAAGTAATCTCATTCCTCTTCTGAAACTATTTGATGCTCCCGACGCGATGCAGGGGATTGGATCACGTGAACAGAGTACCGTAGCTCCACAGGCGCTCGCTTTACTGAACTCGCCTTTCATTCGCGAACTCTCCACGAAGCTGGCAACCCGCGTTCGCCCCACAGCCGAGACACCCATCGATCAGGTAATTACGGACGCTTACAAAGTTGCATTTTCCCGAATGGCTTCGACTTCTGAACTGGCAACAATGCGGCAATTCATTGAAGAGCAAAAAGAGTTGCGTGGGGGAGATTCGAGTGCGGAAATGCTCGCGGTGCGCGACTTCTGTCACCTGCTGCTCTGTATGAATGAGTTTGTTTACGTCGACTGATTGGACCGACAATACTTTATAAATTATTTTCTACCGAGACAGACCATGCACCATCACATGACCGACAAAGCAACTGCTCGCCGCGACTTTCTGAAACGCGCCGGGCTCGGTTGCGGCTCACTGGCTTTAACGAGCCTGCTCCATCAGGAAGGAGTCCTGGCTGAGACCATTGCGAACGGCATCCCTGCAAATACAAATCCACTCGCTGTGCGTCAAAGCCATCACGCTCCGAAAGCAAAATCGATCATCTGGCTGTTTCAAACAGGCAGCCCCTCACAAGTCGATACGTTCGACTACAAGCCAGAACTTCAAAAACGAGATGGCACGATCTTGGCGGGAGCCGACCCTAAGACAGGTTTCTTCACCACCAGCGGAAAATGCCTGAAATCACCATTCATGTTCTCACAACATGGAGAATCGGGGGCGTGGACGTCGGAAATTTTCCCGCACATCTCCAAACATGTCGACGATATCGCCTTTGTCTATTCGTGTTATTCTCAATCGAACAATCACACGCCTGCAATGCTGGAGTTCAATTCCGGCATGATCCGACAGGGATTTCCGAGTATGGGGTCCTGGCTGACTTATGGTCTGGGCAGCGAAAACGAAAACCTGCCTGCTTACGTAGTGATGCACGGGACAAAACCGCGGGGAGCCGATCCAATCTGGTCCTCCGGATTTCTGCCATCAGTGTATCAGGCGACTGCACTCGATCCTCGCGGAGAGAAGCCTATCGACAACTTACAGCCACCTTCTGAATTGAGCGGGACGATTCAACGATCACTTCTCGACACATTGAATTCTGCAAATCGCAAACACTCTTCCGAGCGTCCATTCGATCGGGATCTTAACGCGCGACTGGAATCCTTTGAACTAGCCTACCGCATGCAAACCTCTGCACCGGAGGCCTTTGATTTATCACAGGAGACTCCCGAAACACAGGAAAGTTATGGCCTGAACCGCGCTGAATCCAAAGACTATGGCCGTCAATGTTTGATCGCGCGACGTTTGGTGGAACGTGGTGTCCGCTTTATTCAAATTTTTGCTGCCTGTCCGAATACTCCCGGCGGTGCAGTAAGCGATGTTCCCTGGGATGCCCATAACGATATCAATGGCAACCATCGAGCCTGCGCATCGACAGTCGATCAGCCGACAGGTGCGTTACTGGCTGACCTTAAACAACGCGGCTTGTTAGACGATACGATTGTGATCTACGGCGGAGAATTTGGTCGAACCTCCGATTCTCAGGATGTCGGCGGACGAGATCACAATCCCCATGCGTTTACAACTTGGTTCGCAGGCGGAGGGTTCAAAGGAGGAACACAGTACGGAGCCTCTGATGAGTTTGGGTACAAGTCTGTCGAACAGCGAGTGAACGTGCATGACATCCACGCAACGATCCTGAATCAAATGGGAATCGATCACACACAACTGACGTATCGATTCAATGGACGCGATTTCCGTTTAACTGATGTTGCCGGAGATGTCCTCCAGGACATTCTCAGTTAACTGAATCCCCATGCTACTTATTGTCACAACATCCTGATATTTTCTGTCCAAGTTCCCGACACGCAGTGAGCATAACATTGTTGTCGTAACTGGTCACTCAATCGTTTGAAGTGTGCGTGGGATCGGTCCCGAATTTCGGTCCGAGATGGTTAATTGGCGCGCATTTTGATCAGTACCGAGAAAGAGCACCGCCGTCCTCCTGTGAGAATAGTGAGTGTGATTTCCCAGCCATGGGAAAGTCGTAATTCTTATTCAGGGCAACTCTTTCATCGATATCAAAGGGCAAGGTCAAGCCAGTTCTTCATTCTAGTTAGCTTTATTGGGGTTCCTTCACTTCAGTTCTTCTGGCAACTTATCGATTCGAAGGAGTTCGGTAATTTCGCTGACATACCAGAGCTTTCCAGTATTCTGTTTATTCCCCATGCAACGAGCTGGATACCAGATCTTTGTCCTGTTGCTTCCAATCACTGAAACGGTGAATGTCACTCCGCCAGTCAATTCGAACGAGCCTGGGCGTTCCCTTGTCGAAATAGACATCCATCACTGCTGAGATCGACCCACTGAGTCTTAGTCCCGCCAGGGATTTACCGTTTTCCTCGATGTCTGCAATTGGTTCGACACTTGTTTGAGGTTCAGTGAAAGCTTCAAGTGTCCATATCCAAACCAATTTTGTGGCCGGCTCGTTTTTCTTTTACTTCCAAGCTCCTTTTCCGCTGCGAAACCACCAGTCTTCGTGTCCATCAAAGACAGATTCGCGAGAATCCCGGGTTTTCCCGGGTCGTCACTCACGTTCAGCCGTTCCTGAATGGTAAACCGATGTAGTAGATTGTCCTGACCACCTGCTGCTTCCACGACCTGTTGGACCAATGGAATTGTCTTTTGTGCAACTGCAACTCCACTGAATGATATTATGGAAAAGACAGCAATAATTAACAGTCGACTCATCAAAATTCTCTCTATTGAAAATAGAACCTGCTGTCAGAGTGAAAGCGTTACTTGCATGTCTCTTGAAAATACCATTGTCACTGTTTGTTACAACATTCTGGACTATTCCGCGCGAGTTCTCATCCCTGAGTAGGTAGATCGAGTGGTATCACATTCGCTCCTGATATCCGTTGGACTGCCTTTCTCTCAATCAAGCTGTCTTCCGCTCAAACGACTTGATCAATCCTCCGACGTATTTTCTGACCTCAATCTGATTGATGAAAATGGCGCCACTTCATCAGGCTCCGCTCGAATCGGCAGCAGGTGGTCCCGTTCCATATGCGATCTCTTCGTATTGTAATACTGCGGCTTCTGACGTTCGCCTGCGGTTGTGTGAATCTGAACCGGGAATTCGAGCCCCCAGAATCTGATTCTCGGATTTCAGATATTCCAAATATTTGGCGAACTCCCGATCCGTCGCAATGCGAACAGTGGGTGGAAATTCCTGACCATTTCGGTATTGTCCTTACATCGTATTCTGCACTGTGGAACATATTCGTTGGACAGCGTTTGGGATACCTGTTGACCAACGTGCCGAGTCGGCTGTCATCGCTTGGCTACGGCATCAAACGACAGTCTACGTAAACATGAAGATCCCTCGCGTCAAAGGCAAGCTGCGCAAAGTTCGCCGTATTTTGGCAGAAGAATCGCGACAATTACTGGAGACATACCGTAAAGGACGGCCATCGGATGCGGCATGCTGCCCGCTTCAACTCGCTTTGCCGCAGTCCGGCCTCAAGGAGAACTCAACATGACGGAACGTACTCGCTGGATCGGCCTCGTAGTTTTTATCATTGTCTGTCTCAGTGCAGGCGGTCTCGGAGCGATTGCGACCACTCCCGAGATAGAAGGCTGGTACAAGATGATCGCCAAGCCCTCTTGGAATCCGCCTGGCTGGATCTTTGGTCCCGTGTGGACGACACTCTATATTATGATGGCAATCGCGGTCTGGCTTGTTTGGAAACAGGCAGGATTCAAGGCTGCCAAGTTGCCTCTGAATTCATTTGGCGTTCAACTACTTCTGAATGTTGCCTGGTCGTGGATCTTCTTTGGAATGCATCGACCGGGCTGGGCGTTTGCAGAGATTATCGTGTTGTGGCTGGCGATTTTGGCGACTACGATTCTCTTCTTTAAAAAGTCGAAGATTGCCGGAGGCTTAATGGTGCCATATCTGGCGTGGGTCAGTTTTGCGAGCGTGCTGAACTTCACGATTTGGCGATTGAATACCTAATGATCACCTGGAAGATTTCGTTTTGAGAGAATGATAATAATGAATCAACACGTCCTATGGATCAAACTGCCGACCTCAATGCTGGTGTTTACGTTTTTGCTCATCACCCAAGTGCAGGGACAGACTGCGGATGGACAGTTACCAAGTTCATCTGAAACGATTCGGCTTGATACCACGGCTAACTCTCCCACCTGGAAACGATCTCATATTATTGAGCAAGCTCAACACGAAATCAAAACGTTTGTTGTTCAGGTTTCCATCGATCCAACAGAAAATCCTGCGGGCGACCATCAGGCGATTGCGGGCATTTCGATCAATCTTGGTAACGCTGTCGATGAGGCACTTCACATACCGGGCCAACAAGGTATCAGTTTTGAGTTGCGTGAAGGCAAGAACGCGGGTTTCTGGGATATTTGGATCGATGGTGTCAACGAGAGCCGTCGCGAACCGAATCCAAAACCAGCGGGCTGGGTTGACAATCGACAGTTTCAAAAACCCTGGGAGTTCATACCTCGTGCAGGAGGTTATCAACTACGCATGATTGGGACTCCCGCCCAGGACGGAACTCATTTGCGGTTCTACTTCGAGCATATGGATCGTCCTGTGTTTGAACATTTCGTCAGGCGTCAAGTGACGCCTGTGCAGATCGGTTTCTACGCAGTGACTGGTGGCCAGCAAAACGGTACGAACATAGCAACTTTTTCTGATTTGGCAGTCCAGCCAATCACTGATCTGGAGACCCTCGTTTCTCCCTCGGCCCGAGATGTAGTACTGGATGCACTAGACCTGAATCATCCCGGTTTACAGAAGGTGGTCACAGCTTTGGAGGAGGGGCATCGTGAACGAGCGGGACAACTTCTATTGAGTCATTTTCGTAACCGCACATCACCGATTGGTCCCGGCTACAAACTCAGATATCATGGAAACAACTATCTCGAAGTGGCCAACGCTGTATTGGAAAATCGTTACGGCACGATGGGACCGTTTGCGCATCTTGATACGACATTTGTGGATGGTGCCAAAGTCCGACGATCATTCGTCGAAGAGGACGGAACGATTCGCTGGGACCTCTGCAACGGTCATCTCACACGGCACTTCCACTGGGTTTCTCTCGCAAAGGCCTATGGGGAAACCAAAGACAAACGATATGCCGAGCGTTTTTCCCGAGAGGTTCAGGATTGGGTGGCACGCGAACCCTTTTTTCATCCGCAGAATCCAGATATTGGCGGGCTGAACATGATGGACGGGACGACGTTTCGGCTCGGCTACATGAACACAAGCAATATCGGCCGCCGTTGTGAAATGACTTGGTGGCCCGCCTACGATGAGTTCCGCAAAACTCCAGAGTTCACTGACGAGGCCCATTATCACATGTTGTTGGGTTTTTTACGACAATCTCGGTTGATTATGAATCCGAGCAGCTTCGCCGTCCACGATGATGGTGGGGCTCATATCAGTGTTGCATTGCTTCAGAATGCGTTGATGCTGCCCGAGTTCGCTGAATCAAAACGCTGGGAATCTGAGGCATTACGTCGTTGGGAAGAAGTGCTGGATGTGCAGTTCTACGAGGATGGTAGCCATGTCAGTCTGAGTACGGGTTACAACTGGGCCTCGCTAATGGCTCTGGAAAATATGATTGCCTTGCATCGCCGCGTCGATCGAGAGATCCCTTCAAGATTTCTGAAGACTCTGGAAAAGGCATACGATCACCCTGTGGCGTTGTCGCGGCCCGATCAGGGACAGATCGATATGAATGATGGCGGATGGGGGATGATTGATGATCTCATGCAGCAATCTGTCAAACTCTTTCCAGAACGTCAGGACTATTTATGGATGGCGACCAAAGGCCAACAAGGCCATCCTCCTGATTATCACTCCAGGTATTTTCCCAACGCAGGGCATGTGGTGATGCGAACCGGTTGGGGACCAAATGAAAAATACCTCTTCATGGACGCTGGTCCTGTCGGGGCCAGTCACGGGAAAGAAGACAAGCTCAATATTTATCTTGATTACGGCGGGCACCAACTGATCGCCAGTGGTGGGCGTGGTTCGTACTCCGGGGGACCATACGCAGCGTATACCGGATCAACACGGGGGTACAACACGATTCTCGTTGATGGAGGTGTGCAGGCTCGTATTCCTTATCGAGCCGAGACTTATGATGAGGGAACGGCGCGGCGGTTCATTGTGAATGATCGCTTTGAATATGCGGAAGGCTTTCATACACACGGATGGTATGCTCCAGGCAAACAGATCGCAGGCAAGCAGACTCGGCAAATCGTTTTTGTTAAAGGCGATCGTGCACCAGAATCCTCGTATTGGGTCATCTTCGATACGGTCGAACCCAACGATAATGCAGAGCATCAATACGAAGCTCCGTTTCACATCCGACGCAATCATGCACAACTCGTCGATGAGTCCTCCTTGATCGTTCACGCCTGGGATGCCGAGGCTTCACTAAGAATCATGCCCGCCGTGACGGAGGGGCTGAGTGTCGAAATGGTGCATGGTCAAACCGAGCCGCATATTCAAGGTTGGCATGTTGTCGGTGATGCTCACGCACCGATGTGGACCCCCATTTTCCGCTGGAATGCTCAGGGGACAACCACGCGGGCCTGGGTCCTTGCTCCGGCAGGCCCCGATCAAAACTGGTGTGTTGATCGCGTGGAGTTGAAGCGAAATGTAACTGGCAGTCTCGTTCTTCGCTGCATCCGACCGGATGGTCGCAGTGATCTGATTTATCGCTGCGATCCGAACATTGCTTTGCCTACGATTGATGGAATCCAACTGAAAGGAGATGCGGGAGCGATTTCGATCGACGAAACAGGAAAGCCAGTAAACCAGTTCATTGTGACACAATCAGGGGAGTGATTCGGTCTACGAAGAATGATTGGAAGATGCTACCAGTGGATCTGCAAATACAAAACCACGATTGAGAACGCTGGATTCAATCCTGGCAAACTCTACCAGGCGCCGCTTATTTTGGTCCATTATCAATGCTTGTCACGCAACAACTTAAAGCCGTCCCCGCTCCTCTGGCTTCGTATGAATCTGGCCGGGTATACGTGCCCTGATAATCTTGTTTTCCACTTTGAGATATTCGAAATATTTAGCCAGTTCGTTGTTCGTCGAGGAGGCGATCATTGCCAGCAGTGGATGGATAATCCTGGTCGTCATGGTATGTTGTATCCATTTATCTGGAATCGTGTGACACATTCGTCGCACTGCGCTTTGTGGTCGAGAAAACAGGCAATAGGGGTCTCGAAAATGGTTACTTTGAGAATCGTTCTGATGCCCCAGTAACATCCGTCGAAGTTTGTCTGATCGGGCAACTGAGTGGATAGGATATTGAGTAGTCTTCCCCACCCGACTTGTGTAACCACCTGGCTGACAAACTTGCCGAGTATCTGAGGTCAGTTGAAGCTCAAATGCCGATCATAAAGGCAACTGGAAAAGCTGTCCCCTACCCTGGCTCTCAATCGAATCAATGCAAAGAACGTTGATTCATCTAATCGCCAGACCAGGTCGCAAATCAAGAATATTGAGAGAAGCCCGTTCTATTCACTTCCAAGGTAGACATGTTCGAAAGTTTCGAACCCTTCGATCATGCTTTATCAGCTTTTCATCCCCCCCACTAATCCCCCCACAAATGAATGAAATCAAAGAGAAGTGAAAGCGTTGTTGAAGTGAATTGAAAGTTTGGACGCAACAAAACAGGCACTTGTGAAGCGTTGTCAAAGCCAGGTTAAAGTGAGTTTAGCCTACGGAACCGACGAAGCAATTTCGCATTAGGAATATCAATTCTTGAAGTATAATGATTTGACTGGAATGGATAGCCCTGCTTCAAAATGAGTCTCTGAAAACAACGACCACTTTCAACGGTGACGGTTGGGGCAACTCGCTGTTGTTGGACTGGTTCTATTCTCTCATTCGATCCAAAAGGTTTTTTGTCATCTGCTGGACTCGAACATCGGGACCGGATGGGCGACTGCCGTGCGACCAGGGCAGGATATGTCCCGGCGGTGAAGAGAGCCCCTGTGCCCAGAAAATTGTGGCGGCATTGAAAACGAAGTTTCCTTTGGGGCCGGGGAAAATCGTTGCAGCGTAACGTCCTTCTCGTACCCCGCCTGACCAGATCGATCCCTCCGCCAGGACTTCGAGCCCATCTCGTTCCAGATCTGGTTCTCCATGATGTTCCCAGCCGACCAAACCTGGAATGGAATCCCCCTGTTTCATTCCGGTATTTGCGAATAACCAATGTTGGGGATTGACGCAGGTCCAGTCTCCGCCTCCATTAAACGGAACCACGCTGCGTGCTCCAATGATCTTGCGTTCGTCTGGAGCTTTGTCCGTCAGCCCTGCGAACAACGAGGCATATGATTGAATTTCATCATCGCGGAGCTGTCCATAGCAACCGGCTCTTGAAATGATCCTCTGCGGGACACCCCGCGAGCTTGCTTCAAAAGGCGAAACGATAAAGACCGAATTGCCGCACAGCCAAAGATAATTCACACCTGCATCAATGGCCTGTTCTGCAGCATGGTATTGAGCAATATCCCAATATTCATCATGTCCGACGCTGATGAAATTCTGGCAACGGGTAATGAAGGCGGGATCGACAGTATCGCGATTTGATCCATAGGTCACATCGTAACCGTGTTGTTCCAACCAGTAACAGAGCGGATATTCCCAGAGCAGGAACTCGCCGGAACCGACCGAAAGAGGGTGATCGAATATTTGGTTGTATTTTCCATACGGACGATCAAAACTGACCGCAACGTCCGGCGCGTGGGCTCCGTCAGGATGTGTATACAGCGATTCATTAACTGGCCAGCGATTATACGCCTGCCAGGTGTTATCGCTGCATTGAAACAGAATTTGGGCAGGTCGCTGATCACGAACGATAAAAATCACATAGCTTTGCCAGTACGGATCCGATTTCGATTCCGGAATCGTTGTCAGTTTCCCGAGATATACTCCACTCAACCAGTCTGACGGAATTGAGAACTCGACACTCGGTGCCCATTGACATTCACGTAGCCGAGCGGGAGCCTCGCCCATTTCGGGGACTGGTTGCGGAGCACCACGTAACGGTCCATAGCTGGCCATTTTTCGCGCCCCGGCTCCGTTGTAATACCCCATACGATAGATATCGAGAGTAAACATTCGCGCGGGATCGGTGCTGACGAAAATCGAAAGTTTCTCCCCCGTAGAAATCGACTGATCAGAGCAATACCCTTCGATGAGCGAAGTCCGATATTGTCCCGAATTGATGCGAACTCGAGTTAACTGCCAGTCACGGTCTCCCGGTTTGCTGTTCTCTTGAGCGACCGGAGAATCACTCACTCCAGACGCTGCCTTTGCAGTCGCAGCTGAGGCAATAAATGACGCAGCCAGCGAGCCCTTTAAAATTTGACGACGGCTATAGAAAGAATCATCGAGTGGCATGGGCTGGCTCTCCTGATTTCAAACTTTGCAAGTAGGCGATAAGATCTGCCAGTTCTGTCTGACTTAATACTCGATCAAGTCCATTTGGCATTATTGAAACCGTCGAAGGGGACAGCAATTCAATTTCATCCCGCTGGACTGCAACTGGCTCTCCCTCTTTCTGCTGGATATAAATCGTGTCAACGGTTTCCCGGACAACGATTCCATTCAATACTTTCCCATCCTCTATAAGAATACTGAATGGTTCGTAGTCGCGGACTAGCGTCGCGGAGGGAAACACGATCGACTCCAGCAAATCGCGCGACGTACGGCTGGCTCCGATCGTCGTTAAATCGGGACCTATTTTTTTCCCCTGACCTCCAACCTGATGGCAGGTCGCGCAGTTGGACTTTTTTCCGAAAAAGACATCCTTCCCTCGTTCAGCAGAACCTTCGTTGAGATAAGGCAGGAAAGCCTCGACCTTTTCGACATGCATCGCCTCTCGCTGCTTGAGTTTTGCCAGCAAGGCATTTGCGTTGGGGAGCGTTTCTGAAGGGTAGCTTTTGATAACTTCCGAAAACTGGACAGCAGAAATCGTATCCAGACTTGAAGCAGAGTTCATCGCCTGCAGAAATGCCGTGGCCACATCGACATCTTTCAATCGAGCGAACGCACGAATCAACTCTGGCAGAGCCGTTGGGCTTGCTCTTTGAATCAATTTCGCAACACGCAGTAACTGCTCACTGGTTAATGCCGCAGAGCCGATACGCTGAGCCGCCAGATAGGCATCTTTCGGACTCTCCTGAACGACGTCGAGCAATAAGTCGAACGAGTGATCCGACAGTTGACTCTGACTATTGGTCGCCGCCTCCAAGGCCGAGACCCGGACCAGAATCGGAAGCGAAACATCTTCGCCAATCTCAGTCAAACGCTGTTGGAATTGTTTCTCATTCAAACGTGCCACTGCCGAAATCGTCGCTGTTAAGACCGTTGCGTCGGAGCTGGCCAGGAGTCTTTCAAGCGGGGAAATCCAGGTTTCATGGATGCGTACATTTTGTCCTGATGCAATAACTTCCAACAACAGCGATTGCAATTTTGCAGAGATGAGCGGGGCAGAGAGTCGATTGCCAACAAGCACTGCAACATCTGGCTGATTAATCGATCTCACCAGCAATTCGCGGAGTACAGAGGATGATTCTGTAGCTTCCCCCTGTTGATCGAGCAGGTGTTCAATCACAGAAAGAGATTGACTGGTCCACGAGGCATGACGTACATAAATTTGGATTGCTGCTCGTTGCAAGTCTTCATTGTTGGAAGCGATTTCACGGACCACCTCATCACTCGTCAGATCCCCAGCATCCATTTGATCCAATGCAATTAACGCGACTTTGCGAATCTGTGGCGAGTCTGCTTCCAGTCCCGTTCGTGTCGCAGTCTGATCGTTGATTTCAATGAGAGCGTAAATGACAGCATGTTCAAAAGCGCGATCCATTTCCGGAGTCAAAGCTTGAAACAAATAATCGACCGCCTTAATATTTTTCATTGCACCCAGTGCGCGGGCTGCGACTCTGCGGACATGTGGCTGATCATCTTTGAGTCGTTCCGTGAGTTGCTCCAAGGCCGCCTCATCTGGGTAGATGGCCAAGGCACGACAGGCGGAATGCCGAATTGAGGCATCGCGATCTTGAAGAGCCGCTCGAATTGCCGGATACGCTTGAGGATGATCGGGAACAAGAGCCGTCAACGCCTGGATCGCGCATTGACGCGGCCAGATATCCCCAGATTGCAGCACTCGGGCGAGTGAGTCCAGACTGGATTCCCCGAGTTTGACACATTCCGCGATTGCACGCTCCCGTACGGAATAACGTGTATCAGCAAACAGCTTGATTACTTCTGCCAGAGAGAGACGATCCCATGCAATCAGCAATCCCCGCGGGTCTACTTGAGTGGTCATGCCTGTCCGTTTGATACGATAGATTCCTCCTAGAATGTCTGGCTTGGGAAATTGTGAGGTTGGGCATCCCCGATAAAACCAACCACCAGTATCGACAACTAACAAACTTCCATCGGCATCCTCGGCGACATCGGTCGGGTGGAATTCCATATCGGTCGATGTGAGAAACTCACGTTGCTCCGCTCGAAACGTCGAGCCTTCGCGTTCCAGTGCAATACGAACGACTTTGCCAACATTGAATTGTGCGGCAAAAAACTGATCGCGCCAGCGGTAGTCCATCGTTCCTGATCGATAGCGAGTCAGCCCTGAAATGGCTACATGACCAAACCGATGAACGGGTCCCAGGAAATCCCCGGTCGATTTCAGTTCCTGCAGGACCTGTTCACGATGTGGATAGGCTCCCCCATGCAACCAATGAACGAGACAATCGACTCGCGGACGAGTATACATAATATTGACCGTCCCCAGCATCTCCCCCTCGGTGGTGAAGTCGACTTCGACGGGGTTATCCATTCCTCCACCGCAGTGGATACGCACGTCCGAACCATCCGGCCGACACGAAAAAATGTAAGATCCTTTGCGTTCACTGACGACTTTGCCAGTTTCATCTTTGAATTGATGTCCGTGGTAGCCATCACACCAATACAAACGCCCATCAGGGCCAGAGACACAACCATGAATGCTGGCGGCATTGCCATTATAGCCGAATTGACTGACGAGTTGGTCACGACGATCCGCAACGCCGTCGTTGTCAGTGTCTTCCAATCTCCAGATGTAGGGAGGAGAAGCGACATACAAGGCACCATCATGCCATGCTCCACCCATCGGAAAGGTCATCTTGTCCGCGAAGACTGTGCTGCGGTCGAATTTTCCATCCTGGTCGAGATCTTCGAGCAGTCGGATCGAGTTCGGTAATTTGTCTTCTAACTCTTCAGCCGTCATATTGACGCCAGCATTTTCGCAAACAAACAGCCGTCCCTGATCATCGAAAGTTGCAAATGTCGGATGCTGAACCAGTGGCGGACCTGCCGCGAGTTCGACGGTAAATCCCGAGGGAACCTGCAACTTCTGCGGCTCGAATCCCTCTGTTAGTGGAGGTGGTTGGATTGCTTCAACTTGAGCGGTTTCTTCATCAATGCCCACATAGACACGGGCCTGAGAAGTCCCTCCCTGCCACATATTGTATTTGGGGATCGAATATTTCTGAAAATAGGAATCGAGTTGCTGCTCAAGAAATCGTTTAATTTCAGCGGTTTTTGGATCACTGACCAGATTCGTAAATTCATCGGGATCATTCACCATGTCATACAACTCATGCGGCCCATTAGGATGCCGATGCACATACTTCCATTTTTTCGTCCGCACCGAACGCAAACTTTCAAATTCATAGTAAACGGCTTCTTCGCCCGCGGTCTGTGAATTCGCAACTTTCAATTCCGCTGAAAAATCTTTGCCAGGGAGTTTATGCTCGACCGGGGATTGATCCGACAGGTTCAGATAGGAGAGCAGTGTTGGGAGGAAGTCGTAATTCGTCACCATCACGTTGGAAACAGCGGAGGAAGTGATGCTTCCCGGATGACGCCAGATCATCGGAATCCTCATCATTTCATCGTCAGCAGTGACGGGCCGCGTGTGATCGCCCATGCCAAAGTAGCCGCCCTGTCCGCCTGCCCAACCCTGGTCAGCAACAAAGATGACAACAGTGTTCTCATCAATTCCATGATCTTTGAGTGACTGCAGGACAGTGCCGACACCATCATCAACACCACTCACTTCCGTTGCGACACGCCGAATGGAAATGGGATTATTATGATAGTCCAGATTGTACTTTTGCCAGGGATGCGCGGGTAAACGAGGGAATGATTCCAAAGGCTTGTCGGCGTAATAGTCGGCATGTCGATTCTTGCCCTCTCTCAACAGCAGTCGACTCAAAGCATAGGGACCGTTGTACGAAAGGAACAGAAAAAAGGGCTTTTCCGTTTTGGCATTTTGATCGATAAATTTCACTGCATGGCGAGTCCAGAAGTCTGTCAGATACTCTGGTTCTTTTCGAATCTGACCGTTTTCAATGATGTCTGCATCATAAAAAGTACTCGTGCCTCCATGGGGCATCGTGATCCAGTAATCCTCAAAGCCTTCTTGAGGATGAAGATTTCCGCCAAGATGCCATTTTCCAACCAGTCCACAGGAATAACCATTCTTTTTGAGAATCTCCGGCAACGAAGTCAATTCATCAAGAGTGCAACGGGCATCCGGTCCTGTCTGCAATCCACCTCCGGTCAAAAAACAATGTACGCCATGTTGCGATGGCATCAATCCCGTGAGGTAAGTCGCTCTTGTCGGCGAACAAACGGGATTCGAAGAATACGCCTGTGTGAACAGTGTTCCCTCTTCAGCCATGCGATCGATATGCGGTGTGCGAATATCAGGATTGCCATAGCAACCGAGTGTCCAGGCTCCATGATTATCCGTCATGACGAACACGACATTCGGACGACTCTGTGGCGATTTGGCTGCGGCAGCCGGTTCGCTCAAAAACAAAGAGCCCAAAGCGAGTATCATTCCAATGGAAGATCGAAGCCAGGCCGAACTGTGAATCTCAAAGTGATCAGGAGTGCTGAGGAGAGCAGTTATAATTCTCACGGTGATATTTCCATGGAATGAGGATAAGCACAATGGAGCGAGCAAAGGTGGGATTGATCGATTTGTCGTGAATTCCGATATTTGAAAATCGATTCGATCCTTCTGCACAACGAATGTAAACTGTGACCCAAAATACGATAACCAGACAATACCAAAGTCAGTGAGATTTACCAGTCCAAGGTTGAAGGCTAAGGCTCCGAATATTTCGCTTACATGAAGCGATGAGCGAGCGTTGAAGTGTGAGGGAATTGGAAGATCAGAATTTGGCGAATGTTATGGACTGACTTCTTAGGCCACCTTCCGCTCAAACAATTTAATCATTCCCCAACGTATTTCTAGACTTTAACCTGATCAATCGAAATTGTGGCCACTTCTTCAGGAGCCTCTCGAATCGGTGGCATGTGGTCCCGTTCCATAAGTGATCGCTTTATATTATAACACTGCTGAATTCTTCCGTCAGATAATCAATATGCTTCTTTCCGAACACGATAAACTAATTCTGTCACTCAAGCTTGATCATCTCAATTAGCCGCTCATAGAGACCATTCAGGTTTGGCGAGGCCTTCGGTAACAGATTTGTTTTCATGCTCGCTGATTCAACGGTTTACGAGTGTGCTGAACTTCACGATCTGGCGATTGAATCTTTGATAGACAAGGTTTGCCCAGCTTGTTGCTGAGTTGTCATCATTCTCTTGTTACAATGTCTTCTGTTCGGTGTATTTTCTTCACTAGGCCCCCTGTTAAACAAATCATTCCGAAAGATGTCATCATGTCGACGATACGAAGTTCTTTCGTATTTACGCTTTCGTTTGTTTTGACACTGTCGTTACTGACGTTGCCAACCCCAGCTGCGGACAAGCCGGTCAAGGTCTACATTCTCTCCGGTCAATCGAACATGGTCGGCATTGGCCAAGTCACTGGCGGTGGCAGTCGTTGGGGCTCTGAGTTCTCCAATCCGATCTTGTCTGTGTATTCCGGAAAGTACGATTCAAATACCGACTACGACAAGATCGAGCCAATGAACACAGTCCAACTGGAAGTCTTCGGCGGCAACAAACCTTCGCCCTACCCCGGTGGTGGAACACAGATTGTGCGTGGATTCATTCAGATTAAGACAACGGGCGTCTACGAGTTTCGCCCCGGCTATGGAGAATCAACTCACAACATGATGGAGGTCGATGGGCAGGAAGTCTATCGTCGAGAACCAGGCAAAGATGCCGTTCACAAGCATATCAAGCTCGTTGAGGGCAAGAAGGTTCCGTTCAAGATCACTTATTTCACAGATCATGCAAATGGGCTGGGCTGGATCGCTCGCGTCGACATTCCAGGAACTCTCGAGACCGTAGTGAAGCAGGATGGCAAGTTTCCGTACTTGGTCGACAAGCCAGGCAACTGGATTGCACGTGATGACGTATGGTACAAAGGCGTGGTGACCGCGACCGCAAACAAGTCGCTCAGCATTGGCTGCGGTGCAAGCAATAACAACATCGGCCCGGAACTCGGTTTTGGGCACATCGTCGGCGATCACCACGATGAGCCAGTCCTAATCCTCAAGGCCTCACAGGGAAATCGATCGTTGGGCTGGGATTATCTTCCGCCAGACAGCGAGCGTTTCGAGCACGAAGGATACATTTACGCCGGATACAAGGATTCGCCAGCTAGATGGGAGATAGGCACAAAACCTGAGCCAATCAACTGGTATGCTGGAAAACAGTATGATGACTGCTTCACCGCAACTCACGATGTACTCAATAACTTCGATAAAGAGTTCCCGCACTGGAAGAGCCGAGGCTACGAGATCGCCGGATTCGTCTGGTGGCAAGGTCATAAAGATGGCGGAGAGCCTTACGCGAGACGGTATGAGCAGAACCTGGTGCACTTTATCAAGACGCTGAGAAAAGGGTTCGATACACCAAACGCCCCATTTGTCATTGCAACAATCGGATTCGACGGGTGGAATATGGAGGGACCACACAAAAAAGTAGCCGAAGCCCAACTCGCAGTCAGCGGCGATAGAGGCAAATATCCGGAGTTCAAAGGAAATGTATTGAGTGTCGAGACCCGCGACTTCTGGCGTGAACCGGACGTGTCGCCAAAAAATCAAGGCTTTCATTACAATCAAAACGCAGAGACTTATATGCTCGTCGGCGAAGCTCTAGGCAACGGAATGATCCAACTGCTCAAAGCCAACAGATAGCCTGCTCTCTGTAGACGTCATATTAAATACTCGTGGTGGCATTGATTTCATATTGGATTTCTACCATCCCTGAGTTCCGGGTTCACCCTTGAACGGACCGACTATCTTGCTGGTAATCCAGCCGCCATAGAATCCTCCAGCCTGTGATTGCACCTGTTCATCGCCAACGAAACAGGCATCCATCAGATGAGGATAAAATGCGAGGTGGTCACGAATAGCCTCAAAGATTGGCGTCGGAGTTGGATACGACCAGGCCGCTTTTTCAATCCTCCGCTCTCTCAATACGACATCAAAGTATCGGGCTTTCCCTTTCCATTCGCACCAGGATTGTCCCTGCGTCGGCTCGAGAAAATCCATGCAGATATCTTCGGTCGGAATGTAGTAAACCGGAGGATGGCTCGTTTCCAGGACGCGCTTTGTCTGTTCGCTTTCAGCGATGACCTCGCCATCAAGAATAATTTTGATGAGATGAGAGCAGGCTTCAGACTTTGGTGGTCGAGGATAGTCCCAGACTGATTCCTGACCTGGGTCAGGCGTAATACGTTCAATCGTCATTTAAGCTCTCCTGTAACGAAACCAGAAGATTTTAGTACTTCAGACGATTTCGACGACTGCTGCGGTTCTCGTGACCCAAATAATAGTAGAAACCGTATCTGCACTCACCGCTGGCGTTACACTGTGTGGGGTGACGAACCACGGTGAATGGTCTACCATTAAGAAAATAATAATCTTTGCAAAAACTGGAAAATAAAATGCAGAGTGTGATACAGGTTTTGATTCCGCTCAGCCAACTGATTGGATTGATTTTCTGCTCAAACATCATGGCTGCCGAGGGGGATCGCCCAAATATTGTGCTGGTGATGGTTCACAATTAAAATGCACTATTGAGAATATCTCATTCAATCCGCCCGACATTGTTTCAAATCATTGGGATTGAAAGACTATGTGATCGAATAAGACGACATAGAGAATGGTTCCGTGAAACTTTCAAATCCGGCTGAAACCTTATCGTTGTTTTAAAAGGCTTCTCGCTGTCCGTTGAGGAGTTTTTGCAAAAAATTAAGGGAGCCGATAGAATCGAGTTTGACCCAAAACCTATGATTGATCTTCGCCCGCAAACAGGTTTGGCTAAGACTTTCGACAACGCGGGCGAAACTTGAAAAATCAGCTTGGCTCACAGGCACTCACTCCAAAACCGGAATCATTCCTATGAAAATACTATTGATGTTTCTAGTTCTGATTTCATGCACTACCGTGCAAGCTGAACCAACGAATGCGAAGGCAGCCGCCGCTCAGGAAGCCGCTGCTGCTCTGCAAGTGAATGAAGAGTACGATGCCCTCATTAAGACCCTTTCTCCAGCTGAGCAGGACTGGGAAGGCGTGCTCCAGGAAAATCTGGGGAGCTTCTACCTGCCGATTCACAAACGACAGAAAGTCGCTGGTCATTCCAATGCCTGGGACTACATCAATGATGCCCCCGACCTTCCCCGCGTCCTGCTGATTGGCGATTCTGTCTCGCGTGGATATACCCAAAGTGTGCGAAAGGCATTGGCTGGCAAAGCCAACGTGCATCGTGCCCCAGCCAATTGCGGCCCCACATCACTGGGCTTAAAAAAGATCGACGTCTGGCTGGGCAATGGGGACTGGGACGTTATTCACTTCAACTTTGGTATCCACGATCGAAACACCTCGGTCGATGATTACAGCAAGCGGCTCGAACAGCTTGTCAATCGGCTTAAAAACACAAAGGCCAAGCTGATCTGGGCGAGCACGACACCGATACCGGATGACAAAACGAAAAATCAGAAAGCGATTTCAATCGTCGAGCGAAATGAAGCAGCCGCCCGGATTATGGAGCAAAATGCTGTGGCTACAGATGATCTGTTTTCGGCAGTCACACCTCATCTCAAGCAGATGCAGAATCCGAATGATGTTCATTTCAATGCTGAAGGCTATGAGTTTCTTGGTCAACAGGTCGCCGAATCGATTCTCAAGGCGATCAATCCCTAATCAAAAGCGAGTCTGATATGAAATATCACGCGTTCGGATTTATCCTGGTGGGATTACTATGCTTGCCATTTTCATGCTTAATGGCCGACGAATCCATTGCCTCTGCCAGACCCAACATTGTTCTGTTCTTAGTGGATGATATGGGCTGGATGGATAGCTCCCCTTATGGCTCGCAATATTACGATACACCGAACATGCAGCGGCTCGCGATGCAATCGATGCGTTTTACGGATGCGTATGCAGTTCCGCTCTGCTCACCGACGCGGGCGTCAATCTTGAGTGGACAGTATTCGTCTCGTCACGGAGTGACGTCCGCCAGTGGACATCAGCCAGCCGAACCTCCAGAAAGCTCCCCCTACCCGGCCATCGCGCCGCCCAGCAAACGATTCATCTATGCAGCCAGTAAAAACTATCTCGACCTCGATCTTGTCACTCTACCTGAAGTGCTACATGACGCCGGTTATCGCACGGCACACATCGGGAAATGGCATTTGGGATTGAGTCAGGAGCATTGGCCAGAGCGGCATGGATTCGATGTCGCCTTTCACGCCCAACCCAGTCCCGGCCCACCCAGTTATTTTTCGCCCTATGGTGTTCATGCCAATGGCAAGGCTTCCGGGCGGCATCATGTGGGCACCATCACGGATGGTCCACAGGGTGAATACATCACCGATCGGTTGACGGACGAAGCGATTAAGTTCGTCGAAGCCAATCGAAATGAGCCATTTTTTCTCAACTTCTGGCACTATGGAGTCCACGGTCCCTGGGGGCATAAGGAAGAATACACACGACGCTTTGCCGAGAAAGATGATCCACGGGACGAGCAGCGGAATCCAATCATGGCCTCGATGCTCAAAAGCGTCGACGAAAGCCTCGGGCGGTTACTGGATCGACTCGATGAGTTGGGTCTTGCGAAGAACACGTTGTTCATTTTTTACTCAGACAACGGTGGCAACGTACATAGCCGGACGTATGACGATGCAAAAATCGACAAAGTCAAACCGGGACATCCTCAGTATGAGTCCATTCAGGATTGGCGAAAGTGGGCTGGGGGAGAACCGCCGACCAATAACTCACCATTGCGTGAAGGAAAGGGACGGATTTACGAAGGAGGGCAACGTGTTCCGTTGATGGTGCGGTGGCCGGGGCGTATTGAACCGGGAACGATCAGCGATGCGATTGTGGGCCCGATAGACCTGTATCCCACCATTCTGGATGCGACCGGCCTGAATGCGCCAGCAGCCCACATTATTGATGGGGAATCGCTGCTGCCTGTTCTGGAACAAACGGGCAGAATCAACCGCGAAGCCTATTTCACCTGGTTTCCACACCTGATTCCGGCCGTCTCGGTTCGTCAGGGGGACTGGAAGCTGATCCGTCGTTTTGAACCGCATCCGAGCTACCCGGACGTACGGGAGTTATACAATCTGAAAGCGGACATCGGTGAGACAAAAAATCTGGCCAGACAGATGCCGGAGCGTGTACAGGCGCTCGACAGACTCATTGATCAGTTCGTAGTAGAGACTGGTGCGCTCTCCCCTCAGCCGAACCCGGCGTATCGAAAAGCTCTGGACCCGACTGCCGGATTGGTTCCACGCGACTGTGACGTGGTTAACCTGGACGGAGCGATTCGCATAGTCAGCACAGGTCGGCAGCCATTCCTGGGCACCAGCCAGGTGAAGTTGAGCGGTCCTGTGAAGCTGCTGATCACCGCGCGCACCCCTGCAGGTGGTGAAGGCCGGGTAATGTGGAAACGAAAAGACGACGACAACTTCTCTGAAGCAGAACGGAGCACAACTTTCAACCTGCCTGCCAACAGTATCTGGAGCACGATTCAAGTCGACCTGCCGATTAAAGGTCAGCCCCAAATCGTCAGACTTTACTTACCTGCTCAACAAACCCCGGTGGATGTGCAATCGCTACAGTTTCAAGATACGGAAGGCGGAAGCAAGAACTGGGATTTTTCTAACGTAACGCCTTCCTCAAACTGATTGATTGAATCGCTGTCACAGACCATGAAGCATGTCTTGATTGGAGAACACAAGATTGGGCATCTTATCTCAAACAACACAAATCGTATTGCTCTTGATTGCGAGCCTGAACCTTCCAAAGCCCGATCAGACCTGGCCGCTCGATACCGCTTCCCCAGTTCAACTTAGGCAGAAAGGTGGCTCGGTGAGTGAAGCGACTGGAGTTCACAAACAATGCCTCGTTCTCAAGGGCAAATCGTTGCTTGAAGTGAAGGACTCCGCAGCAGTTCCCAATAGCCAGAAGCAGTTCACCTTGACTGTTTGGTTCAATCCCTACAACCTCAATCGTGGTCAACAGATGATCGCGGCTAAGAACCGTTACGCCTTAAACGAACGCGAGTGGGGCGTGATGGTTGATCGCGATCAGAAGTTGCGACTCTATGTCCATCAAGACGGTTGGAAAACGGCGCATGCGGATGCGAAATTGAAACCGGGGCACTGGCATCAGGTGGGCGTTGTGATCGGGGCCGACAAAGCTGAACTGTGGTTGAACGGCAAGCTCATGGGCACCGTTGAACTCACTCGCCCAATCCCTCAGACCAAAGCCCCTCTGACTTTTGGCGGCGTGGATGACAACGGCCGCATCCGGCAAACCTTTCAAGGCGCATTGGATGACGTGAGGCTCTTTCATCGCGCATTGAAATCGCTGGACATGGAGGCGCTCTACACGCCAGTAGAGGCAATGCAACCGATCCCTGGTTACGCCAAACCGTTTCCGCTTTGGGACAAAGCTCAGAATCTTCCTCTTGCTACCGAAATTCCCACATTGGAAGATGTCACGTTTCGCGTGATTAAGAAATGGGACCAGCAAGCCGATGGTTACACGTTTCTGCACGGCGTCGGACTCGGCTGGCACAAAGGCAAGCTCTATGCGTCGATCGGGCACAACAAGGGGGCTGAGAATACGGTCACTGAAGAAGCCCATTACCGGGTCAGTGACGATCATGGCCAAACCTGGAGCGAATTGCGTGTGATTGATGAAGGCGGAGATGAGAATCTTGCTGTGAGCCATGGCGTCTTTCTTTCGCACGCTGGCAATCTGTGGGCCTTCCATGGTGCCTACTACGACAAAATGAAAAATATCCATACGCGGGCTTACTCACTCGATGAACACACGGGCGAATGGATCAAGCACGGCATTGTCGTCGAGAATGGATTCTGGCCAATGAACCAGCCGGTGCTGATGGACAATGGCAACTGGGTATTGCCCGGCATTTCAGCGGGACCATATTCCAATGAGAGTGTGTTTCCAGCCGCGGTCGCGATCAGCCACGGAGACGATTTCACGAAGTGGGATTACGTCGAGATTCCGACCGGTGAAGGCATCGAACGGATGTGGGGCGAATCGGCAATCTTCACTGAGGGAGCACGCATTTTTAATATCGCCCGCTACGGAGGCGAGGCGTCGGCATTACTCGCTGAGAGTCAGGACTACGGGCGGACATGGACTCCGTCACGTATCAGTAATCTCCCCATGGCCACCTCCAAGCCAGCCGCTAGCACTCTCAGCAATGGGCAACACTTTCTGATCTGCACCACGGCCAATAACAACGGCGGGAAACGGACTCCTT
>TARA_R100000789_G_scaffold36120_2_pt1 | contig 22730 bp, 24 predicted proteins | sample TARA_R100000789 | Tara Oceans TARA_R100000789 (sample SAMEA2623403) | marine metagenome | biome: marine biome (ENVO:00000447); feature: mesopelagic zone (ENVO:00000213); material: "saline water (ENVO:00002010), including plankton (ENVO:xxxxxxxx)" | depth 450 m
ATGCGCTGGCTGCCGTCCGGGCTCTGGATCGCCATGCCAACGGGCAGCTCGTCGGCAAAGAGAAAGGCGCCGGACAGGCCTTGGAAGGCGCGGTCGTCGGGGTCTTCGAATTCGGCGACAAAGGTCTTGTGGTCGAGCGTGTCGACGATCCGCATCGGCCGCTGGGTGACGCCGCCGCCGGGCTCGACAAAGCGCAGATCGCCGCGCAGGACGGCGCCGGCGGTCTTGCGGGTCTGCATGATCATGCCGAGCTCTGAGGTGCAGGCGGTGCGTCCCGCCGCCTGGCCCACCACGCCAATGGCGAAATCCATCCCCTCCCAGAAATCGGGATAGGCCTCGCCGCTGCCATAGACGGAGGGCGCGGGCGAGGTCTCGACCTCGATTTGCCCAAAGGCGTCGAGCAAATGGCTTGGCATGAGAACCCAACAGATGCCATTATCCTTTACCATAAACCCTTGGCCGTCGGAGGCTGCGTCGATTCTGACGGCCTGGGCCCAAGCACTGGTCGTGATGACGAAGGCAGCGAGGGGGACGAAGATGAATTTGATCATGAAACCCTTGGCTTTGGCGCTGAGCGTGAGCGTCTTATTGTCACCTAGTTTCCCGGGCCAGGCAACTGCGGAGCAGGCCGAGCTGCTGTCGGAAGTCTTTCAGGAAAATCTACGCCCGGCGGCGAATACCGGCGGGGCGCGGGTCATGGGGCTGCAGGTGATCGGCAGTGATGCGGCGGCGGAGCTGCACGCCATTGTCCCGAGCGACTGGGCCGGCAAAGAGTTCTGCGTCCGCACCAGCAGCTCTGACGGGCTCTATGACAGCGAGAACACCTATCGCGCGCCGCAGAACACGTCGCAGCCGGTGACCGTGCCGCATGTGATGATGACCCGTTTCCCCGATAAGCTCGCCCAGACCGCGCCGGAAGGGTTTGGCATCCGCATTCTGCAGGCGCCCTGTGATGAGGTGAACGAGGAGACGGCGGCGGGGCTGGCGCTCTGGCGGGCGTCGGGCCGGGCGGAGAGTTTTACGCTGCTGGTGAACAGCTTTGACGCGGATCGGCTTGTCGCCATTCCGGGAGCCGGCGCGCCGGTGGAATGCACGGAAATCAGCGCCGACATCACCGTGGCTTTTGATCGGATCTGTGTCGTGCCGAGACCGCCCGAGACGGGCAGGATGAAGATCCGGCTTGTCCCGGTGAAGGACGGGCGGCGCGGGCGGCCCGAAACCCTGTTCGTCGAGCTGCCATGACGGCGTCTGGCAGCTACAGACCGTTGATCGCGGCGCTTCGGCGCAATTTCGGAAAGATGGTCGGGGGCAGTGCCACGGCGCGGAGCATGATCGCCTTTCTCGTTCTGGCGACGGTGCTCATTCTGGTGTCGCCCAGTCGCACGATCCAATTGCAGGCGCGCACCCTTTCGGCTCAGGTCGAACTGACCTCGGAACCGCTGGCTTGGGACCTGACCGGGGCGACGGTCTGTGTTCCGTCGGAGGATGTCGAGGCGGTGGCGACACCGCCCTGCGGCGATGGCGAGACAGTCGCGGGCACAATCGATGGGCCCGTCGTCTGGCCGCGCGATCAGCGGCTCGTTCTGAACTGGACCCCGGAGAGGATGAGCATTCGGCTTTTGACCGAGGCCGAGAGCTGGCCTGTGGGGACAACCCTCCGGGTGAGCTGGGCGGATGCGGCGCGCAACGGCGCGCTCGCCTTTTCCGGCTATCTCTTGCTCGGGCAGGAGATGAGCGCGGGCGCGACGGGCTATGTGCTCGACGGGTCTTATGCGATTTATGAACAAGGGCTGGTCAGTGGCTGGATTGGGTGGTCCCCGGAAATCACCCGCGATGGCGAGATCCGGCGCGGCGATCAGCTTCAGATCATTTGCAGCCCGTTGTTTTTCCAGACCTGCGAGGGGGCGCGGATCGACGGGCGTTCAGATCAGTATCGCAACACGGTGATGGCCTCGATTTCGGTCGATCATGACGGGATGGCCGGGCTGCATGTAGTGGCCACGGGGGCGGAGGCCAACAGCCGGTTGGAGCTTGCCTATGCCGGGCGGGACAGGGTGTTGCTGATCAAGCCGTCCTGGGTCGAGCGGGCCGCGGCCAGTTCCAGCCTGCTGGCGCTGTCGCTGCTGTTTTCGCTGCTGGCGCCGCTGTTGCTGCCCTTGCTGGAGCGGGCAACGCGAAAGAGTTGAGGCGCTGATGGCAAGCCTGAGGTCGAAAGAGCCCCGCAATCGCGGGGCTTTTGGCGTTTTTGGGGGTGGTGTTCGCGGCTCAGAGATCCTTGCAGAGGCGCAGGGCGTCATAAAGCGCCGCGTGGATGTTGCGGCTCGCGATAGCGTCGCCGAGGCGGGCGAGCAGGTAGCTGCCCCCGTCCTGCAGCGGGATAAGGGGCGCGCGGCCCTCGAGCAGCGCATCCTGATCCACTTGGCCCAAGTTGCGCGCCTGGGGTTTGAGGTCATGGTAAAGCGCATCCATCGGGATGGTGCCCTGTTCGATCACCACATGGTCGACGATCCGCGTGGTGGTGTCCCCGGTCAGCACATGGCGCAGGGTGACCTCTTTGCGATTGCCCTGTTGGCGGATGGCGGCGATGTCTTGCAAACAGTGAAATGTCACGCCCTGCCGGGCCAGATCGCGCAGGGCGACGGCGGAATTGGTGGGGCCGAGATCCTGCGCGGTGGCACGGTCGGGGGTGACATGGGTCACGGTGCAGCCTTTGCGGGCGAGCACATCGGCGCAGGTGAGGGCGGGGTGATCGCCCAGCTCGTCAAAGAGCAGGACCTCACCGCTGAGCCGCGCCTCGCCGGAGAGGACGTCCCAGCTCGAGACGCTGAGTTCGGCACCGTCGAAATGCGGCGTGTCGGGCCAGCCGCCGGTGGCGAGGAGCACCACATCAGGGGTCTCGGCGAGGATGTCATCGGCTTCGGCATAGTGATTTAACCGCAGATCGACGCCGAGATGGGTCACCTCCTCGATGAGCCAATCGGCGACGCCCCAGATCTGACGGCGGGTTATGCCGCTGCTGGCGAGCTTGAGCTGGCCGCCGAGACGGTCGCTCGCCTCAAAGAGCACCACCTGATGGCCGCGCAGGGCGCAGATACGCGCCGCCTCGAGCCCGCCGGGGCCGCCGCCGACCACCACGATCTTGCGGGGCGCGGGCGCGGGGGCGATCACATGCGGCATCAAGGCCTCGCGCCCGGTGGCGGGGTTGTGACCGCAGACGGCGGCCTTGCCCTGGTTCACGCGGTCGACGCAATAGCCCAAACCTACACAGGGGCGGATGCGGGTCTCGTCGCCGCGGGCGAGTTTGGCGACCAGATAGGGATCGGCCATATGGGCGCGGGTCATGCCGATGAGATCGACATGGCCTTCGGCCACGGCGTGGCGGGCGGTGGCGATGTCGGCGATGCCACCGGCGTGGAAAATGGGCAGATCGACGGCGTGGCGGATGCGGCTTGCGACGCCCAGATGGGCGGCGGCGGGCAGGCCCATGGGCGGCACCCAGCCCGCGAGGCCGAGATCGTCATAGGGGGCGCCGGCGAGAATGTTGAGGAAATCCACCGCGCCGGTGGCCGAGATTTGCTGGGCGATGGTCACGCAATCGTCGGCGGTGAGCCCGCCTGCGGTGAGCTCATCCCCGGTGACACGCATGCCGAGGATCATATCCGGGCCGACGGCCTCGCGCACCGCCTCGATCACCTGCAGGGTGAGACGCAGGCGGTTCTCCAATGAGCCGCCGTACTCATCGTCGCGCTGGTTCACCAGGGGCGACAGGAATTGTCCCAGAAGATGCGAGTGCGACAGCAGCTCGATCCCGTCGAACCCGCCTTGCTGACAGCGTCTGGCGGCTGCGGCGAACTGGGCGATGATGCGGCGGATGTCTTCGGCTTCCATGGCTTTGGGGATGGCGCGATGGGCGCGTTCGCGTGTCACCGAAGGCCCGGCGACCGGGAGCCAGTGGCCATCGTCCCAAGCGGTGCGACGGCCCATATGGGTGATCTGGCACATCACCGCCGCGCCATGGGCACGCACGCCATCGGTGAGCTTTTGAAACCACGGGATGATGCTGTCATCGCCGGCATAGAGCTGACCAAAGACCGAGGGGCTGTCGGGGGCGATATTGGTCGAGCCGCCGATGATGGTGAGGCCGATGCCGCCCTTGGCCTTTTCCTCGTGGTAGAGGCGGTAGCGGTCGCGCGGATGGCCGCCTTCTTCGTAAGAGGGCGCGTGGGCGGTGCTCATGATCCGGTTGCGCAGGGTCAGGTGGCGCAGTTGGAAGGGCGTCAGCAGCGGATCGGTGTTCATGCGCGGTCTCTTGGCCAGTCTTTTGGTCAGTTTCTGGGTCGGTGTCTTGGTCGGTGCGGGATCACTCTGTCCGAGAATGTGCCCGATGTCTCGCCGCACACTCTTCGGACCTGGCCCATGAGATCGGCAAACGGGGGGCCGCACCTCTGTGGCCGCGACATCCCGAGACGGTTTCGCGACGCGCTACATGGGGCGCGTCGCGGTCTGGTCTCGTCGATCCTGCGCCATGGCAAGCCCGGCCCAGGATCCGCGATGGGGTTGGATCACGCCCCCTTGGAGCGCGGGTTGATCGGCAGCTGTTTGGCGATGCCCAAGGCCTGCGTAGGTCGACACCCGCACATGGCGTTGATCAACGGGACGTTGATACCCTCACCTGAACCTCGATGAGCACCTCTGGCTGGCCAAATGGCGTGACGCAAAGATCCCCATCATGGGCGTCGCTGATAATCTGCAACCGCTAGGTTCGCTCCAGCAGCTTCAAAGCTTTGTTGCATATCTCGAGAGAGATCACAGTCGGTCACAAGTGTCGTCCTTTCGTTCCAATTCAGAATACGTTTCAGGGACTTGTGTCCGATTTTTGATCTGTCGGCGACAACGTAAGTGTGTTCGGCTTGTTGTATCATCGCAGCGTAGACGTCGGCGGCGGATGGGTGCGCTTCACTCACGCCGACCTCGTCGATGGCAGATGCGCCGATGATTGCGGCTTGCACATGGTAGTCGGCGATGAAGCGCAGGGTGTCGGGGCCGTGAACCAGCCCTTCCTGCAATTCCACCCTGCCGGGGACTGATATCACCTTGAAAAGCGGGTTGGCGGCCAATTCAATCGCAATTTCGAAAGAGGCGGTGAGGATGGTGAGAGACCGCTCTACCTGCCTCAGCGCGCGCGCAAAATGCAAAGTCGTCGCACCTCCGCCGATGTAGAGATTCTCGACATCTTGCAACGCGTCGACGGCGCAGGCAGCGATCTGCTCGCGCGCCTGTACATGTAGTTTCATCCGGTCGGCGAGGGCAGGCTCGAGCGGTGATGTGCGAACGGCACCACCATATGTCCGGCGAATGCGGCCCTCGGCATCAAGTTCCGACAGGTCACGGCGAATCGTTTCGGGCGAGACCTCTAGTTCCTCAGCAAGTTCGTTTACCCGCTTGGCTGGATTGTGCTTGAGCGCATCCAAAATGCGAGTTTGTCGCCGCTCTTTCTTCGATTGTCTTCTCTGCACGTGTCACCTCCTCGGGCTCAAAATAGCTAGATATTTGTGGTGGTCGACCAGTATTTTGCCCGACTTCCAACAAAAATTGTTGCAACGCAAAAGATCAAATGCTTATCTGTGTCCAAAATCAACGGAGAATCGCGTGTTCGATTACGGCTACTTCTCATACGGATCCAAGGATGAGCTGCTCTCAAAAGCAGCGGAGTATTGGAATCCTGGAAAGGTCAGTTTCTGGAAGGATGCTGGCACACCGATGGTCATCGATCGGCGTGAAGGCTATCGGCTTTTCGATATGTCGGGCAAAAGCCTGATCGATCTTCATCTGAACGGCGGCACCTACAATTTCGGTCATCGCCACCCGGAATTGGTGGAGGTGCTCAAGTCGGGCCTCGACTACTTCGACATGGGCAACCACTGGTTCCCATCGGTGGCGCGGGCGGCTTTCGCGGAAAAGCTGGTCAAGACGGCGCCGCACATGAAATACGCGATCTTTGGCGCGGGTGGGGCAGAGGCTGTCGAGATTGCCATCAAGACGGCCCGTTATGCCACCAAGCGCAAGAAGATCATCTCGATCATCAAGGGCTATCACGGCCATTCCGGCCTGTCGGTGGCCACGGGTGATGAGCGCTTCACCAAGATTTTCTTGGCCGACCGGCCGGATGAATTCATTCAGGTGCCCTTCAATGATGCGGATGCGCTGGAGCGGGAGTTGAAGAAGGGCGATGTCGCGGCCTTCATCATCGAGACCATTCCGGCCACCTATGGCTTTCCGATGCCGGAAGACGGTTATCTCAAGACATGTCAGGATCTGTGCCACAAATACGGGGCCAAGTTCATCTCGGACGAGGTGCAGACCGGGTTGATGCGCACCGGCGTGATGTGGGGATGGCAGGGCTATGGTCTGCGGCCTGATATCTTTGTCTGCGGCAAGGGGCTGGGCGGCGGCATCTATCCGATCAGCGCTTGTCTGGTGACCGAAGAATGCGGTCAGTGGCAGGTCGAAGACGGCGCCGCCCATATTTCGACCGCGGGCGGTTCCGAGCTTGGCTGTCTCGTTGGCCACCATGTTCTGGAAATGCTGCAACGGCCCGAGGTCGTGTCCAACGTCGCCTTTGTGTCGCAGTTCTTTGCGCAATCCATGGCCGAGATGATGGCCCGCCATAGCGACATCTTCTGCGGGGTGCGCCAGCGCGGTGTGGTGCTTGGGCTTGAGTTCGACCACCCGGAAGGTGCTGTCGCGGTCTCGCGTGCGCTCTATGAAAATGGGGTCTGGGCGATTTTCTCGTCGCTGGACAAGCGTGTCTTGCAGTTCAAGCCCGGCGTCGTGAAGGATGTCGAGCTCTGCCAGGAAATCATGGACAGGTTCGACGCCTCGATGCCTCGGGCGCGCCAGTTGCTGTCCCAGACGCGGAGGACCTTCTGATGGGTGTCGGAGCACGTTTGAATGTCCCGGACCGGGATCTGTCATCGGCCCGGATGAAGGTGGTTCGCGCCGCCTGGGCCGCAAAATACTACCGCAAGTTCGACCGGGCTTCGGTGCTGCGCATCGCGGAAGCCGTCGCCAAGGCAGGCTATGAGCGCGCCGCGCATTATGCCGAAATGGCTGTGCAGGAAACCGGCTATGGGGTGGTCGCCCACAAGACGATCAAGAACCAGCTCAGCACACATGAATTGCTGGCGTTCTATCGCGATTTGGATCTTGTCACTCCGCGTGTCGATCACGACCGCAAGATCATCGAGCTTCCGAACCCTGCCGGGGTGATCTTTGCCCTCGCGCCTGTCACCAACCCGGTGGCAACCGTGTATTACAAGACAATGCTGGCGATCTTGAGCCGAAATGCCATCGTGCTCAGCCCGCATCCCGTTGCGAAGAAATGTTCAGCCGATGCTGCGAGGCATCTGGCCGCGGCGGCCGAGGCCGCAGGGGCACCATCGGGGCTGATCCAATGTGTCGAAGAGCCGACCGTGGCCCTGGTGGAAGACATCATGGGGTCGGACAAGATCAACGTGATCATGGCGACCGGTGGCAATGCCATGGTGCGTGCGGCCTATTCCTCGGGCAACCCGGCGCTTGGCGTGGGGTCTGGCAACGCGGTCGCCTATGTCGACCCCTCTGCAGCCGTCGATGCCGCCGCGCGGTGCCTGGTCGACAGCAAGAGTTTTGACAATTCGGTCCTGTGCACGAATGAAAGCATCTGCCTGACGCTGGAGCAGAACCGCGACAACATGGTCCGCGCGCTGCGGACTGCGGGCGCCCATGTCTGCACGCCGGAAGAGACCGACAAGCTGCGCGATTACCTGTGGTCTGACGGAAAGTTCAACCTGGCTGCTATCGGCAAATCCGCGCCTTGGATCGCAAAGGAAGCCGGTTTGCGGGTCAATGACGCGGCCAAGATCCTTGTGCCAGTGGTGGAGCGCCCGGGGCAGGACGATGTTCTGTTCAAGGAAAAGCTCTGCCCGGTCCTGACGCTGACCGCAGCGGTTGATTTCGATCAGGCGGTGACCTTCGCGGCACAGGCCGCAAAACGGGGCGCGGGCCATTCGGCGGCGTTCCATGGCAGCGACACGCAGCGCCTTGTCGCCTATTCCAGTGCGGTGCCGGTGAACCGGGTTGTCGTGGATGCGCCTTGTAGCCAGGGGGCCGCGGGCTTTGCCACGCATCTTCCGCCCTCGTTCATGATTGGCACGGGGTATGCCGGTCGATCCTCCATCGGAGAGAATGTCGGCCCGCAGCATCTGGTGCATTGGACCAAGATCGCCTTTGGCCGGGATGTGCCCGCGGACCTGACCGGTCTTGATTTCGACAGCCTCGCCCAGCGCCCGGCGGCGGTGCCTGTGGCCCCTCTGCCGGCGACCTCGCCCGATGCCCAGACAGACCTTACGAAAGATGCCTTGCGCGCAATGATCCTTGAAGAAATCCGCTCGTTGAAAGGGGCCTCCGAATGACCGACCTTCGCGCCTCCATCTTTATCGACCAGCTACAACCGCAAACGCTGGCCTATATCTCCACCTGGATGCGGGGAACATTGCCGCGTTTGCGCATGGCCGCTCAGATCGTCGAGATCGCACCCGGGCTCGACATCGAGGTCCTGACCGATGTCGTCCTGAAAAGCGCGGACGTCCGGGCCGGGCTCTTGGTGGTCGAACGGCAGTTCGGGACGCTGCAATTTCATTCGCATTCAACCGCCGAAGTGCATTCCGGCGCGGCGGCCATTCTTGCCGCTCTGGGGCAGACCATGGACGACGTTGCACCGCCGAAGATTTCGGCCTCGAAACTGGTGACCAATGTCGACGACCAGCATGCGTTCTTGATGAACCGCAACAAGCTGGGCTCGATGGTCATCGGGGGCGACAGCATCTACCTGCTCGAATGCCAATCGGCGGCCTATGCCATTCTCGCCTGTAACGAGGCCGAGAAAGAGGCTGATATCAAGTTGATCGACATGCGCATGGTCGGTGCCAATGGCCGTCTGTATCTGGCGGGCACCGAGGCTGATGTGCGCAATGCGCGCAATGCGGCCGAAAGCGCCCTGCGCCAGGTCGGGGCAGTGTAATGACAGCACTTCGCGACGAAATACGGGCGATCTTGCGCGAAGAACTGGCGGCGGTTCTTGCCGGGCATTCCGGGGTGACGGTTCAGACCGTCAGGGTCGACACGTCAGACGAGCTGAACGCCTTCGCGCGGAACCTGGCCGAGCAACTGACGCAGCCGGGATTTGCGGAAAAGCTGGCAAACGGCACGGTGCGTTTCGCGCTGGAGCGTCCAGCGACCCCGACACCTTCCGCGGTTCCGATGATGACAACACCACAGTCAGCACAAGCCAGTCGTGCCACGCCGATGCTCGACAAGAAGCTGATCACCGAAAGCGATCTGGCGCAGTTCGGGCCGGGTCTCCTGCGCATCCCAAAGCAAGCGCGACTTACACCACTGGCAAATGATGAGGCGCGCCGTAAGGGCGTGCGGATTGAAAGGATCGAGACATGATCAAAGGGCGCGTGAACGGAAAGATCTGGTCTTCGCGGCATGTGGACACCCTACCTGGTGGCGCCCTGCTCGAGGTCGAGATCGATGGCGGCGGACGGCTGATCGCATTCGACCCGTTGGGATGCGACGCGGGCGAGGCGGTCTTGGTGACGCAAGGCTCTGTCGCCGCCGCCTTCTTCAAAGGACGAACAGCGCCAATTGATGCGCTGATCATCGGCTCAATCGACGAAAAAACCAAATAACCAGCTCTGGAAAGGAAACCCCATGGCAAATCTAGCAATCGGAATGATCGAAACCAAAGGCTACGTCCCGGCGCTCTCTGCGGCCGATGCGATGGTCAAGGCGGCGAATGTTGAAATCATCGCGCGCAACGAAGTTGGCGGCGGCCTCGTCTCCATTGTCGTCAAAGGCGACGTTGGCGCGGTCAAGGCGGCAACCGAAGCCGGCGCGCAGGCCGCGAGCCAGGTTGGCGACGTGACTGCGGTTCATGTCATTCCGCGCCCGCATGCCGATCTTGGCAAGCATTTCGAAGCGCTGAAGTAAGCAGATTGGGCGACGAATAGAAATGACTGAACTTCGCGTATATCTCCCGATCGCTGACCTTCAACCGCAATTCGCGGCCTATCTTTCGTCGCCCACGCGGGCCCGTGGCTACCCACCTTTCAGAGGGCAGAACTCTCTGATTATCGAGGTTGCGCCCGCGCTCAGTATCCACCGGATTGCCGATCTGGCATTGAAGGCAGCTCCGGAAATGGAGCCTGGCATTCTGTTCACGGAGCGGCAGTTCGGCCTTCTGGAGCTTCATGCGGATCGCATGGAGGACCTGAATGCCGCGGGAAAGGCAATCTTGGACGGGATCGGCGCCAAGGCGAGCGATCAGCTTGCCCCAAAAGTGCTCTATCACGACATCATCGAGGATCTGTCAGACCAGCATGCGATCCTGCTCAACCGATCGCGCAGCGGGTCGATCCTAGTGCCAGGCACCGCCTTGCTGATCTACGAGCTTTCGCCTGCGCTTTTTGCCTGCGTTGCGGCGAACGAAGCGGAAAAGGCCGCTCCCGGTGTCACCATCAACGACGTTGAAATGATGGGCGCGACCGGACGGATTTTCATGTCCGGCTCGGTTGAGGACATGACCATCGCACGTGATCGCATCACCCAAGTTCTGGAATCCATAAAAGGCCGAAAAGGCTGAGACCAGAAACTTTCAAAACCAACAGAGGAGAGGAAAGATGACACTTACACGACGGAATTTTCTAGGCCGCACAGCGGCATTGGGCGGCGCGGCGGCATTTGGCCCGCTGGCAGGCCCTGCCTTCGCCAACCGGAATGATCAGCTGAACATCCTGTGTTGGGAGGGTTATAACTCTGACGCCATCCTGGATCCGTTCCGCGCCGCGAATGCAGGCGCGACCGTGCGCGCTGAAAGCGGCACATCCGACCCGGATATGATCAACAAGTTGCGCGCAGGCGAGATCAATGTGTGGGATCTGATCAACGTCAACCAGCCCTGGGCGCGTGATCGGCTTTATCCAGAAAGCCTAATCCGGCCGCTCAGCAAAGAGCGCTTCATGCCATACTTTGAGAATATGTTGCCAGAGTTCAAAGATTACCCTCTGGCCTTCGCCGATGATGGCGAACTGATCGGTATGCCGCAGCGCTACGGCCCGTTCAGCTTTGTGGTGAACACCGATGTGATCAGCCGCGAGACGGCCGAAGATCAGGGCTGGAACCTGTTTTTGGATCCGGCAATGAAGGACCGCTACGGTGTTCTGACTTACGACAACTGGAACGTGATCCACATGTGCCTGACGGCGGGCTTGAACCCGTTTGCCCCGGTAGAAGGCGCGGATCTTGAGACGTTCAAGTCTACCGCAGAAGCGATCTTTGGTGGCGCCAAGCTGCTGACGGATGATCTTGTGGCGATGAACACGGCGCTGATCAATGGCGAGATCGACGCCTATTTCACCGGCGGCACCTATACAGCCTCTCCGGCGCGTTATGACGGGGCGACCAATGTGCGCGCGATCACGCCGAATTCCGGCCCGGTTGATGGCAAGGGTGGTGTGGCCTGGATCGAACTGACCTCGGCTGTGAACAACCCCAATCCAAGCGAACTGGCCTACGATTTCCTCGAGTATGTCCAAGGCCCAGATGCGTCCAAGACGGTTGCCTTCACGGAAGGGACCTACAACCCGGTCGCCCAGATGGGCAACCCGGAGGTCATGGCACGGTTTGACGCCGAAGAGTTGGATGCGATCCAGATGGACAGCCTTTCCGAAGAAATGGCCCGTTCGCTCGATTACGAAGTCGTGTCTTCATATGACGCTCTGATCGGCATCTACACACAGGCGCGCCGCTCCTAAGCCGACCTGACATTTGCTGCGCCCCTGGGCGCGGCAGCTCATATCCGAGAGAGATAACATGGCCTCATCAGATCCGATATTGCGCCTCGAAGGCGTGGTGAAAAAGTTCGGCGGTTTCACGGCACTGCACGGTGTCGATCTGGAGATCCGCGAAGGCGAGTTCTTTACCATCGTGGGCCCGTCTGGCAGCGGAAAATCGACGATGATCCGTCTGCTCGTCGGCATGGATGAGATCACCGACGGTGCAATCTGGCTGCGCGATCAGCGCATCGAGGCGATGCCCGCCAATCTGCGCCCGACCTGCATGGTGTTTCAGTCTTTGGCGCTGTTTCCGCATATGAGCGTTGGTCAGAACATCGAATTCCCTCTGAAACTTCGCAAAACCGACCCTAAGACGCGCAAAGAGCGCGCGTTGGAATTGTTGGATTTGTTGCGTTTGCCGCGCGACTATTATGACAAGCGCGTGTCGCAATGTTCGGGCGGGGAAAAACAGCGCGTTGCCCTTGCGCGGGCCTTGGCTTTCGATCCAGAAATCCTGTTCTTTGACGAGCCGCTGTCTGCGTTGGACTATCGCCTGCGCAAGACCTTGGAGAAAGAACTCAAGGATCTGCACCAACGCACTGGCAAAACCTTTGTCTACATCACGCACTCGCTGGAAGAGGCCATGGTGATGTCGGACCGCATCGCCATCATGAAAGCGGGCCGGTTCGAGCAGATCGCCGTTGCAGACGAGATTTACGGGAACCCCGTAAGCCGCTTCGTGGCGGAGTTCATGGGCGAGGTGAACTTGTTTGAGGTGACATTCGCGGATGGCAAAACATTGCAGGGTCCGGGTCTGACGGTAAAGGCCGGATTGAAGCGCAAAGGCCTGCCCTCTGGCGGGAAGGGTCTCTTGATGGTGCGGCCCGAATTCATTCGGTTCTGTGCGCAGGACGAAACCCCGGATTACCAGATCAAAGGCCGTCTGCTTGCCGAATACGCCCTGGGGTCACGCATCCAATACGAGGTCGAAACGGCCGAGGGGAAAATTCTGACTGTTGAGAAGTTGCGTCAAGACCGCGCCAACAGCGTCGAGATCGGGTCCGATGTCCTTTTGGGATTTGACGCGGCCAGCACGCATCTGATCGGGGACAGCTAATGCAACGGCTTAACGGAAAACTCGGCGTTCTCTCTGCCCTGCCTATGCTGGTGGTTTTCGCCATCGCGCTGTTTGCGCCCCTTGTTGTGGTTGTCCTGTTCTCGATCATGCCGTCCAAGGTCTTCAGCCTCGCGAATGTCCCTGATTTTTCGGCCTATTCGGTGTTCTTCAGCCAAGGGTACTACAAATCTCTGATCTGGTCGCTTGGCATGGCGCTGGCCTCAACGCTGGTGCTTCTCCTCGTCTGCTGGCCGCTGGCTTACGGCATGGCCAAGGTGTTCAAGAAATTCACGTTGGTGTTGACCATCGCCGTGGTGATGAGCCTGTTTGTGTCCGAGAACATTCGCCTCTTCGGCTGGGTTCTGACACTCATGAAAGGTGGTCTGATAGAGGGGCATTTCCGCGCCTGGACGGGTGTCGGCTTCGACAGCCCGCTCTATAGCGTTCCCATCATCATCTTCGGACTGGTCTATGTCTATCTGCCGTTCATGCTTTTCCCGCTGGCGCAGGGCATCTCGATGGTGCCAGACGATGCGCGCCAGGCGGCGGCCGATCTTGGCGCGACGCGCTGGCAGATCTTCCGCCAGATCGACGTGCCCCTTGCCGCGCCCGGAATTGTCGTGGGTTGCCTGCTGAGCTTCGTGCTTGCGGCTGGCGCTGTGGCAGAAAGCAAGATCCTTGGCGGGCAAGCGGTGATCACCATCACCGACGATATTGAGACGGCATTTACCTTTGGACAGGATTGGCCGCTTGGCTCGGCGCTGTCCGTCGTCTTGATCGTGATCATCGCCACGCTTGCGCTGGTTGGGATCTCCCGCGTTGACCTTGACCAGATCATGGGGAGAAAACGCTGATGCCCGCCTCTCGCTCCACCCGGATTGTGCTGTTCATCTACGGTCTGCTCGTCATCGGGCTGCTCTATCTGCCCTTGGTATCGGTCGGCTTCGCATCGGTATCGCGGGCGCGCTACCTCTCCTTTCCGATCAAGACCTATTCCACCAAATGGTACACGGAAGCTCTGGCGAGCGGCACCGTTCGCGACCTTTTGCTGACCTCGCTGTCGGTCGCCGTGATCGTGACGATCCTTTCGGTCGTCATCGCCTTCTTCGGGGCCTTGGCCTTTGCCCGCTATGACTGGAAGTATCGCACCACTTTTCAAAAGCTGATCCTCCTGCCGATTTTCTTTCCTCAGACCGTGCTCGGTCTGGCGCTTCTGATGTGGTTCAATTCACTGGGTGTGATCCCGTCTTGGAAAACCGCCGTCGTGGCGCATCTGGTCTGGATTGCGCCCATCGCGACGCTGATCGTTGCCATCCGGGCCTACAGCTTTGACCCTGCTCTGGAAGAAGCTGCACGCGACATGGGAGCCGACACGCCGACCATCCTGCGAGAGGTCACCTTGCCGCTTCTGATGCCGGGCCTTGTTTCGGCGGGATTGTTCGCCTTCCTGCTGAGCTGGGGCAACTTTCCACTGTCGCTGTTCACAACCGGGGCGGACTCGACCTTGCCGGAATGGCTCTATGCCAAGATGGTGTCGGGGTATTCGCCGCTCGTGCCGACTTTGGGTATCATGTCCGTCGTCGGCTCGATGGTCTTAATCCTAACGGCATTTGCCGTCGCGTGGTTGGTCCGATCCATCCGTGACAGCAAGGCCGCACAATAATAAATGATACAGGGAGAAAATCATGCTGACATCACTCAAAGGGAAAAGCGTCATTGTCACCGGTGGGTCCAAGGGTATTGGACGCGGCATAGCAACGGTCTTTGCCAGCCAGGGGGCCAAGGTCACGATCGCGTCGCGAAATGAGGCGGACCTGGCCAAGGCCGCAAAGGAGCTTCCAGGCGAAGTGCGTTACGCGGTTTGCGACGTCTCCGACTGGGCCTCGGTCAAGGCAATGGTCGATGAAACCGCCGCCGCCCAAGGCGGGCTCGACGTGCTTTGCGCCAACGCCGGCGCTTTCCCGCAAACCAAGATCGTCGATATGGACCCCACCGAGTGGGACGGCGTGATGGCCACGAACCTGCGGTCTTCGTTTCTGTGCGTCAAGGCGGCAATCCCCCATTTCGAGACAGCCGGCAAGGGGCGGGTTGTCCTGACCTCGTCGATCACAGGGCCGATCACCGGCTTTCCGGGCTGGTCGCATTACGGTGCCTCCAAGGCCGGACAGCTCGGTTTCCTCAAGACCGCTGCCATGGAATTGTCGCGTTACAACACCACGATCAACGCGGTCATGCCCGGCAATATCTATACCGAAGGCCTGCAGGGCCTTGGGCAGGACTATCTGGACACCATGGCCGCCTCGATCCCGTTGAAGCGTTTGGGCGGTGTCGAAGATATCGGCAATGCTGCGCTGTTCTTTGCCTCTGATGAGGCTGGCTACATTACCGGCCAGCAGATTGTCGTGGATGGCGGCCAGATCATTCCTGAATCGCTCGAAGCGATCGCAGAAATCTGAGGGCGCTGTATCATGGCCGGATCCGACATGCCGCTTGAGGAGTTGCTTGAGCATCTCCTCGGGCTCGCCAATGCCTCGCTGTCACTTTGGGATCTTCCCGACGATGCCACCGCGCGGTTGATCAACGTCTCGGAAAACGCGACCTATATGGTCGAAGCTTCGGACGGTCACAGGTCTATCCTGCGAGTACACCGCGAAAACTATCACACGCGGCGTGCCATCGAATGCGAACTGGCCTGGCTGGACGCGTTGAGCGATGAAAATGTCGTGACGACGCCCGGCTATTACATTGGCAAGGACGGATCAGCCATTCAGGAGGCGCGGGCACCGGGATTGGCCGACCCGCGTTTTTTGGTCCTGTTTCACTTTGTCGAAGGCATCGCCCCCGACGAGAGCGGTGACTTATCCGCAGGCTATGAGCAGCTTGGGGCGATTGCGGCCAAATGTCATTTGCACGCAATCTCCTGGAAAAAGCCGGATCCCTTTGAGCGCCTGACCTGGGATGTTGATGCGGTTTTCGGTGAAGCTCCTACCTGGGGTGATTGGCGTGACGCACCCGAAGCGACCGAGGATGTGCGCGGCGTTCTGGAAGCCGTCGAGGCAACCATCCGCAGCCGGCTTGCGACCTATGGCAAAGCGCCCGAGCGCTTTAATCTGATCCATGCCGACATGCGCCTGGCTAATCTTCTCGTGGACGATAGTGGCACGCGGCTGATCGATTTCGATGACTGCGGACATGGCTGGCTGATGTATGATTTTGCCTCGTCCATCAGCTTTATCGAGGATGATCCGCGCATTCCGGAGTGCAAGGCGGCCTGGATCAGGGGCTATCAATCCGTGCGTGCCCTTTCAGCCGAGGATCTGGCCGAGATCGATACCTTCGTCATGCTTCGTCGGATGGCTCTGCTGGCTTGGATTGGCAGCCATATCGAAGCGCCCGAACCGCTGGCACTTGCGCCCGGGTTCGCGGCCACGACTGCCAGACTGGGCCAAGCCTGGCTGGATGCAGTGGCATGAGTTGGAAGACCGCCTTTCGCAGCTTCTACTACGAGACCGCCGAAGAACCGGACGATATCACGCTTGATCCGGCCACAACGGCCCTTTTGGTGATCGACATCCAGAACACCTATCTGGAAGCGCCCGAAGACCCGGCAGAGGCGCGGCGCTGGCGGCCGTTCCTTGATCGGATGAACAAGACGGTGATCCCCAACACGGCGCGCTTGATGGATTGGGCACGCGGCAAGGGTATTGAGGTGATGTTTGCCCGCATTGCCTGTCAAAAGGAGGATGGGCGCGACCGGTCACTCAGCCAGAAGAAGCCCGGGTTCAACTATCTGCTTCTGCCGAAAGATCGGGAGGACAGCCAGATCGTGCCCGAGCTGGCGCCGTTGCCGGGCGAAATTTCCGTCATCAAGACGACAGACAGCGCACTGACCGGAACAAACCTGCGGCTGATGCTCAGCAATATGGGGATCAAGGATGTTGTCGTTGCAGGCATCTTCACCGATCAATGCATCAGCTCGACTGTGAGGTCTCTTTGCGACGAAAGTTTCGGTGTTTTGGTGGTCGAAGACTGCTGCGCCGCGGCCACCGAGGCGCTTCATCGTCATGAGTTGGAGACCATCAACATGATCTATTGTCATGTTGTCAGATCTGACGAGGTGAAGTCGTTCATCGCCCCATCCAATTGATGCTCCAAACAACAACCGAGTATCCTAGCTTTTTCCAGCCCCAGATTTCCCTTTAAATTCGTCTTCCTCAATCTCCCTGTGGACGACCAACTGGCGGCACCGGTTTTGCCGGTGCCGCCCTTTTTCGAAAGAAGGATTGAACGGCTCAGGGCAACGGGATCGAGGTCTTTGCCCATGACACGGGTGAGACGCATGCCATCTCCATCGCCGCTGCCTTTGCGGACGAGGCGCCGTGGTGCGGCTGCCACTGGACGCTGACCTCGGTGCTGGGCAGGTTTCCCATGGTGTTGGTCGATCTGGGCGAGTTTGACGACGATAGCCACGCCTGCACCTCCAAGGTCGATTGCGCAAATATCGGCAAATCGCCCTATCCGCGGGCGGGCGAGATCCCGCGGCAGGTCGAAACCGGGCCTTATCGCGTCAATTGCTCTTGCAGAGCGCGGAGGGCGGTGGATAGTGGCCGGGAGAACATCGCAGCGGAAAGGGCGGCAGGTGTCGACAGGTCAACCGCAGCCCGTTCTGCGTCATCTCAGGCTCTTGGCCATCTGGTTCGTGGTGATCACCGTGATCATCCTGCTCTATGCGGAGCAGACCGAGCCGATGCCGGTGAGCATCATGGGGCGGCTCTTGATCGCGGCGGGGATCGTGGTCTTTGTGAACCTGCCTTTTGTGCGGGCAATTGGCCGGATCTATCTCAACACCACGCCGGACGAGCCGGACCTCGACGACTGAAGCGCGTCAGCCCGCGCCGAGGGCCCAGAGCTCGCGCGCCATCAAGATCGAGCCCGAAACAAAGGTAAGCCCGATCAGGAAGCGGCGGAAGAGATCGGTGGAAAGCCTGCCGAAGACATGCAGCCCGATCTGTGCCGCGATCATGGTCGAGGGCAGGGCGATGAGGATCATCAACAGTGTCGTACGGTCATAAGCGCCGCGCCAGGCCAGAAGCAGTGCCGTGATGCCGAGGATGGCCACGTTAAAGCTTTGCAAGACGGCGCGGGTTTCGGTCTTGGGCCACGGCTTCATCGAGCACCACATGGTCGGCAGTGCCCCAGAGAGCGAGGCCGCGCCGCCGAGGATGCCGCCGATAAAGCCCACGGTGGCGTCGGTCTTGCGGGTCTGGTCCGCATAGACGGGCAGCGTTTTGCGAAAGCTGAAATAGCCGCCGTAGAGGATGAGGAACCCGGCGATCACCAATTTGAGCGTCTGGGCGTCGATCATCGCCAGAAGCCCCACGCCGAGCGGCACGCCGAGCACGCCCGGCAGAAGGAAACGCAGCACGCGGGCGGGCTGTCGGTGGATGTCGTGGCGCACGCGCCAGAGGCCTTGCAGCCCGCTGGCGACCGAGAGGATGACCACCACTGCCACGGCCTGCACCGGTGGCATGACATTGAGGAAAAAGCCCAGCGCGAAGAGCGCGGTGCCAAAGCCCGCGAGCCCGTTGATAAACCCGCCGGCGAAAGCCCCGCAGAGCAGCATGGCGATGGTCCAGCCTGTCATGTCTTGTCCTTTTCAACATTGCGCAGCGGATCGAACGAGCCGGTTTCGACGGCTTCGCGCAGTGCCGAGAGCACCTCTTCGATCACGCGTTTCTTGGGGCTGTCGGCGCGCCAGCACAGGCCGAGCGTGCGGGTCGGCCCATCGGGGCCGAGCGACAGGCGTTTGACGGGCAGCACCACCGGGGACGACACACAGCGCCGCGGCGCGATGGAGACGCCGAGATTGGCGAGCACCATGCTCGAGATCGCCTCGAGCCCTTCGAGCTCCATGGTTTCCTTGACGCTGATGCCTTGGCTTTGCAGCCAATGTTCGATGATCTGGCCGACCACGGCGTCCCGGCTGAATCGGATAAACGGTTCGGTCCGCAGCAGGTGCATGGGATCGTCGGAAAGGGTGCCGGGCGCGGCCAGCAGCACCATCTTTTCCTCGGCGATGGCGGCGAACTCCATCCCCGGTGGCAGCACCACGGGGCGGGTGACCACGGAGGCATCAATCGTGCCGCGCTGGGTGGCGGACATCAACTGGCGGGTGAGCGCCGGCTCGACCGCGATATGCAGGCTCGTCCAGCGCAGTTTGAGGTTGGACACGGTGAGCGGGATCAGCCCGGCGAGCGCGGTGGGCACCGTGCCGAGCAGCAGATCACCGGTCAGCCCGCCATCCTCGGTCACCGAGGGCACCAGATTGTCATAGGCCGCGACCACCTCGCGCGCCTTGGCCACAAAAGCGCGGCCCGTCGGGGTGAGCTCGGGCGGGCGGCGGTTGCGGTCGAAGAGCTGTAGCCCCAGCTCGGCCTCGAGCGCCTTCATCTGCTGGCTGACGGCCGCGTGCGAGATGAACACGGCGTCGGCGGCGGCGCTGAACGTGTCATGTTCGGCCACGGCGATGAGGGTGCGAAGCATTCGGATGGACATGGGGCGGGGGAACTTTGCGATGAGAGGGCGAGCAACCTAAAGCTGTGTAAGTAAAGCTTTCAGTAAAGTTAAAGATAATTCATTTTTGTTTAGGATTTCTTTCGCATAGGATTTTGTCAAGGTTTTTCTACCGTCGGGAGATGAGGGCGGGAGGAGGGCCGTACAGCCAAAAGGCGCGAGAGTCGCCAAGGGAGGACTAATGACACTGAATGCATTTAAAACGGCCGTGGTCTGTGCTGCCGCACTGGTCACCGGCACAGCCGCACTGGCGGAATATCCGGACCGGCCGATCAACATGATTATTCCTTACGGGGCCGGCGGCGCGACCGACATTTCGGCCCGCACCATTGCCGAGCCGCTGGGCGATGCGGTGGGTCAGGCCCTGGTCATGACCAATGTCACCGGCGCGGGCGGCGCGACCGGTTCGGTCGTGGTGCAGAACGCGGCGCCCGATGGCTATTCGATGCTGTTTGCGCGGGTCGGCTCGCATTCGGTGAGCCCGGCGATGAAGGCGACCTTGCCCTATACGCTCGATGATTTCCGCTTTGTCGCGGTCTATGAGATCAACCCGGTGGCCTGTGTGGTCGCGGAAGGCTCGGACATCAAATCGATGGAGGATCTCATCGCCAAGGCCAATGAGGGCGGCGTGAGCTATTCCTCCTCTGGCGTCGGTTCGATGCTGCATCTGGCGGGCGCGATGGTGCTCAACGCTTTCGGGATCGAGAACCCGCTCGAAGTGGCGACCCATATCCCGCAGCGGGGCGGTGGCGCGGCGGCGACCGCGGTGCTCAACGGCACGGCGACATTTGTCTGCACCAACACCTCGGCGCTGGCGAGCTTTGTCGCCAACAAGCAGCTGCGGCCGCTGATGGTCACCACCGACGAGCCGGTGCCGGGATTTGACGCGCCGACGGCGGCCTCGCTGGGTCATCCCGAGCTCAACCAGCTGGTGGGCTGGACCGGTCTCGCCGGTCCCAAGGACCTCGGTGATGATGTTGCGGCCAAATGGGGCGAGTGGATGGCCACGGCCGTGGCGGATGAGACCTTTGTCACGTCGATGGAAGAGCGTGGCTCGGTCATTCGTCTGATGTCGCCGGAAGAGACCGGCGAGTTCATCGAAGGCCAGTACAACACGTTCCGCGCGCTGGTCGACAAGCTTGGGATGCGCGTCGAGGGCTAAGCCCCGCTGCGCGACCTGCCTGAAAAGGCCCGGCCGGGCAGAGAATGCCCGGCCACCACCACAGCTATGCCCAAGAGGGAGGGGGCAGAGCCATGACAGATAAAGTCCTGCAAATGAGATTGGGAATTACCGCGCTTCTGGCGGCGATCATCCTTCTCGTCTATGGCATCCCGAACTGGGTTTCCGCGCCCAGCAACGTGCCGAAAATCGTGCTCTCACCCCTGTTCTGGCCCGAAGTTCTGGCCTGGCTCACCGGGCTCGCCGGTCTTGGCCTCATCCTGTTTTCCTGGCGTGACAAGGGCGTAGCCACCGAGGACCGCGATCCGGCGGCCCCCGACAGTGGCGCCCGTGGCCGCAGCGGCGACACGCCGCGCCATGCCTATCTGCGCCTTGCCGCGATGGCGGTTCTGATGATCGTGATGATGTGGCTGATGCCCCGTCTCGGCATGGTCTGGACCGCGATGATCGGCTTTCTGGTCACCGCGCTGCTCATGCAGCCGCGCATCCCGATCTCAACCCTGGTGGCCGCGATTGCCGTGCCGCTCGTTCTCTATGCCTTTTTCGCGCATGTGGCCGGTGTGGCCATTCCGCAGGGCCAATTCGTGAGGCTGCCATGAGTTTCCTAGACAGTCTGATGGCCGGGCTGGCCCTGGTCGGCAATGTAGAGGCCTTTCTGGCGCTGGGGATCGGCGTGGCGATCGGTGTGGTCGGCGGGGCGATCCCCGGCATGTCGGCGACGATGGCCGTGGCGCTGACGCTGCCCTTTACCTTCACCATGACGCCGATCACCGGCATCCTGCTACTGCTCGGCGTCTATAAGGGCGGCATTTTCGGCGGCTCGATCCCGGCGATCCTGATCAAGACACCGGGCACGCCCGCGTCCTCGGCCACAGTGCTCGACGGCTATCCGATGGCCGAAAAGGGCGAGGCGGGCCGGGCGCTTGGCATGGCGCTCTGGGCGAGCTGCACGGCGGATCTGATCTCCAACCTTGCGCTCATTCTCTTTGCCGGGTGGCTGGCCAGTTTCGCGCTGAGCTTTCGCCCGCCCGAGTTCTTCACCCTTATCCTCTTTTCGCTGACCATCATCGCCGGTGTCTCGGGCAACAGCCTGCTGCGCGGTGCACTTTCGGCGCTCTTGGGGCTGTTGCTAGCCACCGTGGGGCTCGACCTCATCTATGGCACGAACCGCTTTACCTTTGGCGATCCCAACCTGATGGGCGGGCTCAACTTTATCGCGGTTCTCATCGGTCTCTTTGCGATCCCCGAGATCCTGTCGATGGTCTGGAACCCCGGGGCCCATGACGGGCAGGCGCGGTCGCTCGGCAAGAACTGGGTCACCTTTGCCGATTACCGCAAATCGTTCAAATCCATTGTGCGGGGCTCGATGATCGGGGTGTTCCTCGGCTCGATCCCCGGCATCGGCGCGGCGCCCTCGGCCTTTCTCAGCTATTCCGAAGCGCGCCGCAAATCGCCGGACCGCGACAATTTCGGCAAGGGCGAGGTCGAAGGTGTGGCCGCGGCGGAAGCGGGCAACAATGGTGTGGCGGGCGCGACGCTTATCCCGCTCTTGGCGCTTGGCGTGCCGGGGGACGTGATCACCGCGATCATCGTGGGCGCCTTCATGATCCACGGGCTGCAGCCGGGGCCGATGATGTTCGTGATGAATGTGGACATCATCTATGGGCTCTTCATCGGGCTGATCGTGAGTTCGGTTTTTCTGTTTCTCGTCGGGTCGGTGGCGATCCGGGGCTTTCGGCTGGTGGCCGATATCCCGCGGGCGGTGCTGTTCCCGGCGGTGCTGATCCTGTGCGTCTATGGCGTCTATGCGGTCAACAACAACCTCTTTGACGTGGGCGTGATGTTCGCGATGGGCTGGGTCGGGTTCATGATGGCGCGTTATGACGTGCCGGCGGCGCCTTTCCTCATCGCCTTCATCCTCGGCCCGCTTCTCGAAGACAATTTCCGGCAGGCCATGCTGATGTCCGGCGGCTCGCCCGCC
>TARA_R100000789_G_scaffold100625_2_pt1 | contig 22706 bp, 52 predicted proteins | sample TARA_R100000789 | Tara Oceans TARA_R100000789 (sample SAMEA2623403) | marine metagenome | biome: marine biome (ENVO:00000447); feature: mesopelagic zone (ENVO:00000213); material: "saline water (ENVO:00002010), including plankton (ENVO:xxxxxxxx)" | depth 450 m
GTTCCCGCTTGTTCCCTCTTTTGTCAATTGGGCAGCGTTTATTTCAAGAAATCCAAGTTTGTTCATTTCCGCAAGTGTCTTTATCGTTGCGCTCTTTCCAGAACCCGACGAACCCGTTAGGATGAAATGTGGCCTGATCTCTGAATTGCTGTTCTTGAAAATGTCCAAAATCCTTTGAACCTCTTTTTTTACTTTGTCTTGTCCTACGATTTCCATTTTGTTTTTATTTAGGTTAAAAATTAATCTTCGTCCTCTTCTGGGACATATCCGTTTTTTTCTATGTAATCTTTTCTTTCTTCTTCTGAATTGAAATGTTTTTTCAGATAACCGTCAGTAAATCCACCCCAACCAGTATCAGGGTCATTTGTCCATCCATCACACATATCACAACATGGGTCTGGCGTGGTTCTTTCTCCGCATGGACATTTATTTTGGCTCATAATATAGTTTAAAAATTTACTCCTGAATTTCCCCGAACAGTACAATCTCTATGTCCTGCCAGTTGTAACAATCTTTTTGCTCTATCTTCAAAGCTCTTTCTTCCATGGTTTCCTGCCTTGCTATAATCCCCATTACAAAGAATGTAACGGCTATTAATACTGTTCCGGCTATTATCTTTAAATCTTCCATTTGTTTCTAGTTTTTGGTTAAATACTTCCTTCCCCGTTGAATACTCCTATTTTCTTTACTTCTTCATAATCGGGGATATCTAAATTTCTTCTTTGGATTTCATCGATATAAATACCCACCCTACTAATGTTCATGTGCTGTTTAACATCGTTACGGGTAATTTGTTTTGTTCTTACCGCATTACAGTACATTTGTATTAGATTGGCATCGCTTACCCCTTGTATGTATTCCTTTTTCATTAGTTTAGGTATATTGGATTCTTATAGGTCAAATCATCTTGCGCCTTGAAATTAAGGTTTTGCATTTCCATGCTGCACGCTGTTTGAAATTCCAAGTATATCAGGAATTTGTTAATCTGGTCTTTGTATTGTTCCTCGTTCATGGTTAAATAGCTTTATTTATTGATTTTCCTTTTTTACATCTACACTATAGAGTTTGTCGCCTTTGATAATGTGTCCATGTTCCAAATAGTTTAAATAACACCCATATCCAACCGTACAAGCGATAATAATCCCGATAACCAATAAGATTTTGTTTGTTGCTTTCATCTGTTTTTAAATTTCGACCGTGTTTAAATTTACCAAAGCTGTTCATCATTAAAGCTATTGGAACCGTTCAACCTGTTTACTGTTACACAAATTCAATTCCGCATCCTTCAAGAAAATCATCAAAGGCGGTTTCACTTTCAAAGGTTTGATGTTCCCCGTCACCATCCGAAAAGTATTTTAGCAACTCCCCTAATTCTGTAAAATACCTATAACAAATACCTTTTTCATTGATTAGGTAATGTATTTGCATTTCCCCCATTTCATTTATCAATAATTGTTCTATTGTAACGTTTGGCCTTAAATAAGTTGTTTCAATTGCTGTTATTGTTTTCATTATTTCTAGTTTTTAAGTTAGTACCCTCTTTGGAATCGAACCCAAACCCCGTATTATTTTAGGGGCGCACCTCGCAAAGGCTTTGTTTTTAGTATATTTCTTGTGGTCTGCAAAAGTATTCCAACAAGGCCTGTTGTGGCCTGAAAATAGCATTGTCCTTAGCTTCATTGGATGACATTTTCATGGCCTTTGTTTCAGAAATACCCCTGTTCCTTATGTAGAAAATCTTTGACTTTATATCCTTCATTTGATAGTAGGATGGATTTTCGACCTCTAATTTGTATTCGTGTTCATCGCACGTTAATAGATGGTCAAACGTGTCCCTGCCTATTACTTTGTACTCTTCGGGGTAAAACCTACACAATTGCCCTTCAACATAGCATTGTACTATCTCCCCTTTATAATCTTCCTTGGTACATTGTAGCCTGAATATATCATCCAAATACCGGCCCATACGTTCGTCGTACTCCTCGATGGTCTCCCCAAATCTTTTGGAATACATTTTATCATGATTAAAAAAAGACAAAGCCCCGCCATTGCTCCAATATGAATTTAATACCTTTAGATCTTCTTCGCCCTTTTCGCTCAAAACCATGTTTATAATGGGTTTTTCAGAGTAGGCGTATAGCACGGTCAATTTTTGCAAAGGCTTTTTAAGTTCCGCAAATTTAAATGGTCTTAACAACATGATCCACCCCTCTCTAAATTTATGTTTTGCTTCCATCACTTTATTTTTTATAGTTGGTCTAATTCGCTCAAAATATCATCAATTGATTGAGTAGGTTTTTTAGCCTTTTTTACGGAATACCCCGCCTTTCTAAGTTGATGAAGAACGTTTTTCAAATCCCTGGTCAATATCTTAGGGCTTTCATTTTGCTCTATCATTTCCTTATAAGCCGCTTCACCCTCTTTTGATTCAGGAAAAAATGTGGTGAAAAATCCAGTCGTTAAGTATGTCAAATCTATTGCCATGATAGTTTTTTTATCTTGGTCGGTCTGTTAAACCCCGGCCCGTGAAAAGAAGGAACCGGGGAAACAACAAACCAAACACTAATTAATATTGTTGTCTTTAAATTCAATTCCGATACATTCCTTCATATCCTCAACGGGATAAATACCCACATTGAAAATTGAACCGACAAAATACTTTTCGCAACTCTCTTTTGTTGCTTTCTGGCTTACCGAAGTCCAGTAATTATTAGACTTGTCCGCAAACTTTACTTTTACGCTGTTCAGTGCCATGGTTAGTAGAGTTTATTTAATTCCAGTTCCTCAAATTGAAACTCTCCCTCACCATTATAACCCTGTGTTTGGGTAATGTTTTCAAGATTGAACATTTCATCTGTGGTAATTACTTCACCCTCTTTTTTGGCTTGTAACTGGCAAATATTTATAGCCTCGTTTTTATCTGTGGCTATCCCTATTATATCTCGGCTCGCATAACTATGATGGGCATCTGTTTTATAAACTACAAATACTGTTTCCATGACTAAAGTGCTTTAATAAATTCGTCCTTATGCTTAACTGGGATGTAAAGCCCCGCTACTATATGGCAAACCTTCTCACCATCCTCAACAAAACCATCTTCTTTAAGTTTGTTGTACTTTGCTTTGAATGCTTCACCATCAGAACCGAAAAACCAAAAACCGCCATATTGCTCTAAAAGAGCATCAAAACCAGTTTTATTCTTGATTTTCTTTTTGGCTTCCTCTTCCTTTTCTTTATGGATTTGCTCAATCTCTTCCCCACTTCCCCATAATTTAACAGCCAGTTCAACGTTCTTCTGGGCCTCGTTAACGGCTTTCTTCGCATAGGTCAATGAATAGCTGTGATCGCGCAATTCTGGTTTGTCCTTCAACAACTGGTGATGCTTCTTGGCTGCTTCTAACTTATACTCGTAGAACTCCAAACTCTCGGGCATGGACAAATTCACCTCATTGGCTTTATCCTCCCAATACTCCGCCCTTCTTCGGTATTCATCGGCCTTTTTATCCTCTTCAATACTCTTGCGCATGGCATTGTCGGCCCGTTCAATGGTCTTGCGGTGTCTGCGCTCGCTGTGGTGGCCCACCAGTATAGGTTGACCAAACGGGATGCCTGTAGCTTCTTCGCTCATGTCGGCTTTTTTGAACGCTTCGGTGCTGCGCTTCTCAGCATTGGCAGCATAACCGCCCAACCTCTCCGCTTTCGCCTTGGCCCTCTCCTGGGCATTGTACCCATCGGCACGTACTATCGAGTAATAATAAGAACCGTCTTTATCCTTCCCAACTTGGTTGAAAACGATACATTCATGCTCTTTGCCGTACTTGGTAGTAAGTACAATCGTTTCCCCTTTTTCGTGCTGCTCTGGGCATTTAGCCACGAATACGTTAGGGCAATACTTTTTATATGTGTTCAATGAATTTTCCATTTTGTCAATGCTTTTTACTGGTTGAAAAAATTTACTCTCTTTAAAATCTGCATGGCTTCGGTGTTCCACGAAAACCACGTTTTAAGGTCTTTTTTTGAAGCCCTTTTAAATCGGCTCTTGGCGTTGTCGAATACTTTTATGCTATCAACACCATATTTAGTATTGGGGAGACTTAAAATTTGGTTCAACTGCTCATCAGTCGAAAAAATGTAAGTCTCTACGCTATTTCTAAATTTCAGCGCATAAACATTGCGTTTTGTGTTAATAATTGTTTCCATTGTGTTTGTTGTTTAAAGATTAATAATAAGTGTTTGTTTAATTTATTGTCTCAAAGAATAGCCTTTGCAGTTTTTCGTTATCTATAAAGAATTGCCCTGAAATAGCATAAAATATATTCTGATCTGTAGCATAATCCCCAGTTATCCTTCTTTTAGCCTCTTTAATGGCTTGCTTGTAGTTATTTGGGAAAACTTCTAATATACCGGATGGGTGTTCGCTGTCGCTTACTATTTCAAACAATATAGTTCCCTGCTCATTAATAGTATAGAGATTTTCCCAAACCAAAGGTATACCAGCCTTTGACATTAATTCGTGTTTTTCCATGATAATATAATTTTAGTGTTTGTTAGTTCCCTCTCTCAATCGAATGACACGCCCAAAGCGGAGGGAGGTTTTTTAGTTTAAGTATATTTTCATGTTTAAATCGGTTTTACTTGTTTTAACCTTATTACAGATTCGTTATAAACCCGTCTGTAAAATTCTTCGGGTGCCAAGTATGGAAGATTTTCGGGTTTTATGTTCTTTTCAACATCCGCAACCAACCGATTATATTTTTCCTTGAAAAGGTTTTCGGGCTGCCCCAAATACTTGCAAATATCTTTACAGTTTTGGTTGATTGCCTTAATGAAAAGCAAAGTGTTGTTTTGTTGTGGTATTACAGTTTTCATATTATTAAGTTTTTTAAGGTTATTAATTGAGTTGAGATACGTCAACCTGGCCCGTGGCAATGGCATACACCAAAGAACCAACAAGAACCAGTATAGAACCAAGACTAACAACCATAACAATTGTGTCGGTAGATAAGTTTACATTTTTCATAATACCAAAATTTAGATTTGTTGTTTTATTTACTGATACAAATATAACACTATTATTTAACCGAACAACTATTTATTCAAATAAAAATAGTACAATAGAAAAAGAATATCATACCTATTAATCCAATAGACAAAATCTATAACAACAAACCATACATACATTATATACACCAAAACAATATATACAACCAAGCCAGACTACCAGACCAAACAATACACATCCAAACAACCCTATCAACCACCAAAACCACCAACACAAACAATAACCATTTATTTCTAAGGTTCTTACCCTACACTTTTATACAAATACGCAACAATTCTTTACAAATACTCAACTAATAATGTATTTACCTTACGATGTGTAACGGTATAATGGGATATGTATTACAAATAGTAAGTTTTACCCGATTGGTATATCACTATGGTAACAAATAGTAAAGAATAGTTTACAAATACTCAAATAGTATATCGATAAGCCCAGGCACACACCACAAAAAGCTAAAAACTTTCAAGGCATCGTCAAATAACAAGAGGTGGGGGTGCTTCTGAAAAACGGTTTACCCATGTGCGGAAGAGGGGATAATCGTAGTGCTAAGCCTAGACATTTAATGGGATTAATGTGATGTGAAAGGAGAGATTATTCGTGTTTGAGTAAAATCTATATTACAGATTATGTTAGATTTGTTTTATTTTATGTTTAGTAAACTGATTTTTAGAATGTTGTGTTAAAAAATAGGTGCAGATGAAGTAAGTAAATTGTATAATTTCGGGTATATTTATTGCAGATGGTTGCAAAAAAATGTAGATTTGTAATATAGATAAAATGTTTTTGATATGAAAGAGGTTGACTTGGAAAAATTGTATGGTTGGGTGGATTCTTATTATAATGCTATTAGGAGGGAGATATTGAGGAATGGTGAGCGTTATGAGTTCTATGGTTCATCCCGTGGATTTTTTAAGCATTCTTCTAGTATTACGGATGTTTTGGAGAAGGAGTTTGTATGTGTTGATTATAAGATATGGTTCAGGTTATTGGGCAAGATAAAAAGGGGGAGGAATCCTGTTGAGAGTGGTGGGCTGTTTTTCAGGTATGATGATTATAAGGATATTTCTAGCGAGAGGAAGTGGTATGAGACAAAGGGAAAGCTTTTGGAGTTGGAACTTTTGGTAAAGACCCCTTTTAGGGACTATTATATATTGAACCCAAAACATATCATAAAAATCTATAATCCAAAGATTGAATATAAAGAAGAATAGTATGGTTTACTTTATAACAGATGGTACTGCTTTTAAAATAGGTAGTTCCAATAATCCTGAAAAGAGAATGGCTGCATTGCAAACGGCCAATCCTAGAAAGTTGGAGATGTATAGGAAAATTGAAGGAGGGGTTCATAGCGAGAGGTTCTTTCAGGACTTCTTATCAGATAAAAAGGTGTTGAATGAATGGTTTGACATATCGAAACAGGAAGTTGATTTTTCTATAATCTATTTGGAGGATATAAGGGAATTTTACATTTCATTTGAAAACGCCACAAACATATCACATGAAAATATAAATACAATAGATAGGGCTATATTGATAGCTGTTATGTGTAAATTCAATAATGAATATGATTTTAATAGGTTCAGGGAGGAAAATATGGAAAAATCATTGTTCCGTTACTTTTTCCCTGATGCCTTTAATTTGGCAATATCAAAATTCATAGAAAACAGATTCATCGTTCCTTGCGATAAAGAAAACTTCTATAGATTAGACCCATACAGGATCAACAAGTTCTTTAATGAAAAGAAGGATAAGAAAAGTAATGGTTAAATATATTTTATGAAAAAGAACAACATTATAGAGGATTGGTTGAAAAAGTACAATGATCCAAAGATTGAGGAAAGTGTAAAATCAAGGCTAAAGCATCAGATACTTGACCATTTGGACGAACAAAAAGAAAGTCTGGAACAACAAAAGAAAGATGTGATCGAAAAAATAAGAAAGGTGCGTCAAGGCAATATGTTGGATGAAGCCTCCGAAAACATAGGAAAGTGGTTCGAGTATGACAACGTATTCTTCAAGATACTCCATATCGACCAAGAGGACAAGGAGGTTCGGGCATTCTTTTCAAAAAGTTGGGATGGGAACCCTTCCTTTGATGTTGACACAGTTTACGAACATGAATGGATCGGTAGAAAACCTACTGATATAAACAACGAAAGACTTCAAAAAAGAATAGGTAAATTAATGGAACATCTGAAATAAATACCAATAAAATTGAAAATAAAGAATAGAGGGGTATATGAAATTAAACAATAAGAACATAGTATGTTCCGTGTCGTCCGGGTATTCAAGTGTAATGATGGCCTATATGATGAAAGATTGGTATCCAGACCATGAAATACTCTATGTTATGGCGAACACGTCCAAAGAAAGGATTGAAAGCCTTAGATTCATGGATAAATGTGATAAACATTTTGGCCTTGGACTTAATTGGGTAGAGGCAATTTTCAATGGACATGGGCAAGGAGTGAGTTTCAGTGTTGTGGATTTTGATGCTCTAAAAATAAAAGGTGAGATATTTGAGCAAGGTATAAAGAAACTTGGCATACCTTCAAAGATGAACAAATGGTGCAATAGGGATTTGAAGAAACGCCCGATAAAAAAATTTGCCGATTCTGTTTTTGGCAAGAACAACTACTCGATTGCAATAGGTATAAGAGCGGATGAAATGGACAGGATAAGTGCAGACTATAAGAGCAACAATGTTTTCTACCCATTGGTCGAAAGAAATATTACCACACGGGATAGAAACAAATTCTGGTCAACACAAAAGATAAGACTTGGAATAGCTGCCTATGAGGGCAATTGCGATTATTGCTTTGAAAAGTCTTTCAGAAAGCTGATGACAATACAGAAGGAGCGTCCTGATATTCCAAAATGGTGGGGCGATATGATGAAGAAATATTCACACATCCCAATAGAAGGCAAAAATGGATATAATAGTTATGCGATCAATGGCGGCATGAACTTCTTTAGGGAGAACAAAAGCATAGATGATATAATTGAAATGGCATCAAATCCTTTCTCAATGGCCACCGATGAATATATTTATGAAAGTGACCTTTTTGATTTTGAGGAAGGCTGCGGTTCCGTATGTAGCCCCTTTTAAAACAATACTAATGGACAAACTACGTTCACTCTATATAGACTGACATGAAAACTAAAAAAACATTAAAAAATTATGGGAAGATATATTGCAAGAATAGGTAAGTTCTATGCTGAATATGGAGACTATCAATGGGACTATATCAAACAGCGGAGGAAAAAAGAATATTACAATGACAAGTTCATTGAGGTCTCTATTCAAGATGATGATAAAAAATACGATTTGGAAGAACGAATACCTATTTTAGACATCGTTGACCTGAATCCAATAAAGACTAATTATGAATTTGGGATAAGGGATGACTGGAATTTGAACAAATGGCTTCTCGAATATATTATCAGTAACATTCCAGACTATACCCCAAAGGCAAAGTTGTTCATCGAAAACTACCATGCCGAAAACAGTAGGGAATATTTTTTGGTTTCAGGGATAGGTAAATCCCCTATACATCTTTCGGATGATGGGGCTAATGTTTTTGACATAACGGAATGGTCACAGATTAAATGGATTTCAGAAAATGGAATTACAGTAAAATGGGTTGATTAAAACTAAAAAACGGATAAATGGGTAAAAATGGAAAACTAAGGGTAGGTAGTGATTTTTCGGGAATAGGCGCTTTTGACAACGCTTTTAAAAGATTGGGTATTGAATATGAAACGGTCTATGCCTGTGATATGGATAAATATACCCGACAATCATACATAGCAAATTATGGAGAGCCAAAATACTATCCTGAAAATGTCTATGATCGTGAAATCCCTAGACATTCTTTAGACATCTACATGACCTCACCGCCATGCCAAGCGTTTTCATTGGCCGGAAAACGAAAAGGCGAAACCGATAAAAGAGGTGTGCTATTCTATAACAGCCACGAATTTATCCAAAAGAACAAGCCTCGTTACTTTATTTTTGAGAACGTGAAAGGCTTGCTTTCTGATGATTCCGGAAAAACTTTTCAAAGATGGCTTGACTTCCTTGGTGGTAAATCGGTCAATGGAAATCCTGTCATATTTCCTCACGAAGAAAGTGTACCATATCACATATATTGGAAAGTCTTGAATGCAAAGCATTACGGAGTGCCTCAAAATAGGGAACGTGTTTTCATAGTTGGCATACGTGATGATTCGGATAATGTTTTCAATTGGCCAAAGCCTTTTCCGCTTACCAAAAAATTAAAGGATGTCCTGGAAGAAAATGTTGATGAAAAGTATTTTTTGAGTGATAAACTAATTCATACCCTATTTGAAACAAGTAGTGGTTCTGAAAATCAATTTTCACCAGCCATACCATGTGATATAGAAAAAGTAAGTCCCGAAATAACCGCCCGTATTCATAAAATGGGAAGGCAAGACCCATATCTAAAAATCAAATCCGCCACATCAAAAGGTTATGAAACGGCAACCGAGAACGATTCCATAAACTTTTCACAGCCAAATTCCGAGACAAGACGGGGTAGGGTCGGAAAGGAAGTGGCACAGACACTTGATACGTCCTGTAATCAGGGGGTAATCCAATTGAACCCCTCAAAAGAATCAGGAGGAAAACAACCTTATCAACAGAATAGGGTTTATGATGGAAATGGCGTTTCAACAACGCTTGATGGAGCTTGTGGTAAATGGGGTGTTTTGAACGAATACAAAATCCGTCGACTTACCCCAAGGGAGTGCCTAAGATTGATGGACTTTCCAGATTCGTTCAAGATAGTTTGTAGCGATTCACAGACCTATAAGCAGGCCGGAAATTCAATAGTGGTCGCTGTGCTTGCATCAATAATTGAAAAACTGAATCTATAAGTGATGGACATAGTAATAACACTCCCCAAATCAATAAAGTGGGAACAGTACGAAAAGGAACTCAATGCCGTAAAGGACGGTAAATCCGTATTGAACTTCAAGGTTCCACACATACCCAAGAACACAAGTATAGGTGAAAGGTGCTATCTTTGTTATAATGGATATGTCATTGGATGGATGGAGATAGTCGGACTTAAGGAGAACAATTTTGTATGTTCGGTAACAGGTATGCATTGGGAGGGCAACTTTGTACAGAGAAGCGGTGCTTTCCATAGGATTGAACCATTCCCCATGAAGGGATTCCAAGGATTCAGATATTTAAAATAAAAAAAAGGAAGGTTGGCAGAGCGGTAATGCACCAGTCTTGAAAACTGGCGAGACGGAAACGTCACATAGGTTCGATTCCTATACCTTCCGCTAAAATAATATACATGGCAGACACAAAATATATTTCCACATTTGAAGACCTTGAACAACTTGAAAAGGCCATGAAAAAATTATATTCCGAAGAGACTAATAAAGAAAGGTCATTTATTGCAACAGTTTATTGTTCCCGTGACCAGTTTATGAATCTTGAAAATGGTGCCGATGTGTTCCATATAGCCTGTATGCGTGAAATAGGAATATCGGAGGAATAGATAGCCATAAAGATTGAACAAGAGAAGGAAAATAGAAAGAAAGGAAAACAGACATGGCATGGCTTACTCTAAAAGACGATGATATGCGCAACATCAATGTCCTACCACTTGATGATACCATTGAGCATCTTGAATTTGAAGGATGTGAATGCAGACCAAGGGTAGAGGAAGAAAACGGATGGATGCTGATAATCCACAATTCACAGGATGGAAGGGAAGCCGTTGAACACGCTAACGAGATAATAAACAACTGACCATTACCCATTAAGAACTACACATACTGCACCATTGATTATATTTGGGTTGATTAGTTAACATTACAGTTTTAACCTAAATTTCATTATCATGGAAAAGTTTTTGAGAATCCCCGTTACCAATGAGCAGACCCAATTGGTTCCTGCCACGGACGTACTTTTGGTGGCACAGGCTACCACCACTACCGTTACCATCCTTTATAAGGGAGGTGTACAGTTGACGTTGACCCACGCAACTGCGGGAGCAGGAGTTGAGACAGAAAGGGATGCGATACAAGATGCTATCGAAGCGGTATTGAAGCAGCCTTGGAACGACCCTATCTACGTGGTTGGACGCTCTGGTTACATCGAATTGCCTTTTGCGGTATCTGGAATTGCTGCCGCCTTCATCGACCAACCTACGGGAGCATAATTCAGTAGTGTACCATTGGAGAAAGGGGCAGGACAACGTTTTGTCCCTTTTTTTGATTACATTTATCTAAATTCACAGCTATGAAAGATATGTTCGAGTATTATAAGACACTCATAGAAGAGAAATATGCACAGACGGTAAGCGTTGAGGCATATAGAAAGGCACTTTCAGTTTATGGAAGGAACACCGCAATAGCTACTGGCGTTGAGGAAATGGTATGGCTTACTGGTGGCAGCGAGACACTTCCAACCGACAACGATATTACACACTTTGCATCATCCAATGCCGGGGATGACCAAGTTTTGGGAGTTGAGGGGCATACGATTGATGAAGATGGACTTCTTACCTACGTGTACCAGACAGTTACTTTGGCAGGACAGACCAAGACGGCTTTGGGAACACCATTGGCACGGATAACCAATGTCGAGAATTTAGGTGCTACTGTTCTTGCGGGAACGGTAACCTTCTCACAGGACGTTACCTATACCACAGGAGTTCCTGCTTCCGATATTCACTTGACATTGAACGGAACCGACAATAGGAGCCTAAAAGGAGCCTTTAGCACATCGAACAACGAATATGCCATCATAACATCAATCCAGTATTCTTTGTTGAGACAGGCAGCAGCAAACGTTGATTTCAGAATCCAGGTAAGGAACAACGGTGGTGTTTTCAAAACTGTACATTCCGCATCGATAGGGAGTGGTACAAGGTCTTTTGAAAAGGATATGAAGGATTCGCCCATAATCGTACCTTTAAACTCCGATGTTCGTGTATTGGCCACTTCAAGCGTTGACAGCACACAGGTAGAAGTTGATGTTAGGGGTGTATTGGCAGAAATAATAGTCAGATGAACACGTTGATGGGCATATTGATCGGATTATTGGCCTATGTGCTGATATACGGACTTTTTTTCTTGTTACTGATAAGGCAAGAAAGAAAAAATTGACTATCTTTGATTATCCATTTGTTTACACATACCCCCGACCATTTGTTTTTTATTTTCATGGGAAGCCCGGTTTAATCACCGGGTTTTTTCTTTTATTGGTTCAAAGATGTAAGAGTTCAAAAACTTATAAAGTTCATGGTTCCACCTAGCATCGGCAATCGCATTATGTTCATTGGTTTGTTTTGGATAATCTTTTCTTTTTTTAACCAAATCCAACCAACTGTCCAAAGTTTCTGTGGTAAGTTTTTTGTCGTTACCAACTCTGTCCAACTCTTGCTTCAAATCCCTACAATACATCGGAAAACCTTTTGGAAGGTCAATCATCTTTCCGAACAGCCAACAGAATGCCACCCAATCATAATCGGCATAATAGGCATAAAATTCTGGTTTTTCACTATCAGCACAGTTGGTCACCTCTAAATCTGAATGATTACAATTAGGATGGTTATAAATTGCATTTGGATAAACAAATTTTACTATTTCATTGGCAATTTGCTCGTTTGATTTACCAACACATTTGATGCAATCCTTAAAATTCTTGTAATTGAACTTTAATTCATTTAATGGTATTGGAAGCCCTAATCTTATTATTTTGCCGTTTGCTTCCTGTTTCCATTCTTTAAAGATGGGTCTTAGTACATTTTCACGAATCCAATACTCCCTTATTCCCTCTGGAAATCGATTACGTGCATCACCATATACTTGTTTCATTTGATAACGGTTCCATGCTTCTTTCAAATTAAAGTCCTTGGAAACCGCATAATATTCCCTTCCGTCCTCTGAAACGATACCTATTGATATAAGGTCTATCGTTGGTTTGGTCTGCCCGAACAGTTTTTTCTGTGGGCCTTCTAAAAATTCTGTGTCTAAAAAATAACGGCTCATACTTTTTCTAATTTAAAAATAGATAGTTTGTTTTTAAAGGTACTCTTTATAAATACGTTCGATAAATTCATAGGTACAATCTTTACTGCCTACTTTAAAAAAGTCATCGGTAAGTTCCGTAATCCCATTCTTGTCATAGGCAACCCCTTCTATAACTGTTATTACGTGTCCAGTTGTCCAGTACATTTCCCCTCCGAAAACGCTTATCAGAAGCTTTGAGAACTTATAGCATCCCCCTGAATATTCAGGATAGAACCCCCATATCTTCTCACATAGGGAAATAAATTCAAGTATTTTATTAGTGTGCATAGGTCAATATTTTTCTAAGTGTACTTTCAGATTGTTCTCTTTTGTAAAAAGGTATATCTGGTCAACTATCCAGTTTATGAGATATGCAAATGGTTCGTCGTTTGCAGGATCCCATTGTATGCGATGTTCCTCGGCAATGAAAGATGATATATGGTAGGCTTCATGGGCTATTACACCGTGGCTTATCTTTGCGTGCTTGTAATCAAAGTTGAAAACTATACCGTAACCAGTTTTGCTTTTATGCTCAAAGAGTACGGAAGTTGCATATATCTCATGTTTATCAAAGTTCTTTACCTCTTTTTTTACTTTCTTTTTGGAGTTTGAATCAATTAGCAAAAGTGTCCCTGTGTATATTGGTATCTTGATTTCCTTTTTGGTAAGATGTTTCTTCATTATTTATTTTTGTTCAGGCAACAATCCTTTTCCTTGCACACAAGCCCATCACAGTCCATGCACCAACCGTATGTGGGGTCATATTTCTCCCTTAGTTGTTTCATTGCCTTGTTCGCCTCTTCATCATCGGGATGCTGTTCGGCAATGCGCATGAGTTCAAGTTCTTCTTTTGTCATACCCTTTTGTAAATATTTCCGTTCTTGATTATGTAAGTATTGTTATCGTAGTTGCACTCGCATTCATTGCCAAGCTTCTTTACGAACACCGCCTTTACGGTCTTTCCATCTGGATAATATAGGTCTTGTCCCATCAGAACAGTTTTAGTTGTTCAACAATTTCTTCTCTAAGATACTTCCATCCGTGGAGTTTACAAAGGACAAAGTTACCTATCCTCTTTCCTTTGTGGCAACATCCTTTAAGTGGTCTATAACTGCTCACTTTTGCAATTTTCTTTTGCCCCTTCTTGGTCTTTTTCTCCATTGATTTCCCTTAATGTCCTCCATATCTGAAACTGCATATATCCCAATTGTGCGCATAGTTTTTCATGTCCATGCCTTTTGATATAGTCTTTTAGTTCACTTTCACGAAATGAACCTTCTACCTCTCCAATTTCGTAATAAGATACATCGGTATCTGTTACATAGGCTATTTTTGCTAATTCTTTTGTTTCCGCTCCCATTGTTAAATTATTTTTGTTGTGTCAAATTCCGAAAAATCATCTGGATAAAGCCCTAGTTCTTTATTGATATGGTTTCTCATTTCTATCCTTTCCATAGGGCTTAGACAAAAATATTCTCCTGCCTTAAACTCCCTTTTCAATCTCAAAACCGTTTCATATCTCTCCATCAACTCAATCTTGGTTATGTTGAGTGCGGGACAACGTTTCAAATTCTCCATAAAGTCAAGATATTCCTCTCCGAAAACTCTTTTGATACCATCCCTGTACTCTAATGGTTGCCCTCCTTTGAAGCTGTTTGAATGCTCTGACTGGATATGAACGTTATGGGCATTTAGGCTCAATGTCTTGTTTGACCCTACCGAGTAGAAATGCCCGGCATTCATCTTGCCCAAAGTTGAGTTTGTGCATATACAACCATTTCCATTATCGACCAATCTGATAAGTTCATTGAACCTTAACTGGAAAACCTTTGACCAATATTCAGAAGTTGACATTAGTTCAATCTTCATTTTCCTGTCTAACTTGGTGCGTTCAATCCTTTCCTTTTTCTCTTTTTTCTGCATTTTGGATATAGACTGCTGCTTTAGCCATTTCTTTCCTTTTTCATTGTTTATCGCCCAATTGTGTAGGCATCTACAATCCAATCCCAATCCATACTTTGCCTTATAGGAACGAATGCCGTTCTTTTCGGTGTATGGGAGTTCCTTTCCACATCCAAATCCTTTTGCTATACCAGTTCCTTTGCAGCGTTTGTTCTTTGGCATTACAATTTATCTATTTCGGTTTTTACATCATTCCAATAATCTCTATTATCAACATGGACAACATTAAGACCTTTTGAATTGTTGAAAGTTTCAACTGTTGTTGGATATGCATCGATGATGTGTTGAACACACGCCAAAGCACATTTTTTGATATGGTGTGTCTTTACACGGAATCCCCTCATGGATTCGTAAATTGCCTTTGCTTGTTCTTCGGGTGTCATATCACTTCAATATTTACTGATACCTTTACGGTTGAATTGTGTATCTCGTTCTTCCTCCCTGTTATTATGGTTTCCTTTGATGCAACCGATACATAGGACACCTTGTAGATTTTGTTCTCTTCATGGAACTTGTCTATTACGGCTTTCAAGTCCTCTTCCAATTGTCTCTTTCTGATCTGTATATCTTGCATTTGTTTTTATTAAAAAAGTTCCATTTCAATCAACATTTGTTCTGTTGGTGTAAGCGTGTTATATGGGTTTTCAGGTGGCAATATCTTTCCATGTCTTATCCAACAATCCTTGTACCTACCGTTTGAATATATTCTATACAGCCTATCACTAATCTTTATCAGCCTCTTCTCTTCCCCTTGCGAATCCTCGGTTGTAGCCATCCCTATATGTGTTTTCATCGGCTTCTGGAATAGGACATACGGGTGTAGGTGGACATACTGCATTATCCCCTTCAACAAATTTCACTCCTTCGCAAAATCCCTCTTCAAATCCGTCACAATAATCACTCCCCGAAAATGAGGCCAATACCAATAATATGAGCAATAGTCTTATCGTTTTCATCGGCTTAATTTTTTATAATAACAAATCTTCTTTCACCCCTAAAAATAACAACCTTTAAAGTTTCGTCTATGTTCTTCATTTTATTGTAAACTTCTATATAGAATTTATCAACGTCCCTCAATGGCTTCTTGTATTTCATGGCTTTTATCTTTCAGTTTCATAAGGGTCTATTCCTCCAATATAGAGTGGCTTATAATTATCTATTGCTTCCCTAACAGTTGGATATGCTCCTTCCTGTGAAGTTTCGTGCAATCTCATTCCACGTCCATTTATAGATTCTCTTAAAATCCAACCTTTACCATATCCAGTAGCCAAGGATTCAAGTTTGTCAAGACGTTCAGAATCTTTGTTCTTCCTGCCAGTTGGAATAATTTCGTAAGTTTTAATTTTCAAATCTTCATCATCTTTAATAGACCATGATTCTCCTATTTTAAAAATAATAGAAGTCCCATTTTTTTGATTTGTAATCATGTTATGTGTTCCATTAATTTCTGGGACAAAAATGGGATTGGAATTTCCTTCTTCACCATCCCAATGTAAATTTCCTCTAATGCCTTTCATTTGTCTTGAATTTATATTGGTTCATTATTTCAATTGAATGGGCTTTGATGCTATCTCCACCCATCCGTCTGTCTAACGGGATAAGGTTGCTGCTAAACTCTTGTAGTCCGTTTTTTGATGTTGCTCCCTTTCTGAAACGGAAAAAATCGAAAAGAAGCCCATATATACCATCTACAATTGTCCACCTTTATCCCTCTCTGTGGGTTTCGTTAAAATGCCAAGTCAGAACCATCATCAGGATTTATATCATCTACTGGTTCATCTTGGCTTGCATTGGCGTTCTTTCCTGTATGTTCAATCTTCCACCCTTGAATGGTATTGAAATATTTGGTTTCACCTTCTGGGTTTACCCATTCTCTGCCCCTTAAATTTATACTGACCTTTACACCTTGACCTACTGCGTAATTATTTAGTATATCACATTTATCCTGTACAAATTGAACCAATATGTCCTGTGGGTATTGTTCATCAGTTGTAACGACAATATCTCTTTTTCTAAAGTTATTGCTTCCAACCTCATTGGTTTTATCGATAAATTTTATTGTTCCTGTGATTTCCATAGTTTTTATTTATAGTTTAATTATTTGTCAAGTATTGTAAGCGTTCCGTACATATTTGGCTTCTCTGCCCATGAATCCTTTGATACCAACATGGCAAGTCTATTCTGTTCCCTTATGACAACGAATATCTGTCCAGTTGAGTTGAACACTATATCGTTTACGTTTAGTCTTGTAGAGCCGAAATATTCGACCCTGAAAAGGTATTGATAAGTGTCTAGAAGTTCAAGTTTGAACAACTTGGCAATCCACAATTGGAATTTGTTGTACCTAGATTTGGCAAGGTTCTTCTTCACCGTCTCGTATTGCTTTACCTTTACGTGCTTTCGTACTACTTTCTTTGGCTGTTTATCGGTCATTTTAGTGGGTTTTTGTTTTCGTGGATGTTTCCGATTACTTCAAAAGCTTCTCTTACATTATATTCAGACAAGTTGAATGTGGTGTTTTCTCCATCCCATTTAACCTCATAGGAAGCATATATTCCACCTTTTAGAATATCCCCCTCATAGATTTCCTTTCCGTTCTTGTCCTTTAGTCCGGTGTATTGCATTATTGTATAGTGTTCCTTTGTAAGAAACTCGTTAAGGCTTATATCTTTTATATCTTCCCATTCCCACATTTTTTTTGATATAGAATCGTATGCCCGAAATTTTATTTCTCTCATTTCTTCTTTATTTCATTTTTTCCATGCTATAACATCTTTTTCGGACATGAAACCATATATGTTCTTGCTAGGTCTGTTTCTAAAAGGTTTAAAATCCTCTGTTCCATCTTCATATTTAACATTAAAATATTCAACCTTGTTTATCGGCACGTTGGGTAATTTTTCATTTACTGAAATCCATTCTCTCATTTCTTATGATTTTTAAGTAGTTCACGTGTAGCAAGAACAAGCCAACTAGACCTGCTCCTATCGGTTTCCAATCTTTTGTTATCAACAAATTCGTTCAATTCCCTTAAAAGTTCATCAGGAATATAGAAACTTACTATGCTGTTATCCTCTGCCATGAATGTTTTTTGTAAAAGTAACTAATATTTTTTAATAGATAACAAGTATAGGAAAATATTATATATATTTGGTTTATAATAGGGATTACTTATGGTCAAGTACGGATTTTTGATAGAGGACGGCATGATCTTCGATACGAAGATACAGTCCTATTCCCTAAAAAAGAGGTTCAGCGGGAACAACCTTATCTACCAGATGGAACCTACCTCGCACAAGAGACTTTACCTTTTCGAGCCACTACTTAAATTCTATTCAATAGACAAGGTATTTGAAATACTCAACTATAACACCTATCTTAGGAAGCAGCGTGAATCTGAAAACCTCTTAAAGACAAACAAGCTGCATTATATGTTCAATATGTCCATCATATACAACTATCCACCAACTTACCTTACCCAAAAAAGGTTTGCCATCTACAAGATATGCCAATCACTCAAAAAGCGTATAGATGACGGTTGTTGACCTTATAGCGGAACGGATAGAGTTCACCAAGTTCTTCATAGTCTATCATGTTAGGCCAAGCATAACCTTGATTAATGGATATATGGGACACGTTGTGGCACCGAACGACATATTTGAAAAGGACTTGATACTGAACCCGACATTGATTTCCCACAACAACATGAAAGTGGTCTATGCATCGAGCAATGTAACACCTGTTTTCTATCAGGGAATATTTGAAGAGACTTTGCGCAATTTTGAGGAATATGAAACGGAAAAGAAAGAGATTTATCATGTAGGTGATGTGGTGGGTAAACTGATATTGGACAAGCCCATCAAAAGAAAGACCGTGAAGGTCGATAAAGACCAAATGGCACTTGCCCTAAATTAGACATTCTTAGACATTTCCTTAGACATTTTATAACTGGCTTGCATGTGCATTGCATCCATGTCCGCTTCCAATCCAAGGTTCTGGAATCCGTGCTTATAGAATATTTCCATCATTGGCCTATATTCTTCCTTTGAAAACTGTGCATCCTTCCATTTTGTTTTAAGTCCGTTCCTAAATGGGTCAAGGTCAATGGCAATCCCCCAGGAATGCCGTGACCAATCCTTTCCACCACGCATCTTTCTGAACGAAAAACAACCACCAAAAAGGTCAATACCTAGTTCCTTTATCCTTTCGATACCATAATGCACCAAAATATCATTGAACACGGCAAGGAACTTATCAGCCAATAGCTTATGGCAGCGCATCCTTGTTACAGTCCTGTCCAAGTCCCAAGAAAGCCTCATAGGGTATGGTAGGTCTATTGTTGTAAGATAGCTTCCCGTTTCATCAGGTTCACCATAGATGTCTATTATCTGCCGTGTGGTAATCAATGGTTCGTTGGTGGGCATCATTACAGATGGTTCCACCTCTTCAAACTCCACTTCGATTTCTTTTGGTTCTTTTTCCACGGATTCTTCTTTTTGAACTGTCAAGTTTTCCTTTACAGTTGGTTTTGCGACTTTTTTATTCACAAAATATGCAATAATATTACGTATCAAACTTTCCATATCACATCGCTGCCCCTATTACATATCCAGTTCCCAAAGTTATCAATGTCCAACCTATCCTCTTTGTCCATATCCAAAGTTTTCTCCAAAATCCAGGATTCTCAATGGTTTCAAGTTTTTTAGTAAGAAGTTCTGTCTGTATCTTTGCCTCTTTATAGGCTAGTCCCAATTGTGCTGTCTGTGCCTTTTGGTTCACAAGAAGCTTTTCATATACCTCTAGCATATCAAAAGCTTGGGCACCATAACTAAGGGCTAACCTAATCGAATCGTTTTTGACCTCTTTCGTTGATTGAGCGGGCAAGGCTGTCACGAACAGGATCAGTAATAATGTTGTTGCGAATTTTTTCATGCTTCTCATTGATTTTAAAAGAATCCCTTGATATTACCTTATGCTCTTCCTCTTTTGCTTTAAAATTTGATTCGAACATTTCCATTCTGGTCACGGACTTTGCCAAGTTTTGATCAATTCTTTGAATAGCCTTGCTGGTTCCCCTGTTATTGTGGCATTGCCATAAATTGGTCAACAACAAAACAGCAATCAATATTTGTGGTCCGTACTTTTTCATTTTTGTCTTTCAAAGTGTGGTGTATCTACAGAACCATCCTCAATACCATTTTTATTGAAGTCACCGCCCCATCTATTTTTTGGGTGCAAGGACTCCCAGTAATCTCCTAATGGTTTTATCTTGTCAAAATCATAGGTCAGTTTTCCATCAATAAAAAAATTGAAGTCGATGGCTAACCTATCAAAATGCAAGCTCGATAGGGTCCAGCTTAATTTTTTTGACTTGACCAATTGGACCCCGAGAGGCCCCCCTTTTACTACTTTATAACCAAAATAGTTTAACAGCCCTTGGCTTTCGGTCCTGTGTGCTTCACCAAGAGTCAACCTTATGCCGTGAACATCGTAAGCATAATGAATAAGGCAAGCTATGTGATAAGTAAATTCCTGTTGGATTTCGCTAAGTTTCATAAGTGGAAATTTTATTTGCTTTGCCCGTCTGCTTTAAATGCTATTCCGGAAATGAATATTGGTTCACCATCAAAGAATACTGGATATTTATTTATGTTCCATTTTACCATGTTGCCAAGGCTGTCAGGTAAGGTGATTGTTCCCCTGTATGGTCTTTTAGTGGCAAAAACAATGCTGTCTCTTCTGGTGAACTCCTTTACAATGGTGCTATCCCAAGCAACATAATCCTCTTGTCCTACATAAATGGAAGGGTCGATTCCTCTTGGATTCAAAAAAATATCCACATAGGCTTTATTGAAATATCTCATCACATATACTTGCTGACCTCCTGGAAGCTTGATTACTTTTTTGGTCCATGAAGCTACTGGACTTTCGTTCATAGCTTGAAGTACAGCATTGAACTCATAACTCTCGATTGTCTTTTGAGCGTTATCACGTTCCAATGCATTTATTTTTTCAGCCTGAATACTCATAACTTCCATAGCTTCCTTTTGCCACTCATCCAATCGATTATACTTGACCTGTTGAAAGACAAGGGTAATGGCCATGGAAATATTCAGGACTTTAAAGAATCTTCTCCACTTATTTTTAGGGTGAAGCAGCCAATCGATTCCTTGCATTAAGTTCTTGTAAGCACTTGGGGGCATAGTTTATTATTTGAAGAAGTTGTTGAATTTTTCAATCATTATAGCTCCTAGATTGTTTGCAAAAACCCCTAATTGCCTGTTTCCTAAAGCAAAAACGAATCCTACTACCGCGAACCATATTTTGAAAGTTGACATAGAAATCTCTTCCTTTCCTATCCAAAACATTGAAACCAATGTTTCAAAAATTGCAGCGAAGAACATTACGAATCCTATCCATCCAAATGCTCTCGACCAGTTTTTTTCTGTTTGGCTTTCCGTCTTTTCGGTTAATTTATTCAGTGTCATGATGATTAATTTAATTGTTCGTTTATCACTGGCCATACAACAAAAGCTATCATAGTGGAAATGACCAGTTCCCCTATTGCTATACTTAAAAATGACCAGCCTAATTTTGTGGCCAATACACTTATTGCAAAAGTTCCAGCACCGACCAAACAAGCTCGTATTGCCCATTTCCTTTCTGGATTTGGTTTTCCTTCATCGGTATATCTTGGAAAATAGTGCCATGCAAAGAATGTAGCCGAAGCTGCTCCCAATGCAGTGAAAATGTAGTGGAACAAAACCTTGGTTGAATCCGTTTGGTTAGGGTCGGACAATGAATAATCGATAACATTGGTGGCCGATATCCCTACAAAAGAAACCGATATCACCAACCATATATGCCAATGGCGGATTTTCGCCCATCGAAGTTCTATAGGTTTTTGGGCATCCTTGGCCCGTAATGCCAGAATAAGGAATGTCCATTGAGCTCCACTCAAATAAAGCCTAAGGAACTTATCCCCGTCCGGACTCGTGGCACTTTGGCTGAACGATTCATATATCCCCAATACGACCATGATAATTCCCATGGTTATATGGGCAATCAAACAGATTTTAGCGAATGTTTTTGTATCGTTCATTTTAGAGGTTTGTGGGGTTGTTATTTTGATCACCGGCTCTCAATGTCACGGTTACGTTGATGAACGTACAGTTGTTGAATATCACGTCATCACCGCTTGCCAATGTGGTCAAATCAATTGTCTGGGCAGAAGTTGCTATAAAGGTTACATTGTTAAAAGTAGTAGTTCCGTAATGGTTCAAATCCATGAATCTGTTCGATGCAACTTGCATATCTATCTCGCCACCGTTCCAAACAACATTTACATCATCAGCAGAAACCCTAAAAGCATAAGCAGTTCCTGAAATCAATCCAGAGTCATCTATCGTAATGTTAACATCGTCTAATGTAGTTGTGTCGTATAAACTTGAATTACCTCCGTTTGTTGTTGGGTAATCCGTTAAGTTTAGATAAAGCCAACCTGTTATATTCGTATCCTTTATATACCAGTCATGTGTAGCCCCTCTCCTAACATCTATCGAACATGAAAAATCCATATTGTCCATATTCCAAGCATACGTTTGCCACCCATCACTTGATA
>TARA_R100000789_G_scaffold93989_2_pt1 | contig 22663 bp, 21 predicted proteins | sample TARA_R100000789 | Tara Oceans TARA_R100000789 (sample SAMEA2623403) | marine metagenome | biome: marine biome (ENVO:00000447); feature: mesopelagic zone (ENVO:00000213); material: "saline water (ENVO:00002010), including plankton (ENVO:xxxxxxxx)" | depth 450 m
CGCGCGCGAAACAGGACAGGACACCAGAGATGACCACCACCGCCAGCGATCTTGAACGTTACATGCTGGATCTGATCAACGCGGATCGTGCCACGCAGGGTCTGGAGCCGTTGCTGCTGGAGCTGAACCTGAACACCTCGGCGCAGGCGCATAGCGACTGGATGGTGGCGACCGATACCTTTGATCATGAGGGGGTTGGCGGCAGCAACCCCACCGACCGGATGCGCGCGGCGGACATGGACCTGTCGGGCACATGGCGCAGCGCCGAGAACATCGCCGCCGTGTCGGTGTCCGGCACCAGCAGCTATTATGATGAGGTCGACCGGCTGCACACAAACCTGATGAACAGCCCCGACCATTACGCCAACCTGATGGACCCGCGCCTGACGGTGATCGGCATCGGCATCTCGCTGGGGCCGCTGACCTATGACACGGGCCGGTTCAACAGCGTGCTGGTGACGCAGAACTTTGCCATGACCGGCGGGCTGGTGGATCTGGATCTTGCGGGTGGCAGCGGGCCGGACGTGCTGAGCGGGCAGGGGGGCGATGACTTTATCGCCGGGGGCGCGGGCAACGACACGCTGAACGGCGGTGGCGGCACCGACACCGTCGATGGCGGCGCGGGCACCGATACGCTTGTCCTGACGCAGGACCGCGATCAGGTCACGGTGGGCGGCACCGAGGCCGCGCCGCTGCTGAGCGCGCCGGGGATGGAATTGTCCCTGCTAGGGGTCGAGCGGGTGCGCTTTGGCGATGGTGAGGTGGCGCTGGCCGATCTGTATGGCGATCCGGGCGAGATCACCGGCACCTCTGGCGATGACCTGCTGGAGGGCACAGGTGCCGATGCCAACACCCTGATGGGACTGGCGGGCAACGACGTGCTGCTGGGCGATGGCCGGGGGCTGTACGGCACCGATGTCTCGGCGCAGGTCTACCGGCTTTATGCCGCTGTCTTTGGCCGTGAGCCGGATGTGAACGGCCATCAGGCCTGGGTCAAGCTGCTGGCCAGCGGCGCGCGCACGCTGGAACAGGTGGCGACCGGCTTTGTGAACGCGCCCGAGTTTCAGGCCACTTACGGGGCCACCACAAACACCGAATTTGTCACCCTGCTGTTTGTCAATGTGCTGGGGCGGCCCCCGCAGGCGGCGGGGCTGAATGGGCTGGTGGGCAATCTCGACAGTGGCATGAGCCGCGCAGAGGTGGTGTTGATCATCGCCGAGAGCGCGGAACATCAGGCCAAACGCGCCGGGGCGCAGGCGGATTTTGACGTCGCCCATGACCCGACCAGCTGGGTCGACGATGTCTACCGGCTGTATCGCGGGATTTTCGACCGCGAACCGGATGTGGGCGGCTTGGACGGCTGGGTGACGTCGCTGGCGGGCGGCACGGCGTTCCAGACGGTGGTGGCGCAGTTCATGGCCTCGCCCGAGTTCCAGAGCACCTATGGCGCGACCACGGATGCGGACTTCATCACGCTGCTCTATCAGAACGTGCTGGGCCGGAGCCCGGATGCGGGCGGCTTTGCGGCCTGGTCGTCACAGCTGGCGGGTGGCATGACCCGTGAGACGCTGGTGGAACGCTTTGTCCAATCGCCCGAGTTTGTCGCGGGCACCGAAGGCGATCTGATCGCCTTCATGCGTGGTCTTGGGGCGGACGACGTGTTGCGGCCCGACGCCGGGGACGACCTGCTGTCGGGGGGCCTGTGGGCGGATACCTTTGTCTTTGCGCCGTCCGGGGACGGGATGAAGACGGTTACGGACCTAGAGCCTTGGGACAGCATCGATATGACCGGCTTTGGCTATGCCGACGTGGGTGAGGCGATGGCCCATATGCGCGCCGAGGACGGCGACACGGTCTTTGAGGATGGCGCCGTGCGGGTGGTGTTCCTGGACGCAGAGCCAGAGGCGGCGATGATCAACGTCTGATCACCGCCGCATGGTGGATTAAGAGTTCTGCCCCGGATGTATCGGGGGGTGCGTGCTCAGCGGTCGGCTTTGGGGGTCCAGGCGAATTTCTGCATCACCTCGTCCACCGGGGTCTGCGCGACGTGGTTGGTGTAGTTGCTCATGACCTTTTGCGACAGGCCAAGGATCACGTCCAGCACATGGCGCTGCGCATAGCCCGCGGCATAAAACGCCTCAAGCTGTGCATCGTCGGGGTTGCCCCGGCTGTCCAGCATGGCCAGCGTAAAGGTCCGCAGCGCCTCCAGTTTTGCCGTCGGCAGCGGGGTTTCGTCGCGCAGCGCGTCGGAAATCGCGTCGTCGACCTTCATCATCTTGGCGATGCCGGTGTGGGCGGGCACGCAATAATGGCATTCGTGGTAGACGTTGATGGTCTGCCAGACGACGGTCTTCTCCTCGGCGTCAAAGTCGGTCTGTTCGGCGAACAGCCGGTGCAGCACTTGATAACCGTCCAGCAGCGCAGGCGATCCGGCCATCACCGAATGCAGCCCCGGCAGGCGGCCAAAGGCCTTTTTCGACTTTTCGATCAGCGGCACGGCGGCCTCGGGGGCGGATGTTTCGTCGAAACGGTCGAATTTGGTCATGTGGCGGTTCCTTGTCGTTTGCTCTGATGGGGCTGGATGGGGGCATGGAAGCGCCCCGTCTGATCCCCATGTCGTCGTTCTTGAGCGATTGCTCAAGTAATATTTGAGTGATCGATCAAATAATGTCTCCGGGGACTTCTTTTTGACCCGTGGCCAAGCTATGTTGCCCACCATGGCACGACCCGCCTCATATGACCGCGATGCCGCGCTGGATGCCGCCATGTCCCTGTTCTGGGTCAAGGGGTATCACGCGACCTCGATGAAGGATCTCGAGGCGGTGCTGAGCATGCGCCCGGGGTCGATCTATGCCGCTTTCCAGAGCAAGGAGGCGCTGTTCCGCGCCACGCTTGACCGCTACGCCGCGCGTATGGGTGATGAGCTGAACACCACCATCGGCACGGCGGGCTCGCCGCTTGCGGCGCTGCAGGCCCATCTGCGCGGCCTTGCTGCCCCGCAGTCCTGCGACCGGCCCTCGACGGCCTGCATGTTGGTCAAATCCCTGCTCGAAGTGCCGTCCGGGTCAGACCTGCGGGAGTTTGTTCTGGCCCATCTCGACCGGGTCGAAGGCACGCTGACAGAGGCGTTCCGCCGCGCCCGGGATCTGGGCGAACTGCCCGCCGACAGTGCGCCGGACCGATTGGCGCGTCGGGTCCAGACCTATATCTTTGGCCTCAAGGTGCAGGCGCAGCGGGACACCGATCCGGTCAGGATGCAGGCGCTGTGTCAGGATCTGGCCGATGAGATCGGCCATTTGCGCAGCACCCCCGTTCAGTAACAGACAAGCGACGGGCCTCAGATCCCGCGCCGGGGTGGCGGCGGGTCCAGCCTGCGCAGCAGATCGCGGGTGGCGCGCAGGGTGTCGCGGATCACGCTGTCCGACCCGTCGCGGGCGGTGCGCGCGGCCATAGGCACCTCCAGCCCCAGCGGCAGATCGGCGGGCAGGGCGCGCAGGAAATCCACAAGGTCGATCTCGCCCTCGCCGGGCGGCAGGCGGTCCTCGCGCGCAGTGTGCAGCAGGGCGTCGGTTGTATAGGGCGGGGCGACCTGCGCGTCACACAGATGGGCAAGGCGCAGGCGGTGCGGCGGCAGGGTGGTCAGCGTCTCACGGCGGCTGGTCGAGCGGTCGAAATGCAGGCTGTCCACAAGGATGCCGACGGTGGGTCCGGCCTGTTCGACCACGCGCAGCGCGTCCTCTAGGCTGGGGACGACGGTCCAGGGAAAGAATTCGAGCGAGACGCCAAGACCACGGGCGGCGGCCAGATCGGCCAGCGCGCCCAGACGGTCAGCAAGGCGGGTCAGATCGGGATCATAGGGCGCGCAGATGACCTCAGACGCGCCAAGGGCGGCCCCGGTGTCCAGAAATGCGCACAGGTGGGCGGGGTCGGTGTCCGGCTCCAGCTTGACGAATTCGATGTCATGCACGCGCAGGCCGGTGGCGCGCAGCGCGTCCTGCGTGGCGCGCAACAGGGCAGGGTCGTGCATCAGCGGATAGCCGGGGCTGGTGGGCGTGACGCGCAACAGCCGTAGGCCGACCGCGTCGAACCCGGCGGTTGCGGCGGCATGGATCAGCGCGGGCGGGGGCAGGTCGATGGCGGTCAGGTGGGCCAGTGACAGAAGGCGATTTTCGGGAGTGCGGGTCATGGGTATTGTCATGGATGCTCCTGCGCCGCGTGGCGGCCCGCGACATAGCCAAAGGTCAGCGCCGGGCCAAGGTTGATGCCGCCCGCCGGATACTGCCCGCCCATGGCGCTGGCCATGTCGGTGCCCGCAGCATACAGCCCCGGGATCGCCGCACCTGTGCCGTCCAGCACGCGGGCGCAGCCGTCGGTTTGCAGGCCCGCAAAGGTGCCAAAGCTGCCGGGAACGACCTTGACCGCGTAATAGGGCGCACGGTCGATCGGGGCGAGGCAGGGGTTGGGGCTGATATCCGGGTCGCCTTGCAGGCGCATGTAGGCGGTTGTGCCGCGATGAAACTCTGGGTCTTGGCCCTGTCGGGCGTGATCGTTGAAGCGGGTCAGGGTTGCGGTCAGCGTGCCCGGGTCGATGCCGCAGGCGCGGGCGAGGGCGGCGGGCGTTTTGCCGGTGCGCAGATAGCCGGACCTGATCCAGCCGCCAAAGGGCAGGGGGGCCGGACGCACGATGCCCAGTCCGTAACGGCGCAGAAAGCGATGATCGCAAACCAGCCATGAGGCGGGCTCTGGCTGGTCGGCGGTGGCGGTCAGCATCTCACGGACGTAATCGTGATAGCCCAGCCCCTCGTTGCAGAACCGGCGGCCATTGGCGAGCACGCTGATCACGCCGGGTTTGCCCCGGTCGATGATGTGGGGGAACACCCCCGTGCCGCCATCCGGCCAGACCACCTGTGAGACCGGGCACCACGCCCCCGCCGCCGCCAGATCCAGCGCCTGTTGGCCGCCTGCGGATTCGCCCAGCCGGAGGCCATCGCCGGTGGCACTGTCCACGGCCAGCGACAGGTGGGTGTCGGTGCGGGGAAAGGTGGCGGCGCGGCGGGCGAGATCATGCGGATAACCGCCACAGGCCAGCACCACGCCGCGCGCCGCGTGGATGCGGATGTCCCCCTGCGGGCCGGTCAGTACCGCGCCTGTGACCGCACCGTCGCGCGTCACCAGCCGCGCCGCCGCATGGGATGGCCGGATATCGACCCCCAGATCGCGGGCCGAGCGCAGCAGACGCGCCACCAGCGCGTTGCCGTTGCGCAGCTGCATCCCCCGGCCATGGCGCGCCAGATCCCACAGATGCCGTCCCAGCCGCCGCGCCACATGAACCGCCGACCGCAAGGACCGCGTCGCGGTCAGAAAGGCGCGCAGGTCCGGTCCGGCCTGAATGGTCATGCCCCAGAACGTCGTCTCGCGCAGCGGCGCGCGCAGCAGGGCGATGTCCGGCCCCAGCGCGCGGGCGTCATAGGGCTGGGCGATGACCGACCGCCCGCCCTGACCCGCGCCGGGCAGATGGCCATAGGTGTCGGGTATCCGCGCGCCGCAGTCAAAGCAGAGCGCCGTTTCACGCTCCATGAACGCCACCATCTCTGGCGCGGCGGCCAGAAAGGCGTCGACCAGTTCGGCGTTGAAACTGTTGCCCAGCACCTCGGCCAGATAGCGGCGCGGCGCGGCGGGGGACTCGGTGATGCCGTGGCGGCGCGCCACATCCGAGCAGGGCGCCCAGATCCAGCCGCCCGACCATGCGGTGGTGCCGCCCAGCACGTTCGCCTTTTCCGCAAGGATCACCCGCAAACCGCCCTGCGCCGCCGTGACCGCCGCCGCCAGCCCCGCCGCGCCGGAGCCGACAACCAGCAGATCGCAGACCTCTGCCGTTCCCGCGTCGTTCATAGTGCCCCCCGATCCAGACAGGGGACAGGGTTCGGCGAAACGTGCCTAACGTCAAATGCTTGTTTTTGCGTCCTCGTAACGTCAGGTTAATCTTCGGGGAGGCCGCGCAATGGCAGAGATGACACTGAGACAGATCGAGGTGATCCGCGCCGTCATGATGACCGGCACGATCAGCGGGGCGGCCAAGATGCTGAACGTCTCGGCCCCCGGCATCAGCCGCCTTGTGAAACACACCGAGGAATCGCTGGGCATCCGGCTGTTTGAACGCAAGGCCGGGCTGTTTGTGCCGTCGATCGAGGCGAGCACCGTGTTCGATCAGGTGCGTGAGGTCTACAAGGGCGTCGAGAACCTGCAACAGGCGGTCGGCGCGCTGCAACAGGGTGAGGACGTGCGGCTGGCCTTTGCCTCTGCGCCCTCGGTGGCGCAGTTCATCGCCGCGCGGGTGTTGCAACGGGTGCGGGCGCGGTACGGCGATCTGTTCATCGACCTCAACATCCTCAAGATCGAGGAAACGGTGGATTACCTGCTGCTGGAGCGCGGCGAATTTGTGATCATGAGCTCGCGGGTCGACAACGCCGCCGTGGAAAACGAACAGATCGCCGAGGGGCGGCTGGTGGCGATCCTGCCCGACGGTCACAGGCTGGCGGCGCGGGACAGCGTGTCGGTACACGATCTGGCAACCGAGCCGCTGGTGGGCATCGACCCCGCCGACCCCTATGGCAAACTGCTGGCGCAACCGTTCATCGAGGCGGGGCTGTCGCCGCGCCACGCCCTGCGCGGGCGCTTTGCCCAGACGCTGGTCAGTCTGGTGCGGCACGGGTTGGGGGTGGCGGTGATCGACGCGTTTTCCGTGGCCGAGGTCTATATGCCCGGCGTTGTCCGCCGCCCGCTGACCGAAGAGGCCAAGATTCCCACCTATGTGGTGCGCAAGAAGGGCCGGGTGTTGTCGGGCTTTGCCGAATACACCATCCAGCAATTCCGCCGCGAACTGGCCAAGGCCGTCGAGGATGGGCCGTGGCTGCAGCGGTGAGATAACGTTATGTTAATGTCCGGTTAGATTGGGTATTTGACGTTACGAACCGCCGCTGCGATTATTTCCCGGTTACGCGCCGGAGTACACCGGCGGCGACAAGAGATGACGTTTAGGGAGGATACCATGAAACGCATGTTTTACGGCGCCGTTGCGGCGCTGGCGCTTTCGGCCGGTTTTGCCGCTGCCGAGTACCCGGAAAAGGAAATCCAGGGCATCATTCAGTGGGGGGCCGGTGGCTCGACCGATACGGTGATGCGGGCTGTCACGCCCCACGCCGAAGAGGTGCTGGGCGGCAACGTGGTCATGCAGAACATGACCGGCGCGGTCGGTGCCATTGCGCTGAACTATGTGGCCGATGCGGATGCCGACGGCTACACCGTGCTGATGGGCGCGGAAAACCCGATGCTGTACAAGATCATGGGCCTCGGCGACAAGGATTACGGCGAATTCATCCCGGTCAACATCCTGGCCCGTGGCACGCCCATTCTGGTGGCCAACAACGATGCGCCCTTTGACACCTACGCCGAGATGATGGCCCATATCGCGGCCAACCCGGGTGAGGTCCGTTTTGGCTCGACCGGGCCGGGCGGGTTGCCGTCGGTGATCAACGCCATGATCGGTGCCGTCGAGGGCGGGCTGGACGTGATCGAGGTGCCCTATGATGGCGACGGTCCGGCGCTGACCGGCCTGCAGGGCGGCGCGATTGACGTGATGCCGGTTGTGCTGGGTCTGGCGGTTGATGGCATCCGCGCCGGCAACATGAAGCCGCTGGCCATCATGGACACCGCGCCCAGCGACCGGCTGCCCGATGTGCCCGCCGTGACAGAGGTCAACGACGGCTATAACACCTATCTGCCCTGGGGGCCGTTCTTTGGCGTTTTCGCCAAGAAAGGCACGCCCGATGACGTGGTGGCGAAACTGTCCGCCGCCTATGCCGAAGGGGCGCAGAACGCCGAATTTATCGAGCTGATGGAAGGCCGTGGATACACCCTGATGGGGATTTCCGGCGCCGAGGCCGAGGCGTTCCTGACCAAGTGGCAGCAGGGCACCGCATGGCTGCTACAGGACGCCGGTCTGGCCAAGAACTCTCCCGAGGAGTTCGGCATCGCCCGTCCGGGCGAATAACACGGATCGGCGGGCCCTGCGGGGCCTACCGACATTCGGGGCGCCGCCTGTCCGTTGCGACCAGCGGCGCCCCTTTTCGATCATGAAGCTGCAAACGGGAGGAGGCGCCCATGCAACGCATAGATCCGGACCACCACGACGGCACATCCGACGCAACACCCGGAGGCGAACCCGACAAGCGCCGCCCCGGTGAGCTGGGCTTTGCCGTGATCCTGTTGGCGGCCAGCCTGTTCCTGCTGTGGGAGGCCTACGGCATCGCGGGATTTGACAAACTGTCCTCTGCCGGGGCCATCCCGATGGCGGCCAGTCTGGCCATGGTTGTCAGCGCGGCACTGGTGGCGCTGCGCACCGGCAAGTTGCCGCTGGACCGGGCCGAGACGCTGATGGCCGACATCCTGCCGGTGCGGGTGATCCTCTTTGTCGGGCTGCTGGTGGGCTATGGCCTGTTGCTGCGGCCGCTGGGCTTTTTGCCGACCTCGGCGTTGTTCCTGATTGTTGCGATCAAGCTGTTGGCGCATCGCGGCTGGCTCTGGACGGTGGGGATTTCGCTGATCAGCCTGCTGGTGATCTGGCTGATCTTCCGCATCGTGTTTTCCGTGCTGATGCCTGCGGGCATCGTGCCAGAGGCCGAAGTGGTCCAGTTTTTCCGCGCATTGATGTCCGGAGGGGAAAAATGACCGCTCTGATGGATTTCCTGCTGGTGTTCAGCCAGCCGCAGCTGTTGCTGCTTGTGGGGTTGGGCACCTTTGCCGGCATCTATGTCGGCGCGATCCCCGGTCTGTCGGTGACGATGGCGGTGTCGATCCTGATTTCGTTCACCTTTTCATGGGATGTCTACCCGGCGATCTCGTTGATGATCGGCATCTATATGGGCGGCGTTTACGGCGGCTCGCGCACGGCGATCCTGCTGAACATCCCCGGCGCGCCCTCGGCCATTGCCACGGCGCTGGACGGCTATCCGATGGCGCAGCGCGGTGAGGCGGGCACGGCGATTGGCGTGACCACGGTCATGAGTTTCATCGGCGGCTTTGTCGGCATCGGTGTGCTGGCGCTGGCCGCGCCTTTCGTGTCGGATTTCGCGCTGAAGTTTCAGCCGCGCGATTACATGCTGCTGGCGATCCTCGGCATCCTGCTGGTCGGCTCGCTCAGCCAGGGGTCGCTGGTCAAGGGCATCTTTGCGGGCGCGCTTGGCCTTGCCATCGGCGCGGTGGGGCGTGACCCGCTGACCTTTGCGGAACGGTTCACCTTTGATCTGCGGCTGATGGAGGGGGGGATTTCCTTTATCGCGGTGATGATCGGCATGTTCGGCGTCTCTGAGGCGCTGCTGCAACTGCACCACGTCGACAAGACCGCCGTGCGGCAAAAGATCAGCCGCATCGTGCCCTCGCTGTCGACGGTGAAAAAGCACCTGCCGCTGTCGTTGCAGACCTCCAGCATCGGGGTGGTGATCGGCGCGCTGCCGGGCACGGGGGGCGATATTGCCGCGCTGATGGCCTATGACCACGCCAAACGCGTGACCAAAGACCCCGAGGTGCCCTTTGGTCAGGGCGCGATGGAGGGGCTGGTGGCCCCCGAGACCGCCAACAACGCCGCCGTGGGTGGTGCATTCATCCCGATGATGACGCTGGGCATTCCCGGCGACGCGGTGACGGCGATCATGATCGGCGCGCTGTTCATCCACGGGCTGAACCCCGGCCCGATGCTGATGATCGACCAGCCCGACATGTTCTGGTTCATCGTCGGCTGTCTTGTGACGGCCAATTGCTTCATGCTGCTGTTCGGTCTGACCGGCATCCGCGTCTTTACCAAGATCGTCGAGATGCCGCGCAGCGTGATGATCCCGCTGATCATGCTGCTGTCCATTGTCGGGGCCTTTGCGGTGAACAATTCGATCACCGATGTCTACTGGATGCTGGGTTTTGGCGTGTTCGGCTATTTCATGCGCCACTATGGCTATCCGCTGGGGCCGGTCATTCTGGGGGTGATCCTGTCGCGGCTGCTGGATGACAACTGGCGCCGGGCCATCATTTCAGAGCGCGAGGATCTGGGCCGGTTCTTTGAGGGCATCGTGACCAGCCCGCTGTCGCTGGTGCTGTTTGTTGCGGTGATCCTGATCTTCGTGTCGCAGACGCCGGTCTGGCGCTGGGGCAAGGCGCGCATCTTTGGCAAGGAGGCCTGAGACCATGACGGACACGCCCGACCTGAAACTGGGACTGATCGGCGACAATATCGGGCGGTCCCGCACCCCGTTGCTGCACCGGCTGGTGGGGCGGCAGAACGGCATGGTGGTGCAATACGACCGGCTGATCCCCAAGGACATGGGCGCGGATTTTGACACCGTCTTTGCCCACTGCGCGGCGCGCGGCTATCGCGGTATCAACGTGACCTACCCCTACAAGGAACGCGCCGCTGCCAAGGTCACTGTCGATGATCCGCTGGTGCGGGCCATCGGGGCGGTGAACACCGTGCTGTTCGAGGCGGATGGCCCCAAGGGCCAGAACACCGATTACACCGGCTTCATGACGGCCTATCGCGGGGTGCGCGGGGACGCGGCGCCCGGTGTCTGCTGTCTGATCGGCACCGGCGGCGTGGGCCGCGCGCTGGCCTTTGCGCTGGTGGCGCTGAAGGCGCAGGAAATCCGGCTGGTCGACCGCGATATGGCCAAGGCAGAGACACTGGCGGCAGAACTGGGCGCGCTGGGGCAGGGGGTGCGCGTGGTTGCGATGCGCGACGCCGAACAGGCGGCCAAGGGTGCCGAGGGTCTGTTAAACGGCACGCCGGTGGGCATGGTGGGCCATGACGGCACGCCGCTGCCCAAGGCCGCGATGGCGGGGGCGGGATGGGCCTTTGACGCGGTTTATACGCCGGTCGACACGCAATTCCTGACCGATGCCGCCGCCGCCGGGGCGACGATCCTGTCCGGCTATGAGCTGTTCTTTTATCAAGGCGTGCACGCATGGGCGCATTTTTCCGGTCTGCCGCTGGATGAGCCCGCGTTGCGCGCCGCCCTGCAAACCCAGACGGAGGAAGTGGCATGAAAACCTCGATCGCGACTGTTTCGATTTCCGGCACCCTGCGGGAAAAGCTGACGGCGATTGCCAAGGCCGGGTTCGACGGCATCGAGATCTTTGAACAGGATTTCATCGCCGATGCGGGCAGCCCGCGCCAGATCGGCGACATGATCCGCGATCAGGGGCTGGAGATCACGCTGTTCCAGCCGTTCCGCGACTTTGAGGGGCTGACCGGCGATCTGCGCCGCCGTGCCTTTGACCGCGCGCGGCACAAGTTCGACACCATGGCAGAGCTGGGCACCGACCGTATCCTGATCTGTTCTTCGACCCATCCGCAGGCGCTGGGGGGCATCGACCGCGCGGCCGAGGATTTTGCCGAACTGGGGGCAATTGCCGCCGACTACGGCATCCATGTCGGCTATGAGGCGTTGGCCTGGGGGCGGCACGTCAACGACCACCGCGACGCGTGGGAGATCGTGCGCCGCGCCGACCACCCCAATATCGGGGTGATCCTTGACAGTTTTCACACGCTGGCGCGGCGGATTGATCCCAACACCATCCGCCGTATCCCGTCGGACAAGATCACCTTTGTTCAGCTGGCCGACGCGCCACAGATCGACATGGATCTGCTGTACTGGTCGCGCCACTTTCGCAACATGCCCGGTGAGGGCGACCTGCCGGTGACCGACTTCATGCGCGCGGTGGCGGCGACGGGTTATGACGGCTGGATCAGCCTTGAGATCTTCAACGACCAGTTCCGCAGCGGTCGTCCGCTGGAGCTGGCGCGCGATGGCTATCGGTCTTTGGTGGCGACGATGGACGACGTGCGCCGGGCGGAACCCGACATCCGTGTTGACCTGCCCGAGATGCCCGCGCGGGTCACGGTCGAGGGGGTCGAATTCATCGAGTTTGCCACTCGCGGGGCCGAGGCAGAGGCGTTGCAGGCGCTGCTGCGCACCATGGGGTTCACCCATATCGGCAATCACATTTCCAAAAAGGTGTCGCTCTGGCAGCAAGGCGAGATCCGGGTGGTCCTGAACAAGGAAACCACCGGCTTTGCCAACTCGGTCTACACCACGACGGGCACCAGCCTGTGCGATGTGGGCCTGCGGGTGGCGAGTGCCGCGCAGACCACGCAACGTGCCCGCGCACTGGGGGCGACGCTGTTTCATCAGCCGGTTGCGCCCGGTGAACTGGATATCCCCGCCATCCGCAGCGTTGGCGGCAGCGTGATGCATTTTCTGGATGCGCACAGCGGGCTGTCGGATGTCTGGTCGGTGGAATTCCGCCCCGAGGAAGGCTCTGCCGTGCAGGCCGCGGGGCTGACCCGCATCGACCATCTGGCCGAAACCATGAGCTATGACGAAATGCTCAGCTGGTCGCTGTTCTACACCACGATCTTTGACATGCAGCGGTCGGTGATGACCGATGTGATCGACCCGGACGGGCTGGTGCGCAGTCAGGCGATCCACACGCCCGACGGGGCGGCGCGGATCACCCTGAACGGGGCCGAAACCCACCGCACGCTGGCGGGCGGCTTTCTGGCGGGCAGTTTCGGTGGTGCTGTGCAGCACGTGGCCTTTGCCAGCGACGATATTCTGGCGACGGCGCGCGACATGGCGGCGCTGGGGTTTCAGCCGCTGCCGATGCCGACCAACTATTACAAGGATCTCAAGGCGCGGTTTGCGCTGGACGACGCGCGGCTGGCGGAGTTGCAGGCGCATGACATCCTCTATGATGAGGACGCACAGGGCGGGTTTTTGCAATTTTACTCACACCCCTTTGCGGGCGGCTTCTTTTTCGAGGTGGTGCAGCGGGTGGACGGTTACGGCGGCTACGGCGCGCCCAACGCGCCGTTCCGGATTGCGGCGCAGAAACGAATGATGCTGCCCAAGGGGATTCCGGCAAACTGACTGTGTCAGGTGGCGGGGTCAGGTGGCGGGTTGGTCCCCGCCACCTGATCGTGGTCAGGCGTTGACGTCGACGACAACGCGGCCTTTGACCTGACCCTTCAGGATATCGCGGCCCAGTTGCGGCAGGTCCGACAGGGTGGCGGGCTGCACCATGCTCTCCAGCTTGTCCATCGGCAGATCCTGCGCGATGCGCTGCCATGCACGGACGCGGTTGTCATAGGGCTGCATCACGCTGTCGATGCCCAGCAGATTGACGCCGCGCAGGATAAACGGCGTGATCAGCGCGCCCTCGATCACAGCGCCCCCGGCCAGACCGATGGCCGCAACGGACCCGCCATACTTCATTTGTTTCAACACCCGGCCCAGCATCGCCCCCGCCACGGCATCAACACAACCGCCCCACAACTCGGCCTCCAGCGGTTTGCGGGTCACTTCAGTCAAGTCTTCGCGGGCGACGATTTGACTGGCTCCAAGCGCGCGCAAATAGTCCTCTTGTTCCGGGCGTCCGGTGACGGCGGCAACCTCGTGTCCCAGCTTGGCCAGAATGGCGGTGGCAACCGATCCGACACCACCCGCCGCCCCGGTGACCAGAACGGGCCCGTCCTTGAGGCCCTGATCCTCCAGCGCCATCACCGCCAGCATCGCGGTCAGACCGGCGGTGCCCACGGCCATCGCCTGTCGCGGTGTCAGCCCCTCGGGCAGCGGCACCAGCATGTCCGCCTTGACGCGGGCCTTTTGCGCGTAGCCGCCCCAGCGGTTCTCACCCACGCGCCAGCCGGTCAGCACCACCTTGTCGCCGGGTTTATAGCGGTCATCGTCGGAGGTCTCGACCGTGCCGGCAAAGTCGATGCCGGGCACATGCGGGTAATTGCGCACCAGACCGCCGCCTGGCCCGATGCACAGCCCGTCCTTGTAGTTCACGGTCGAATACTCGACGGCGACGGTCACATCGCCCTCGGGCAACTGATCCTCACGGATCTCCTGCACTGCGGCAGAGGTTTTTCCGTCTTCGTTCTTTTCAACAAGCAGAGCCTTGAACATCATGTCTTTCCTATAGCCAGAATTTTTCGTGAACGGTGGCGGGGCGCGCGCCATCCGGGGTCTCGACCGTCAGGTCGGTGCCGTCGTCCCAATGGGTCATGCGCACCATACCAATGGCGACGTTGGTGTTGAAATCCGGCGACCAGGCCGCCGAAGAGATCCGCCCCACCGTCTTGGATCCCGCCTTGATCGGCCAATAGCGGTCACAGCCCGGCACCCTGTCGCCGCCGATAGAGATGGCGCGGATCTGTTTGACCGGCCCTTCGGTAGAGACGCGCAGCAGCGCGTCGCGCCCGATGCAACCGATTGCCGTCTGGGTGTTGCAGAACCGGCCCAGACCACATTCATGCGGCGTGTTGTCGTCGGTCATGTCGTTGCCGTAGGACAAAAGACCCGCCTCGATCCGCTCTATCAGGTTGGGACAGCCCGCATGGACATCCAGATCGCGGCCCGCCTCCATCAGGGCGTGCCACAGCGGCATGCCGATGTCGCCGCCCTCGACATAGATTTCGAACCCGCCCTGCTTGGAATAGCCAGAGCGTGCAACCACCATGTTGCGGCCCTGAAAATCCAGATGCATGAACCGGAAGAACCGGATGTCGCGCACCACGTCGCCAAAGACCCGCGCCATCAGATCATCCGCCTTTGGCCCCTGAATGGCCAGCGGCGACACGTCCGGTTCATCGACCAGCACGTCAAGGCGATAGCCATAGGCCAGCCCCTTGATCCAATACAGCAGATCGCTGTCGGCAATGGAAATCCACCAGCGGTCTTCGGCCAGTTTCACCGCCACCGGGTCGTTCAGCATCCCGCCCGTCTCATCGACGATGGGGATGTAATAGCACTGTCCCGGCAGCATCGGGCGCAGGTCGCGCGGGGTCAGCAGTTGCACCAGACGCCCGGCATCGGGGCCGCGCAGTTCGACCTGCCGTTCGCAGGCGACATCCCAGACCTGTACCGCGTCCTTGAGGTGGCGATAATCCTCTTCGATGGACCGGAACATGGTCGGCAGCAGCATGTGGTTATAGACGGTATAGGCCTTGACGCCCGCCGCCTCGACTCCGTCAGAGAAGGGGGTGCGCCGCAGGCGGCGGGAAGGGGAAAGAAGGGCCATCAGCCATTACTCCAAGGCGGTGATGATGGGGGGTCAGCGCGGGCCACGCCAGTCGATTTGGCAGATCTCGGCCGAGCGGCCGTCAAAGTCCCAGACCCGGCCATGGGCGCGCACGCGGCCCTTGGTGGCGGTGGCGACGGTGATGTCCGATCCCATCCAGTAGTCGGTGTTGCTGACCACGGTTTCCTTGCCGCTGGCATTGGTCACCGGCACGATTTCGCCTTGGATCTTTTTGCCGACCATCAGGCGGCGGGCGCTGCCCTCTGTCTCAAAGCTGACCGGCGCGCGTTCGGCGCCAAGGAATTCGCTGACCAGCATGCCGAACAGGCCGGTGGTGCCGCGCGCAGCCCCGCTGAAGATCGCGACCAGCGCGTCAAAGGCGGCCTCGCTGGCGCGGTCGTCGATATAGGCGGCGGCCTTCCAGTTGCCGCGCCCCATGTTGCCGGGGATGTCCATGATCAACCCGACATTCAACCCCGACAGATCGGTGTCGCCATAGGCCCCTTCGTCGATGCGGATGCCGACCCATGCCTGACAGTAACCTTCGGTCGGGGGATGTTTGCCAAGGCTGACCACGCAGGGGCAGAACACTGTGCAGTTGCAGTTCAGGATCAGCTCTCCCTTGAGCGTCCAGTCGGGAATGGGGGCGGCGTCGAGGGCCATCGGCGGTCTCCTTGGTCAGTGTGAATCCGTGTGAAACAGGGGGGGGGCATCGGGGGCTCAGAAAAACGGCACCGCCAGCCCGGCGGCGATCAGCGCCCCGCCCAGCGGTTTGGTCAGGGGACGCCCGATATCGGGCAGCTTTTCCAGCGTCATCAGCAGCATCGCCACCCCCATGAAGGCAAGGTTCATGGTGCCGCCGACAAAGCCCAGCAGCATCAAGGCCCAGCAACAGCCGATGCAATCCAGACCCAGACGCAGCCCGTTGCGGAACGGTCCTTCGTCCCAGTGCTGCATGAAAAACGTCAGTGGCGCGCGGCAGCGCGACAGGCAGCCCTGCTTCAGGGCGCTGAACTGGTATGCGCCTGCGCCGATCAGCAACGCCATGGTCAGCGGCACCGACAGGCTTTGCCCCAGTGCGCCGACCAGTCCCAACCGGTACAGCGCAACCTGTGCGCCGGCCGCCAGTGCGGAAAACCCGATCCACGCCGCCAGATAGCCGCCCAGCAGCTTGCCAAATCCGGTCTGTGCGACATTGGACAGGTCATCATAGGTGGCCAGCGCGGGCAGGGCGGTGGGGGCCATCATCGCGGCCCCCATCAGCGCCCACATGGCAAAGGTCGCGACAAAGCCCGAGGCCCCAAACGCGCCACCGCACAGGATGTCGATGAAGGAGGCCCCATAGGTCGCCTCCAGCGTGCGCAAATCGCCGGGGACGGCCATCCAGAACAGCAGGCCCCAAGCCCCCAGCAGGCCGGTGAAAAAGGCCAGCCAGTGCGCGCCGCGAAGCGATCTGATACGCAGTGCAAGCAAGGTGCCTCTCCTCTTCCCGAACACCGAACTGAGCCTTGCGATTAAACTGCCTGACAATTAAATGTAAGACAAATGAAAAGAAGCAAAGAAAAGCAGCGCCCCGACCTGCCCGCGCAGATCGCCAAGGCGATCCGGGACGCCATTTTGTCCGGCGACCTGATTGCCGATGACCGGCTGCCCTCTGAATCGGATCTGGCCGAGACGTTTCAGGTGTCGCGCCCGACGGTGCGCGAGGCGCTCAAGCGGTTGGCGGCGCAATCGCTGATCCGCACCGAACGCGGCGCCTTTGGCGGGGCCTTTGTGCGGCGGCTGTCCTATCCCGAGGCGCAGGTGTCGCATGCCAGCACCTCGACCCTGCTGCTGACCATCAACGAGGTCGATTTCGACGTCGCCTGCGAGGCGCGCTTTGCACTGGAGAAATCCTGCACCGCGCTGGCCGCCGCCCGCCGCAGTGCCGACGATCTGGCGACCATGCGGGCAGAGATCCACCGCCAGACCCAGCCTGCCCTCAGCGATGAGGCATTCTGTGCGTCCGATGTGACGCTGCACCGGGCGTTGGTGGATGCGGCGGCGAACCCGATCCTGTCGTACCAGCTGGCCGGGGCGGTCGAGGCGATGCAGCCGCTGATGAACATGATCACCTATGGCACCCGCTCGCGGGCGCAGATCGTGGCGCTGCACACGCAGCTGGCCGACGCGATAGAGGCCCGTGATGCGGCGGCGGCGGACCGCGTTCTGATCGCGCTGGAGCGATATACGCTGGAGCTTGGCAAAGGGGTCATCGCCTCGCGGAGCAAGACGGACAGGCGGTAGCACCGTTCATCCCAAACATCTTGTATCCGAGATGGGATACCAATAGCATACCCTCATCCCGAAACGCGAAGCGCCGGACTTCACCGTCTGGACTGGTCTTCTGCTGCGGGTGCGGGCAATAGGATCTCGCCCTGAAGGAGCGCCCATGAGCAAGCCAGATACCCTGCCGAAAGACCGCCGCAGCAGCGTCGATGACATCGTCGATTACCTGTACCGTGAGATCACGGCGATGCGTCTGCTGCCGGGCACCCGGATTTCGGAGACCGATATTGCCGCGCAGTTCGGGGTGTCGCGGCAGCCGGTGCGCGATGCCTTTCGCCGGTTGGAAAGCGCGGATCTGATCCTAGTGCGGCCCAAAAAGGCGACCGAGGTCAAGAAATTCTCTGCCAAGGCCATCGAGAAAAGCCGCTTTGTCCGCGCCGCGGTCGAGGCGGCGGCGCTGCGAGAGGCGGCCAAGCACTGTGATGTGGCGGCGGGATTTCAGTTGGATTCCTGCATTGCCTTGCAGCAAAAGGCGTACGCCGAACGGGATTTTGCCGAGTTCGGACGGCTGGATTATGATTTCCACAAGGCGATCTGTGACATTGGCCGCGTGCCCTATGCCTTTGACATCATCAAGACAGAGAAGGAAAAGGTCGACCGGCTGTGCGTTCTGAGCCTGGCCAAGGAAAGACGCATGCCAGAGCTGATCCGCGATCATGAGGCCATGGCCGCCGCGCTCAAGGCAGGGGATGCAGAAGGCGCCGTCAAGGCCGGGATGCTGCACCTGTCGCGGCTGGATGAGACGATCGAGGCGATCCGCGTCAACAGCGCCGCCTATTTCGGCGATCAGGACTGACCGCCTCGGGCCGGGGCCTTCCCTGAACTTCTCTCAATCGTCGCCAGTCTTCTCTCAGCCGTCTTGCCCCGCCCTGCCTGTCCGTCGTCAGATCCATAAATTATTTCTTGTATGCAAGATTAAATACCAGCATGGTGCGACTCGGAGGGCCTGGGCAGAGGAGGCGCAGGCTCCATCACATGCCTTCTGGGAGGATTTGAATGACCATTCTGACCCGCATCACCCGCACAACTGCCGCCGCCGCACTGGCCTTTGGCTTTGCATCCGGCGCAAGCGCTCTGGAATTGCGCGGATGGAACATCCACGTCGAGGATTACCCCGTCTCCATCGCGATGGAGAGCTTTCTGGCCGAAGTGGCCGAAAAGACCGGCGGCGAGATCACCGGCAAGGTCTATCACAACGGCGTTCTGGGCTCGCAGCCCGATGCGATCGAACAGATGCGCCTTGGCGTCATGGATTTCGGTGAATTCAGCCTTGGACCGATGGGTCAGGCCGTGCCGGAAACCAACGTCGTATCGCTGCCCTTCATCTTTTCGTCGATCCCCGACATGTACCGCCTGATGGACGGTGAGGTCGGCGATGCGATCGGCGAAGGCATGATCGACAAGGGCATCATGCCGCTGGCATGGTACGCGGCTGGCGCGCGCAGCTTTTACAACTCTGTCCGTCCGATCAACACGCCCGCGGATGTCGAGGGCCTGAAGGTCCGCGTCATGTCCAACGACCTGTTCGTGAAAATGATCGAGTCGATGGACGGTAACGCCACACCGATGGCCTTTGCCGAGGTCTATCAGTCACTGAAAACCGGCGTTGTCGACGGCGCAGAAAACAACCCGCCGTCCTACGAGTCGACCAGCCACTATGAGGTCGCCAAGTACTACTCGCTGACCGAGCACCTGATCATCCCCGAGTGCCTGTGCATGTCGCTGAAGACCTGGGAAAAGATGACCCCGGAACAGCAGGAGATCGTCAAGGCCGCAGGCCGCGCCAGCGCCGAGTACCAGCGTGAACTGTGGGCCGAGCGTGAAGCCGCCAGCATGGAAATCGTTCAGGCCGGTGGCACGGTGGTGAACTCCATCGCCGACAAGGCCCCGTTCCAGGCCGCCATGACCCCGGTCTATGACAAGTTCCTGGCCGACAACCCGGCGCTGACCGATCTGGTCAACCTGATCCGCAACGCCGAGTAATCCGGACCCGCACCGGACCCGCACTGGGCCTGCCGCCGTGCGCGGTGGGCCCGGTCGCCTCTGCCGGCCATGTTTGAAAGCCTCCCCTCATGACACCCGAACCGCCCCTTTTTCTGGCGATCGAACGGGCGCTTGGCCGTGTTCGATCGCTCTGCCTGTTTATCGCCTCCGTGGCGCTGGTTGTGCTGGTCGCCACCTTTGGCTGGCTGGTCTTTGGCCGCTACATGCTGAACGTCACGCCCACATGGGTCGAACAACTGGCCCTGCTGCTGGTCTGTTACATCGCCTTTCTGGGGGCGGCGGCGGGTCTCAAGGACGACACCCATATCGGCGTGACCCTGTTTCGCGACATGATGCCGATCCCGGCGCAAAAGGTGCTGATGATCGTGATCGACCTGATCCTTGCCGGTTTTGGCGCGGTGATGCTGATTGCCGGGATCACCCTGATGCGGTTTGGCTGGGACACCCTGTTGCCGATGCTGAACGTCCCCGAAAGCGTGCGCACCGGGGCGATCACCTCGCTGGGGGCGCTGACCCTGTTGTTTGCCGGATTGCGGGCACTGGTGCGCATCCTGCGGTTCAAGGCCTGGTCGCCTGAACGGGTGGAGGATTTCTGATGGGTCTGACAATTCTTCTGGGCGCCTTCTTTGTCGGCGTCGTGATCGGGATGCCGGTGGCCTTTGCCATGGGCATCGCCGCCGCCTGTGCCTTTTGGTACGAAGGCTTTCCGATGCTGATCACCTTTCAGCGGGCGACCGCCGGGGTATCGGTGTTCTCACTGCTGGCGATTCCGTTCTTTATCTTTGCCGGTGAGATCATGCTGCATGGCGGGATCGCCAAACGGCTGGTCAAGATGGCCTCGGCGCTGGTCGGGCATCTCAAGGGCGGGTTGGCGATGGTCAACATCTTCTCGTCGATGCTGTTCGGCGGGATTTCCGGTTCTGCCGTCGCGGATATTTCCGCCCTTGGGTCGCTGCTGGTGCCGGTGATGAAGGAACGCGGCTATCGCCCGGATTTCGCCGTCAACGTGACGGTGACCTCGTCGATTGCGGGCATCGTGATTCCGCCCAGCCACAACATGATCATCTTTGCGGTGGCGGCGGGCGGCGGGATTTCCGTGTCCAAGCTGTTCCTTGCAGGGGTTCTGCCCGGCGTGCTGATGTGCGTCAGCCTGGCCGTGGCCGCCTATATCCTGTCGGTCAAACACAACTACCCGTCAGAGCCGTTCCCCGGCTGGAAAGTGGTCGGAGAGACGGCGCGCGATGCGATCCCGGGTTTTTTCACCGCTGTGATCATCGTCGGCGGCACCCTGTCGGGTGTGTTCACGGTGACCGAATCCGGCGCCTTCGGCGCGATCTATGCGCTGTTGCTGACCACCTTCTATTACCGCAGCCTGACGTGGGAGGGGTTCCGCACCTCTGTTGTGGGCGCTGTGCGCACCACCGCCATGGTCATGGTGCTGATCGCTTTTGCCAGCTCATTCGCCTATCTGCTGGCGCTGTATCAGGTGCCGGCGAAACTGTCGGATCTGCTGGTCACGATCTCGGACAATCCGATCATCATCCTGCTGATGATCAACGTGATCCTGCTGATCCTTGGCATGATCATGGACATGGCGGCGCTGATCCTGATCTGTACGCCGATCTTCCTGCCCATCGCCAAGGGGCTGGGCATGGACCCGACGCAATTCGGGATCATGCTGCTGATCAACCTTGGCATCGGCCTGTGTACGCCGCCGGTGGGGACATGCCTGTTCGTTGGCTGCGCCGTGGGCAAGATCAAGATCGAGCAGGCGCTGAAAACGATCTGGCCGTTTTATCTGGCGATCTTTGTGGCGCTGATGCTGGTCACCTATGTGCCGGCTGTCTCGCTCTGGTTGCCGTCGGTGCTGCTGGACTGAAACACACACCCTGCCCGCTCAGGGCAGGGTGATGCCGATCTTGCCGATATGCGCCTTGGTCAGGAACGCTTCTTGCGCGGCGCGCAGATCGTGCAAAGGATAGGTTTCGGCCAGTGTCGGCCGGATCTCTGCCTGTTCGATATATCCAACCAGATCGGTGAACACGCGGGCGGGCTGGCGGGTGCTGCCCAGCAGGGTCAGGTCGCGCAGGTACAGCGTGCGCAGATCTAGCGGCACAATCGGTCCGGCAATGGCACCCGAGGTGACATAGCGGCCATAAGGGCACAGCCCGTGCAGCACGCCGGACCATGCCTCACCGCCGACCAGATCCAGCACCACGTCAAAGGCCTGATCGGGGATCTCCGCGTCGCGGGTCAGGGTCGCGTCAGCCCCCAGTTCGCGCAGCGCCCCGGCCTTGGACGCGCTGGTCACGGCGGTCACATGGGCGCCGCGTCGTTTCGCCAGCTGGATTGCCGCCGATCCGACACCGCCCGACGCCCCGGTGATCAGCACCCGTTCGGCCCCAAGGGCAACACGCTGGATCATGCCCTCAGCGGTGGAAAAGGCGCAGGGAAAGCTGGCCAGTTCCACATCCGACAGCGGGCTGTCGACCGGGACCGCCTCTTTTGCGGCGGTGGTGGTGTATTCGGCAAACCCGCCGTCGCGTTCCGAGCCAAAGGTCTCCAGCGCATCCGCCGCGCCGCCTGCCGGTTGGTACATCGGGCGCAGCAAGACGCGCTGACCGATGCGCGCGGCATCGACGCCCGCACCCACAGCCACGATCCGCCCGCAGCAATCGGCCCCCTGAATGCGCGGGAACGACAGCGCCCCGGACCAGCCGCCATCCTCTGGCGCATCGTCATAGCCTGCGGCGGCGGCAGAGTTGGTGTCGCCGGTCACCGACTTGGAATACCAGCCGATGCGCGTGTTCACGTCGGTGTTGTTGACCGCCGCCGCGCCAACCTTGATCAGCACCTCGCCGGGGGCGGGTTTGGGCAGGGGCATGTCCTCACGCCACTCTAGCTTGTCCAGCCCGCCGTGGCCGGTCAGCACCATGGCCTTCATCGTTTTGGGCAGTGTCATCGGCGTCTCCCTGTCTTGAGTTGCGGGTAGAGCAACCGGCCCTGCGGGGCAAGAATGCAGACTTGTGGTCAGCGGCGCGGCAGGCGTGCGCCGTCGCGGGTGCGGGTTGGCGGAACGAACCCCGAAAATTCGTCGGATTTCTAATAATATTACATAATCAAGATTATTGGCAACAATGTATGTAGCCGCAAAGCGATAATGTCACCCATGAGCAATTCAGGAATGTCACTCTGCCCTCAA
>TARA_R100000789_G_scaffold74231_1_pt1 | contig 22577 bp, 16 predicted proteins | sample TARA_R100000789 | Tara Oceans TARA_R100000789 (sample SAMEA2623403) | marine metagenome | biome: marine biome (ENVO:00000447); feature: mesopelagic zone (ENVO:00000213); material: "saline water (ENVO:00002010), including plankton (ENVO:xxxxxxxx)" | depth 450 m
CTGTTTCTGAACAGACACTCGGCGCAGTCACGGACTTCTGTCACGCCCTTTTCAATTCCAACGAATTCCTCTACCTGCAATAGGTGATTAATCATGAGTTGTAATAATATTGAACTTTCAACATCACGACGCGACTTCCTGTGCAATACGGGAGGTGGTTTCGGAGCATTGGCATTCGCGGCTCTCAGTGGGCAATCGCTGATGGCTGCCGGAACGAAAAATCCGGTCGCCGACAAGATTCCCAATCGCATCGGCAAAGCGAAAAATGTGATCTGGCTGTTTATGGAAGGGGGACCGAGTCATCTCGACCTGTTCGACTATAAACCGGCAGTCAATGAACTAGCAGGAAAGCCGCTGCCCGATAGTTTTCCGCGTCCTGTGACCGCGATGGGGGAAGCCAATTCTCCCATTCTCGAATGCAAACGCAAATGGGACCGGCACGGGGAAAGTGGATTATGGATTTCCGACTGGTTCCCGCATCACAGCAAAATTGCTGATGAACTGTGCGTGATTCATTCTTGCGTTTCCGATGGCATCAACCATGCCGGTGGCGTCTGCCAGATGAATACCGGAGCCGTATTTGGAGGCCGGCCATCACTCGGTGCCTGGGTTTCTTATGGCCTCGGTCATGAAAGTGAAAGCCTGCCTGGCTTTGTCGTGATGAAGGACAGTTCTGCGATGGTCGTCAACGGTGCCCGGGCGTGGGGATCTGGATTCATGCCATCAAGTCATCAGGGCGTTCTGTTCGAGCCGGGCGTGGAGCCCCTTCGAAATTTGAACAATCCGAAGAATGTGACTTCAACGCAGCAGCAGGCCAAGCTCGATTTTATCAATCAGCTCAACCGTCGACATTATGTTGGTCGTGAATCCAACACCGAACTCGAAGCTCGTATTAACAGTTACGAGATGGCTGCCCGGATGCAGACAACCGCTCCAGAAGCGATCGATCTGGAGCAGGAACCGGAGCACATTAAATCGATGTATGGGATGGATCAGAAAGAAACCGAAGTTTATGGTCGCCAGTGTTTGCTCGCTCGAAGACTGGTTGAGCGCGGCGTGCGTTTTATTCAGCTCTATTCCGGAGCGGGGAGCAAATGGGACAGTCACAGCAATATCGAGTCGAACCACTCGCGACTTTGCAAAGGTGTGGATCAACCGATTGCTGCACTGATCGCCGACCTCAAACAGCGTGGTCTGCTGGACGAAACCCTCGTCATCTGGGGAGGTGAATTTGGTCGGACACCAATGAGCGAGAAGGGAACTGGCCGCGATCATAATCCGACGGGCTTTACCATGTGGATGGCGGGCGGTGGAGTTAAAGGGGGCCAGACCATTGGAGCGACTGATGAAGTCGGACTGTATGCGGTCGAAGACAAACTGCACGTGCACGATATTCATGCAACAACAATGGCACTGCTCGGCATGGACCACACAAAAGTCGTCTATATGCACAAAGGTCGTCCCGAACGCGTCGACCTCAATGAGGGCCATGTGCATTCAGAACTCGTCTCGGGTGCGTAAGAGGGCTTTATTGTAAGCAAATCGGTACGGAAATTTCAGGAATTGTGTTCTGTCTCATCTTGTGATTTGGATTTCATGATTTGCCAATAGGTATAAGCCGTTGGTTGAATACCATAGCATAAGGTGAGCATGAAACTCATTCCATAGCCCAGAACGATTGCTGTTCCAAATCCAATTGGCCAATACCAGATTGAAAACCAGTTCTGCGTATACATCAGGATTAGTGTCATAATCGTTGCCAGTGAAACGCTGAATAAAACGGCTGCGGAACTGGCTCTGCGAGAAAAGAATGCGAGGACGAAAATCGCCAACAGGGGGCCACCGAAAGCCGCGGTCAATTTTTTAGCGACGTCAAAAACATTTCCCAGCGGACCGACGAAACACGCGAGGGCGATTGAAATCGCCCCGATAAGAATTACCAGAGTTCGGATCCAGCGAATTTCGTGCTTCTCGTTTTTTGGGCGAAGTCCGGGAAATAATCGATCTCGAAAATCTACGATGATTGCTGTTGAGACTGAATGAACTCCCGAATCGATGCTCGACATGATAGCCGCCATCAGTGCAGCCAGGAAAAGACCAGCGAGCCCGGGAGGAAAATTCATTCTGACAAACTCCGGCAAGGCCCGGTCTGCAATATGAGGGTCGTTCTGCAGGATTTGTGTGAGAGTTCCCTCGCCGAGTTGTTCCGGGAATTGTGTAAAGTATGCATACAGGCCCACCCCAATGAGCAGCAAACCTGGCATGACGATCCACATGCCAACCAGATTCACGAACGCACCCCACTGAGAAGTTCGTTCGCTTCGGGCCGAGAGATATCGTTGTACCGCAACCTGATCGACTCCAAATGCGGACGCGGCTTCCAGAAAGACGCCAATCAGTATGACCCAGCTGCCATATGGCAAAGTCATTGAGGGGGAGAAGTCGAAAACTAAATGTTCTCGACCGGAGAAATAGGTTTCAAGAATTTCCAGAGGGCTGGAGTTGCACAAAAACACGATGAGAATCAGAGTTGCCAAGATCGTGATTGTGAAGACAAAAAACTGAATAACATCAGTCCACATCACCGCTCGAAGTCCACCAATCATTGTGTACGAGACCGAGACAACTCCCAGACCGATAATGACGCCAATCTGAGGAAGACCAGTTACACTGGCAACTACGACCGATGCGGCATAAGTTGCCGAGGCCATCCAGCCGATTCGCAGCAGAATAAACAATCCACTGGCCAGTGTTCGCACGGCGACATCAAAGCGTAATTCCAGATATTCGTAGGCGGTCTCCAGCTTGAGACGAGAATAAACAGGAATGAAAATCCAGATGACGACCGGTGTCATCAGTGCAAAGGAGATCAGCGATAATCCAATCCGCAGGCTGTCTCCAAAGGCCGCTGAGGGATAGAAAACAAAGCTGTTTGATGAGAACAGAGTCGCCATCACACTTAAGCCGACGGGCAACCAGCCCATTGTTCTTCTGGCGACAAAGAATTCATCGCGCGACTGATTACGTCCAAAAAACATCCCCATTGCCAGCATGGAGATGAGATAAAGAAAGACAGCAGCGATATCGAGTGAATGCATAAAGTTGCCCGCGATTCTGGAAGTAATAAATTCTTTCTAAGATTCTTGGCGATGAGAGTGACCAGTGTCGAGTCTGCGAGAAGAATAATTCCGGTCAATTGAAATATACTTCCACTGAATAGCGAGTTATGAAAGCGAAAGTCTGTTGTCGAGCACAGGCTGTGATCTGTAAATTGAATGCTCAATCGCATGAATAACAATAAATGACGCAGAACAATCGAGTTGGACTGAAATTATGAAATTTGCCGAAATGACATCTCCTGAACTGGCTGAGGTGAAGCGTGATCAGACTATAGTCGTAATTCCTATTGCAGCCGTCGAACAGCATGGACCGCACTTGCCGACAGCAACCGATACGATCATTTGTACGGCCATTGCTGAGAAACTCGAAGGAAGAATGTCTGAGGAAATATTGCTAGTTCCCACTCTCTGGCTGGGAGCCAGTGCTCATCATTTACTCTTGGGCGCGACAGTTGATTGTCGACTCAAAAACTATATCGAGTTATTGCAGGATATTGCTCGATCATTTTTGCAGAATGGGCACCAGAGAGTGCTGTTTCTAAACGGTCATGGGGGAAATATCGATCCGCTCAAAGTCGCCTTGCGTCAACTGCAACTCGAGTTTCCTGAAGCACTGCTTGCAGGTGGGTCTTACTGGTCTGGAGTCTCTGACCTGCTTCATGAAACGCTCGATGGAGATCACAAATTCGTCGGACATGCCTGTGAGTTTGAGACTTCAATGATTTTGCACTTACGTCCAGAACTGGTACGGCAGGATCTCATCGCGGATGCAGGAGAACTCTTTCCCGATGAGATAGACGGATTCTTCATTTCTCGGGATATGATGCAGCGAACACGACAGGGCTGTACGGGGCGACCGGATCTGGCAACAGCTGAAAAAGGCAAAGTGATGATGGAAAGAATCGGAAACAGTCTCGAATCGACTATAAAAAAGCTCCTCCGTCAAAAACTGGGACTATTGTATGAGGACTTCTTTTGAGGAGTGGCAATCAATAACCCTGTCCCTGCAATTAATTTCGTGTTATTAAAATTAAGAACCGCGAATAGACACAGATAAGCGCGGAAGCAAAATATCTGCGTTTATCTGCGTCCATCTGCGGTTCAATTCTTAAGTTGGGTTACGCGTTTCGCTAACCCAACTTACAGTCTGCTGATCTATGCGAGTTCGATGGATATCAACTCCAGTAGACTTGATCGGCCGTTTTATACAACATCCACTTCTTGTCTTCATCGGTCAGAAAACCGAGCCGGTCCTTGATCAGAGTAAGAGAAGTGGCATAGGTATGGTTGTTCTCGACCTGAAAAGGGCAGTCGCTAGCCCACATCAGACGCTTGGCACCAAAGGTGTTGCGAAGCCGCTTGATCATCGGACCCAGGTCCTCATAAGGAGGCTGTTTTTTTCCCAATGCATAGAAAGCCGAAGTTTTGACATACACGTTTTCATGTTGAGCCAGTTGGCAAAGGTTGTCGAGATCCTTAGTGCAAATTGTCCCATCAACACCGATTCGGCCGAAGTGATCGACCACGACTGTCGTCTTTGGAAACTTACGGCAAAGCTTTTCGATGTTGGGGAGTGCATCTGGATTTGCCAGCAGACAGATGGCCTGTCCGGTATCAGCTGCGGTTTTCCACATTGTTGCCATCGTTTTTGAGGCTAGCCATTGCGAGGTTGCATCGGCATTCGCATACAATCGGAATCCTGTGACACCCTGCTTCAGCAGTTTGTTCATTGTTTCGTGAGCGTCCGCTTGTTCGTGATCGATAATGGCGACGCCACGAAATGTGTCTGGATATTTGGCGATCGTATCCAGCATGTAACTATTGTCGAACTGATAATAACTCATCTGAATCAGGACGATCTTATCCACTCCTGCAGGTCTCGTATGAGTCAGCAATTCTTCCGGTGTGAAACTCTTGGGTTGCATATCCTTTTTGTCATAATCTGGACCAAGAGGATAGGATTCCGTGTCAGCAGTCCAAACATGAACGTGAGCATCGATGATTGTCTGTTTTTTCTGCTCATCAGCCCAGCCAAGAGTGGCTTGAGTGGTCATCAAGGCTGCCAGTTGCAGACAACTCCGACGTGAAATGGGATTCGATAGCGAGAGATCGTTCATCATGCTGCTCCAGAAATATTTGATTTACTCAGTAAAAAAAGACATTCAATTGGGATTCGTGCAAAACTGATAATAAATTTCGCTGGCCAGTCGAAGTTGATCGATCTCAATCCATTCATCAGCTGTATGAGCCTGAGCAATACTGCCGGGACCGAACACGACCGCAGGAACGCCCGCGGCTGCAAATGTACTTGCATCGGTCCCGTACCAGGCACCTTGTTTTGCTCTTGGTTGAGCAACAATTGAATTTATCGTGTTCAACAGTTTGTCCGCGAGATCCTGATTGAGATCATCCGCCAGAGAAGGAGAATCAATCCAGGGAGGTAAAAACGTGAAGTCGACCGATGTCTCACTCCTCAGAAACTGCTCCATCTCTTCGAGTAATTTCGTAGAACATTCGCCAGGTATCGATCGCCGATCAATTTCGATTTCACAAAGGTCCGGCACGATATTCACACTTGTCCCACCTGTGATTTTTCCAATACTCAAACTCGGCGAGCCACATAGAGGATGAGGCTCTGAATGGTTTTGAAGGATATCTGCATACTTCTCCAGCGCGGTTATGATAGGAGCCATATCGTAAATGGCACTGTGCCCATCCTGAGGTCGAGAACTGTGGCACGCCCGGCCATGCGTTTGAATCTTCCAGCGGACGACACCACGGTGAGCAACAATCACGTTCAGGTCGGTTGGCTCTGCTACGATGCAGAAATCTGGTTGAGATGATTTGGTGTCCTGATCACAGGACCACTGCTGTGCGAGATGCCGAGCCCCTTTCGCAGTAAATTCTTCATCGCAGGTGCAGTAGATGATTACATTCGTATTAGCGTTCGTATCTTCCCGGACAATTCTGGCAAACGCAGAGAGCATCGCTGCCATGCCACCCTTAACATCACAGGCACCTCGCCCGTAAACCCGTCCGTTCTTCACAAGAGGGGCAAAGGGTTCTATCGTCATGCCATCGACTGGAACCGTATCCTGATGAGCTTCGAGCATGATGGTTGGAAAAGCCGGACCGATATCAAGTCTGGCAATCACATTGCAGCGACCATCTGCGACATCCTGAACTTCACAGGAAACACCTAACCGCTGGAAAAAGTCAACGAGCCACTCGGTCAGTTTATGTTCGAGGTATTGTGGTCCCGAGAATGTATTTCCCATGGGGTTCACGCTGGGGATGGCGATCAAATCCTGCAGGAGAGTCAATGGATCAGTTACACGTTGATTAGTAATCGGCGTATTCCTCTTGTTGCATTCGATTTTCACACATCAGCCCTCAATCAGAGAACTCTTACCGATTTAATCCCGCTCGGATTTTTTCCATCAATCGACTTAATTCTTTTAACTCTGTTTGATTGAGATTTCCACTAAGTTCTTTGTGCAATGCAAGAAGGGGCTTGTCAATCCGTTTGAGCAGTTTTTTCGCATCTGGTGTGATATCGACATACACAACGCGGCGATCTTCTTCGCAACGTCTGCGGCAGACAAGCCCCTGTTTTTCCAGGCGGTCGATCAGGCCGGTGATCGCTGGGACGACCTGAATCATGCGTTCGCCAATCTCCAGAGATGGCAGCGGTTTGCCCTCACCTCTGAGAATTCTGAGCACATTGTACTGTGAGGGAGTTAAATCGTAGGAGCGAAAGAAACGCCCAAATCGATTCTGCATCTGATCATTGGTTCTCAGGATAATCAAATTCGCTTCCTGTTCCAATGAATCGAATGGCAGCTTCTTTTTAATTTCTTGTTGTAAACCACCACTTGGCATCCTGTCATATCCTTTCTGTGAACATATATTGCCATCGTGTAGTATATATGTAAACTATATGCATGTCATGAAATTGAACAGATTGACAGCCCACCTGATCCTTCCTTCCATGATATCTGGTAAGCATCAAGAGTTCTTGATATCTAAATCTTACTCATTACGTCTGCTTTTTGCTATCTGTATGATTTTATATAGTATTGGCTGGAATCAATCACCTCGGAAACAATCTTCGCCTCCGCTCCCAAATATGACTGTGGCAACGCCCGTTAAAAAGCAAATTGTCGAATGGGATGCCTATACCGGACGCTTGGAAACGATTGAATTTGTTGAAATTCGTTCTCATGTCGGCGGGTCTCTGGAGTCGATTCCCTTTGATGAAGGCCAGGTCGTGGATAAGTATACATCCGACGGACCTCATGCTTGCTTCTGTGTCATCCGTAAACATTCAACGAATTCAAGTGATTTAAGGCAGTGAATCGCCGCTACCTGGTTTCTCAATTTCCTTGCGGACTCTCTCCAGCCCGTCGAGGTTCTCCCGCAGTGATTCGCGGGCATCCAGTTCCGGACGATGGTCGAGAATACCAATCGGCCCATCGTAGCCACTCTCAATAATAGTACGAATCATTTTGAATTCGTGAGTCCCTTTGCCGATTCCCAGAATTTTAGGCTGCGCTCCTGCATTCATGCCGTTCAAGTTCAGGCAGTGCAAATAGGGCAGCATCATGTTGAGAGACTTGGACCAGTCCTCAATATGGTCGTGCCCATGATGAAAGTTGTAAACGATGCCCACATGATCGTGCCCCAACACTCGGAGTCGTTTGCATACAGCGACCAGATTTTCCGGCTCACCGCCCCAACCCCCGTGATTGTACAGTCCAAGCTTGCAGCCCATCACTTTGGTACGAGTCGCCAGTGCCAGTCTCTGCTGGGCGGCTGCTTCCACTCTGGCTGCCTGATTCTCTCCACCAGGGTCATTGAGTGTCTGCCAGATTTGAGGATGCAATTTGTATTTCTCAAATAATGCGAAGGCCTCATCATGCGTGGACCAGAAGGCGAAGAACTCGATGCCGTGCTTTTGATATTCGAGGATTTCCTGCTCAAATGTCGGGACATGTTCGGCTCGCCAGTCGTAGGCACACCGAGTGATTCCGAGTTCCTTCAACATCTGAGCACGCTCGGCTGGACCACGTTTCGACGCATCGAAGGGAACAATACACCACGCCACAAGATCATTCGGCTGCAGAATGGCTGTCTTATCTCGTTCTTCATTCTGATTCTCTGCAAACGTAAATGGACTGCCGAGTACGTTCATCAGAAAAACAACACAGCAGATGGAATTGGTCATAGGTTTGTCTCAAGCATGAGTTTGCATGTTTAAAGAAAATCAGTATACCAAATGAAGACTCTGATCAACAAAGCGAGGAGCCGCGGGTACTCCTGTTTATCAATGAAAATGGCGGAAGACTAAATCCGAACTATTTAGAAGACTATAAAATTGAAAAATGCCAGGGAAGAATTTGTCCCCGTGAACGTTCCTCTTTCGCTGTAAGAGTATGAGACATGACTGTATGTCAAAACAAACTCACTAATTTAGTCCACCATGAAAGCGAGAGAACGATGAAAACTTTCACTAAGACAACGGGAACGAAACTGGTCAAAGAAGTCAGCAAATTGCGATCTGACAAACAGGCCCCACAAGGTCGCTGCTGCAGTTCATGCCGGAGTTGCCGAAGCTGTCGCAACTGTCGTACATGCCGCAGCTGTCGAAGCTGCCGTGGATGCGGTTGCCACTAAAAGGCATTCTGCCTGACCGGGGGGCAGTCACATGGGCATCTCTTGAATATGGCCACTTTGTTTGCTCTAGCAGAATGACGCAATCCATTTAAGTACTAGCTTCAGCTTTGTCTTCGTGCGAAGTCGAATCGAATGATGTTTATGACCCTGCCATCGTATATGGCAGGGTCTTTTCATTTGGTGTTCGCTTCAATTCCTGACGCACGACGATTAGAGAAAGTTGAGGACCAACAAAACTTCTCCAGCAATATTGTCAAATCGCTTATTGCCTCAGTATACAGATTGCACCAGTTACTAATCGTTTAGAGGGACAATATACCCTGGGTGATGTTTTGATTGCCTCGGTGAAAAAATTATGCAGGGAACAGATTGATCTCTTGTATGAGTAACACTCTATAACCAATGTCCTGGCAACGGTTTATGATACCGCCATGTCAAATTTCGCAATTAATTGTGAATTTGTGTGAAGGATTCGCTTTCTCGTTGATCTAATCAATATGAACACGAATGAAATTTTCGATATGAACAGGAATGAAGAGTTCGAAGGTGTGGTGAAAGCCCACTGGGCAGACGTTCTTCGGCTCGGCGTCCTGATGCTCGCTGATGAGACTGAAGCCGAGGAAGTCGCCCAGCAGACGTTCTTCAAGGCTTATACCGCGTGGGACTCGTTCGAAGGTCGCTCAAGCGTCCGAACTTGGCTGTTCCGCATCGCCATCAATGTCTGCCGGAGGAATCTCACAATCCGCAAGCGTTTCCGAGGCGAACGACTTGACCGTCACATCGAGTTGGCGCATCCCGAGACCGACCCGCATGAAGAATTGATGACAGAGAAGGTAAGGCAGGCCTTGAAACTGCTGGCCCCGCCTCATCGTTTGATTCTGACGCTGTTCTGTATCAAGGGCATGAAGCATCAGGATATCGCCAGGATTTTTAATGTGCCCGAAGGCACGGTCTGGTCTCGATTACACAAAGCCAAGCAGCAACTGAAGGAAAAATTTCAAGCAATTAAGGATTAATCATGGATACCAAAGAAATTAGGACACTGTGCCTCAAACAGGTCTACGGAGCATCGCTAACCGAAGCCGAGCGGGCCGAAATCGATGAATACGCGCAAACAGAAGTAGGCAGGGATTACATGCGGGAATGTCAGGAGGTAAAGGACCTGCTGAAGAATGTGGCTGACGTCAAGATCAAGCCGGTCGACCATGAGGCGATGGTCGATAACTTTGAGCGTACGGTGCGCCAGAAATTTAATGAGACGGTATTTCAGCCTTGGCGGCAAGCTAACAGCGCGTTTATTATCCTGGGGATTTTGGCTGCATTGTTGATCGTTGTCGATGGGTGGAATGTCATCTATGCTGTGCTTCTGGGAAGTTGTGTCTTGTATGTGATCGCGGATTGGTTCCAGCGCTGCTACTTCGCGAAGATCTTGAGCAGGCCCGATCTGTACGAATACGCCAAGGCATCCAGGAAACGCTCAGACCGGATCCTCCAGAGCCTGCCTGGCATGGCGCTGGTGGCCGTGCTCGCTGGTTTGCTCATCGCGGCCGTGTTGTACGTCGCGTATTGGAGCCACCGGGAATTCGGTTTCATTGGCCTGGCAATCGTGATCTTAGTCCTGGTTGAAACGGTAGCCATCTTCGTATACCAGAACCGCAAGCGGAAGAGTTCGGATCCAGAAGTCTGGGACTGGTGGGCGGAAGAGATTAAGGAGTGAAGAGCAGGAAATGTGAATCCGGGCCCAGCGATCTCGCTTAATATGACCGAAGACTTGCGTCTTGCAGGTCAGCAGATACGCACAGCAAGGACCCGAATGATGTTAAAAAGCGAGTTTTGCCTCGACTCCTCGTATTCCGCTCCGGCATTCTTACTCACGATTTCGCAATCGGTTGGCAAAAACTCGAAGCATTTTGGCTTGTTCACGATACTGGTCAGCTGTTAGATAGGAGCCGAGCTTCCCGGTCTCCAGCTTTACTGCGTCCTCGTCATGTCTGTTTGCACGTTCGAACGCGGACGCAGCAATCTGTGCGATTGTCCGTGGGGCTACAATCCGCTCGCAATTGGCCAGTGCGATGGCACCGTTTGTCGCACCCGTTTCAGCAGCCGAGTATATGGCTACTTCGTCAAATCTTACGCCGTAGTTGATCAATCTTAAAATCAATTCGTCGGGGCAATTAGTCGCGCTAATGATTGGCGAGTTGCCGACATCAACGTTCAGTTCGAGCAATCGATCCACGATGTTGAACGCTTGCCTTGTCATGGCGAATTCGATAACACCGCCCGTACCGTGCAGTGTTATGTTGAACGGAGCCGATTTCTTATGCAGTAGATCGATAACCCGAACGTCTTGTCGGCTGACGGCAAATTCTAACGCTAGTCTCAACGCCTTTGATTCCTCAGCCGACAACTGGCCCGCCAGATCAGTGGTTTCAACGACGGATTTCCAGTCGAAAATGCTGTTCAGCACAACATCCTTCAGTTTCTTGGCAAGTTCGGGATGACCAGCTTCTAAGGCCAGAATCCGCTCAACCATATCCTTGCCGCTGGCATATTCTTGGGATCCTTCATCAAAGGGATTCTCATCCAAAGACAACTGATCGAACAGTACTGCGACTGAGCTGGCGACTAATGCAATTGAGTTCTCGTTCAATCGTCCTTTCCAGGGAATACCTTGGGCATAGACCATCACCGTCCCATACTCATTCGGTTGCAACGAAACATAAAACCGTTCCAGGTACTCAAATCCTCCAAATGGGATGAACGGCGTTCGTTCCGGTATAGGCACTCCACGTTCCTCTGCGATCTCTTGGACTATATCAAGTTCATGTTCGATCCAACCGTTCAAGTCGTGGTAATGATCGCTTCCCGGGTAGAACAATTCCCGGAGACTCGCCGTGTAAAGGTGATCCCCGAATGTAACCTCGTAGTCGTAGTCCAATGCACCACCAAAAGATATCTTCCACAACTCCAACAATTCGGGCGGCACCTTGCCATCCACTTTCTTCTCAATCTCTACAAGCTGGGAATCTGTGATAGGTGGTTGGGCGTTCAAGATGATCCTGTTGCGGAATACTGCGATTCCCCGGTCGCGTAGCAACTGCCTTTCCGTGTCTGTGAATTCAACCGTTGACTGCGGCATGGGGGCATCCCCTCTCTGCTCTTCAACCTTGCTTCGGTTGCTTCCACACCCAGCGACAAACAGTGCGGGAAGGATAATCCATCTCATTATCTGTATTCTCATCACCATGAACACATACTCTGGTAGGCGCAGCAGCCCAGCATGTGGTTTCTTGGATAGGGTACTATTCAAGAAACCCAGTCGGCATTGTCCGCTGGGCGGTGTCGAGTCGTCAAGTGCGTCATCGGAAAAACGTTCGAGAAAATGCTTGACGATCCAGAAATCCGCTCTCAACGTTGCAATTGTTGACGGATTAAAACTCTTTCCGAGCCGTAAATTGTCGACAGAAACCAGTGATATGATTTTACACCCGACGGGTTCGTTTGAGATTTAATACTACGGTTTAAACGAGTGCTACCACTTTATAACAGAATACAATGTTCCATGGCATCAGTTTTTTCATCAGCGATCCGGTCAATCACTTTGCAGTGGCTTCATGGAATTCGAAATTCTGTGGAGATGAGATCAACTGACCGTTTATAGATTTCAGCGAACTCATTTTACGGATGACAGGAACATTATATTCAACCGATCCACCACAATGGAGCTCTTCAATCGGTAAGTCAATCAATGGAGAGAGATCGATTCTATTAAACTTCTCTGAGTTGGATAGCGTCAGCTTATTAAGATTGAGGAATGCACGTAGCGGCCACAGAGCCAGACTTTCATTGAAATAGGGGCTATAGGAAACTTCAGTGACGACTCCTTTGTTAACGACGTAATTGAACCCTTCTGGCTTGCCGAGTTTTTCTTCGACGGCACTGGCTCGTTCGTTGACGTGCAACTTTGCCAGTGATTCTATGAATGACGCTTCTGCCTGACGTTCGCCATTAAACTCTTGCCAGAACTGATCAATAGAGATATTGAAATCAAGTGGATGTCTCTCCAAAGGCAGGCTCTTCAGCAGTTGCAATTCTGGCTCAAAATAAGGTCGGACGTGTACCCCCAAATGCGTCAGCGGCATTCCGGCTAGAACAGAAATATCAGCGACATTACGAGGATATCTCCAGCCAGAGATAACTAAATGTTTCAGTGGCATTCCTTTAAGTAAAGAAATGTCTGTGATGGGAGTGCCATAGATTGATAGATAGGTTAAGTCCTTTTCTGCCAATAAGCTCAGATCTGAAATTAGAGTTCGATGAATGTCCACTTTACGAAGTGGTGCATTGCGGAGCGGTGAAAAATCTGTGAGTGGAATATCATGAAAATCAAAACTGATCGATTCGAGCGGCATCCCTCTCAACGGTGTCAGATCTGTCACTGGTCCATAAATTGATAAATTCTTAAGTGGCATTCCACGTAATGCTTGAAGATCCCGAACTCGCCCGACAAAAGATAATGTTTCCAGTGGCAAACCTTTCAAAGGAGACAGGTCATAGCGATGAGTTGTCAATTGATCTCCTCCTGTCTTGCTGCCGAGGGTGAATGAATCGCATGGAAGTGCCCGCACTGGCGAGATATCTATAATGTTACTGATCCAATAGAAATCCAGGCACTGGAGATCACCTTCCTGCCAATAGCCGATGTGGTTTTCTCTATTATGAGGGTTACCGAGCATGACGTGACCGGTAAACTCAGGGTTGAGCTTTTTCAACTGGGACTCTAACCAGCCAGCAACAACTTCTGGGCTGAATTGATTCACCCTGGCTGACATCACATCGATTTCTCGCCTGGATTTCGCACGAGTTTCGAAATACTTCTCAGCAGGTTGATTGTTAATCCTCTTCAACCCTTGTATTGACCGCAATATGTTATCTGCATCCGGATTGTAAACTGCCAGTTCGATTTTAAGTTCTGTGAGATTTGGCAAGTGTGTTAACGGTGTCAAATCTGAAACGGCAGCCTCACTCAGATCAAGTGATCTCAGTGATGGAAAGGCCTGCAGAGGCCACAGGAGAGACATTCGCCAGTCAGCGATTTTGACGAAAACAGGATTTTCATTTTCCAATTCAAATTCTGGAAGTCTGAGCCCTTTGGGATCATCGTAGATTGGTTCCGTAATCCCATTGATTTGTTTAAGCTTAGCGACGACTTCCTGACGTTGAAGGTCCGTTGGGAGCAGTCTAAGATTCTCCAGAAATTTCTGTTGTTCCCCAGTTAATGATTGAGGCTTAGTATTGTTCTGAGCAATAGCTGGTTTGATGGGCGGTATATCGTTCTTAATGATCCGTAGTGTTTCATCAACAATCGCAACATGGATCACATTGCGACCATTGCGTTTTATATAAAATTCGTCGGTTTCAGTCGATAAGCCTTGGTGTTCGACTTTTAGTGCATGGGGGCCGGCGGTGAGTCGTATGGGTGAATTGCCTTCATCGATAACGACTTTTTCTCCATCTATACTCAAAGAAATTTCAGGATCGTCCAGTGTAATCTGAACCTCATATTTCCCTAATTTCAAGAAGAGAACAACTGCACAAATCAGGACAAAACTAAAGAATCCGACAGCCGTCAATAATAGACGGGAATAGCCAGTCCCACCTGTTTCTTTTATTTCCAATTCACCGAATATATTCGCCGATTGCGGTTTAGAAGGTGGTGATAGTAACACTGACAGATCTTGTGATGTCGAAGACGGAATGACGGTCGCTTGCAGGGAAATGTCATGGGCATTTTGGTTGTTGCATTTGTGCAGTTGACGCAGTCTCTCGACAACCGCCAACAGGTTTGGTTGGCCAATTGATTGTTCATCTGTCATAGCCTGCTGTAACTCATCAATGACTTCGGTCATCGATTGCTGTCTATGTTCGGGCGATTTGGCTACCATCTTTCGAAAGACATTCTCTAAAGATAATGGAATATCAGTCCGTTTCAACTTGAGTGATGGGATATCCAGCTCGCGGTGAGCCATAATCCGTTGCATTAACGTCTCACCCGCGAACAGGCTTTCCCGCGTCAAGATTCGGTAAAGAGTGCAGCCGAGGCTATAAATGTCTGATCGATGATCTGCTAAACGAACATCCATGACCTGTTCAGGAGCCATATAGTCAACAGACCCCATGAATTGCCCCGCGTGGGTCATTTGCCCACTTGCGAGTGTCGTATGGTCTTTTAGAAGAATTTGTGTGAAACGAGCCAATCCGAGATCGAGAACTTTGATATTCCCGAATCGATCCATAATCAGATTTGATGGTTTAATATCGCGGTGCGTCATCTTGCAAAGGTGAGCGTGATGCAAACCGCGTGCAGCTTGAATAATACATTCGACTGCATCCGCCACATTGAGGGAATCATACAGATTAGCGACTTCGGCGAGATCCCACCCATCAATGTATTCCATTACCAGATAATGGAGGTCATCCTGCACTCCTGCATCAAATGCAGTCACAATGTTAGGGTGCGACAGCGCGGCGATTGCCTGAGCTTCCAGGGAGAAACGATTGACCGCTGATTCATCTTGCAATGCTGCGGCGGGAAGAATTTTGATAGCAACATCGCGTTGCATCCTCTGGTGGCGGGCCTTGAGCACTATCCCCATTCCGCCCTGACCGATCACCTTCTGTACGTCGTAGCCAGGGACTTCCGGTAACGCGAATTCTTCCATCGAATATGGATACTTCGAATGGTGATCATTGTCTAAAGAGGTGGATTGTGCATCAAGCAATTTACTGGCAAACCGCTTGATTCGATCATCTGTCCAACCATCATCTGCCTGAGCCGTTTGATTCGCACCACTATTGATTCCGGGAATGACACATTGCATAGCCGTTTGATGGTCTAATACGGCTTGGCAATGAATACATTCCTCAATGTGGCTGGCTAACTTTTGAGAGTCGTTGTCTGGCAGGTTTCCCGCAAGAAGTTGATCAAGTATCACAATGGGAGGACAGACAACCATATCATCGTCACTTTTTATTCCGAAGTTCATCGTTCGAACCAATCGGTATCATCCGACAGGAATTCATCCGCCGTTTTCATGGGTTACGATTGTCTTGAGAAGACGTGTTGGTTCAGTCCTCCCTCGGCAATGATTTTTCTAACTTTTCAATTTCTTCTCGAATCTGATTCTGTATCTGATTACGAGCCGTGTAGACACTGACAACTTTCATGTTCAGTTCAGTCGCAACAACAGCCCCGGGAAGCCCTTCGCGTGCCGTCAAATGCCAGGCCATCCACCGATCTGTGGATACTCGGGTACGGACGCGTGACATCGCTTCTTCCGCCAGTTCCAGATCGAAGGTCTCGTTCAACCGCTGGCTCAAATCTTCCGTCGCTTCTAACTGAGCAAGTCTTAACAGAATTTCTGAACCTCCTTCTCCTCGATTCTCGTTTTTCAGTCCTTTGCAATAATCTTTGACTGCGTTTTCGGTAATGACCCTCAACCAACCACGAAAACTTTGCGCCGGGTCATATTCGAAACTGTGAAGTTTCTCAGCCATTTTGACCAAAACATTCTGCGTCACTTCTTCTGCATCAGCCGCCTGGAGCCGACGATTCAAGCACCAGCCGTAAACCTTCGGTCCATATCGTTCCACAAATATCGTCCACCCGGCTTCATCTCTGTTGGAGAGACGAAGCTGAGACAACAACGTTGCACTGGTTGCAGAATTTAATTCCGTCATTTGCTTTACGACATTCGTTGGGGAGACCTACGTGGAGAAATATTATTTTCATCAAAAATCTCCCTAATAGCAATCATGCAGGTTCATCGAACCTAAATTCAATACTTACTGATTTACGAAATTATTGTCTGAAAGAAACTTATAACTCTGTGAAATGAGAGAACCGCGAACTCTGGATTGGATGTTTACCAGCTACGTTCTGCTTTGAATTGGTTTCTAAGTATCAGAAATCTTGTCAGTTCATGACGTAGTAACTATGCGTTTCCATAGCTTGGATTCCGCAACTGCAGAATGGATTTGAAAAAATAAGCATTATCTGTCGTAGGTTCTCTGAATTAAATCAGTAATAACTGCATAGACGCTCACAAAATGTAATTTTGAACTCGGTAATTCGGAAACTCATAACGATATCCATCATCGTTTCAACAATTTGAGAGTCATTTTTACCGCAATCTAAAACAATTCCAGAATTTTAAAGCAAGGTAAACAAGATGAAAAACAATTTCACACCCTGCAGGCCACACGGTTTGTTAATCGCCGCTGCGTTACTGTTACTCAACTTGCCTGCCAGCCTTGAGGCCCAGGTCTCTCTTGAACTGGATCAGTTTGGCTACCCACAGCAGGGCTTTAAGCATCAAAAAACAGTTATTGAGTTCCCGAAGATTCAGAGCGTGGGAACATTTGGCTGGGTTCCAGAAGAACATCAGTTTAACAAAATTGTACGACCTCAATTACGGGACACACTTCTTGAAGAAGAGACGATCAATCAACTCCGCATGCAAGTCATTCCCTTAAGTAATGTTACCTCCACAATCCAAGGTCAGTGGAGGCTGGCCAATAAGGGGCGTCAGGGTGCCAATCAAGCGACGAGTGAGATTGCAGTAAGCAGTACGAAGTCAGTGAGTAAATCACAGGCATTTCAGTTAGGGGCCGAACTTTCAGCGTCGACAACAGTAGGGTTTAAACCGTTCGGGGTCGGTGCAGACGTCACATTGGAAGCATCTATTGGATATGCTTTCTCGCAACAATCAGGAATTACAAACAGCAGAACCTGGAATCCATCTTTTCCTTTCGAGTTTGGTCAGGACATTCAGGTCTGGCAAAGGGTGATTCGTGTAACGGATAGTTTTGATCCTGCCAGGATCTTTCAACCTAAACCAGGCGAATCTCACACTGCCGAAGATGCATTCCTGCTCGCAATGGGAGAGACATACGGACCGATTCTGTGGCCGAAGGATGAATATGGCTTTAATTCTTACGCCCATGCGACAAATAAATCTCGCTTTCATGGACGCGATGTTTCGGGATTCAAACGAGAGCTGCAGCAAACTTTGGATACGAACCCGAACCATACTAAGCATATAGGTAATGATGCCACTCTCTGGCGAACACTGGAGATACTTTTTGATTACTCACAATTTGTAAATCTTGGATTCCAGGACAATGATCGTTATTTGCCATCGCCAGAGTATTACCCCACTTACTCGAATTTCAATTCTCCCAGACAGCCAGTTTCGACTGACCTTGCTTTGATTATGACTGAGTCAGCCGGTTCGCGTCCCGAATTGAATCAGGATGGTTACCCCAAAGGAGACAGGCGTTATTCAACGTACCAGTTTGGCGCGAAACGAAATGTCACAAGCGACACTTTTCGCTGGCTCATTCCCAAGGGAAGCCTGAAAAAGATGATGTTCAAGAAGGATGGAAAAAGCGATATATACAAAGCGGTCATCGACCAGTATCAGAACGACGGGTTATTGAAAAAAATTGCTGACCAAGGAGTGTTACTCCCAAATATCGAAATGGTCAGTTACGGAATGTGGACATTAGCAGGGAATCAGCGTTGCCCACCCGATGCTCCTGAGCCACTCTCCTTAACAGCATCCAATGCCATCGAAGTTTCGAGTGAAACGGCACACGAGGTCAGTGTTGGATTTTCCGCTTCCGTGACCGGAGCTGGCAAGCCTTTGGGTGTTGGTGCTGAGACCACATTGACAGCATCGGTCAATGCAGCTGTGCAGGTCGCAAATGGGACTGGATCTTCAGAAGAATGGTCGAGGTCTGAATCTGTATTGCCAGGACAGCACATGTATATGTGGCAGCAGTTTCTGACTGTTTCAACGGATTTTGTTCCCATTGATGTGTTCAAAGCTGGTAGAGATCAACATGGCGAATATTCTGATCGCGATGCTTTCGTGTGTGCATTCGCTGAAAGTTATGGCCCGATCATTTGGCCACAAAGTGAATTTGGACCAAACAGTTACAAAGATGTTACTCGTGATTTACGACAGAACGGTCCAGTGAGCACAACTCTTCTTATTCGTCGATTGAATCAAATCAAAGCTCCGGGGCTACGTGGAAATATCAAACAGCTCAAGACTCCTCTCTCTTCCATCATTTTTACGATTTTTGATTTCGACGAGTTCAAGAAATTTGAAAGACAGCGATCTGAACATCGTTTGCCTTTCCCGGAATTTTATCCAACGACTTTCGATTATCAGAATGTTAAATCTCAAAGCCCTGCAATCACAACAGCACCACCGATGAGTCCTCAATCTGGCCAGGTAGAGAGTTGCAAGTCTCAGTTTATTGCTGCTTTGAATGATCCATCCGTCCCCGCACTTGCCAAGGAGAAAGGAAATGAATTCCTTAAGTCCGTTGACCTCAGATCAGTTGCTTTTGATCCGAATGGCGTGTTTAGCATAGTTGGTGAGAATCGCGCTTTCTGGAACAGCGGTGGTATCCCTGAGGAATTACATCCTTTCATGCTCAAACTCAATTCTGACGGAACAGAATTGAAATCGGCTGGCTTAACTCCAACAGGTGGCTTCAACTTGATCTACGGTGACAAATACTGGAATCGTGGCATACCAGATGCAGCTCATCAAGCAACTTTGAGAGTGATCAATGAGGGTGGAAAATTGAAATCAATGTGTTTCTCGCAGGATGGTGGATGGTGTTTGATCTACAACAAAAATTCTTTCCAAGCTGTTGGCATTCCTGAAGAATTAGTTCGTGCGATGGCCCAGAAACAGAAGGCTGGAGAAACAATTCAGACAATCGTGTTTACACCCAATGGAAACTGGTATCTGATCGCGACCGGCGAAGCTGTGTCGGGAAAATCACAGGACAATGTGACAAATACTGTAGTCGCTCCCCCCAGAACCATGGCACCACAAACCAGTCGTACAGGAGTTAAGGAAACCCTGGCTGGTTTCTGGCGAGATGATTGGGATCAGGGCACTATAGAAATCTCCGCCAAAGGAGAAGGCATGCTTGCTGTCTTGAAAAGAGAGAATCAACCCCATGGCTGGAAAAGTTGCTTTTTAAAACCATCAGCCAATGGAAAGTATGAAGTCAAGTTTTACTCAGACGAGTTGGGGAATAATTTCTTAGGAAATATCGGTGTCCTCACTGCTAGTACTGAAACCGATAGCGGCAAAAAAATTATACGTTTCTCAAATGATTTTACCTGGTCGGAAATCAAAACTCGTTAACTCACGCATTTATTGCCTGCTTCTCTTTCGACAGGGATATGTTCTTGGCAACGACTAAGACTGAGCAACACGATGTGTGATTTGCTCGTGGTAAATCACACATCGTTGGCTGAGAAATGTTTGCTGAATTTTCTTATCTCTGTTGCAGGATTTAACACTGTGGAGAGATGCGACAGAAAATAGCTTAATTTTGAAATGATTACATTTCATCTTTCAGTGTGAGCAATACACGATGACACGGTTGTTATAGAACTCGAATTTAACAGAGGAGTTATTTAATGAAGAATCTAACATTTGCGACACTATTGACTGCAGCAGTATTGACACTGGCGGTTACAAGCGAAGAGGTTCAGGCTCAGGAGCAGATGATCGGCGAGATCCGTATATTCGCAGGGACGTTCGCTCCCCGTGGCTGGGTCTTATGTCAGGGACAGGTGTTGAGTGTCTCCGAATATCCTCACTGTTTGCAGTCTTAGGTACGACATATGGAGGCAATGGGCGACAGACGTTTGCCGTGCCCGATCTTCGATGCCGTATCCCACTACAGGCTGGAACTGGAAAAGGACTCCCCGTTATCAACCTTGGACAACAGGGGGCAGTATGACTTCACCTTTACCTCAAAACCCAATCCAGGCTGCCGCTGCAGATAAAGGACAATCAGGCATTAGTGTCCCCGAAAGCGAAAAAGGCATTTCGATTCAACCACCGTTTATTGGTATCAACTTTATCATGGCAACCCAAGGAATATATCCCTCTCGTTACTAAGACGCGACTGGACTAATCCGATGGCCTTCGCTCATTTCAAAAAATCTGACCTAACTAACCAGTGCTCTGAAATATTCAGACCACAACAATGAAAGAACTCAATATGAACTGTAAGCAAATGCTGGGAACCGTTGCCTGTTCTCTTCTCATCGTGAATATCGCCTCTGCTCAGCCTGCAGGTCTGGAGTGGCTCAGCGTTAATGGTGGGCTCAACCCGGATGGCACTGTCGAATTCTCTGAAAAAGTCAGTAATGGTCAGCGTATTGTCACCCATCTTGGGCGTAGGATCCAGAACTCTCCACAGATCGGAATGCTCGGGGAAGTTGTCGGGAACAAATGGCAGGCAGCCACGATTCAGGAACGATCCCGAATGCCCGAGATGCGGTTTTCTGAAAAGTACGATGTTCTGGTTGCGAACGGTGAGACCGTTATCAATTGGCAGATCATCAATCGGAAACCAGAATTCAAGGCTTTAAACTCCTCCTCCGTCGTTCTTCCCAATGCGATCACAATGGAATCTGGAAGACCCGGTCGACCAGCTCGTGTCAAAGTTTCAGAGAATGAATGGCAAGCGGCCTACTACTTTCCGAATGATGACGTTGTTCAACTGATTCAAGATCCTCGAACAGCAAACGATCGCGGCCCAGAACTCAGCGAAAAACCCGTGCAGCTACTGTTTTCAACCCCAGTCAATCACGTTGGTGCCTGGACTGACAACTGGGATGGCGGCATCATCAGAAGCATCGTGATCGGTGATCGAATTCTCTATGTCCTGGAGAGTGAAAATAGACCCCATAGTTGGAAGAGTGCTGAATTCGAAGTGAAAGATGGTGCCTTTTCCATCACATTCTTCACCGATGAACTCGGTAAAACGAAAGATCTCGTAGCAGGCACAATCACGGCAATGCCAGAAAATGCTGGAACAGTTTTGAGATTCTCCAACGACTTTACCTGGACCCGACGGTTCGAAAATTAGTGAGGCACGTTTGCAAAGATTCCGGATACCGTAGCCTGTAAAGGCTACTTCTTTATCTATCTCTCAATAGTAATAATCGGTTTTTGCATCGTCCGGGATTGGATACTATTCATCGATGCCGTGACAATAACTGGCAAACGGAAGCCTCAAGATCGAAGTCGCGAAAACGACCGGCTTAGACTACACGAGAATTATAAGCGAACTGCGGAAACTCGGGATTAAGAATATCGCCGTCAAACGGTTCGGGACTTACTCAAGGAAGAAGAAATTTAGGCAAGGTCAAATAGGATAAAAGAATCGTAGATGAAATCTATGATACCCTTCGATATCGATGAAAGAGTTGCTTTGAGTGGAAATTGTGATTTTCCTATCACTGGGAATCACATTCACTCTTTCTCTTTCTCTTTCTCTTTCTCTCAGGAGGACGACCATGCTCTTTCTCGGTATCGACCAATCTCCCTGTTTTACACCTCACACGAATCACAATTCATACTGAATTTAACGATCACCTCTTAAGATCGGTCCCAAGTTACGGGAGTTGATGTCGATCGTGAAATACGAATCGTTCCTGAGGTGGGTGCGGGAGAAAGAGCAGGGGACAAAGAAGAAAATGTCCCATGTCATTTGTTGCTTATTAAAAAGTGAAGTAAGTTCCTGTGATGCCAAATTCCCCCGCGTTCGGGACATCTCTCCACTGGTTGGGGGTAATCGTCAGATCTTCCTCGACATATCCCTGGTCGATCCCGTTCACGGTACCGCTGCTTCCCTGCAACATCTGCACCTGACTGCTGCTGAAATTGATCG
>TARA_R100000789_G_scaffold99585_2_pt1 | contig 22360 bp, 16 predicted proteins | sample TARA_R100000789 | Tara Oceans TARA_R100000789 (sample SAMEA2623403) | marine metagenome | biome: marine biome (ENVO:00000447); feature: mesopelagic zone (ENVO:00000213); material: "saline water (ENVO:00002010), including plankton (ENVO:xxxxxxxx)" | depth 450 m
TTCTCAGACATGAGCCGCCCGATTTTTAGGATAAAATGATTCTCTGACAGACAGGCAGCATCCCCTGCCCTAACTCAGAGATTCATTTTAACCACTCCGCATGTCTGCGCGAAGAAACTTCCCCTCCGCGGCGGTTCACGCGGCTTTATTGCGTTGTTGATCCCGATGCATTTTTCGCAATCGACGACGTTCCTTCTTACTCAGCCCCTTCAGATCCTCTGAGTCCAGGCGATCATCATCGTCATCAATAGCAGTGTCAATCGACACGGTCTCTCGTGCGGCAGGAGGAATATTGTCCGGCTTGGGAGCTTGGCTCTTGGGCGGTGCAGAATTGTTGACTTCCGTTTTCTGAACGGGTTGCTCAGGTTCCGTTTTCACACGAATTCTGGGCTTGGCTGTAGTCTTAGACCTCGTATTGTTCGACGAAGATTCCTCTTCCCCATTGTCCACAACCGTTTTTGTATTATTCGATTCCCAAGTCGATGTGCGACTGGATGTTGTCTTTTCAGCGATTTTCAACTGAGGTTCTGTCCCCTCTGAAGAGGTTTGTTCCTCCTCAGATGCTGATCTTGATTTCTTACGACCAAATAATCCTGAAAACAGACCTGTCCGCGGTGCCTTTTCCTCGTTTATTTCTGATGCAACTGTCGTTGTGCTTTCTTCCTTATCTTTGACTGCGGTTTTTTCTGGTGTTTTTACCGTTTTCTTAGAGACGATCTCAACAGGTTTTTCAACTTTCTTCATTGCACGTTTGCGAGTCGCCTTCTGAGTGGTTTCCTCAGATTTCTGATCCCCGGCTTCTTCATCTGATTCAGTGATGTATCTCTTTTCAGCGGCCTTTTTCGCAATGGCTGCAATATTCGTGGCTGCTCGGGAAAGTCCGTGTCTACTCTTACAGCAAGCGTGAATCACTCCTTGAATGATCCAGCTTTGTCGTTTTTTGACGGGATCAGACGTGACATACATCACATAATGAGTTTGAGAAACGAGGGCGGAAAACATGAGGGTTGGTGTCAGAATCGACATCAACGCTGCCACAAACTGCCAGGCTTCTGCATAGCGGACTTGATCTTCCTGATGAAGCGACCAGGTTGCATACAAATAGAAGAACAGAGCAAAACAGCAGCACATAAACGACACCCAACTGCGGCGACAAAGCCACATTTCCCGGGTGAACGAACGAGCTGGCTCAATGAGCAGGGCCGCTGCCAGAACCATCCATAAGCACGATTTTAAGAGTGGAATTTCGATGCGCGTGTAACTGGCAAGAAGTTCTGCCCCGATTGTATGCAGTTCACACCCGGCTGCTATCCCGAAAATCGCAAACACCCAGCCAGACCAATACCAGGATTTGAAGCAGCCATCAAAATCTCGCACACTGGCCGAACGAAACCAACTGATCAACCAGCAGGTTCCTGCACAGGCCAGCAGTATCAAACCAGTAAAAAATCGCCACGCATAACCATTTGTCAGGTTTAACGAAGCCATTAATGGATGATCTGAAGCTAATGTGACCCATTGCATGGCCGCGACAAACAATGCCATCAGTAAGGGCATTCCACAGCAAATCAGCATCACTTGTACGCGACCATACGGAAGTAAACTGGCGATCGGTGAACGTGCATCAATGCAGGTTTCATCGTTAGGGCGATGGATTTTCCAATATCCACCAGCTTTGGCAATCGCTGGAGTCGGTTCGGGATGTCCCTCGTTTTCGCTGGCCAGCCGACGGCGGCGGCGATCATCGATATTGCGCGAGCCCGCAAATTTGACACTCATGAGTATTGACCTTCCCTGGTCACACAAATTCTATCTTCAGAGTTTCAAGCTGCTCATTCAAACTGTTGCTCCACAAGCAAAGTGTGCATCGGAAGTAAGCAGCAAAAATTTTGAAATGACAGCCGAAGCTCTTGAATTTCAGTTTGAGATGAAATTTCGACCGCACGGCTAAGCCGGCGCAAGCCTTCCCTGGCTGAATCGAAGTCCATTCTTATCTATCAGATCGTAATATGAGCCGAACTCTCTGAAGATCTTCCCCTCTATTGTGGTAGTCAGAGAGGTAAGTCCTGCGGATTTTCTACGTAACCGGTAAGAATTAACAACATGCCACTATGGCACATTTCCACCACAGGCTAATAGCTGCCATAACGGCACCCTCGTGAGAGTGCCAGAAATGATCGGCACTGCATAATTTTACGTAAGATACTTACTAATAACGACTTAGAGACATAACTCACGCCATTCGGGTTAATTGGCACACTATGTGCACTACTAAGTCAGCAATCCCTCTAAACGAGGGCTTTAAAAAAAGTTTTCACCTTAAAGGAGATATTCAATGATCGGTACATATGCAAAACCATTGAAATCACAGATCCCTTTATCAATTCAGCGTCTTCAACACGAATTGAACAATTCGCTTGTCGAATTTCGTAACGGATTGATGGCAAGCCAGGGTGCTCTCTCAATGAATGTCTGGCAGAAAGATCGGGAATGGATTATTCGGATTGAATTACCCGGAGCGGAACTGGAAAACATCGCCATTGACGTGGTGGATGACCGTGTGAGGATTTCGGCTGAGCGTCAGGAATTTGATAATGACGAAGGCAAGGTTCTTAAGAGCGAACGACCTTTTGGTCGCCTGAATCGTGAACTGGAACTTCCTTTCAAGATTGATGCTTCAAAGACAGAAGCCATTTATGAACGAGGGATTCTGGAGTTGAAGATCGTGGGAGTTGAAGAAGAAGGCCCACAACGAATTGAAGTGCAATCGCGATAATCGCGATTGCTGTTTGACTTAACATCAAGTTTTTTGTTTACCAAAAACAATATTGTAAGGAGTGACGAAAATGTCAGACCAAACCCAAATCACAAACACACAATCTGATCGTTGCTGCTCAACCCATGAAGTTCCTGAAGCAACTCATCGGGCAGCGACGCGGCCTCGAACTGACATTCGGGAAACCGAAACCGGATTCCTGTTGCAGGTCGATATGCCGGGAATCGATGAATCGACTGCGGAGATCACCGTTGAAAAGAATGTGTTGACCATTACCGGGACTGCTCATCTCTATCAGCCGGAAGGTTTTGAGAAGGTATATAAGGAATCTGATCAACGCTATTACGAACGTGTCTTCCGACTACCCGAAGATGTCGATTCAACAGCTTTGTCCGCTTCCGTTAAAAACGGCGTGCTGACTGTCTCAATTCCAAAATCAAAGGCAGCCTTGCCGGTCCGTGTTCCGATTAACGCCGGTAAATAAATCGGAATCTGTTTCATAAGATCAAAGCTCTTCGTAATTTATTACGAAGAGCTTTTTTTCATTCATCTCCTGAGTTACCGGGTAACGGTTAGCTCAGATAGCTCCGCTATCTGGGTGGACGAAGTCCACAAGAGGCATCAGTTTGAGGATCGGTACTTTCTGAAAAACTCTATCGGCTACGCCAACACGAAAGAATTTATCGGACACCCAGTTTGGCATGATCAATCGTTGAAGTATCGTTTAATTATGAGACCGGATCAACTAGTATGGAATGCTGATTGCGACATGCACTCCAGCTAACTCTTGATGGGATATGCTCCTGTGAAATCTGTACTGAATCACTGCCAAATTGTCACTTTCTTTCTGGCGATATTCGTCAATTATTTTCCTGTCAGGAATCTCTCGGCCGCAGAACCACTCACTCCTCTCAAAACCATCAGTCAGACAACGGGAACCGTTTCCGCTCTTCGATTTTCCGTCGATAATCAATCAGTCTATCTGGGAACTTACGGCCAGTTGCAGGTGGTCTCGATTGAGTCAGCAGAAACTTTGCATAAGCTCGACAAATTGAGCGGCTATATCACCAGTATCGCCGCATCTCCCGATGGCAAACTGCTCGCCGCAGGTCATTATCAGAAAGTGACGCTCTTCAATACGGAGGACTATTCGCAACTTATCCAACTCAAACATCATCGCGGCCAGGTGACCGGAGCCAACTTCCTTTCCAATCAACAACTGTTGACTGCAGCCGATGATGGGACAATTGCCTTGTGGAAATTAACCGATGACGTCTGGAGTCTGGCAGAATCTCTTGCGAATGACGAGCCGATTACCTCTCTGGCCGTCGATCCAGCCGGGAAATGGGCCGCGATTGGTCTCGGTGATGAAACACGTGTCACCCGTCCTGGTTCGGTCGTGATCATTGATCTGGAGACATTTCAGGAGAAGAAGTCGCACGTGATTCACAAATCGGCTGTCGCATCATTAGCAACGACAAACGATGGCAAATCTGTGTTATCAGGCTCCTTCGATGAGTCAATCATTGTCACATCGGTTTTAGATGGGATTCAAACGGGCATCTTCAAACAGCATGCTCGCCCGGTGAATTGCATCGCGACTGTTCCTGAAAAGGAGATCATTTTCAGTGGGAGTGGAGGCCGATACAAAGAAAAGAACGAATTGATTGGCTGGAATCTATCGACGGGTGAAGTGCTCATCAAGTCGGAACCTCATGCCGGAAAAATTACGGCAGTCGCGGTGTCCGTAGATGGCAAATTTCTGGCAACGGGGAGCCAGGATGAAACGGCTATCATCTGGGATCTGGCTGGATTTCTCAAATAAGACGAAGGGTGGCTGGGGTTGAACGTAGTGAGCCCCCAGAATATACGACGATCTGGGGGCTTCGCTACGACCCCAGCCACCCAATATTGAAGTACTCACTCGCTTGCGCTTCGTGCTCGTAGATGTTGTTAAGCCAGGGCTTTCGCGACTGAGGCTTTCATCTTTTCCAGACCTGTGGCAATCACTTCTGCTGGAGGTTGCTGGTAATAGGTATCATTAAAGAGTTCCAGTGACAGGACTCCCTTGAAGCCGATACTGTTGAGGGATTGCAGGATCAAATCGAGGGGGGCAACCCCATCCCCAGGATAAACGCGATCGGAATCGCGTGTTTCTTCACGAGGTGGTGATGATGGGTAATCGTTCATGTGAAAAATGTTGATGGCCTGGCCGGAAAGCAGTCGGAGTCCATGGAAGTCGGATCCACCGCGATAAAGGTGATACACGTCCGGCAAAATGGCAGCCCGCGGATGATTGGCCGCCACCGCCACATAAGCGGCTTGTGCAATGTGTGATAGATTTTTGGCAGACCCCCAGATTTCCAGTTGAGGAATCACTTCCATCGAAACGCCCAAGTCGAGCAAATCGGAATAGCGTTTGGCCAATAGATTCAGGTCTACCAGATTCGAGTTGCTGCCATTGATCCCAGCGGGAGGAGCGGCGATGCGTTTGCCACCGAGAGAACGAACCAGTTCCATTTCCCGTTTCGCCTGCTCGAAAGCAGCTGCACGCTTCTCGTCATCATCCACACCCCAGTTGGGAAAGCCGATTGCTGATTCGACCTGCAGGCCGCAATCGTCCAATTGCTTGCGTAAATCTTTGAGATTTCCACCCGACTTCTGATACGTTTCGATTTCGCCAATCCAGGGTTCAACGCCATCGTATCCAGCGGTCGAAACAAGTTCGACTAATTCAGGCAGAGGCAACTTCGCTTTACGGACACAGCTTGTGTTGAAGCAATAACGGAATTTTGTCGTAACGTCGCTGGAAGACTCTTTTTCATGAGAGACCGCTGTGCCACTCGCGCCACTCAATAAGGATGCCCCAGCCAGCGACGCAGCTGAGGTGGTTAGAAAACGACGACGATTGAAACTGCTCATAGATGTCCGCCTTGGTGAGTGAATGATGGAGCTTTGTATTTTTTGAACCACGGATGGACACGGATATTCACGGATGTATTAATTGCAACGTTCTATAAAAAATTGGCACGTATTTTGTAAGCCAGATTATAACTTAAATTTTTGAAAGTTAACACGCATTTCGTCAGGCAGTGCCTGACCTACAACTTTTATCGTTGCCAGTGTCCTCAGTTTATATAGTGAAAATAGTCACTGCTGGGTTACTCAATCAGAGGATTACAGGAAATCGGAAGCCGACCCCTCGCTGACGCTTTTTGAAGTTGCTTATTTGGCATTTTTTCGTATCAAACTTGATTATCAGCCGTGGCACGATGCATCAACGCATTTTTTTTTCAACCTGCATGTTTACAGAAAGTGCAACTTCAAAACTTACGCTTCGGGTTAAAATCGTTTACTAAAAAATCCCCTTGAATATCAATGGCTATCGATCATATATATCTCTGCGCATCCGTGTCTATCCGTGGATCTTTAAATGAATTCGATGTCCATATCTCGTCAGGCACAGCCTGACCTACAGTGTTCCTGCACCGCGGTCGAAAGACTCAAGATCTTTGAGATACAGTGCAAGCGTTGTCTGGACGGTATCGCGGCCGATTTTCCAGTTTGGTTCATCATCGGTGTATTTGCTGCAATGATCAAGCATCAGCCGATGGAGAAACTTGAAGAGATGCCGGGGGACTCTCAGGCGAGAGAAGGTGTCGACGAGCATATCTCGCGAAGCCGACTCATCGAACAGGTCCTGCACAGAGGCAGGGTTGTTCGGATCTTCCGAGCAGGCTTTGATGCGATCGTTGGTCATGTCATAAAGGGATTGTCCACTCCAGGCGAGTGAGAGAATCAGATTCTGCTTGTCCAGTCTGCTCTTTTCGTAGAAGTCGCGGCCCTGTTTTTGCAAGTAGGGAGCCATGTCGGCTGGCAGCAGCATTTTGAAACCAAAGCCAGGATGTTTGAGGAATTTATTGTCGAACATCGGCCAGACCAGATCTTTCATTCGCTCGGCTGACCCATTGATCAAATGAGGCTCATCGACTCGATCCATCAGTACAACAATGTGTTGAAAGCCGAGTGTTTTCAGGACCGACTGAAACTTGCCCAGCAGTTCGTAGCGGTCGTCGCTGCGATTTCGACTAGGAATCGGCTGACCGAGAATGTCCTGCCCGGGGAATCGCCCCAGGATTTTTCGGAGTGAATTTGGCAGACGATCAATCACGCGAATCTGACGCGAAACATCCCACGACCACCATGCGAGCCGGAATTGCTTCCACAATAAAGGAGCCCAGCCAGCGATGAGGGCAATGATGATCCACTTTAAGTATCCCGAAAATAGATCTAGCCAAAAACTGATTCCGAGCACAATTGCAGTCACGAGTGCACCAATCGCTATCTGCTTCCAACTGGCCAGGTTGTTGTACTTCAATTTACGACGCATAGCCGACCAGCGGCGAATGGGGGATTCCTCAAACGAGCGATCGTAAAAGGCAGCCAGCAATAAGAGGTCACGCCGTTCATTTTTGGAGAGGCTCTGCAGGGCATCTTCAGAAATCGAACTGGCAGGATCGTTTTCATTTTTCGCATTGAGAATTCGATCTGTCATTTTTGTGACGCCGAGCACGAGAATGGCGTCCATATGATCCCATAATCGCCATTTTCGCAGCATTTTTTCGGGCTGGCGATTCCGTCCATGCATCCGCTCGCGGAAATTATCGAGATACGGATTGAAATCGTCGTACTCGATAATGAAAGAGCGTTTGTCGCTATTCGAGCGGTTAAACTCCCTCAATTCGTTCCGCATTTGAATGCGGAGCGCAGTTTTTCCGCTTCCTTTTTCACCGAACACAACTGAAGTCGAAGGGTGTTCGGGATGTCCATAGATTTTATCCCAGCCGGGATGATGAACTCCAGTTACACAATGCTGCGAGAAAACATGGTCAGTACTCGCATCTTCCTGTGAAAATGGGTTGAGCTTGATATGGTGATGTTCCAGAAACTGGACGATCTTCATGTATCCGTATCCTGATGGGGAATTATCCGTCTCCCCGAGCAGAAACCGCCTGCTCAGGTCTCCTTATGTTTTTGACGTTCATTTTCACTCTTCAGTATTGTGAAATGAGGCGAGACAGGCAACCTTGGGGAAAGAATAAACGTTGAGTGATCTGTCAAAATGAATCAGAATCATTGTTAAGCCGAGAGAGTTATGAAAAACTGGTGGTGAAAGAGTTGTAATTTGCCTGAACGACGGATGGACACGGATTTACACGTATAAATTTTGGGGAACTACAGGGTGAATTCAATGAGCACATATCGATTGAGTCTGATAGCAACTTTAATTGTTTTGATGGTCAGTTTATCTGATCAGAATTGTGTCGCTCAGAAGAAGAAAGTTCCTGCTTCACAGGCTTTTCACTGGGTCAATCCCCTGCCGGAACGATTACAGTCGGAACGACTCGAACACTCCACGTTTGTCAGCCCGTCCATGCAGCGGGAAGTTGGATATTGTATTTATCTACCTGCTGCTTACAGCGAGTCTCAACAGTCAGAGAAGCGTTTCCCCGTCGTTTATTATCTGCATGGAGGGCGACCGGGGAGCGAATTGAAGAGTATCGGGCTCGTGCCTTTGATTGATCAACACATCAGTTCCGGGAATGTTGCTCCGATGATTTATGTGTTCGTTAATGGCGGCCCCGTCAGTCATTACAACATGCCCGATCGTGAGCAGGCAATGGGTGAGGATGTCTTCATCAAGGAACTGATTCCGCATATCGATGGCAAATATCGCACAATTGCCAGTCGGGAAGGACGGGGACTGGAAGGATTTTCACAAGGTGGTCGCGGCACCACTCGGATCATGTTCAAGCATCCTGAGTTATTCATTTCAACTGCTCCAGGAGGAGGTGGATATGAAACCGAGAAAAAAATCAGTGAAAACGACGGTTACGAAAATCCATACTTACGATTCGCTCCCGGCTACAATACCTGGGATCTGGCTCGGGAGTATGCGAAATCACTAGAACCAAAATTGAACATTCAGATCCACGTCGGAACCAAAGGCTTCAACTACGAAAACAATCTGGCCTACATGGAGTTTCTGGATTCCCTGAAAATTCCCTATTCAAAAGTGATCGTCCCCGAGGCTCCGCACAGCGCGAAAATCATTTATGAGAAACAAGGACTGGAGCTCATGAAGTTTCACGAGAAGAACTTCACGGATGCACATAATGCCCAATAAGTAAGTTCATTAGATGGAGGGCGTGAACATCGATTGACACAGCTCTTTCAATGATTCACATTTGGTGGCCGGGAGTAATCCATTTGAGTAAACCGTGTGAAGTTGATCCTGGAAGTGTGCAGTATCGAGTGGGCAATACAGGACTCGAACCTGTGACCTCTACCGTGTGAAGGTAGCGCGCTAGCCAGCTGTGCCAATTGCCCGTTTTGTTTCCGAAGTTACATTTTAGCCGTGTTGGGGGGATCGTCAATCGAGTTTGGGGAATCGTTTGGTCGAACACGGAGTTCGATTATTTAGGCGGGACGCCGAGGGATTTTCCGCCGTCGATGGCGATGGAAGTGCCGGTGACCATGGCCGCTGCTTCGGAGAGCAGGTAGGAAACATTAGCTGCGACTTCTTTAGGGTGGATCATGCGGCCTTGAGCAGCGGCCAACGGGCTGGCGTTGATGAAAGATTGGGCTGTTGCATCCGGATCAGCCGCGGCTGCCAGATCGGCATTGATGATTCCCGTTTCACTGACTGGCCCCGGGCAAATGCAGTTGACGCGAATGTTATCTCGTGAAAGGCAGAGAGCGAGTGATTTCGTTAATCCGACCAGACTCATCTTGCTGATGGAGTAAACGGGATCGTGTGCTCGTGGCAACAGTCCGGCATTGCTGGCGATGTTGACGATGCTCCCTTTTCCCTGTTTTCGGAAATAGGGGACTACATATCGAGATGCAAAAAAAGCAGCTTTGAGGTTTGTGTCAAGAACTCGATCCCAATCCTCTTCGGAAACATCTGTGATATCAGCGACGTGATTCACTCCGGCATTATTGACCAGCGCCTCGATGGGACCATAAGTAGCTGCGGTATCGACCAGCTTTTCGAGATGCTCGACCGAACGGACATCAACGAGGAGATGCTCTTTCCAGTTGTCAATTTCATGGATCGATTCATGAGCCGGTTGCAGATCGCAACTTACAACAAGCCAGTTTACGTCGGCAAGAAGTTGAGCGGTCGCCAAACCAATTCCGCTGGCTGCTCCTGTCACAATTACGACTCTATTTGGTATCATTTTACTTGAAACTCTTCTCGTGAATACTAGTGAGTGAGAATTGCTATTCCCCTTCTCCCTGGGGAGAAGGTTGCCGAAGGCCGGGTGAGGGGAGTTCTTCGACGTTCTAAATCTAATTCACGTCGCTTTCACCCTCACCCTAGCACTTTCCCTCAGGGAGAGGGGACTTGGGAGGATCCACACTCTCAGCGGGATTCAATCCACCTGTATCGGATGCAGGAGTTTTTCGAACTGTTCTTCGTTCATATTTTCCGGTGTGGCGACATACTCTCCCGTTTTAATGCGTGACTCAACTTCTTCTCCCCGCAGATGGGCGAGAAGTGTTTTCACTGCCTGATATCCCATGGCGACGGGATCCTGCAGGACGATGCCCTGAACGTGTCCCTGTTCCATGCCGTCGATCAAATCGGGATTGGGATCGAATGCGATGAATTTGACTTTGCCGGTCAGATTCAACTCTCGCAATGCTCCGAGTGTTCCGGTCGCATTCGGTTCACAGACGGCGAAGATGCCATCGATCTGATCGCGATATTTGTCGATCACTTCAGTCGCTTTTTCCAGAGAGGATTCCGGTGTTGTCCCTGCGTATTGATCCGAAGAGATGACTGTAATATCCGGATAGTTGGCTTTCAGCTTTGAGAGGAACCCCTCTTCTCGCTGTTCGGTACTTTCGCTGCCGGCATTATACCGCAGCATGACGACTTCCCCTTTGCCATCCAGAATTTCCGCCAGTTTTTCAGCCGCCAGTTCTCCGCCTCGAAAATTATCGGTGGCGACATAACTGACAATCGCGGACTCATCGCCCAGGGCACTGTCGAAAATAACGACGGGAATCTCTTCTTCATCAGCATGGAGAACACTATCAATGAGAGCCTGAGAATCGAGCGGAGCGAGAACGATGCCATCGACCTGCTTGACGATAAAATCTTCAACCACACTAATCTGCCCAGCTCGATCATTTTCTAATAACGGCCCCTTCCAGAGGATCTCGACATCACCCGCCTCTTCAGCGGCTTTCTTCGCACCTGCATGCACCGACTTCCAGAACTCGTGCGTTGTCCCTTTCGGGATGACAGCTATGCGAATGGTTTTGTCGTTCTCAGAATTTCCAGAGGTCGTGTTATTTCCATCTGGATTTCCCTTGCAGGATGCCAGCATGAGTGTGATTGCAAGTAGACATAGCGATCGAATGGCCACGGTGAATTCCTTATTGAGAGCGATGATCCGGAATAACCTTCAAGAATACATCTGAGACTAATTATGTTTGGTGAAGCCTTCACAATACTCTGTCCCGTCATCACATTCCAGTGAGGCCCGGTGAAACGATTTATTGAATCTTCATCAGTAAATCATTCCAGACCTGAGCATGAGATTTTGCAGAGGAAGCCAGTGTAAAATGACTGTGGATTCGTTGACGAGCCTGTTCGCCCAGGCGTTGTCGAGCATGAGAATTCTGCATGATTGAGATACATACATCGGCAAGTTGATGAGGATCATCAGAGGTTATCAACAAAGCCGATTCCTGATCCACGAGCATTTCGGTAGTTCCACCGACATCAGTCGCGACTATAGCCACTCCGCAAGCAGCTGCTTCGAGAAGGACGCGGCCGAATGGTTCCTGTCGGGCTGGATGAATTAACAGATCGACTTGGGGCAAGAGTTCATGAATGTCATCCCGATAACCGAGCCAGTGGACGCGATTCGATAGTCCACTTTGATCAACCGAGTTCTTTAAATTTTCCAGATACTCTCTGCTCTCCTGCTTACCGGAATAACATTCCCCGATGATCAGAAAATGCCAGTCCGGGCAATTCATCGCGATTTCAGGAAGGGCAGCAATCAAAGAGCTATGACCTTTCCGTAAACCGATTTGACCAATCGTAGCTGCAAACTTTGTTATAGGAGGACATCCCAGTTCGTCATACAAATACTTCGCAGGCTTCTGTGGATAATGCTCAACATCAATTCCATTGTAAATGGTCAGTAAACGCTCCGAGTTAACCCCCATCGTTTCGTAATAGTTTCGTGTTGCCTCAGAAACACATATCAATTGATCAAGCCGGCTGAGATCGGAAATCGAGCCTTTGGAAAGCTTCATCATGTCTCGAATGTGTCCGACAACTGGCATCGAAAAGTGGGAAAGATTTCGGCCCAGAAATCGGGAAAGTGTCAAGCTGTTGGCGTGCAGGAGATCGAATTGATGCGTTGAGAGCAACTGCGATAATTCAGAAATGGCGTCTGCATCATCGCGTCGCAAGCCAGATGCATCTCGGAGTGAAAACTCGATTTGAGGAAAGTTCAATGTGGCCAGTAACTTTTCCAGATCGCCTTTACGTGGCGCAAGAAACGTGAACGCAAATTTTTCCCGCAATTCCTGAACAATACTCAAAAACGATCGTTCTCCTCCAAGTGCGGAAGGGAACTCCATTAACACAGCAATTTTGCTTATGGACATTGACGGACCAACTGATATGGAATGCAATTTGTGATGACGTTAACTGGTATATCGAATGCACCAGGAACAATCGATATCAATTTATTGCAAACAATTTCGGATAAAATTGTAAATTCCCCAACAGACACTTTCGCGTATTCGTATCACGGGTACAGAATCCGGATTGTGTGAATACTTATGACTTACTGAGCGGCTCATTCGAACCGTGCAGTCAGCCGACCTGATCTCATCTCGACCGTTCGTGTCACTTTCAGGTGTTGCGTTCGCAATACGTCAGGAGTCTGCCATGTCTACAGAAGCTTCGCCCTCTCTTGCTGCTCCCGTCAAATCTACTCCGTGGTGGCTGACACTCTATAACCACAATCCCTTTTATGTCATCAGCACCGTACTCATGCTGATCTCCGTTCGAGCCGCCTACGGAGAAATGCCGATCGGGGAAATCAACTGCTGGGTCGTGATGGGCGTGCTTGCCGGTTACACCACTCTGCTGGCACTGATTGGCATCTGCATCATTCGCTTTGGGAAAATCTGGGAAGATGCCCGCTCGATACTGCTGTTATTACTGCTGCTCTTTCTGGGCATTTCTGTCAGCATGGACGACTTATTCGTGAAACTCGAAACTCCCGCCGAGGGAGCTTTGCTGGCTGCAACAGGAGTTGGATTTTCGTTTCTCATTACTGAAGGAGTTCTCTTTCTGACAGGAATTCGACTGAGAATCCGATATCGCATTCCGTATTATCTGTTCCTGATGCTGTTCTTTTTTACTCCGTGGTGGATGTCTCCGGAGTTAAATCCCCGATCTTCTGCAGAGACCGAATGGTTACTATTGCTCTTCCCGATTGCTGCTGCTGGCAATCTACTTGCTTTACTACCGGCTGTCTGGGGAGGTCCGAAGTATGTCCGCAATAATGGCACACCATGGAAATGGCCTCTGTTTCCGTGGTCGATGTTTTTTATGTTGATCGTCGCGACGATGATCCGTTCCTATGCACTGTGCCTGACATTCGGCCCCACCGGACCAATCTGGCACAAACTTTCCAGTGGAGGCGTTGGCATTGTCTTCTCCACGATTTGGGGAACCTGGTTTCTGGTTCCGATTCTCTGGGCCATCCTGCTCTTACTACTCGAAGGCGGAATTGTCGCCCACTGTTCGAAACAACGAAAGTGGAGTCTCGCCCTGGCACCTGCATTGATTTTCCTGGCATTTCCGTTTGGTAACTCGACGGTTTTCACTGATTTCTGGGATTGCATGCTCACGACCGTCGGCTCTCCCATCTGGATTGCCACCATACTGGTCATCCTCTTCTACGGCTGGGCGACTCTCCGCCATGTCTCGCGGGCAATTTATGGATTTCTCGGTTCATTTCTGCTACTCGCCTGGATCGGCCCGCACACCGAACAATGGCCCGCTCTCATTCCGCAACAAGCCTGGCCGATTGCTCTGGTCGGATTCGGACTGCTGATTAAAGGCCTCATGGAACGCTCTTCACTCTACCAGACTGCTGCCTCGGCTCTGCTCATCAGTAGCGCTGCCGTTTTAATCCAACAATCGAGTTATACTCAGTGGACCACCGAAGTCACTTTTGTCCTCACCTGGCTGACCGCTTTGATTCTCGGGTCCTGTCATCGCGACGACCTCGGCTGCTTCTTACGCTTTGTCGCCAGCACTCAGGCGATCCTCGTTGGCTATCAGATCCTGACTCGCACTCTGCCGCTGGAGTTAAACATCGGTTATCGACTGCTCATTCTCGTCGCATTGACGGGTCTCTGTCTGCTGCTGGCGATCGGGCTGAAGAATCGCTGGTATCTGTTCGCCTTTACGGGGAACTTTTTACTGCTGCTCTATGGCGCGGTCTTGATCGGCTATCAACAGGCCAGCAGTCAGTTCGGGGCGACTGCTATGCTCACCTTCTCCTGGAGCCTGGGCATGTTATTGTTCGCGATGTTGATCAGTGCCCACAAAGCAGAGTGGCTGCCAAGACGTTTGATACCGAAAAACTGGACGGCATAATTCCACAAAACTTTTGGTTCCCCCTCTGCATGTTGTTATACTGAACAAAACACTTCGCGCGTCTCAGTAACAAAGGACAGTATGACAGAATCAAAACCACTGCACCTGTATGAAGAATTGCTCCTGCTGGCTCTGCATGATGAAAAGGGAACATTGAACGGCGGGTACATCGATCATGCTCTGTCCGGAGCGGTGCTGGCAGAACTGTTGCTGGAAGAACAGATCATAATCGATGATCAGGCGAACGGAACGATCAAGCTGCAAATGGAAAAGGAACCTGACGATCCCCTATTTCGCAAAGCTTACCGTCTGATTAATCTGTGGCAGAAGCCAAAGAATCTGGAAGCACTTTTATCGGAGTTGGCAAATCTTTCCAGCCTCAGATATCTAGCCACGGAGCAACTCTGCGACAGAGGCATTGTTGATGATGTCGAGGAGACGATCCTGTATATCTTCTCCAGAAAAGTCTATCCGACTCTCAACCCCGCTCCCGAGCAGGAAATCATATCCCGTATGCGTGATGGCATTTTCAAGGAAAATGCTCAAATTGAACCCCGCACGTGTGCTTTGATTTCACTGGCACATCATACCGATTACATCACTGCAGCAATCACCTTTCACGAACGGGCAAAGCATAAAGCTCGCATCGAAGCGATCGCCAAAGGTGAACTCGCAGGCTCTGCGACTCAAAAAGCGATAGCCGCCTGTCAGGCTGCAGTCGCAGCTTCAATTGTGATGACGACGATTATGATGAGTCAGATCAATAATTAAGCTGATGATCACATGAAGTATTCCTATAGGAAAAGTATCTCGTTTTCAAATTCTCGGTTCGAATTTTTGCCATGCAGAATCATGATTCCCACGACCTTGCTGAACGATGCGAAATCCTCATTCAAACGTTGCCGCTCCAATCGCTAACGACCATGCTGGTCATTTTAATTCCTGGAGCAGTATTATTTGCGTGTGGAGTGTTCGGTTTGACACAATTGCCCGCGAATCCCTCAGGCTGGGAAGTTGGTCTCTCTGTGACCTGTGCAGTTATCGGCGGGGCGACATTGGTCTTCATGGGCATTCTATTTCTGGATCGTCGCTTCCGTCGCAAGACTTTCCGAGAAATGTTGTCCGGACAACCGCTTGCCCATTGGACATACACGACAGACGAATGGGCAAACTATTGCAGTCTTCAACAGCTGCGACGGGATGAGAATACTCCATTCACATCGTCTTCAATGATCGCATGGTTGTTGATCGGAGGAATCTTCGCGGGAATTACAGCTCTGATCAGTTGGAACTGGGGAGAATCCCGTGGCATGGCGATCGGAATTGCCTTTGCCGCTGGTGTCCTGTTCGCCGTTCTAACGACAGTTATCGAATGGATCAGCTGGATGTTCTGGTGTCGAGCACTCGAAAATCGACAGGGAGAAACTTTTATCATGCCCAACTGCGTCTACTTCCATAGTCGTCTACACAATTGGGGACCCTGGGGAGGAAGGCTCAAATCTCTCACTCACGAAAAACAAAATGAGCTCTCACTCTCAATCCTGAAATTCGAAATTGCAGTCACCGGTAAAAACGGCGAACATATTTTTCAACTCGATGTTCCCGTCCCCAGGGAAAATCTTAATGACGCGGATCGAATCGTACTGGACCTGCAAAGATAACTGATGCAGACAATGTCTTGATGACTCACCGCTTCAATACCAGCCGATATCGAGGTGAACCGTTTCGCAATTTCTCAAAAGCGTCATTGATATCAGACATGTCGTAGACTTCTGTCATCGGGACGATATCGTGCCGGGCGCAGAATTCGAGCATGTTTTGAGTGGTTGCAATGCTTCCCAGAGGAGAACTTGAAAGTGATTTTTGACCTCCAATCATTGGAAAGACGGTCGCTTCGATTTTGGGAGCCGCTCCAACAGTATGCAGCACACCCTTGGGAGCCAGGGTCTCAATATAATCATCCCAAGGCAGCATCACATTAGTCGTATTGAGGACCATATTGAATTTCCCCTGAACATCCTCGAACGCGTCATCCTCTTCTGATGCGATGTATTCGTGAGCGCCTAGACCGCGGGCTTCCTCTTCTTTATCCCGGCTGCGGGAAATAGCCGTCACTTCACAACCCCAGGCGTTCAAAAACTGCAGAGCCATATGACCGAGACCACCAATCCCCACCACAGCCACCTTCGACATTGGTGAAATTTCATGCTGCACCAGCGGATTAAAAACCGTAATCCCACCACACAAAAGTGGACCTGCCGTCAGAGGATTCAGGTCATCTGGAATTTTAATCGCCCAGCCCCAATGACACCGCACCTTATCGGCGAAGCCACCATGCTGATGCGTAATCGTCCCCTCGACGGTTGGGCACAAATTCTGATCACCCGATAAACAGGTATGACAATGCATACAGGATCGCGAATTCCAGCCGAGACCCACCAGATCCCCAATTTCCAAAGCCGGAACATGCTCTCCCGTGGCAATCACTTTGCCGATCACCTCATGACCGCCGACAAAGGGATACTGAGTCAATTCCCAATCATTATCAAGCATCGACAAGTCGCTGTGACAAATCCCGCAGGAAATCACTTCGATGTCAACATCATCCGGACCAATCGCTGGCAACTCGTACTCATAAGCCTCAAATTGTCCTTTAGCTTCTTTGGCGGCATAGGCTTTTACGGTTGTCATGATCAACTCCTTCTTGAATTTTGTAATGAACATTCAAGTATTAGAAGAAGTTGCCGGGAAATATACAATCGGACGCATCAGGCAAGTCACCACATATAAGACAAACTATAACTGACACGCGAATAATAGATTAATTTCATACGCCCTGTTTAATTACAATAATAGTCCCTCACGGTTTTGATTTCTCCCAGCAACGCTTCCCGTTGAATCCAGAACGAACGATAATTGTCCCATGTAAACTTTCAGATTCCTCCTAAAAAATAAGACAGGCTGGAAGCCTGTCCTACTTAGGGGATTCATTATTCAATTATGAACTACGCGTACAATGGATCGACTTTATCGGGATCTATGTCTAAATCGTTGATGGCCTGTGGCAGGATGGATTTGTCGAGATGACCATCCTGAACGAGGCCGACCAGTGTGGCATAAGTAACGAATGTGGCATCGACTTCGAAGTGATGCCGTAAGGCTTTGCGAGTGTCGCTGCGACCGAAGCCATCGGTGCCGAGGGTGAGATAAGTGCCCGGCATCCAGTCGCGGATTTGATCGTGAACCAGTCGTACATTGTCGCTCGAAGCGATGAATGGTCCCTGAATTCCTTCGAGGGTCGTTTCCAGATATGACTTCTTCGGTTCCGATTCCGGATGCAGACGATTCCACCGCTGAACAGCCCTGGCATCCCGGCAGAGTTCACTGTAACTGGTGACAGACCAGACATCAGTCGCGACATTGTACTTCTCAGCCAGAATTTTCTGAGCATCAAGCACGCCTTCAAGAATTGGGCCGGAGCCAAACAACTGCGGACGAACTTCAGCTGCTGGCTTCTCAACTTCGTTCGAGCTGAGTTTATACATCCCTTTGAGAATGCCTTCGGTCACACCTTCCTCTTCCGGCATGGCTGGCATGACATAGTTGCCATTGTAGACACTGATATAATAGAAGATATCTTCGCCATCGGCATACATTCGCTGCATACCATTCTGGATGATGACAGCCAGTTCGTAGGCGTAAGCCGGATCGTAGGCGACGAGGTTCGGCACAGTGGTTGCGACCAGTTGCGAATGACCATCTTCATGTTGAAGGCCTTCACCGTTCAAAGTGGTACGACCGGACGTTCCGCCGACGAGGAAACCTTTAGTCCGGGCATCGCCCGCCAGCCAGACAAGATCTCCAACACGCTGGAAACCGAACATGCTATAGAAGATATAGAACGGAATCATGTGCAAGCCAAGATTTGCATACGCAGTTCCCGCCGCGATAAACGAGGAAATCGCACCGGCTTCGTTAATTCCTTCTTCGAGCAACTGACCGTCTTTGGCTTCTTTGTAATACATCAATTGAGAGGCATCGACCGGCTCGTAAAGTTGCCCTTTGCTGGAATAAATTCCACACTGCTTGAAAAGACCTTCCATCCCGAACGTGCGGGCTTCGTCGGGAATAATTGGCACAACTCGATCGGCTATGTTCTTGTCTTTCAACAAGATACGGCCAATGATTTCGCCAAAGGCCATAGTTGTCGAAACATCTTTGCCACCACTCCCTTCAAATAACTTCGAAAAAGCTTCCAGCCCCGGAACAGTCAATTTATCTTCTGTTGGCTGGCGTGAAGGAACATGGCCTCCCAGTTCTTCGCGTCGTTTCTTGAGATATTCCTGTTCAACACTTCCCTCTTCAAATCGATAGAACGGCGTTTTGAGGACTTCTTCATCGTTGAGCGGAATGCCGAAGCGGGTGCGGAAGTTGATCAGTTCTTTTTCGTTGATCTTCTTCTCGTTGTGCGTGTTGTTACGACCTTCGCCCGATTCTCCCAGTCCATAACCTTTAATCGTTTTGGCGAGAATTACTGTTGGAGCGCCAACGTGATCGACAGCTGCTTTGTAAGCGGCGTAAACTTTGGACGGATCGTGTCCGCCACGTCGAAGTTTCTGCAGTTGTTCGTCAGAAAGATGATCGACCATATCGAGCAGTTCCGGATCCGCTCCGAAGAAGTGCTCGCGAATGTAATCGCCCTTTTCTACGCTGTATTTCTGATACTGTCCATCGATGATTTCGCCCATCCGTTTGACGAGCCGGCCATCGACATCTTTGGCGAGAATTGGATCCCAGTCTCCACCCCAGATGACTTTAATCGCGTTCCAGCCAGCACCGCGGAATGCTCCTTCGAGTTCCTGAATGATCTTGCCGTTGCCGCGAACCGGGCCATCGAGTCGTTGCAGGTTGCAGTTGATGACGAAGGTCAGGTTGTCAAGCTTTTCACGGGAAGCGAGTGTGAGTGCACCCAGTGTTTCCGGCTCATCGCATTCGCCATCTCCCAGAAACGCCCAGACGCGACATTCACTGGTATCGAGCAAACCACGATGTTCGAGGTATTTGAGGAAGCGAGCGTGATAAATCGCTGTGATTGGTCCCAGTCCCATGGAGACGGTTGGGAATTGCCAGAAGTTGGGCATCAGCCACGGGTGCGGATAGGAACTGAGTCCCTGGCCGCGAGGAATTTCCCGACGGAAATGTTCCAGATGCGATTGATCGAGCCGTCCTTCAACGAAAGCCCGAGCATACATTCCGGGAGAGGCATGTCCCTGGAAATATACCATGTCGCCGAGATGCTTATCGGTTCGTCCACGGAAGAAGTGATTCTGTGCCACTTCATAAAGGGTGGCTGAGGAAGCGTATGTTGAAATGTGTCCGCCGAGTCCATCAAATTTCTTGTTCGCACCATGCACCATCGCCAGAGCATTCCAGCGAATGATACTTTTGATGCGACGTTCGATTTCCAGATTGCCCGGATAAGCCGGTTGATCATCCAGATCGATCGTATTGATGTACGGAGTGGTGGCGGAAAACGGAATCATCACGCCCCGCAGGTAAGCCCGCTCACGCAGATTGACGAGCAATTGAGTGACCCGCTCCGGGCCGTAGCGGTGAATCACATCCTCTAAAGACTGGTACCATTCTTCGAGTTCGACAGGATCAATTCCCGCCACGACGCCATCGGTTACATCTGTTGTCATGTTGTTCTGTCGTTTATCTTTGTGCGATTTTTATGGAGGATCAGCCAGACATCGAAGTCTGGTCGAGTCAGTGGTTACGAAACAAATCAGTAATATCTGATTGGGTTGCTAGAGAATTTATTCTCTACACGGCCTTAAATTCTAATGAGATTCCCTCATTTCACAATCCACTCTCGGCCCACGAACCAATCAGATCCACTTTTGATACAGGAGAGATTCAAGCAGATTTCCATCATTTCCTGCAAGACCGATCATAACATTTCCGTAATCAGGAAATATAGTCAATCCCGTTGAGGTTCTCGTCACATCAATCGATTTTGGCGCGATGATCGTAATTTGTACATTGCAGAATTGATTTTTGTGATATTTGAACCACGGATAGACACGGATTTTCACGGATAAAAATATCTGTGTCCAGCCGCGCTGGGTAAATCAGAGTTTCTTATTTTTTACGATCGCTCGTGTTGATTTCATAATGATTCCTAACCCGTAAGTCACGCATGGCAAGATAGGTTATACATGGGGTTTATAATCGTTTTTCCAATTGAGATTGCTTCCTGACTGGATGATTCCCAACCTTTGCAGTGAATCCAATCCGAATTTAACCGAAATAGAATGGATAACAGGACGCTGAAAATGCGTTTTGAGAGAATTACGGGTTCAGGATGACCCGTTTTGACATCAAATCCAGGGAAGGAGCCCGCTCATGCGGCGACTCGTCAAATCATCATTGCTTTCACTCTTTGCGGCTGGCTATGCAAGTTTCGGTGCGCCACTCGAAAGCTACTCAGCCGACCTTGAAATTGAGCCTGTCAGCGGGATTTGTATCGAAAACTCTCCCGGAATCAGCAGTTACGGCCCTGGAAATGTCTGCGATTCGGATTGTCGTCAGGTGAGTGCTGATCCGTTTTACTATTTTGATGTCGACTATCTCTTCTGGTCCCGCGATTCAGGATCTGCTACGCGTCCGATTATTGGTGGACCGCAAGCCCTCAATTATGGGGGGACGGGCTCCGACTTCGAAAGTGGAGTCCGCTTGAAAGCAGGAGCCGCTTTTGAGACCTTCGAACTCCAGTTTTCCTGGTCGCGGATTGATAACTGGAACAGCACCCAATCCGGTCAGCTTGTGAACGGGATCAGCTTCGATTCCGGGATCAACACTTCATTCGCCGGTGCCAATTTCATCAACGGAACGACTGGCTTTCGCTCTTTGTTTGCCGCAGCGGAGTTCAATCCGGGGGGCGGACCTGATGAAACTCTTGAAGATGAAGGTCTCGGACCTGTTGGCATCTTTGCGGATGCTGCTCCGACATTCAATGTGCAATATCGCAGCGACTTCAACGATTATGAATTTATCACAAAATTTGCTCCGATCACATCCCGCATCAAATTTGGAGTCGGCTGGCGACATGCAGATCTCGATGAATTGATGTCGGCCTCAATTAATGGGACATTTCGAGCTGTCGACAATGCCGTGGGAGCCAACGGAGGCTTATCGCATGCCGCTTTAACTGCTGCCAACGGCGGAAATTTGATGCTGATTTCCGGAGCTGCTGACGGTTTCGACGACGAAACGGGTCTTCTGGGTGGTGTCGGGCCAGACATGCTGAATCTGAACGAACGAGCCAGCACAACAAACTCACTCGATGGTGTTCAGTTTTCACTGGATTTGCTGGTGATGGAATCGGACCGATTCCTGATTGACACAATCCTGAAAGTCGGAGCGTACAATAATAAGACGACAGGAACCTTCGTTGAAACCTACTCGGGAATCGGTAACGACAACTCTGTTTATGGCCGCACTTTAACCGACAGCAGCAACTCGGTCGCATTTGTTGGTCAAGTGGGGCTCGGAACAATGTATCGGTTCAACGATTACGTCCGTTTCCGCTTTGGTTGGGACGTCATTTTCCTCTCAGGTGTTGCCCTGGCTCCAGAGCAGACAACCGTCGCCAATACAACCTATACAGTCAATAACGATGGGAGCCTGGTCATTAATGGCGGACATGTGGGCCTGGAGTTCGTCTATTAATTCTTGAACTGCTTTCTCCAATTAAGCCCTGTTAACTTTCAAAGTGGAAAGTTGACAGGTTTTTTTATTTGGCTCCGGGTGGCGGGGGCGCTCCGCTTTAGTGGAAGCCCCCGGAAGCACTACGATTCGGGGGCTTCTCT
>TARA_R100000789_G_scaffold90804_1_pt1 | contig 22336 bp, 25 predicted proteins | sample TARA_R100000789 | Tara Oceans TARA_R100000789 (sample SAMEA2623403) | marine metagenome | biome: marine biome (ENVO:00000447); feature: mesopelagic zone (ENVO:00000213); material: "saline water (ENVO:00002010), including plankton (ENVO:xxxxxxxx)" | depth 450 m
CGGCGGGATCTATGTGACGGGCTACGCCTACCCGCCGTCCTTTCGCGGCACGTCAGCTATCGGAGTGCCGGAATACCGTCTGGCCACCTATCGCGGCGAAGGAGTCCGTGTCCTGCGCATGGCCGAAACAACCACCATCGGCACCATGACCGGCCTGACCGTCGTCACCGTCTGGCAGCGGCTCGCCGACCGCGACGCCTTTGCCGCGTCGCTGGCGTGGCGTGCCTTTGCACTGATCGGCGGGTTGATGGCGACGCTGGCATTGGTCGTCTGGTTCGGGGTGCAATGGGGCCTGCGCCCCCTCAACGATTTGCAGGAAGCGATTGAGCAGCGCACGCCTGACGATCTTGGCCTGATCCGCCGCCCCGTTCCCAAAGAAGTCACTGGCATCGTGTCGACGCTCAATCGACTGTTCCAGCAGCTGGATCACAGCATCCAGTCGCATCAGGCGTTCATCTCCGACGCCGCGCACCAATTGCGCAACCCGGCCTCGGCGCTGCTATCACTGGCAGAGACCCTGCCCGGCGTGACCGACCCCAAGGAACGCCGCCGCCGCGAACGCGCGCTGATCGGGGCTGCACGCAAATCCGCGCGACTGGCGGAACAGCTGCTCTCGATGGAGCGGTTGCGCCACGGCTACACGGTGCCCGACAGCCCCTTCGACCCGATCGAAATGGCCAAAGAGGTCTGCGCGGATCTCGCGCCACTGGCGCTTGAACGCGACATCGACTTCTCGTTTTCCACTCAGGTCGGTGAGGGCCCCGTCACCCTGCGCGGCGACCGCGTGCTTGTGGCCGAGGCGCTCGGCAACCTCGTCGACAACGCCTTGCAGCACGGTGGGCCGGGCTTGACCCAGATCACCGTCACGCTGGAAGAAGTCGACGATATGCTGCGCTTTGCCGTGTCGGACAACGGCCCGGGCCTTCCGATCGACAAGGCCGCCGTTGCACTAAGCCGCTTTGGTCAGCTACAGCCCGGCGCGGGCAGCGGGCTTGGCCTTGCCATCGTGGATGAGGTCGCGCGCCTGCACGGCGGCACCGTGCGGTTCGATCCGGTCCAGACAGGGACGCGCGTCGTGATGGAGCTTCCCCTGAGCAGATGACAGGCCCGGGACATCACGAGCCCGGCTCCGACATATCCGCTGCCCGGCTCCGCCCAACTTCTGAGCATCGATCAACCGGACCAATCATCACGCCGCCCGATCCGTTCCAGCAGGAAATCCATGAAAACGCGGGTCTTCGTGGTCAGCACGTTTGAGCGTGGATAGACCAGCCAAAGCACCGACCGGTCATCGAGTTTCCAGTCAGGCAGCACACGGATCAACTGTCCCGTTTCCAATTCCTGTGTCACATTCCAAAGTGAGTTGATCGAGATCCCGGCCCCGGCCATCGTGGCGATGCGCTGTGACGCGCCGTCGTCGATCACCATCCGACATTGGCACCGTCTGGGATCCAGAATCCATGACACGCCGTCTTTCTTGACCAGCCTCCGCTCTGACAGGTCTGACCAAATGACCAACTGATGCCGGTGCAAATCTTCGGGGCCCTCCGGCGGACCGTGCCGGTCAATGTACTCCGGCGCGGCGCAAAGCACCCGCGTGTCCTCGGACAGCTTGCGCCCCTTGAGCGAACTGTCGGCAAGCGGCGCGCTGCGCAGCGCAAGATCGAAACTGCCCTCGATCAAATCGAACCGCGTGTCCGAAAGTCGAAGGTCGAGCGTCAGTTTAGGATAGCGTTGGGTGAACTCAGCCAGGATCGGCATGATGTGGCGTTGCGCAAAACTCGACGGCGCGGCAAAGCGCAAGGTGCCCGTGGGCTCGGCCCCGCCGTGGCCCAGCGCGGCCAATGCCGCCTCTTCCTGTGCCAGCATTTCCTGCGCATACGGCAGGAATTCCGCCCCCTCCAACGACAGCGATACCTTGCGGGTGGTGCGATGCAGCAATTCGACCCCAAGCGCCTGTTCGAGCTTTGCCAGCCATGCGCTCGCCACCGCCGGCGCAAGGCCAAGCTGCCGACCGGCGGCACTGATATTCAGCCGCTCGGCGGCGATAACAAAAAGGCGCAGGCTGTCGGTGTCCATGTTTATATCCAAAATCCGAATACTGAACTCCTAAATCCACCATTTCTATAATTTTCTCAAGGTATATCTCTGGCTGCAGATGCAGTGACACCAATGAGGACACGACGGATGAAAGCTTTGGGATACGAAAAAAACGGCCCGATCGACGCGCCAGAGGCCTTGGTAGAGTTCGACGCCCCCCGCCCCCAGATCGGCCCGCGCGACCTTCTGGTCGAGGTGCGCGGCGTGTCTGTAAACCCGGTCGACGTCAAGCTGCGCGCCGCCGTGGCGCCCGAGACGGGTCACAAGATCCTCGGCTTTGACGCCGCTGGCGTGGTGGTCGAAACGGGCGCAGACGTCACCGACTACACACCCGGCGACGCAGTGTTCTATGCGGGCGACGTGACCCGCCCCGGCACCAATGCAGCGCTGCACGCGGTCGATGAGCGCATCGTGGGCCGCAAGCCCGCAACCCTCGACTTCGACGAGGCCGCAGGTCTGCCGCTGACCGCGATCACAGCCTGGGAAATGCTGTTCGACAGTTTCCGCATCCCCGAGGGCGGCGGCGCGGGTGACACACTTTTGGTGATTGGCGGAGCCGGCGGCGTCGGCTCGATCCTGATCCAGCTTGCCAAGCAGCTCACCAACTTGACGGTCATCGCCACCGCCTCACGCACAGAGACCCGCGACTGGGTGAAAAAGATGGGCGCGGATCATGTGATCGACCACCGTCAGCCTCTGGCCACACAGGTCGCCGACCTTGGCCTTACCCCGCGCTACGTTGCCGCCCTCACCGCGACCGACCAGCATTGGGACCAGATCGTCGAACTGATCGCGCCGCGCGGGCATGTCACGCTGATCGATGACCCCGACGGGCTCGATATCGCACCAGCCAAGCCCAAGGCGCTGACGATAAGTTGGGAGTTCATGTTCACCCGGTCGATGTACCAGACCGCCGACATCACCGCGCAGCGTGACCTTCTGAACCGCGTCTCGGCGATGATCGACGACGGCACGCTGTTCTCAACCGTGACCGAGCGTCTGGGTCCGCTTGATGCGGAAACCCTGAAAGCAGCCCATGCCCGGCAGGAAAGCGGGCGGGTGATCGGCAAGCAGGTTCTGAACGGCGTCTGAACACTCCCCCGTGAGCGGACACTGACATGACCTGTTTGTTCCGCTCACGACGTGCGCCCCGAAAGCCAGGACTGGATCATTCGCCAAAACGACCTCACCTGACCCGCGTCGCCCTGAACCCGCGCTTCAACCGGGCCGACACCGGGGACATACTTGAACGGCTGGCGCACGATGCCTTACCGCATTTCGCCAACTGAGGAGACCGACATGAAGACCATCCTGATCACCGGAGCGACCGACGGTATCGGCCGCGAGACCGCCCGCCGCCTTGCCACCCTTGGGCACCATTTGCTGATACATGGTCGCAGCACCGACAAGCTGAACACGACCGCCGCAGAGCTGCGCAGCCTCCAAGGGGCGGGACAGGTCGAGACTTTCCGCGCTGACCTTTCACGGCTCGGCGATGTGGCCAGGCTTGCCAAGGAAATCACCGCGCGGCATGACCGGCTCGATGTGCTGATCAACAACGCAGGCGTGCTCAAGACGGACGACCCGGTGACGCCGGACGGGCTGGATCTGCGGTTTGTGGTCAACACCCTTGCCCCCGCGCTGCTGACCCGTCGCCTGTTGCCCATCATCCCGCAGGACGGACGGATCGTGCATCTGTCCTCGGCGGCGCAGGCCCCGGTCGATCTTGAGGCGCTGGCAGGCCACCGCCGGCTCGACGCAATGCCAGCCTATGCCCAAAGCAAGCTCGCCCTGACGATCTGGTCGCAGGCGCTGGCCGACGAACTTGGCCCTGATGGCCCCGTTACCGTCGCGGTGAATCCCGGATCTTTGCTGGCCACGCGGATGGTCAAGGAAGGCTTCGGTGTTGCGGGCAATGACATCGGCATCGGCGCCGACGTCCTGACGCGCGCCGCCCTGTCAGAGGAATTCGCGCAGGCCTCGGGCCAATACTTCGACAACGATTCCAGACGCTTTGCACCACCACAGGCAGAGGCCAACAATCCGCGGCGGATAGGCGCAATCGTCAACGCAATTGAGGCGCTCATCGCCGATCATGTCGCGTCAAAGGGCGGTGCCTGACGCCGGCGACCGAGAAACATCACACTTCTCGGTCATTTCCGACCACCGATCAGCGTTAATCCGGGCGCTTGCGCGCGCCGCTCCTTCACGCCAACCGCAGGCTGCGCCGCTGCATGTTGGACCATAGGCGATACCCTTCAAGCGCGGCCAGCGGCACGAAATGCACCATCGCGGCCCCGATCCCACCCCAATCGTGCAGCGCCGCCCAGTGGACCAACGTCAACACTGCGGCACCGTACACAAACCGCTGAAGCGTCTTCCAGCGCGGCCGCAGTCGCCGCACCCAACCGTCGGTCGAGGTCACCGCCAGCGGCACAAAGATCGCAAAGGCCAGCCAGCCGGTCCAGATATAGGTCTGGGCCAATTCACGCCCGGCAAAGGCCCCTGCCCCTTCGTCGATCAGATAAAGCACCGTGTGCAGCGCGGCATAGCCAAAGGCCGCGACGCCCAGATACCGCCGCCGCTTCATCAACCAGCGCGGCCCGCGCCAGCCCTTCAGCAACATCATCAGCGGTGTGATCATCATGCCGATGATCATAAAGCGCGCCGCGAATTCACCGGTGGGATGCAACAGTTGATGCACGGCCTTGGGATCGCCAGAGGTCAGACCCGCCACCATCGGAATCGCGGGCAGGCACAGCACTGCCCAGAATGTGTAGGGGTGATTGAGAAAGGATTTCAGCATGATCGTGTCCTGTCTGGGCCGCGTCTGATACGTCCCGCAGAGCCGGTTCCGTCGCGGTCAATCGGCGAGGTGTGAAAAATAGTCGTCCCAGCTTTGATGCGGACGGCCGGTCACCGCCTCGAAATCGCCGGGCGTGTCGTATGCGCCCTGTCGGATACCGTCATAGTTCCCGCCGATAATCGGACCGATGAACGGCCCCAACTCGGCCGTTCGGTCGGCAACATAGGCGTCGGGCGACATCGCGCGATAGGACAGGTCGATCCCGAAGGTGGCATTGAGATGCTGTGCCAGTTCCGCTTGTGTGATTGGCACGCCATTCAGATTGGCGATCGTTCCGTTCATCTCGGCGCGGATGAGAAGTGCTGTATAGGCACAGGCCAGCTCTGACCGGGTGGTATAGCCGCACCTGCCGTCACCCGCGCTATTGGCGATCTCGCCACGGGCGCGGTAGCTGTCCAGATAGGCGATGTCCGGTTCGATGTAGATCCCGTTGCGGCCGATGGCCCAGTCCAACCCGCTGGCGCGAATGTCGGCCTGTGTCTGGCGGTTGCTCTGGACGATCGGCGAAAACGGCGTGCCCGCCTCGGGCCCCTGGATACTGGTATAGACGATCTTGGTCACGCCAGCCGCCTTTGCCGCCGCGATCACGTTGCGATGCTGCCCGATGCGTTCGTCGGGTGGGGCCATCCCCGAAACAAGAACCAACGCATCCACACCCGCGAGCAATGACCGAAGCTGATCCGGTTGGTCATAGTCACCGGGACGTACCACGATGCCCAGCCCGCTTGCCTTTTCCGGCGACCGGGCAAGGCCAATCACGCGTTCCGGCCCGACTTGCCGCCCAAGGGTCAGGGCAATCTCGCGGCCCAGTTGTCCGGAAACGGCGGTCACAGCATACGTCATTGGCAGGCTCCTATTGTATCGGCAGCGGCAGCGAAGGCTTTGACCGTCATGCGGGATCTCCCGGATTGGACTTGTGTCTGGTGTTCGCGCGGCGGCCTTCAATGTGACCTGCCCGCTGCACAAACAGATATACCAACGCCGGCTTTTCGATTATCCACCTATATGTGAAATCACATTTCCAAAAATTGAAAAGATGATCGAAGACTACCGAAGCCTCGCCGTTTTTGTCGCCATCGCCGATGCCGGCAGCCTGAGCGCTGCGGGACGGCAGTTAAAGCTGTCCACCTCGGTGGTCAGCCACCATTTGTCGCGGCTCGAGAACAAGATGGGCGCGACGCTGTTCTTCCGGTCGACGCGGTCCATGTCCCTCACACCCGAAGGCCGGATCGCGCTGGACCCGGCCCGCCGAATGGTCGCGGCGGGCGAAGAGGCGCTCGACCTGCTCGGCAGCGGTCAGGATGAACCGGTTGGCGCATTGCGTGTCACCATGCCCGCCTTCGGGGATCAATCCCACCTGCGCCAGACCCTGTGGCGGTTCGCCAACGCGCATCCGCTGGTGGCCCTTTCGCTGCATAGCAGCGATACGCATGTCGATCTGGTCAAAGGCGGCTTCGATCTTGCGATCCGGCTGGGACGACTGGCGGACAGCAATTTAAAAAGCCGCCGCATCGGGTCATTCGACCGCGTACTCGTCGCAGCGCCAAGCTATCTGTCGCAACGCGCGCCAATCACCCGCATCGAGGATCTGGCGCATTGCGACTTTGTCGGGGTGAACGCCTTGCCGGACGCGCTGACGTTGCAATCGAAAACCCAAAGCGTGACATTCGAACCCGAGCGTATTCGCATCGAGGTGGACAGCATCACCTCTGCGATCTCCGCCGTGCGCGCCGGTCTCGGGCTTCGCGCCCTGCCTCTGAGTGAGATCGCCGACGACCTCGCGACAGAAACCCTCGTCCGTATCCTGCCCGATTGGTCGCTGCCCGATATGGGCATCTACGCCGTCTGGCCAGATATCGGCCCGCAGAAAAAGCTGACCCGACGGCTGATCGATTTCTTCGCGGCCAGCGGGGACAGGTCCGGGACAGAACTCCAGCCGTAACACTCAGGCGATCAATGACGCATGAGACCATTGAATCAACTGGACCTGCCGGCGCGGCACGTCGGCCGCTCCTATCCGTTGGATCGATGGCTTTTACCCGGAACTAAGTTTGCACATCCGCCCGCATGGCCAAACGGGACGCGCGCCTACCGTCACGCGCCGCGACCGGTTCCGTCCGCCTGCATCGCATCCGACCGTGTCGGTGACAACACGTTTGCCAACCCGTCAAGCGTGATCCGGTAATGGCTTTCAAGCAACTGGCAGGCCAGATCGGCATCGTGGTTCAGGACCGCGTCCAGAATGGACTGATGCTCCGCCGCCGCCCCTTCGCGCCTCAGCTTGTTGGGGTTCGCGTTCATCGACAGGTTTCTGTACCGGACCGCCTGATCCATGAGGTTCGAACAGAACTCCAACAACAACGACGACCCGCACCGGTCGATCAGCAGCATGTGAAAGGTCTTGTGCAAACGCTCCCACTCTTCGGACTCGTCTTTTCCGGCGTCTACGGGCATCTGCCGCTGTGTCTTGGCCAGCCGGTGACAACTGATGATCAGCGCCTCTTCCTGCGCCTCGTCAATGTTTGCAATCGACTGTCGCAACGCCAGCGTCTCGACCCAGATGCGGGTCTGAACCAGCTCTGACAGATCGGCAAGTGAGATGGGGGCGACGCAGAAACCGCGATGGCTTCGCCGTTCAACAAGACCTTCTGTCGAAAGCCTGTTCAGCGCCTCCCGTATCGGGACGGCGCCGATGGCGTAGCGCTGGGACACCGTGTCGATCTGCAACCGCTCGTCGGGAAACAGGACTCCATTCAGGATATCCCGACGAATGCGGTCATAGGCTTGATCAGACAGGTTGCGAATTTCCGACGTCGCCGCCATGTCACATCACTCCGCCACCGGGCCCGCCTGCCTTGTTCCAAAAGACAAGACGACGCTGCAACCAGACAACCAGCGAATACAGCGCAAGCCCCAGCAAGCTAAGATAAAGGATCAGGGAAAAGACCCGCGGCGTGTCCAACTGGCTGGCCGATTGCCGGATCAAGGCCCCAAAGCCCGATCCACCGCCCAGAAATTCCCCGGTGATCGCACCCGCCATGACACCCACGGCAGCGATTTTCAGTCCGGTAAAGAAATAGGGCAGCCCGGTGGGCAGTTTCAGCCGCAACAGGATTTGCATCCGGCTGGCACCAACGGACTTGAACAACATACGTTCATTTTCGCTTGCGGCGTACAGGCCCGCAGCGGTCGCCACAACAATCGGAAACGTGGCGATAAAGGCCGCCAGTGCCACCTTCGACGCAATATCGAACCCAAGCCAGGCAATGAACAGCGGCGCAAAGGCGACCTTGGGCATGGTGTCGATGGCGACAAGGTAAGGCATGACCGCACGTTCTCCGAACTTCGTTTCACCAACAAGGACACCCAGCGAAAAGCCGATACTGATCGCGATCATAAAGCCGTACAGAACGGTCAGGGTCGTCGTCCACAACGCCTCAAGCATGTAGCCGCCGCTGAGGAGGTTTCTACCGACAAAACCAAGATCCTCAAGTGTTTCCGCCGGTGTGGGCAGAATGATCGCCGAAACCCAGCCCATCCGCGTCACCAGATCCCAGATCCCGACAACCGCGACAAACAGAAACGTCATCGCCACCCAGCGCGGGATGCGGTCGATAAAGGCTTCGTGCTCGACCCAAACGGTATCTTCCTCGGTCGAGGCGTGCAAAACGGGGTTCGTGGCATCGGTCATTGGTGTGCCTCCTTTCCCAGAAGGTCGCGGATGTGGCTGACGATCTCGCCGAAATAGGGGGTGTTGATCATGTCCAGCGACCGGGGTCGCGGCAGGTCAATGGTGATGTCCTCGACGACATGGCCGGGCCGCGCCTTCATCACAAGGATACGGTCGGACAGGATCACCGCCTCGGCCAGCGAGTGCGTGACCAGAAACGCCGTCGCGCCACGTTCCAGACAGATCCGCTGAAGTTCCATGTTCATGAAATCTCGGGTCAGCTCATCCAGCGCCGAAAACGGTTCATCCAAAAGCAGCATCGCAGGGTCGGACACCAGCATTCGGCAAATCGACGCGCGCTGCGCCATGCCGCCCGACAACTCGCCCGGATAGACGTTGGAGAAATCCCCAAGGCCCACCAGTTGCAACAGGTCCATCGCCTTGTCCCGCGATCGCCGCGCCGCCGCGCGCCCTTCACGGATTTCAATCGGCATCAGGACGTTTTCAAGCGTGGTTTTCCAAGGCAACAGTGTTGCCTGCTGGAACATCATTCCGATGTCGGGTCGAGGGCCGACCACCGGCTTGCCCTCCAGGACCACCCGACCCGTGGTCGGCGGCATCAGCCCCGCCATGATCTTGAGCAAGGTCGATTTTCCGCAGCCTGACGAGCCGATGACCGACACGAACTCGCCATGCCGGATGTCAAGATTGACGTCCTGAAGCGCAACAAGGTTGTTTCGGGCATAGGTCTTGGACAGGCGTTCGATCTTGTAGACAGTCCGCGCCTGTAGCGCGGACTGCTCGACGGGTGTCTGTTCGGGCAAAGACATCATCGTCTTCAGGCGTTCCAACCGGACACGAACTCGTTCGTGTAGGCCGCAGACAGATCATCCAGAGGCGCGGACAATGCACCCGAGGCGACAGCGGAATCGTGGATCGCCTGCCAGTGCTCGGGCGGTTGATAACCATAGCCCTTGTCCATAAAGGCCTCTGTCGGCGTCATCCGCCCCACAACACCGTCAAAGAGCGCCGCCGCATAGTCCTGCTCACCTTCTTGCGGGTTGCCGGCCGCGCAATGCGCAAGGCAGGCTTCCTTGTTGGCGGGGTCGCTGGCAAAGCGCGTCGCGCGAACCAAGGCACGGCCAAAGGCCGGTGCCAGTTCGGGCATTGCGGCGATACCGCTTTCCAGCATGGCGATGCCGTTGCCAAAGAAGCCCAGATAGGCGTCCGGTGTGATCTCTTTCAGGTCGATCCCGCGCGAGGCAAGGATCGCGGCGTCCGAAACCGCGCCGGAGTAGGAACTGACCTCATCCCGCAGAAAGGCCACCGCAGCGGTGCCGCCATCGCCAACCGGCAGATACTCGAAATCCTCACCCGCCGTCAGACCGGCATCGGACAGGATCGCATTGGCAAAGGACACCTCTGCCCCGTCCGCCGTACCGACACCGACCACCGTGCCCGCCAGCTGGTCGGGCGCATCAATGCCGCTGTCCGCCTTCACCAGAATACCAAACACCGATTTGGGATACAGGTTGTAGAGGAACTTTACGTCGACCCCGCGCGCCCGTGCGCCCAGCGTCGGCCCCGGTCCGGGTGCACCGATATGCGCCTGGCCCGCCGTCATCGCCTGAAGCACCGCAGACGACCCGTCGATGGCCTGAAGCGTCGGCTCATACCCTTCTTCGCCGAAATACCCCTCACCCACAGCGACCCAGTAGGGCAGCCATGTCAGCGCCGAGGGGTTCGGCACCGCAAAGGTGATCGCGGTCTGGGCGCGGACCAGCGCCGGGGCACCGATCACCGCAGCGGCGGCAACACCGCCAACACTCAAGGCACCAAACTGCCGACGTGAAATCCTTGTCCGAGTAGTCATTTGATTCTCCTCCCAATTTTCATCGTTCAGGGGCGTGATGCCCGTCTCTTCGAGATCTCCGACACACCCTGAAATTGAGGCTATACGATTCGCGACGATACGCAAAATAATATATGAAAGAGCGATTTCAGCCATTTTATATCTTGATCCAATACACAATCCGCGACACCATCAGGCGTCGCTCGGGCCGCCTCTGCCGGTCCGTGTTGTTTGTCAGAATGTCACTTCAAGGAATGCTGCCATGGTCGCCTACGCTGTTTCTCCGCCCAATCCGTCCTATCTCGACATCGTTGGATCGGACGAAAAATTCCCCGTCCGGCGGATCTATTGCATCGGAAAGAACTACCTCGCCCATGTGCGCGAAATGGAGCAGGACGAACGCGATCCTCCGGTCATCTTCATGAAGCCGGCCGATGCCCTTGTCCGCAACGGCGGAGAGATCCCCTACCCCGTGTTCACCAAGAACTTTCACTACGAATGCGAACTGGTCGTCGCGATGAAATCCGGCGGCTACAACATCTCCGTAGGCGACGCGTCCAAACATATCTTCGGCTACGCCGTGGGCCTCGACATGACCCGCCGCGACCATCAGGCCGGTGTGCTGGAAAAGGGCCTGCCGTGGGAAGTCACCAAATCCTTTGATCAGTCCGCCCCCGTCGGCCCCATCACTCCGGTCGACCAGACCGGGATCATGACCACCGGCCACGTCAAGTTGCAGGTCAATGGTGAGACAAAGCAGGATGACGACATCTCTCTGCTGATCTGGAAGATCGACGAGATCATCGCAAAACTGTCCGAACAGCACGCCTTGATGCCGGGAGACATCATCATGACCGGCACGCCAGCCGGTGTTGGTGCCGTGGTGTCGGGCGATGTGCTGGATTGTTCGGTCGGCGGGCTGGAACCGATGCAGGTGCGAATCGGCGCCACCGCGACCTGACCCCGCGTGGCACCTGCGGCAGCAGGATGCCGCGACGCCCTCCGGCCGCGCCGCATCACGCGGGCGGCCGACAGACACAGAGGATGGATCGGCGACTGGTCGCCAGTACCCGGGTACGGATCATCAAACAGGACCAACGGCCGAGACCATCGACCCAGACAAGGAGAACACATCATGATGACGGTTGCGATCGCGGGAACCGGCCGCATGGGAACGGCCTTTGCAAAGCGCCTTGTCGATCAGGGCCACACGGTCACGGTCTGGAACCGAACACCGGACCGGACCAAGGACGCCGCCGCCGCGGGGGCCGCCGTTGCGGCGGACCTCGCCGGTCTGATCGGTGCTGACATCCTTCTCCTTTCGCTTACCAATGCCAGCGCAGTCGATGAGGTCGCAGGTGGGCTGATTGCCGCCGGGATCGCGGGCAAACTCGTGGTCGACATGTCGACCCTGTTGCCGGAAGAAACCCGCGCTATCGCAACCAGACTGACCGAGGCCGGGGCCGACTTTGTGGATTGCCCCGTCGGGGGCACCGTTGGTCCCGCGCTCAAGGGCCAGTTGCTGGGCATGGCCGGCGGCGACGCGGCGGCGGTGGATCGTGCCCGCCCGGTTCTGGACCTGCTGTGCAAACGGGTCGAACATCTTGGCCCGGTCGGAAGCGGCGCCAGCATGAAACTGGCGGTGAACCTGCCGCTTGCGCTTTACTGGCAAAGCCTTGCAGAGGCGTTGACGCTGCTCAAGGGCTCCGGGATCGCACCAGAAACCGCAATTTCGGTCATTGCCGACAGTTCCGCCGGACCGGCGGTGCTCAAGAACCGCGCTCAGGTGGTGATCGACACCCTCAACGGCACCGATCAGCCCGGCACATTCGACATTGACGGGCTGGCCAAGGATCTTGACCTCGCCCTGCGCCATGCCGCCGCCTCGGGACGCGACCTGCCGATGTCCAGCGATGTCCAGAAAAGCTATGCACAGGCCATCGCCAAGGGGCTGGGCGGTTTCGACGGTGCCAGCCTCACACGCCACCTGATCGGCGAGTAACGTGGAGATCCTGTCCGACCCGCTGACCCTTGCCACGTTTCTTGCCGCCTTCGCTGTCGCGGGGGCGGCCATTGGCGTCCTCGCCGGGCTGTTCGGGGTCGGCGGCGGGGCGATTTCCGTCCCTGTCTTCTTTGAGATCTTCGGGTTGCTGGACTACCCACCAGAGATTGCCATGCCGTTGGCTGTCGGCACGTCTCTTGCGCTAATCGTGCCGGTCTCGATCAGTTCCGCGCGGGGCCACCACAGAAAAGGCACGTTAGAGGTTGGGGTTCTGAAGTCTTGGGCCGCTCCTATTCTGGTCGGCGTCATGATCGGGGCCGTGGTCGCAAGGTATGCGCCGCCGCTGGTGTTTCAGGCGGTGTTCGTCGTCGTGGCAACTCTAAACGCGGCCAAGCTGCTGACTGGCGGTCGCGGCTGGCATCTGGGCGACACCTTGCCCGGCAGGACCGGCATGAACCTAGGGGGCGGTGTCATTGGTCTTTCCTCGGCGATCATGGGGATTGGCGGCGGCGCGTTGTCGAACCTGTTCCTGACGCTGTACGGCCTGCCCATTCACCGCGCAATCGGCACCTCTGCCGGTGTGGGGGTGCTGATCGCCATTCCCGGTTCGATCGGCTATGTGCTTGCAGGTCTGGGTCAGGACGGACTGCCGCCCGGCTCTCTCGGGTTCGTGTCGCTCATCGCCTTTGCGCTGACCATCCCCACCTCGATGCTGACGACGAGGTTCGGGGTGGCACTGGCACACAAGATGACCCGCCGCGCGCTGGAGATCGCGTTTGGCAGCTTCCTCCTGCTTGTCGCCGGGCGTTTTCTGCTGGCCATCTTAACCTGACCCGCCGCAGGGACTAGGATGCTCCGGACCTGCGGCGCGCATGAGTTAACAGACGGCCGCCCTACCCTCGCCGCTTGATCGTGCGCCGACCAAGGAACCACCCGACGTCGCGCACATTGTCGACGATAGGCCACATGGGGATGTACACCCGTCCGATCCACAGCCAGAGCCGACCGCCAGCAATACTCCGCCCCCCAACCGGCGCGCCTGCGCTCCGCCAACTGGATGCCTCAAAGCGCGGCCTTCTTTGGCCTCAAATCAGCCCAAAGTATGAAGAGTCCGTAAAAACGCCTCTGTAACCCATTGATTTTTATAATTCGCACTCTTGTCCACGCGTGGACACCCAATCCGCACGGCCCCTGACCTCACAACAAAGACCCCTTCAATGTCCGCAAGTAACAGGCCACACCGCCTCACCCTTTTCCCTTCGTCTTGGTCGCGTTGGGTCGGGCGTGCTTTTCGATGTATTCGATAATATTGCCCGCAATATCCAGCCCGGTCGCCTTCTCAACGCCCTCCAGCCCCGGCGAAGAGTTCACCTCCATCACGACCGGCCCATGATTGGCCCGCAACATATCGACCCCACACACGTTCAGCCCCAGCGTCTTGGCCGACCGCACCGCTGTGGACCTCTCCTCAGGGGACAGCTTGACCAGTTGCGCCGACCCGCCCCGGTGCAGGTTGGAGCGAAACTCTCCCTCGGCCCCCGTCCGCTTCATCGCCGCCACAACCCGTCCCCCCACGACGATGGCGCGAATGTCCGTACCTCCGGCCTCCTTGATGAACTCCTGCAACAGAATATTGACCCCCGCGCCGCGAAACGCCTCGACCACCGATTTGGCCGAACGATCAGTGTCCGCCAAGACCACGCCGATCCCTTGCGTGCCCTCCAGCAGCTTGACGACAATCGGCGCGCCCCCCGCAAGTTGAAGCACCTCTTCGGTTTGCTTGGGATCATGCGCGAAGGTCGTGACAGGCAATCCGATGCCTTCCCGAGACAACAGCTGCATCGACCGCAACTTGTCCCGCGACCGACCGATCGCAACGCTTTCGTTCAACGGATAGACCCCCTGCATTTCAAACTGGCGCAGAACGGCCATACCGTAAAAGGTGACAGAGGCCCCGATCCGCGGGATCACCGCATCATAGCCTTCCAGCTTTTCTCCGTTGTAATAGACCTCGGGGCGACGCGCGGCGATGTTCATGTAACACCGCAACGTGTTGATGATGTCGAGCCGGTGACCTCGGGTTTCTGCCGCCTCCTTCAGGCGCTGGTGCGAGTAGAGATCAGGGTTGCGCGCAAGCATGGCAATTTTCATTCAGGCATCCTTTGTCTGTGGAGGACGCGGTTCCATGGCCGACCGACCAGTAGGGAAAGGAACAGATACGGACGGTCGACGATACCGAACTGGAGAAGCGTTCATGATCTACAAGTCTGCATTCCTTCCAGACTAGCCGAAAATTCGAGTGTGCCAAATCTGTTCTTCCGAACGCCATAACGCTGCCGCGAGTGGGAACAGCTTCACCTGGCCTTGGCACAGGCCCACTTTGGCGCTGACGGATCGCCGTGATGCACCATGCCAACGCTTTGCAGTGACTGGTGGGGGCGTGACGTTGCGCAATCAGCGCGGCACGACCTCCGCCTCCAACCGTCCCGCGGCACGGGTCAGGTCGCGCGGACGCAGAAAGCGTCTGGCACCGAGAGGAATCTGTTGTCGGCGAGAGTTGGTCACAAAGGAAACGTTTCGGGGGCAGGAAATGACACCGCGCAAAACGTCTATTTTACTGCCCCACTGCATCGTCCGCCGGGGGTCAAGGGAAGGCAACACAGAACCCGCAGAGAGCGAGGCAACGTAGAGAACAGCCGAACTAGACGCCCGACATCAGCTCATGGGCTCAGCGAACCACCAGCCCCTTCTGCGGATCTTGGCAAAGGGGGCTGCCCTGTTCGGAACGCGGGCTTAGTCCGTAACTGCGTAAGCGTCGGTAAAGCCATTGCCCTTGATGGTCTTCAGCAAGGTTGCCATCTCCGCCTTGGACTGTGCCGGACCAACGACGACACGCCAGAAGGTTTTACCCTTCGATGAGTGAGTCTTGACTGTCGGCACCATGCCGGCCTGCCGCATCGACGTCGCGGTGTTCTTGGCGTTCTGTTCGACGCTGAAAATGCCGATCTGAATAAAGGGCTTGCCCAGCTTCGACGGGCCTGCCGCAGGTTTGGCTGGGGCCGCTGCGGGTTTTGCAATAACGTCCGGACGGGTCTTAGGCGGTGTTGGTGTCGCCCCGTCGATCGCGGCGGCGGCGCCACCTATGACAGGGTCAAGGGCTGTCTCGCTCACGTCAGGGGCCGGAGGCATGGCACCAGGTGCCAGCGCGGCAGTGGTGTCGGCCAAAGGATCAGCCGTCTCGGGTTCCGGAGCCTCTTCGCGGCGCAAGGCCACCACGTCCAGATTGGTCGGTTGTCCCGCCAGCAGACCAAGAGCGGCCGCAGCATCGGACGAGACTTGCAGGCGTGGACCCGGGGTTTCGCGCTCCTTTCGGAACAGCGCGCCGATCACAAACTTGCCGTTTTGTTGGTTGCGGATAATGACACGTTCAGGATCCTTGGCATCAGGATGTGCGACCCAGACCCCGCCCAGCGAAGGACGACCATCCCAAAGACCTGCTTCCTTTGCCTCAAAGACCTCCGGCGCTTCGACATCGCGTGGCGTGCCGCGTGTGTCCGTGGTGCTGGCGCGAGAAACCATCTCTTCGCCGCCGGACTTGGGTTTGAGAAAACCGGGCATCTGACCGTCGGCACAGCCAGAGGCGAGAAGAAGCGCCACGCCCACTGTGGACAGACGAATCGTCCGGGAAGGATGGAAGAAGAAACCGCTCATGTCTTGCCTCTTGCCCTTGTGGTGTCACGGGCGAACCCGGACGAGCGCCGGGTTTTCCCGGTCGCGCACTGCCTCATATGGGCTCTGACGGCCCGATTGTGAACAAAGATACCCTTTCGGGGCTCACATGAAAAGCCTGCAATGGGAGTCGGCAAGGATTTTCAGCGAAGTGCTTTCAGAATCACACGCGGCGGGCTATCGGTCTTCGCGACGGAGGTTTGGCAGAGTGGTCGAATGCGGCGGTCTTGAAAACCGTTGGGCGTGAGAGCGTCCCCAGGGTTCGAATCCCTGAGCCTCCGCCAACCTCACATTTCAAACGCTTTCACCCGATGACCCGAGATAGCCCAAAGCCCTGCAAACGCGGGGCTTTTTCTTTGTCTGCGGTTCTTCTGGATTTCATTCGGTTTCACCTGTACGCTTTCCTTGCGTGGTATGAATGGTGGTATGAATGGCGGCGCTGGGCGGCAAGCTGACAAAGAAGCTGGTGGAGAACCTAGGCGCGGGGCGTCATGGGGACGGCGCGGGGCTGTATCTGGTGGTTGACCCATCCGGCGCGCGGCGGTGGGTCGTGCGTGTCACAGTGAAGGGCCAGAAGAACGCCAAGGGCGCGCCGCTGCGCACGGATTTTGGTTTGGGCGGTGCCGATGTCGTCACGTTGAACCAAGCACGCGAGCGGGCGCTGGAGTATCGGCGCATGGCGAAGTCCGGCCTAAACCCGCGTTTCAATGCGTCGCGCGAAGTGCCAACCTTTGAGGAACTGAGTCGGCAGGTTCACATTGACCGGATGCCAACTTGGAAGAACCCCAAGCACGGGCAACAGTGGATGAACACGCTGCGCGACTATGCCTTTCCCAAGATTGGCCGGATGCCGGTCGATGCCATCGGGCAACCCGAAGTGATGATGTGTCTGGCCCCCATCTGGACAGACAAGCACGAAACCGCACGGCGGCTGGCGCAGCGTATCAAGACGGTTCTGGACGTGGCGCGGTCGCGCGGGTTCCGTGATGGTGAGAACCCGGTAACGGCGGTCAAAGAGGCGCGGGTTCTGCCCAAGGTCAAAGCCAATGTCGTGCATCACGACGCAATGCCGTGGCGCGATGTTCCGGCCTTCTATGCCGAACTGGAGGGGCGCAGCGCGACGGCGGCAAAGGCGTTGCAATTCACCATCCTGACCGCGTGCCGCACGTCTGAGGTGCTGGGCATGACATGGGATGAACTGGATCTGGACGCGCGCCTATGGACGATCCCGGCGGCGCGGATGAAAGGCGGCGTTCAGCATCGCGTGCCGTTGACTGATGAAATGCTGCGGATACTGGAGCCGATGAAGGCGCTGGCGTCTGACTATGTGTTTGAAGGGCAAAAGCGGCACCGGCCCTTGTCCAATATGTCGATGCTGATGTTGCTGCGGCGCATGGAGCGCGGGGACTTCACCGTGCATGGCTTTCGCAGCACCTTCCGCGATTGGGCGGCAGAGGAAGCGGGCGCGCCGCGCGAGGTCGCGGAGGCGGCGCTGGCGCATCAAGTTGGGTCTGATGTGGAACGGGCCTATGCGCGGTCGGACTTGTTAGAGCGGCGGCGGGAGTTGATGGCTGCGTGGTCAAGCCTCGTGGCTAGTTTGTCTGAGAGGGACACGTAATGGCTTTGAACAGTAATCTTCGTGGTTTGGATTTTTGGCGACTGGCAGATGAACTGTCTGTAATAGATGCGGCCTTTCTGACTTTGATGCTGGAGCCGGGTGACTTTCAACTGGTGTCTCCGGCAAGCCCCATGACAAGCCAGATACGGCAAACAAGTGGCTGGGGAGGTTATGATGGCGTCGAGCGTATCGAGTTTGACGATGGGACTATGGGAATCAATCCGTCGGAATTCCGTGCTGTTTTCAAGGCGCTGCGGGCGGCAATACTGTCGGACAAACTGCGGGCAAAGATTGGAAATTTGGGGAGGCACCCGGACTATTGTTGGTTTGGCAGTGAATATTTCCCGGTCGATCCAAACGATGATGAAAGCGCGTTGGACTTTGGCTTTGTTTTGTCTTGGGGTGACCCGACGCTATTCAGCAATAGCGATAGCATCTTGAGTGGCAGAAGGCTGGGGGGTGAAGGCAAACTATATGTCCTCAAGGAGCCGGACTGGTATCACACGTCGGTCGGACTCGAAGACCTGCAGGATTGGTTCAAATCTCGTGGGGTAGCGCCACTTTTCTTTTTCCCGGAAGGGGTGGCTGATGGGTTTAGGGACAAGAACCATGCAAGATATTCGCCCAAGTTAGCAACGGCGGTAGCTGCTTGGGAACACGTCAATCGACCTGGAAAAAACAAAAGCGTAAAGCAAACATTGGCCGATTGGACCGTGAGCAATGGAGTGAATTTCGGGCTGGGAAATGACGACGGGGCTGTATCGGCAACTGTAGCGGAAGAGATTGCCAAGATTGCCAACTGGCACACTAGCGGCGGTGCAACACCGACCTATACCGAGGTTGATGAAACCGACGGTGGGGTTCCGTATCCGGTCCAAAATTTTGAAGAGGTTCTTGCCATCGATTTACAGAATGGCGCGTCGGGAAACCCGTCGCTTCGAGACATTGACGATGAACCTCCATTTTAAAGGTCAAGTCAACACAACCTAGCCCCCACTTTAAGTTATTGTTATATAGATAAAAAGTCTGACTAATCGAGTCGCAGCCTGTCGACTTCGCGTCTTTTCGCAAAGATTTTTAGGTGACTTGGGGGCGGGAATTCTCAACCTGAGGCGCTATTCGCTGGACGTCATTTCTCGCAACATTCTGTCATCGACCACAAGCCAAGAAAGGGCTAGCCGATGACAAGCGATTGGAAATCAACCGCACAGCGTATCCTTGACGACGACCGCATTTTCTTCCCTGAAGATCCGGAAATGCGGATTTTCGGAAGCGTCGAACTTTTAGCGCAATGGCGGCACCGCAACCGTGGTCCGGCCTTCATCCGCATAGGGCGGCGCATCGCTTATCACGGAACCGACCTGAACGCCTATCTCAGCGCCCAGCGCATCGACCCGAATGGGGAGGCTGCATAATGAAAAACCCCAACTCCGCACGCGGGGCCGGGGCCTTCCGTGTGACATCAACTGCCACCCTGACAAGTCCAGTTGATGACACACGCGGCACCTTCCACGCAAGCATTTCCGATGCCCGCTACTATTGGGATCGGGGCAGCAACTCATATGAGCGTCTTTCGCGCCGCTTTGGGGAGGCGCTGCTATGACTGACCATTGGTTCAGCAACCCGACCCAGATTTACTTTGCCTGTCGCGCGCTGGCGCTGGGCCAGACCCTCAACCACATGGACGTTATCAAGGGCGTCCGGGGCTGGCGACTGAGCGCCATCGTTGAAACGCTGCGCAACCGATACGCTTGGCCCATCGTGACCGAATATCGCGGACCGGAGCGCATCGGGCATTATCACCTGCCCAAGACGTGTGACGTGACCAAGCTGGACTATCCGCCATCGGCGCGGCGTCTGGCGGAGGAACTGGCGGCGCTGGGCGGGGGTGAAGATCCCGGCAATAGCGGCGCGGGTGGCGTCGATGGCTAAGCGAGGCAGCGAGAAAAGGGGGGAGGGGCAATACGCCCCCCTCCCCTACGCGATGCTCAAGAGCGCGGCGTGGCGCAGCTTGTCCGGTCCTGCGGCCAAGGTTTTCATGGAACTGCACACGCGGTTCAACGGCAGCAACAACGGTGCGCTGCGGCTGTCCTACGCAGAAGCGGCAGAGGCGTTAAGCTTGGGCAAGGCGACCATTCAGCGGGCCTTTCAGGATCTTCAGGACAAGGGTTTTGTGGTGCTGGTGCGCAAGGGTAACTGGTATCACCGGCAGGCGCATGAATGGCGGCTGACGACCAAGCCGGTGCAGAAGGTCAAGGGCGTCGAGATACCCTCGCACGACTGGCGCGACTGGAAGCCGGAAAATGCAGAACGCGGTTCTGATGCGGAACGGTCAGGGGGTGCTGTGGTTCCATTCCAGAACCCAAGCGGGCGGCATGGTTCCGAACTGGAACCCGTCAGGGGCAAATCGGGAGGGCGGCACGGTTCTGGATCGGAACACTAATAGTAACCACTCCCTGCAAGAGCCGGGGCATGGGGAGGCCGTACAATAGACACCCCCCTTCCCCGGCGGAGATATTTCGCACGCGGGGGCCTGACGGGTTTCCGCACCATCAACCGGGAAGATCCAATGGCCCCCCACCCCCATCAAGAGGCGGCGATATGTGACGCGCCAGACGCCAAAGGAGCACAAGACCATGACGACATCGAAAACAGATTTGGAGGTCGCAACCGGGACGCGCGCCTATCCTTCTATGCAATTCGACGACAGAGGCGCACTGAACGCCCATGTGGGCGCACCGGGGGAGATAGCAGCCCTGTTGGGCATGAAGACGCAAGACGCGGCTCAGGGCGTGTTCTATAGCGCGCTGGAGGCGCTGGGCGCATCGGCCAAGGATAAGGCGCAACTGGTGTCTGCGATGTTTGCAGAGATGGAGCCGCGCGACGGTATCGAGGCAATGCTGGTGGCGCAGATGACGGCAACCCATGTGGCGATGACAGTCGTTGCGGCCAAGATGTCGGGCGGCGCGGGCTACATGGTCAGGGAAAGCTATGAACGGTCGATGACGCGCCTCAGTCGCACATACCTGGCCCAGATGGATGCACTAAAGAAACACCGCGCCAAGGCGCAACAGGTGGTCAGGGTGGAGCGGGTGACAGTGCATGAAGGCGGGCAAGCCATCGTGGGCGATGTCCGGCACGGCGGGGGTGGCTGATGTCGAAAAACGACGATAACCCCATAGACCCTATTCTGCGCCTCAGAACCGCGCCGCGATGCAGGGCGACGGCGAAGAGTACGGGGCAACGGTGCCAATGCCCTTCTAAGCAAGGCTGGAGCGTTTGCCGCTTGCACGGCGCTGGTGGTGGCGCGCCGTCCGGTGCAGGGCATCCCAACTTTCGCCACGGCCTTCGGACCAAGGAGGCCAAGGCAATCCGGGCAATGGCTCACGCACTGACAAGAGGTTGAACCCCGGATTCTCGATTTGTGGATAAGCAAATTTGACTATCCTCGCCGGTCCCCGGCATGGTAGCTCTGGAGATCCCTCCCCCCCCTGACAGGGCGAAAATGGCCGCTTTTCTAAACCTCATGTGGTATTTTATGTGGTACGTTTTTATCAAACTTCAGGAAAGTGTCGTTATGTCAGACTCTTATCCGAGAAGTGCGTAAGACTGAGCCTCCGCCAGCCTCTCAAGACACACGCAAAATACTGTTTTCAAACAATATTTAGCGGCGGAGAAAAACTTTACCACACCACTTTACCACACCTTTTTTCCATACCTTCTGGCCCTAAAGGTGGCGCTAGAGACCTAGACAGCCTCCATTACAAGAAAAGTGGTTTAGGTAATCCGGTGAACTGACCTTTCCGAGATCCCCAAGGTTGCGGCAATGTCACGCTTGCTCAAACCGCCCCTGAGAAGCTCCTGTGCCTCTTCCTTTCGGCGCTGGGCAGTTGGAGCTCGTCCCTTGTACTTGCCCTCTCTCCGGGCCTTCTGAATGCCCTCACGCTGCCTTTCCAGCATCATCTCTCGTTCGAACTGAGCGACAGAGCCAAGCACATTCAGCATGAGCTTGCCGGTGGCCGTGGTTGTGTCCAAACCCAAGCTCAAGACACGAAGGCCAACCCCCTTGGCTTCTAGTTCTTCAATCAACTCCCCAAGGTGCCTTACCGAACGGGCCAAGCGGTCAAGTTTCGTGACCACAAAGATGTCGCCTTCCCGGCAGAACTCGATTGCCTCAGCAAGCTTGTTTCTCTTCGAAACTGAACTGGTCTGTTCCGCCCAGATCCTTTCGCATCCGGTTCCCTCAAGTTCCTTGGTCTGAGCCTCTAGCCCAGCTTTCTGCTCCAGCGTCGATGTACGCGCATAGCCAACAAGCATGTTAGCCTCCTTCTGTGCCAATGATGTCTAAGGGTTTGAGGCAGAGTGTCTGCCAAAAGCCGAAACCGACTTCATTGTCCGCCTATCGCGCCACATCGACGGTCTGCCACTAGAGCAAGGTCATGTGGCAAAGGAGAAAGCACAGGACGTGCAAGATTTTTCCAAGTTCGAAGGGGGGGGGG
>TARA_R100000789_G_scaffold94_1_pt1 | contig 22144 bp, 32 predicted proteins | sample TARA_R100000789 | Tara Oceans TARA_R100000789 (sample SAMEA2623403) | marine metagenome | biome: marine biome (ENVO:00000447); feature: mesopelagic zone (ENVO:00000213); material: "saline water (ENVO:00002010), including plankton (ENVO:xxxxxxxx)" | depth 450 m
CAAACGGCCTCGCTCCGACTTTTCCGACATATCCGACACTTTTACGCGTCTCATTGAATTTGTAGCGCCCCCCCGCGACCAGAGATGGCCAAGAGGGGCGGTCCATTTTGTATTACCCCGGCGGGATACCCGAGGCGGGTAAGGATCATACCAACAAGGAAACCATTTTCCGACTTTCCGACAATTCCGACGGATTCTAGTCAAGGATACTCAGATGTACTTTGTATCCGCGCGACATTCCTGACCCGGTCGGCGCTTTTGCCATCATGTTTCGGCCGTCAATCCTGCTCATGAGTTGGAGCCTCCGGCAAACACGGCGCGGTTCATGGCGGCAGATGGGTCATACGGCACCGGCCCGTTCCTGGCTTCTGAAGTGCGAAGTCACACCGCATGTGCCGGTGCTGGATCGCCAACATCAGACCAAGGGCAAGTACGACCTCAGCCATTTCCAATATGATAGCGAGCGTGACAGCTATACCTGCTTAGAAGGCCACGAAATGCCGTTGCGCCGGATCAGAAAGGAGGGTCGGATCAAGAGCTACTTCGCCGGGAAAGACACTTGCGGCACATCCCCGATCAAGAAGGCCTGTACAGATGCACCTTTCCAAACTGTCACCCGCCACATGGACGAGGAAGCGCGCCAGACAGTCCGCGAACTGCGCGATACGGCGTCCTGTGACGAGAGCAGACGACGACGAAAGAAAGTCGAGATGTTATTCGCCCACCTGAAACGACATCTCGGCGTCAAACGCCTCCGGCTCCGAGGCCTCAAAGGAGCCAACGAAGAATTCCTCCTCGCCGCCACCGCCCAGAACCTAAAACGTCTTGCCAAAATGGTCCCCTGTTAGGTGTTTGATCCCACGGTTTGATGGTGTGATCCTTTCGAGGGAATGGAAAGAAGCATTATGGGACAAGTTCGTCACGGGAGCGCCACGACCACGTACGCCGTCAGAGCTGCAATACAGCGATCGCAAGCTTCGCTCTCGGAATTGAGCCAAGAACTCGGCATCAATCCCAAGACAGTCGCGAAGTGGCGCAAGCGTGCGACGGTTGAGGATTTGAAGCCTGGACCGAAAGAACCTCGTTCTACCGTTCTCACGGAAGCGGAAGAGGCAATGATCGTCGCATTCCGGCGGCACGCTGCTGCCGCTGGACGATTGTCTCTATGCTCTTCAGCCATCAATTCCGCATTTGACGCGGTCGGCACTACATCGGTGCCTTCAGCGGCATGGCATCTCGCGCCTGCCGGACATCGAGGGCGACAAGCCAAAGCGGCAGCGGTTCAAGCGATACCCTATCGGCTTCTTTCATATCGACATCGCGGAGGTTCAGACGGCGGAGGGCAAGCTCTACCTCTTCGTGGGTATTGACCGCACCAGCAAATTCGCAGTCACCCAACTCGTGGACAAGGCAGATCGTAAGACCGCATGGGAGTTCCTCGAATACCTACTCAAGGCCATCCCCTATCGCATCCACACGATCCTCACTGACAACGGTATCCAGTTCGCCGAGCAGCCCCGCAACCGGAACACAGCATATTCACGGCAGATGCGGTTCGACATGATCTGTGCGGCAAATGAGATCGAGCACCGACTGACCAAGCCAAACCATCCGTGGACCAATGGCCAGGTCGAACGAATGAACCGCACCATCAAGGAGGCGACCGTCAAACGCTTCCACTACGAAAACCACGACCAGTTGCGAACACACCTTGCCGACTTCATGGCAGCCTACAACTTCGCACGAAGACTGAAGACCCTAAGCGGCCTCACGCCCTACGAATACATCTGCAAAATCTGGACTTCAGAGCCAGATCGGTTCATCGTTAATCCGATCCACCAGATGCCGGGACTAAACACCTAGTGAACCGCGTCGGGTTTGCCGGAGGTTGATTTGTCAGTTCAGGTCCAGATTTCTGAACCCAACGATAGACAGTTGACCGATCAGCCGTGATCTCACGCTCGGCTAGAAGAACACAGCTGCGCCACTTCAGACGTCCAGCCGGACCCCCTCCCGATGAACAATAAAACTGATGGTGTTCACGGTATCGCGCGCGCCTTCAAAATCCGTCAGCCGCGCGACAAGAAGATCCGCGTGCAGGCCAGAACGTCGCCGCAGGAGAAAAACCGTGATCGGGTCCTCTGCTGCATCGGGGGCATCGTCAGGCAAGATTGCAAGAATGTCGAAGTCGCTGTTGGCGTGGTGATCGCCGCGCGCCCTGCTGCCAAACAACCAGACTTGAACCGCACTCAACTCCGATTGGCAAAGAACCACAAGCCGATCGAGGTCAGCATGTTGCGCGCGGAGCTCGGCCCCCTTTGACACCATTTTCATTTCTTTCGCTTTATCGGCTTGCAATTGCACCCTTATATTACCTCACCACCGAAAGATCCGACATCCGTGTCGTATAGCGTGAGCTACGGTGATCTGCTCGCAGTTGCCACGGGCGCTTCTTCCCTCACTCGCCAACGCCATCGTCTTTTTTCCCGAACCGGTCATTCACCGATTGAGGCTCGCCATAAGCGCTGCAGATTTTGGTCGTGCGACATCAAACAGGTTTCTCGGTCGATCTTCGAACCGGAGAATGCCAGCTCTCGTAAATCCGAAAACCCATACTGAGCTTTTGTGTATTGAAGCGGGTGCGCCTTACCGTGGTTTACCGAACCTCTTTCGAGGTGCGCAGCTACAGCATCCTGCTCGACCCAAGGATCACGCAGTAAGTCCCGCCACCTGAAGCTATCAGAGACAATAGTGTGGGGGCCATCCAATAACAAGCGCGGTCTAGTCCTGCCGACCATCTGCGGCACTCGCCTGCAACGTGCGAACGGGCATCTCGTGTTTGTCTTGCCGGACTGGTAGTCAATGAGCTCCGCATTCCATTTTTACGACCCGAACCTCCACCAGTTGCCGCAAACGCTACGCTGAGCATCCTGCAAAAAGGGAAGAGTGAACACGGAACATTCGACGGAAGAAGGGCATGCCTTGGCACCCCCTTCCCATTGCATCTGCCAAGCATTAGCTCGTTTCAAGCTCCAGAAAATGACGCCCCCCCGCGCAGCGAAGTCGGCGGGCGGAACATCAAGTGCAGCCGCCAGCGCAACGAGAGCCTCGACATCAGGAACAACCGCGAGCCCTTCGACCAGTCCGACATACCACTCCGGGTCTATCCCTGATCCTTTCATGTCCGAGAGACCGGCAAGCTCGGCCGTTCGCGTCACCGCCGTTGGGAACGGAATGGATAAATCGGCAAGCGTCTCGCGGATCGCGATACGGTGTCGATCAGGGGATGGATCGGTGGCGTTCGGGATGAACCCGCGGCGGCGACTTAACCATTGCAGAGCATCGTTCGCCGAAAGCTTATAGGACGACCTGTCCTCGCCCACGGTATCCGGCTGCTCCAGCCGGAACCCTTCCTTGCTTAGAGAGGAGCGCACGGTCGTTGCCGCCTACCCTCCCGACCGGTCGAACGAGTGGAATAACATTTCGGCAAGAGAAAGCCGGGAACCTTTCCGAACTTGCAGCATCCAACGTCATGAGCACCCAAGGAATGGCGCTGCTCATGACACTGAAAACACTGAAAGGAAAATTGAATGTTAAGATTCTGTATGCTCGGCGCGACGTTGTTGACCATGTCCGCAGGCCTCGCGTTTGCGCACGATACTGAAGCTCTTAAAGAATCGCCTCCGGGCGATCCTTACGTGCAGGTCAGCGACGTGTTGCCGCTCCCCGAATTCCTGCCGGGTCTCGGCACCCTGTTCGTTGTGCCGGACACGCTGCCGGCCGGTCCGTTCCTGGCCTATGACCACGACGGCAAGCTGTCCGCGACGGTTTACATGACACCGCTGGAAGCACTCTCGAACGGCACGGCCTACAATGACCTGCACGTCGGCTTGCATGAGGTCACGTCGGTGGACGTCTATTACAATGCGGGCCATCCGGGTGTAGACGAACCGCACGCCCACATCGTGCTTTATCACGATGCCGACGCCAAGGGACGGTTGGCGCAATGATCCTCGCACGCCGAAGGATCTTGGCATTGGGGGGTGGCATCCTTGCCACTCTCTCGATGCCCGCAATCGTGCGTGCCGGTCGGGTAGAAGTGATTGAAATGCGCGGCACCGCGCGCGGTGAGGGCGTCTGGTTTCGGCCTCATGGCCTTGCGGTCGAAGCAAACACGACCATCCGCTTCGTCAACCGCGATCCGGGCAATAGCCATACCGCCACGGCCTATCATCCCGATAACTTTGATCGCACCCGCCGTATTCCGAAGGCCGCGCGCCCCTGGGACAGCGACTTTCTTCTGCCGGATGAAAACTTCGAGGTGACGTTCACGGTGCCGGGCGTCTACGATTACTACTGTATCCCGCATGAGATGGCGGGCATGGTCGGGCGCATCGTGGTGGGAAATCCGGGTGACACAGGCTGGGAAGGGCCCAGCTCCGACACCGAAGACGTGTCGCCCGAGGTTCTGGGGAACCTTCCGGCGGTCGAGGATATCCTCAACCGTGGACGGATCGAACAGGAGGATAGCGCTTGACCGCCCAGCTACGCCATCAAGGCATTGCACCTACGGGGCCAGCCACCCCAGAGGCCGAGCTTGTGACAAGTGCGAAAGGCGGGGACGAAGCCGCCGTGCGCGAGTTGATCCGGCGCATGAATCCGCGTCTGTTTCGAATTGCGCGCGGCATCGTCGCAAGCGATGCTGACGCCGAGGAAGTGGTGCAGGAAACCTATCTGAAGGCTTTTACCAAACTCGATAACTTTCGCGCCGAGGCCCGGTTTTCCACCTGGATCACCCGCATCGCCATCAATACGGCAAGGATGCATCTCCGGCGCGTTCGGCCACAGGAGGAATATGATACTGTGACCGAAGATCAAAAGGCCTCCGACTCCATCCTCGCATTTCCAGGCCAGCACCCCAACAGGCCGGAGGCCGCACTTGGACGGGCGCAGGTGCGCGCCTTTCTCGAAAGCGCTGTAGCACATCTGCCGCCGGATTTACGCCTGCCATTTCTGATGCGAGAGGTCGAGAACATGAGCATTCTCGCCATCGCCCACGATCTGTCGCTCAACCCGATCACCGTCAAGACACGCCTGTTCCGCGCACGTCGTCGCCTGCGCATCGCGCTTGAAGAGCGCACCCAGGGTGGCTTCGACGCGATCTTCCCGTTCGATGGTGCGCGTTGTGCTGATCTGGCAGATCGGGTCGTGGCAAAACTTAAAGCCGATTTGCGTTTATGATTCGACTGGTCGATATCGTCATAGTCTCTCTCTTATGCGGACGATGCTCCCACATGACGACGGCGGCGGTCGACCGCAGGGATGTCACGGTGTCAAACTTGTTGACCGGTCTTATCTCTCATGCTGATTTTCGCCAAACCCGACATGTGCGCGTAGTACAGTGAAAACCTGCTTCGTCCCGCGTAGCTGCCGGATGGCCCGATGGAACGAAGGTCTGTTGTGCAACACATACGGACAGAACTCAGACGTTTCTGTCACCGGCGGAATCGACTGTTTTTGTCCAGGATGCCACGCGTGGACGAACTCTTCGACGATACTGTTCGGAGGCATGATTAGTTTAGCGAATGGATTTTCAAGTGAAGGCTTTCTACTGAAAAGATTGAGTGTGACGAAATCGATGGATTCAAGAATTTTTCTAGCAACTGTATTTCTCAGGCGGCCTGATTGGACCATTTGAGACGAGATTTGCAAAGCGCGTTTGCGATTGTGACGAGCTTGCGGGCGACGGCTGTGATGACAACCTTGTGTGGTTTTCCGGCGGCACGAAGACGGTCGGCGAAGGTTTTCAGGAGCCGGATGTGATGGCTGGCGACGAGCGCCGCCTGGAACATCACGTGTCGTAATAGTCGGCGGCCGCCTCCGATGGCGCGCTTGCCGCGCATGGCACCACTGTCATGTGCGATCGGAGCCAGGCCCGCCAGCGCGGCGGCCTGCTCACCCGAGAGTTGGCCGAGTTCGGGCATCTCGGCGATCAGCATAGTGCTGGCGACGGGGCCGATCCCGGGAACGGAACGCAGGATGTCGGCAGTTCTCGCCAATTCATCATCCGAGGCCAGGGTCTGCTCGATCCGCACCTCCAACCCTGCAATCTGGCGATCAAGAAGGTCTTTCAACTCGGCGTTCATGGCATCAAACATATCCGCCGATCCCAGCTTCCCATGCGCCTTGATCTGCGCCAGAAGCCGTTTGCGTGTCTCGACTAACTGCCCACGCTTTGACGCCAAAGCCCTGAGAAGACGCAGCTTTTCATGTGGCAGTACGCGTCCCGCATCCGGGCGAAACATCATGAACCGCGCGATGAGCTCTGCGTCGATCCGGTCCGTTTTGGCCCGTGTGCCCCGGCTGGCGGCGAATGCTTTGATCTGGGCGGGTGGCAATTGCCGGGTTGCGATTCCGCAAACATCCAGGGCGGACCATAGCCGCCATTCCTGACCGCCAGTGGCCTCGAAGCAAACCAGCGCACCCAGTTCAAGAGCGAGTTGAGCGACTTGCTCGTGACCCTCAGTCTTGTTCGGCAGCCGCGCGCGCTTGCCTTCTGGCAGACAGTGAATATCCAACCAATCCCGGCTGACATCTATACCGATGATCCTTGCCTGTGATATTTTGCTCATACTCTCTTCCTTCTGCTCCGCGGTCCTGATCGGCCGCATTCAACTGTTCGAGACGATGAAGAGAGACGGTGCTGGCTCGCTAGGAAACGTGGTCAACGCCACAAGGCTCAGACGCCAAACACCGTCCCGTCACCGGCCTCGGCCAAGGTCGGTGACGGGATCAGGATAGCAAACCGGAGATACAGAAGGCTCAGGACCCATTGATTTCGGCTGGCGGGCATGATTCAGTGTTCGGAAAACGAGTGGTGACATGTCTGATCTCTTCTGACTGAGCGACGCGCAGATGGCGCGTCTGGAACCGCCATTGCCAACTTAGCGGCACCTACCTGTAATGGGCCTCAGGGGTGATTTTTTCAGGCGGTCATTTCAAGCGCAAATCGGTCCCACAGGTCGAAGGCATCTGACCTTGCGTGGCGGTATGAGACGGTGGGGGATTGCCAACTTGACAGCAGCAGCATGAGGCGGCCGCTAGGGGTGTTTGTGTCAGGCGGTCATTTCGAGCGCATAGTTGTGCCACAGGCCGAAGGCAACGGATCTTGCATGGCGGTATGAGGCGGTGGAGAGGCGAAAGCGACAAGGTCTGAAAATTGTATTGATTTGATCGTGGGCCGCGAGGAACCTTTGCGCCTGCCGGATCGATTTGAACCGGCCCTTGACCTTCTCTCGCTTCCGGATTGGTCGGTGTGACCCTTCTATGCGGTTGGTGAGCCCTTTATGTGCCCGGTGATCGGCTTCAGGCGCGAGAGCACGGATCGGTTTGATGTAACTGCGCAATTTGTCAGTCACGACGACACACGGCTTGCCATAGCAGGCGATCAGCCGGGCAAGTAAGCGATTGGCGGCTTTGGCATTTCGGCGTGGTTGCACAAGGATATCCAGCACATCCCCATTCGCGTCCACCGCTCGCCACAACCACTGCTTCATGCCGTTGATCGGAACGACGACTTCGTCTAGGTGCCATTTGTCTGCAGCGGTGGGACAGTCACGCTTGATGCAATCGTCGAAATGCGGTCAGATCGATTCACCCATTTGCGCACGGTTTCCCGGCTGACGGTTACACCGCGTTCAGCCAGCAGGTTTTCGACGTCCGCCGTGCTGAGCGCGAAGCGATGATAGGCCCAAACGGCAAAGGCCACGACTTCACGAGGAAAACGATAGCCTTTCAGGCGTGGCATCTCAGCTGGTACCATCATGCCAAAGCGCTAGACGCCCCCAGGGGCTTCAGCAAGTTGGCAATGCCCTCCAATACCGTGCGCCCTGGTTCAACCCGCGAGGCGACGGCTCAGGCGGTTGTCACCTTAGGATGCAGGGTGACGCGGGCGCCGATCTCGACCCGGTCGTACAGGTCCTTGACGTGCTCGTTAGTCAGCCGCGCGCAGCCATTCGATACGGCGCTGCCGATGGTTGAGGGCGCGTTGGTGCCGTGGATGCGCAGGTAGGTGTCACGCCCTTGATCATCATACAGGTACAGCGCCCGCGCGCCCAGTGGGTTGTTCGGACCGCCCTTCATGCCATTCTTGTACTTGGCGTATTTCCCCGGATCGCGGCGGATCATCGACTGGGTCGGGCGCCACCACGGCCACTTGGCCTTGCGCGCAACGGTGAAGACTCCGGTCTCGTACAACCCCTTGCGCCCGACGCCCACGCCATAGCGGATCGCCGCCCCGTCCAGTCCCATCAGGAACAGGTGGAATTCGTCTGGCACGACATGGACTTCCCCGGGCAGCCAGTCCGTGCGGCCGGTCTGGACGGCCGTGGGGTTGAAGTGATCGGGCAGCGTGACTTTGTGCGCCAGCGCCAACCGGGGCGTGGTCAGTGCCGCCGTCCCGGCGACGAGCAAGGATCGACGTGTGAATTGGCTCATGGGCGCTCCTTTTCTGTGCCCTTCCAGAACACGAGTGCGCCGCTTGAAAGGGGAGTCACACTTGCGTGAGGGCCTCGCGCGCGACCGGTTTGTTCCCGGAAAACCACGAATTTTCCGCGATCCCGGCGGGCTGCGGAACTTTCCAGCGCTGGAAGGTCGTTTGCCTAATTAACCTTTATCGAAGGGAGCCCAGACTATGCACTACACACGATTCCTCTTGATGATCGGCACATCGACCATAGTGATGTTCGTCCTGATGTATCTGAATACCTACCTAATGGGACATGTCTTCTTTTCCGAGACGCGCGCCTACATGGCGGTGCTGATGGGGGCGGTGATGGCCTTTGTCATGCTGTCCTTCATGCTGGGCATGTATGCCAACCGGGCGGCGAACATCGCGATCTTCGTCGGCTCGGTGCTCGTCTTTGCGCTTAGCCTTTGGCTGGTGCGCGGCCAGGCGACGGTGCAGGACCGGTCCTTCATGCGGGCGATGATCCCGCATCACTCCATCGCGATCATGACTTCCTCGCGGGCCGAGATCACCGACCCGCGCGTGGCGAAACTGGTTAAGGCCATTGTCTATGCGCAGGACAAGGAGATCGCCGAGATGCGCTATCTGATCGCGGACATTTCCGCCAATGGCGAGACCGCGCCGAACGGTGAAACCTCCGCGCCAGAGGTGGTCGATGCAGCACAGGCCCTGTCAACCGAGGTGATCGCCACGGTCGATCCCGAATTCCTGACCGGGGCAGACATCGCCACGGCCCTGCCCGAAGGCGCCACCTGCCGCTTTACCTATACCGCCTCCAGCCCTGCCGTTCTGGCGGTGGGCAGCGACGCGGCGGTGATGAAGATTAGCAGCGACCTCGTGCGGCTCGATCGGCAGTCTGACCGCTTTGCAGCCGATCCGCTGAGCGCCGAGATCCGCCAAGGTGGTGACCTGTTCGATCTGATCGTCACAGCCGGGCCGGATTACATCGCCGGGTTCCGCGGCCATTATACCTGCGAAGGCGGCCAATGATGCGCAAGGATACGCAAACCACCACCCTCTATCGCATGGTCATGCCAGACCACCTCGGCCCCTTTCGGTTGATGTCAAAGGACCTGCTGGAACGTCAGGGTTATTCCGTCGATGACCACCACCTGGAAACACGCAAGCAAACCGACGCTTTCAAGGAAGAGCACGGAGTCGAAACCACGCCGCAGGCCTTCATCGACGGAGAACGCATCGGTGGCTATGACGAACTGCGCATGCGCCGGAGGGTCGTCAAATGTGCCCTTGGGGTTTGCGCCGCTGACCGAGAAGCTGATGATGCTCGCAATGGGTCTGCGGACAGGCGACAAGACGTTGAGAAGGTGACGCACGGAAAAGTGCCTTTTTTCAGTCTCCTGACCGGCCGACAAGGCAAATCGTGATCGCACGCTTTGGTTACTTGCCGAGTGCCAATTTCTCGCATATGCCATTTAGGCATGTCGTACTGGATTCGGATCTTTCTTGTGACGCTTCAGGTCATTGCCATTTTGTTGGCTGTGTCACTCACACCGTCAAATGCGTCTGCGATGATCCTCTGTGACACGCATGATGCGCCGATTGAACAAGCTCACGATCAAGCCGGTCATGCGGCGGACCAAGCAGTCGACAACGTTTCGGATCATTGTGCATCGCACATCTGCGTCCTTGGCGACATCGGCTCAGCCGATGCTGAGTTGCCGTTTGACGTCCAATTGTCTGTCCGATCCTGGGACATGGTCTCTCTCGTCATCACTGCAATTCCCGAAGGTTTGCAGCGCCCCCCACGTGCCTGATGCAGCCCCGCCGCGGCTTTTCGCCCGCGGATAACTGCATCTGACACATAAGGGACTACCAATGAAACTTGCTATTGCGGCTGGATTGCCGCTGCTCGTGGGCGCGTGTTCAGCACTCCCCGAGCTTGACACCGCGCCCGGGCTAACGGCGGCGGCAAAGACGACCCCTGCGACCATGGCGCAACCTGGACCGGCTGTGGCCTACATGGGCTACCGCGTTCAGGAGCCTGCCGACTGGCGCAGCTTGAACGACGCACAGCGGGAGGGCGGAGAATGAAAAAACTACCGTTGCTCCTGAGCTCCGTCCTCTTGGTGGCGGCCTGTGCCAACCCCGCTGTCATCGAGCGCGCAAAGGCAGAGCGTGCCGGATTTGCCGCTGTCGAAATCGGCGCGCGCCGCGCAGTCGGGGCAGCGCCTGTGTGGAACCAGTCTGCCGCCGAGCTTGAAGGCACAGAAAAGCGCGTGCACGCTCTGGTGCACGGCAAGACCATCAGCGCTGACACGGCGGTGCAGGTCGCGCTGATCAACAATCGGGCGCTTCAGTCGAGCTTTGCCGAGCTTGGGTTGTCATCGACGGACTTGTGGGAGGTCGCAATGGGTCCTGTGCCCAGTGTCGGGGTATCCGTTTCGGGCCTTGCCGGCGATGTGACTCGCACACTAGAGGCAACCGTCGCTGGTGCGCTTCTTGAACTTGCCACCACGAAGCCGCGCACCCAGCTGGCCGAGATCCGCTTCCGTCAAGCCGAGTTGGCCGCGCTGGCCGAGACCATCGATCTGGCTGTGCAAACGCGCCGCGCATGGATCGAGGCGGTCGGGGCCTTCGAGGCGTCTACTCTGATCGGCCGGACCCAGAACACGGCGGATGCCGCTTCCGAATTGGCAGTGCAACTTGGCCGCACCGGTGCCATGAACAAGGCGGATCAAGCCCGCGAGCATGCCTTTACCGCCGAACTGGCCGTAGAACGAGCCGCTGCTCGGCTGGAGGCACAACTGGCTAAGGAAAAGCTGCTGCGCCTCATGGGGCTTTGGGGCAGTGACACTACGGTCTATGTGCCCGATGCCCTGCCTGCCCTGCCCGGCCGTCCGCTTGCCGCGAGTAACATCGAACAGCTAGCGCTGACAAATCGGGTCGATCTGGCCTCGGGCAAGCTGGAATTGAATGCCATTGCGCTGGACTATCGTCTGACGGGGCAGACTCGCATGGTGTCGGACATCGCGCTGGTCGCCGGAGCGGAGCTGGAACGCACCGACGGTGATACCGAAACTGCGCCTGTCCTGGCGCTCGACTTCCAGATTCCGCTGTACGATACTGGCCCGCTGGTCTCGAAACGCGGCCGCATGGCCTATCTGCAAGCGGCCAACACGCTGGCCCAGCAGGCCATCGATGCCCGTTCAGATGCGCGCATGGCCTACAAGGCAGTAACGGGCCGTCACAACATCGCCCGTCACTGGAGAGACCAGGTCTTGCCGCTGCGCCGCCAGATCGATGAGGCTGCATTGTTGTCCTACAACGGCATGCTGACCTCGACCTTCGAGCTGATCGCTGACGCGCAGGAGGGGCTCGAATCCCGGCTCGCTGCCGCCGAAGCCAAGCGCGACTACTGGTTGGCCGAAACCGAAGCAACCGCCGCCATCTGGGGCGGCTCCGTAACCCTGCCCGCAGGAAAGGAAGAATGATGAACCGTCGTCAATTACTTGGCACAGGGCTGACCGCCGGTGCGGGCGCCGTGCTGGCCAATGCCGGGGCCGCGCAAACCCGGTTTCGCGATATTCCCGAGGCAGCCTTTACCGATAGCCCTCATACCCAGGTGCCGCCAAGACCAACGGAGCGCTTCGACTACAACCCCGTCGTGACGCTCAACGGTTGGTCGCTGCCCTACCGGATGAACAATGATGTTAAGGAATTCCACCTTGTCGCCGAGCCGGTCGAACGGATCATGGCCGATGGCATGATGGCGCGGCTTTGGGGCTATAACGGCCAATCCACTGGCCCCACCATCGAGGCCGTCGAAGGCGAGCGCGTGCGCATCTACGTCACCAACCGCCTGCCCGAACATACAAGCGTGCATTGGCATGGGCTGATCCTGCCCTCGGGGATGGACGGCGTCGGCGGGCTCAGCCATCCCGCGATCCCGCCCGGCAAAACCTTTGTGTATGAATTCGACCTGACCAAGTCGGGCACCTTCATGTACCACCCGCACGCCGATGAGATGGTGCAGATGGCGATGGGGATGATGGGCCTGTTCATCGTCCATCCGCGCGATCCCTCGTTTATGCCGGTGGACCGGGATTTTGCGTTCCTGCTGGCGTCCTACGACATTGATCCAGGTACTTACATCCCGCGCATCGCCGAGATGACGAATTTTAACATGTGGACGTGGAACAGCCGGATCTTCCCCGATATCGACCCGCTGGTCGTCAACAAAGGTGACCGCGTACGCGTGCGTTGCGGCAACCTGACGATGACCAACCACCCGATCCACATGCACGGATATGACTTCGAGGTCACCTGCACCGATGGCGGCTGGGTGCCAGAGACCGCACGCTGGCCCGAAGTCTCTATCGACATTCCCGTGGGCGCCATGCGCGCCTATGAATTCGACGCCATCCATGAAGGCGACTGGGCAATCCATTGCCACAAGTCTCACCACACGATGAACGCCATGGGCCACGAGCTGCCAACAGTGATCGGCGCTGACAAGCGCAAGCTGACGCAAATGATCCGCCGACAGCAGCCGGGCTACATGCCGATGGGTACGGCCGGCATGGCGGACATGGGTGAGATGTCGATGGAAATCCCCGAGAACACAGTTCCGATGATGGCCGGCTGGGGGCCGTATGGTCCGCTGGAAATGGGTGGAATGTTCAGTGTCGTGAAGGTGCGGGAAGGCGTCGCGCCCGACGATTATTCCGATCCCGGCTGGTACAAGAACCCACCGGGAACGCAGGCTTACGAATGGACGGGAGAGTTGCCCGAACACGCAAGCAACACCAGCCCGAAAACCGTCATCACGCCGCGCGGCGGCGTGCGGCAGAGCTGATGCGAGAGCACAGGAGAAACGCGCTCATGAGAACTGCACTTCTGATACTGGGTCTGACCGTGGCGCCCGCCCTTGTTATGGCAGACGCCGGACACGGCAACGGCGAAATGGCCGTCGGCATGCCCGCCATGCACGGACATGCACCGTCGCGCACGATTGACGTGATCATGCGCGAGGATTTCGACAAAGACGCTACCTTCGTCTTCGAACCCTCGGCTGACATGGTCTTTGCAGCGGGTAAAACCGTCCGCCTTCACATCATCAACCAAGGCGAAGAAACCCACGAGTTCGTCATGAACACGATGGAGGAAAATGCCGAGCACAAAGAGCTTATGGCCAAGTTCCCCGAAATGGAACACACCGATCAGAATGCGGTCCGGCTGGAGCCCGGCCAAGAGGCCGACATCCTTTGGACCTTCCCCAAGGCTGGATCTTTCGAATTCGCCTGCCCGCTGCCCGGCCACTACGAGGCCGGCATGCACGGCGCACTTACCGTCAACTAAACCTCAACCCAAAGGAAATCCCAAATGAAAAAGCTTTTGACCGTTTCTGCCGCCATGATCCTTGCAGCCGGGGCTGCGCTGGCGGACGGCGACCACGCGATGTCCGTGGGAACGGTGACCAAGATCGACACCAAGTGGAACAAGGTCACCATCGATCACGGCCCGCTGGAAAACCTCGACATGCCCGCCATGAAAATGGTTTTCGAAATGGCCGATCCGACCATGCTCGACGGTCTGAATGAGGGTGCCAAGATCACCTTCCTCGCGGAACGGGTGAACGGAAAACTGACCGTCACCGAACTCTCGAAGTGATAAACTGCACGCGCCCCTTCGTGGGGCGCGATTGCTTGTCAGGCCTTGTCCGCGTCACTGCGAGCAAGATCGGGCAGTCGGGGCAATGGTCCCAGCGCAGGCGTGGAGCAGCGTGTCCAGTGTTGCACGTATGGACTGCAACCGCGCAATCTTCTCGTCGATCTGGCGCCTGTGCTCCTCGGCCACGGCCTTGACCTGAAGGCTCTCGCGGTGCTCGTCCTCGTACAGCGCCATCAGCGTGTGGCAATCCTCGATCTTGAAGCCCAATACCCTTGCCCGCCCGAGAAAGGCCAGCTTGTGCAGGTTCTGATCGCGAAAACTGCGATAACCGTTTTCGCTGCGTTGCGGGCGCATCAGGCCGATGTCCTCGTTATAGCGGCTGGTCTTGGGCGGAAGACCCGACTGACGGGCGACGTCTCCGGTGTTCATGGCTGTCTCCTTTCGATCATTCCGCCGGGGCGGCCAACGGGGCCCCGTCAATGCGGGCCGGATCGGCCCGTTCGGACATTGCAGGCGCAATGCGGCGCAGGCGCAGCGCGTTGGTCAGGACAAAGACCGACCACAAGGCCATCGCCCCCGCTGCCAGCATCGGCGCGTCTTCCGTGTCCGGAACGCACTATACAAGGACCGCCGCCTTCATCAGGCGCTTGCCATCATGCGCATGTCTGCCAAAGCATTCAGGTCAACGGTGTGACCTGAGCAGGTTCCGCTGTGTTGATACACGAATATCACCTCCAGAATCGCGTCGAAACAAAGATGCATTGCGTGAAGCTTCTGTGGCAGCGGTAAAAGCCTCGAGACTTCGATCGCCAGGTTGTCGAACTCCAAGTCTGCGTAGCCGTCCTGAACGGTTACACCGCCCTCGACGTACTTGCCTCGACGTACGTGGTACAGAGATCGTGGGATAAATCCATCCAGGGAATGGTAGAATCCCGGTTTCCCTCTGATTTACGCAACACATCCCATTGCATGACAAAACTTCACTTATTGCATTGCCCCATAATCGCCATCGCAATCTTTAGTGATACATTTGGATACAAATACAACATGGACTATCAATAAGCGGCATGCGATTTATATCGTGCAAGTAGACAAATACCCTTGAAAAGTGAGGATAAAATGAGCAAGATCAAAAATACAAAAATCGCAACCGTTAACTTTTGCACGGTGGCAATTTTGGCGTTTTCTGCGGTCTCTGCAACTGCGGGTGATACACCTTCCGGGATCGCGAGGACGATCAATTCCGTTGCCCCGGAAGTATCCGTGGGCTCTCTAAGTCATGCGGAAATTGCATCCTTGATGAATGTTATCACGTCCTCTGAAAGTGAGTCAAAAGCACGGACTACAGTTATAAACTTGGCAAAAAAGTACTCGGATAACTAAATTTATTTGGACGGCTCGATGCGAGCCGTCCATTTTTCCACTCATCGAAAAATATTGGAGGTGTCCGCATGCACTGCTCCCCAACCCTGGACCGCCGGAAGCTGGATTTTCCCGGCTGTCTCACGATGACGGGCTGGTTGCGCCATCGGGATAATGCACGGCAATCGGGACGTTATATCCGATCGCGCTATGGGGTCGGTCTTCGTTGTAATGTCTACCACTGCCCGGCAGGCGATTGCGAAGCAATCTGCCGGGAGGGGCCAATCTTCCAGCTTTTCGCGGGCGTCGGCAAGGCTCATGAACCAATGCGCGTTCAAGCACTCTGTCCGGAGCTTGCTGTTGAAGGTGAGGAGGGATCAGGCAACAGTCCGGGGGACTGTTGGCCCCGACGCAAGATGAAGCCGTTGTCTGTGGGCTTTCCGGGCCGCGAGAAGTCCAGGGTGACGCCATTCGCATAGGCCCAGAGGTCCAGGTCCCGGGATATGAACTCGCTGCCGTTGTCGACGCGAATGGTCTTCGGGTAGCCGACCTTGGCGCAGACTTTCTCGAGCATCTGCACGACATCCTCACCGCGGTAGGTGAAGCGGGGATCGGCCGCTGGACACAGCCGCGAATGGGTGTCGACCACTGTCAGGGCGAGCCATTGTGCGCCATTGGTTCAAGAACAATGGCGAGCGAGCTTCTTGCCCATGGCCAGCTGGTCGTGGACGAAATCCATTGCCCACACATCGTTCGGGCCGACCGCCTCCTGGCGATCTTCCCGCAGCTTTGCCTTCACCCTGCGCTTCGGGTGCTTGCTGCGCAGCTGGAGCCCCAACTCGTTGTAAATCCTACGGGTCTTCTTCATGTTGATCACCCACCCTTCTCGCCGCAGCAGGACATGCACACGGCGATAGCCATACCGCACGCGTGTCTCGCAGATCTCCTTGATCCGCCTTTCGACGGCAGCCTGGTGCGTCCGCCGGGACTTGTAGTGGTCGCTGGACGTGTCGAAGCAGATGGCCCCACAGGCCCTCCGGATCGACACGCCCCAGTCGACGCACATCCCGGTCACGATCTCTCGCAGACGCCCAAGCTTCAGAGCTTTCGCCGGATCACGTCCTGCAACATCTCCCGATCGAGGGTCAGGTCGGCGACGATCTTCTTCAGCCGCGTGTTCTCGTCCTCGAGCGCCTTCAGCCGACGCATCTCGTCCGGCAGCAGGCCGCCGTACTTCTTCTTCCAGTTGAAGTAGGTCGCCTGGCTGATCCCGGCCTTCCGGCAAATCTCCGCAACCGGCGTTCCTTGCTCGCCCTGCTTCAGAATGAAGGCCTTCTGCGCCTCCGTGAACTTCGATGCCTTCATGCGATTCCGCTCCTCTCCCAGCCAGGGAAACTTAGCGGAAAACTCCAGCTTCAAACGGTCCAGTTGTCAGGGGGCAGAGCAGAGAGTAAGTTCAAAGACAGAATCGGAAGCGTGAGACTTGCATTCCTCGAAGTGCGCCATAATGCCTTCGGTAAAGGATTTTTTTGACATTTTGATCCTACAAGTTGGTGGTACCTTTAGGAGTTGGGTGCATTTTCGTGGTCGCGAAAATTTAGGCTGAAGTTTTTCAAGCCATTTGCATAATATCCGCAGGGTTAGTGCGAGCGAGACGGTGGTCTTCCCCCACTGAAGTGGTCCTCCGCTATGTTTAGGAAGACGGAGGAAATACATGGCGAACAGGCGCCCCAAGCCCGAAGAGATTGTCACGAAGTTACGGCAGGTTGAGGTTCTAACGGGGCAAGGTATGCCGCGTCTGGATGCGATCCGGCAGATCGGTGTGACTGAACATACGTATTACCGTTGGAAGAAGAAGTACGGCGGGATTGGCACGGATCAATTGAAGGAGCTGAAGCGTCGACAGAAAGAGAATGAGCGACTGCGCAAGGCTGTTTCTGACCTGACGCTGGACAAGCTGATCCTGGCGGAAGCTGCAAAGGGAAACTTCTGAGCCCCGCTCGCCGCCGCGCTTGCATTGATCGTGTTCGCGCTGAGTTGAAGGTCACAGAGCGCCGGGCCTGTCGTGTTCTGAAACAGCACCGATCCACGCAACGCAAAGTGCCGGTTGGACGTCCTGACGAAGACCTGTTGGTGGCCGACATGATCGAGTTGGCCAGGCAATATGGCCGATACGGTTATCGTCGGATCGCGGTGTTGCTGAGAGACGCGGGTTGGCAAGTGAATGACAAGCGCGTGGAACGGTTATGGCGACGAGAGGGGCTGAAAGTACCAATGAAGCAACCAAAGAAGGGGCGGCTCTGGCTGAACGATGGGTCGTGTGTTCGGCTTCGGCCGGAACGGCAGAACCATGTCTGGTCCTATGACTTTGTGCATTGCCCCACTGATGATGGAAATGCGTTCCGCACGCTCAACATCATCGATGAATACAGCAAAGAATGCTTGGCGATCCGCGTCGACAGGAAGCTAAACTCAGGCAACGTCATCGACGTTTTGAGCGACCTGTTCATCCTGCGCGGTATCCCGTCGTTCATACGGTCCGACAACGGACCTGAGTTCGTTGCTCAGGCTGTCCGGGACTGGATCAAGGCTGTCGGAGCAAAGACGGCGTACATCGAGCCAGGATCCCCCTGGGAGAACGGATATTGCGAAAGCTTCAATGCCAGGTTCAGAGACGAGTTCCTGAACGGCGAGATCTTCTACAGCCTGCGCGAAGCCCAAATCCCAATCGAAGAATGGAGGAAACACTACAACACGAAACTCCCGCATAGTGCCTTGGGCTACCGCCCACCGGCCCCGGAAACCATCGTCCCGATGAAACCAAGGCCAATCATGCACTAACATTCAAACTGGACCACTCAAGTGGGGCTGATCAACGGAGTTCCAGCCATCGTATGTAGCCGTTGAGATTTTTCGTGGCAGGTCCACAGAAGGGCTTGATGAACTTCTTATAGCGGGCATGGAGCGAGTTCACATTCTGAATGTGATAGCAGCCCGCGTCGACTCGTATACCTAGTTTGCTACCTACCACAAAGTGTTCAATGCCGCCTGCCGCGGCGAAATCCTTGTAACCATTGCCGCCGTCCGAGCAGAGCACGGCATCGCCGGGCACTAAGGGCTTCATTGCGTGCTCTACTGTTATGCCCTGACGGTTCGGTAGGCGCTGAAAAAGGAAAGCACCGCCGCGGTCGCCGACGGTGAGAATGGGGAGCTGCCACTTGGACAGGCCGCGCATCATCTTAAACCCCTTCGTCGTGAAATCCTCCCAACGGGGACGCGGCGGCTGAGGTGAATTCTGCGGATCCGCGACGTGGCGGACCCACTCGCGCGATCCCTTTCGAGACTCGCGCTGGTAGGTTTCATCTGCCTCAATCATCCCGGAAACGCCTGTTGATGAGATACTGCTTCCGATGATCGAGAAAACCAGCATACGCCAGCGCCAGACCGTGTATTTGTTAAGCCCAAGTTGTCTCGCAAGCTTGCGAACCGACTGCGGTGAGGAGGTGTCCAGCATATCCCTCACTGCAACCATGAACAGGTCAGGACGGTGGATGCGGCCGATGGCGCTTCATGTGCGGCCCGAATAGATCTTCTCGCAGCCGGTGCATCGGTATCGCTGGATCTTTGTCCTTGTGCGGCCCCACTTCTGGCGCCAATCGTCGCCGCAGAACGGACACTTGTGTTCTTTTTTTGTTCGCGTCTCGATCTCTGAGATAGCTTCCGTCTTTCGCCTGAGATCAAGGATCTTTGTTTGGGTATCCTCGATCTGAGCCGGGTTCAGGTCGGCGAGGGCATCGAGGAAACGGCGAAAATTGTGAAAACGAAGTAAGCCAACACGGTTTGCGGACACCCCAAAGTATTTAAACTGTGGAGGCGTCGAGGTACCGCTATGCTCGGAGGTTTTAGCGAGGGCACGGCAATCAATTTCGTCACCGCTCGGGTGAACGGCATGCTGATCGCCACCGAACTAACCAAGTGACCTTGCGGTGTGCCCGCACCTCCTTCACATCGCCGGATCGGATATATCCCGAACAAGATCCTGCAGGATCGGGCAGTCGGGGCGATGGTCCCCAGCGCAGGCGTGGATTAGCGTGTCCAGTGTTGCACGCATAAATTGCAACTGCGCGATCTTCTCGTCGATCTGGCGGAGCTGCTCCTCGGACACCGCCTTGACCTGCGCACTTTCGCGATGATCGTCTTCATACAGCGCCATCAGCGTCCGGCAATCCTCGATGGTGAACTCAAGCGCCCGCGCGCGGCCCAGAAAGGCCAGCTTGTGCAGGTCCTGCTCGCAGAAACTGCGATAGCCGTTGTCGCTGCGCCGCGGGCGGATCAGGCCGATATCCTCGTAAAAGCGGATGGTCTTGGGCGGCAGGCCCGATTGGAGGGCGACGTCTCCGATTTTCATTCTTGCCTCCTTATTCCGCCGGGGCGGCCACCGGCGCCGCGCCGTTGCGGGCCGGATCGGCCCGTTCCGACATCGCCGGTGCGACCCGGCGAAGACGCAGCGCGTTGGTCAGGACAAAGACCGACGACAGCGCCATCGCCCCGCCGCCAGCATCGGCGACAGCAGCACCCCCCAGACCGGGTACAGGACTCCCGCCGCCACCGGGATCAGCGCGGTGTTGTAAGCAAAGGCCCAGAACAGGTTCTCGCAAATGTTGCGCGTGGTCCGGGTCGAGACCTCGGCTGCGTTGACCACCCCGCGCAGCGCCTCCAGCGCGGCGACCTTGCCATCGGGCAGGACCCCGGCAACGACATAGTCGATGCCGGTCTCGCGGGCGATGACATCCGCCGTGGCCTGCTTGTCGCCGGTGATCATAGCGACGGTCAGCCCTTTGGCGCGCAAAGCAGCGATGACCGCCTTGCTGGCGGGTTTCACAGGATCAGCCACGCCGATCACCGCCCCGACCTGCCCGCCGATGGCGGCGAACAGCGCGGTGCGGCCGGTGTTCGCCAGTTCGGCCACACCGTCGGACAAGGCACTGACATCCACACCTTCGCGCGTCATGAGGCGGTCGGCGCCGATCAACACCTCCCTGCCCTTGACCTCGGCGCGCACACCGTAGCCCGTGAGCGAGGCGAAGCCCGCGATCTCTGGCAGACTCATCCCCTCAGCCTGTGCGGCGCGCACGATGGCCTCGGCGATCGGGTGCTCGGATTGCGCCTCGACGGCGGCCACCACGGACAACACCCCGGCGCGGTCAAAGCCCGGCGCCAGCATCAGATCGGTCAGTTCCGGACGGCCTTCCGTCACGGTGCCGGTCTTCTCCAAAGCCACGACCTGAACCCCGTCCAGCGCCTGCAACGCATCGCCCTTGCGGAACAACACGCCCAGTTCGGCGGCGCGCTCCGTGCCCACCATAGTCGAGGTCGGCGTGGCTAGACCCGTCGCGCAGGGGCAGGCGATGATCAGCACGGACACGCCCGCCACCAAGGCCATGGTCAGCGCAGGTTGCGGCCCGACGACCAGCCAGACCAGCACCGTCAACACGGCGACGCTCATGACGGCGGGGACGAACCACATGGTGATGCGGTCCACCAAGCCCTGAATCGGCAGTTTCCCGCCCTGCGCCTCTTGGACCATGCGGATGATCTGCGCCAGCGTGGTGTCCTGTCCGACCCGCGCCGCGCGGACCTGAATGCTGCCTGTGCCGTTGACCGTACCGCCGCTCACCATGTCGCCAGGGCCCTTCGAGGCGGGGATCGGCTCGCCGGTCAGCATGCTTTCATCGACGCGGCTGGAGCCTTGGGTCACCGCGCCGTCGATAGCGATACGATCGCCGGGACGGACCAGCACGATGTCCCCCAGCCCCAGCTCTTCGACCGGGATTTCCACGGTCTCGCCACCACGCTGCACACGCGCCGTCTTTACCTGCAAACCCAGCAGTTTTTCGATGGCGGCGCCAGTGCGGCCCTTGGCGCGGGCCTCAAGGAACCGCCCAAGCAGAATCAGCATGACGATCACAGCTGCGGCCTCGAAATAGACGGCACGCAGTGCGCCGGGCAAAAGCCCGGGCAGAAAGGTCGCGACGACCGAAAACAGGTACGCCGCCCCGGTGCCCACCGCGACGAGGCTGTTCATGTCGGGCGCGCCCTTCAGCAGCGCGGGAATGCCTTTGGCGTAGAACATTCGCCCCCGGCCCGGCCAGCACGATGGTCGTCAGCAGAAATCGCAGCACCCAACTGGTCTCCTGGCCGATGCTGGCGTTGATCCAGTGGTGAAAGGCCGGGAAGACATGTCCGCCCATCTCCACGATGAAGACCGGCAGCGCCAGCGCCGCGGCCAAGCCCATGCGCCGCGACAGCGCGCGGGCCTCTTCGGCCTTGCGGGTGCTGCGATCTTCGGTGTCGGTGGCCTCGGCCAGCCGTGTCGGATAGCCCGCCTGCGTGCTGGTCGCAACCAGCTGTGCCGGGGGCACGGCCCCTTCCGCAAAGGTGACGGTGGCGGTTTCGGCGGCGAGGTTCACGTTGACCTCCAGCACGCCCGGAGCCGCCGCAAGCGCACGGTCCACCCGACCCACGCAGGGCGCGCAGGACATCGACTCGACGTTCCGGGTTACGCGCCCGGTGCGCGTCGGGTAGCCCAGATCGGCCAGCGCGGCGACGAAGGCACCCGCCCGG
>TARA_R100000789_G_scaffold74881_4_pt1 | contig 22045 bp, 18 predicted proteins | sample TARA_R100000789 | Tara Oceans TARA_R100000789 (sample SAMEA2623403) | marine metagenome | biome: marine biome (ENVO:00000447); feature: mesopelagic zone (ENVO:00000213); material: "saline water (ENVO:00002010), including plankton (ENVO:xxxxxxxx)" | depth 450 m
AACTGGAACTGGAGCGTTCTTTGGGAACCGGAATACTTCGGCTGGCTCCTGAGTGGCCTTGGCTGGACCGTGTCCGTAGCGCTCTGCGCTTGGGTGATCGCGATAGTCGTGGGATCGCTGGTGGGCGTAGGCCGAACCCTGCCCAATAAAGTGGTAAGCACACTCTGCACCACCTATGTCGAACTGTTTCGGAACGTTCCGCTGCTGGTGCAGATGTTCATCTGGTATTTCGCCGTCCCCGAGATGTTGCCCGAGGATGCCGGGCGCTGGATGAAGCGCGACATGCCACAACCCGAGTTTGTCACGGCAGTTGTGGCCTTGGGCCTCTATACCGCAAGCCGCGTGGCAGAACAGGTGCGTGCCGGGATTGAGGCGGTGCCATCGGGCCTCAAATCAGCGGCAACCGCACAGGGTATGGGCGTGGCGCAGGTGTACCGATACGTTCTTTTGCCGATTTCTTTCCGCCTGATCGTGCCGCCAATGACATCGGAATTCCTGACCGTCTTCAAGAACTCATCGCTCGCGCTGACCATCGGGCTGCTCGAACTGACGGCGCAAAGCCAGCAGATCGCAGAATACACATTCCAGAGTTTCGAGGCCTATACGGCAGCCACCGTCATCTACGTGTTCATCGCGCTCTGCGCCACAATCGTCATGACTGTCCTGGAACGCTACACGCGCATTCCGGGCTATGTTGGCAAGGGGAACTGAGATGGGCGATTTTGATTTCGACGTCATCCTGAACAACCTGCCGTTCCTCTGGCAGGGGTTGCAGCTCAGCTTATGGCTTACCTTTCTTGCGGTTTTGGGCGGTATCGCTTTGGGCACTTTGCTCGCGCTGGCGCGGCTCTCGGGGATCAAGCCGCTGGCGATATTCGCTGCGGCCTATGTAAACCTGATCCGGTCCGTGCCCTTGATCCTTGTGATTTTCTGGTTCTACTTCCTTGTGCCTTTGGCGCTTGGCCGGCCCATCGGCGGCTTCTACTCGGCGCTCATCGCCTTTGTGATGTTCGAGGCCGCCTATTATTCCGAGATCATGCGCGCCGGTATTCAAAGCGTTCGGACGGGTCAGGTACACGCGGGACAGGCCACTGGCCTCGGCTACTGGCAGATTCAGCGCTACATCGTGCTGCCGCAGGCATTCCGCAACATGATCCCAATCCTTGTGACACAGGGAATCATCCTGTTTCAGGATACCTCATTGGTCTTTGTCGTATCGCTTCGCGACCTGATGACCGCCTCTTCCATCGTGGCCCGGACCGAGGGCCGCCTCGTTGAAATGTATCTCTTTGCCGCGCTCGTTTACTTCGTGATCTGTTTTTCAGGTTCGCTGTTCGTGCGTCGGCTTCAAGCGCGGATGACGACATGATCGAAATGAAAAATGTGAGCAAGTGGTACGGGGACTTCAAGGTTCTCACCGATTGCACGACAAAAGTTGCAAAGGGCGAGGTCGTTGTGGTCTGTGGGCCCTCTGGCTCGGGAAAATCCACCCTGATCAAATGTGTGAACGGGCTTGAGCCGGTTCAGGAGGGGCGGATCGTCGTGGATGGCGCCGAAGTGACAGGCAGCGGAGCAAAACTGACCAAGCTGCGCGCCAAGATCGGCATGGTGTTTCAGCATTTCGAACTTTATCCCCATATGAGCGTGCGCGATAATCTGTGCCTTGCGCAGGAAAAGGTTTTGGGCCGGACCCGCAAAGAGGCAGAGGCGAGATCCGAGACGCTCTTGACGCGCGTGGGAATGATTGACCACGTCGCCAAATATCCCGGTCAGTTGTCGGGCGGTCAGCAACAGCGCGTCGCCATTGCACGTGCCCTTGCCATGGACCCGATCGCGATGCTCTTTGATGAACCGACATCCGCGCTTGATCCCGAGATGATCAAAGAGGTTCTCGACGTTATGGTTGGGCTGGCCCGTGACGACGGCATGACGATGATGGTGGTCACCCATGAGATGGGCTTTGCGCGCAAGGTCGCGGACCGTGTCGTCTTCATGGATGCGGGGGCCATCGTAGAGGATCGCCCAACAAAAGAGTTCTTCGACGCGCCCGAAAGTGAACGCGCACAGGACTTTCTGTCAAAAATCCTGCAAAACTGAGGTTCCCCCGCGCTCGTCTCGTCCACGATGCCAAGGTGCCACCATTGTGAAGTCGGAGGATGAAGGCTATTGTCTCGGGGTGCTGGGGTTCACGCCTGCGCCTTATGACGTGACCCTAAAGCCAGTTCTCCCAACCTTGGCATGCCATCCCAGTCGTTCTCGCGGGTTGCCACGTCTTCGCGACACAGGTTGGGGCTGACCCCAACGATAGGCTGCGCGACAATGAGAGTAAGGCGTTGCAAAGCTGACTACTCAAGATCGACGATGGACACATGGGCTGAGACAATTTGCCAGCCCACTTCAGGAAGCTTGATCAGAGTCTGGCTCTGCCGTCCCGTTCGGGACGCAGGCCATCCCGCGCGGGTGAATATCGCGTTCGTTGTGGCACAATCATCGCCAAATGTTGTGACGACCACGCGCAGAAGACTGCGCGCAAGGCCCACACCCGGCCGCGCCTTTCGGAATGCAAGAATTTCATCCTGCCCGAAAAGATTTTCAGAGGCCCCCAGCCGGATCGTGTGATCACTGGACCAAAACAAGGCATCAAGCGTCTCTACATCATTTGTGACAAGGGCCGTCTCGTAGCGATAGAAAACCTCTGTCACCTCGGCGTGCACCTCTGGGCGGTTGATATAGCTCAGCTCGGTCATGCGCGATCCTGTGGCTTTGGTTCAAAGATCTGCGCTGTCTTGATGAGAAGATGATCCGCCCCCCTCGCCCCTGCCAAAGACAGCCCAACCGGCGCCCCGGTATAGGTCGCGAGCGGGATGCTGATCTGCGGCAAACCCGCATGCCCTGCAACGCAGAGCATGGTCAAAGCGGCATTGCGGAACAATTCCAGATCGCTCTGTTGGGTTGATCGCAGCGGGGCAGCACCCGGCGAGGTTGGGAAAACAAGGATCGTTGCGGGATCAATCGCCTTTTCCAGATGTTCACGGATGGCGCAACGCTTTTCAACGGCGCTATCAAAGTCTTGGCGTGTGATCCGGCTCGCGGTTTCAAACCGCTCTCGTATCCCCGGACCAAAATCAGGTTGGTTTTGCGTGATCCAAGGGCCAAGCGTTTGCCAGATTTCATAGCCTTGATGGATACGGAACGCCCCTAACCAGTCGCTTAGATCCCCGTCTGGCAAAATTGGGTCTGAGCGATGATCAACCACGGGAAAAGCATCGCGCAGGGCCGCAGAAACGCCGCTCTCAGCCAAGGACCACAGGTCTGAGGGCAACCAAAACTTGATCGGCTTCACCGTCGCAGGCGCATCCTGAAAAACAGAAGCGACAGTCGCCATGGTCATCAGATCACGCGTAAAAAAGCCGGGTGTATCGTAGCTGGGTGCCAATGGCACAAGACTGTCCCCCGACATAAGCCCATGGGTTGGCCGCCAACCATAAACGCCACAGAAGGATGCAGGCAAACGAACGGAACCGCCGGTGTCACTCCCAAGGCCGATATCCACCAACCCGGCAGCCACACTGGCCGCCGAGCCAGAGGAGGACCCCCCCGGTACGCGGTCCTGAGCAGCAGGATTCAGGGGCGTGCCGTAGCGCGCATTCACCCCCATCAGACTATAGGCCAGCTCATCCATCTGGGTTTTGCCGATAATCTCTGCGCCCGCATCCAGCAAAACCTGCACGACAGGAGAGGTCGTGGTCGCTGCGCCGTGGAACTGGCCCCACTCTGGGCATCCAGCCCCGGTTACATGCCCTGCAATGTCAAACCCGTCTTTGACGCCAACGCGCAAGCCTGCAAGTGCGCCAGAAGGGCTTTGTCCTTTCAGCGGGCTGTCAAATCTCGCAATGAATGGGTCGCATGTCGGCAACATCTTGTGCCTCCTTAGAAGGTTGTTGAGATATTCGGGTAGAACTGCGCAGGCAGCCAGAGCGACGTGATCGGTACATAGGTGATCACGAACAGGGCGATCAATCCGACCAGAATGAAAGGCAACGCGCCCTTTATGGCTTCGTTGAAACTCACGCCAAGCGCCCCCGAAACAAAGAGGTTCAGCCCAAAGGGCGGCGTGAACATGCCGATTGCCGCGTTGACCGCAAGAACGATGCCCAGGTGAATGGGATCAATACCCGCCGCAACGGCCACGGGTACGATGAACGGCACAAGGATGATGATGATCGAATTCGGATCAAGGACCATGCCAGCCAAAAGAATGAGGCAGTTGATCGTCAATAGAACGTAAATCGGGTTATTGCCGATACCCGCCAGCAAGCCTGTCAGTCCGCTGGCGACGCCCGAGGTCGTCAGATACCAAGCAAAGGCTGAGGCCGCAGCGATAATGATCATGACTTGCGCCGTCGTGATGGCACTGTCGACTGCTGAATCAAGAATGTCGGACAGGGTCATTTCGCGGTAGATCAAGGCCGAAACCAAGACGGCATAGATGACCGCGACTGCCGCCGCTTCTGTCGGGGTGAATATGCCCCCATAGATGCCCCCGAGAATGATGAACGGCGTGGCAAGGCCCCAGAAACATCCACGCGCCGCAGTGAGTATCTCGGTCGTGTCCCAGCGCGCCTCGCGGGCCATGCCTGTGGCCCTTGCGTACAAAACGCAAACGCCGATGAACGCCACACCATAGACCAATCCTGCGCCTACGCCCGCCAGAAACAAAGCCCCGATCGACACGCCCGTGACCGCGCCATAGACGATCATGAAAATCGACGGCGGGATAATGATGCCCATGGATCCGGAGCTCATCAGCAGGCCGATGGAAAACCAGCGTTTGTATCCTTCCTTTTCCATGGCAGGCAGCATGATTTTGCCCACCGCGATCACGGTTGCGGGGCTAGAGCCCGAGATCGCGGAAAAGAACATCGAACTTGTAACAGTTGTGATCCCCAATCCGCCCAGCAACGGGCGCACCAAGGCATTTGCCAATCTTATCAGACGCTTGGAAATTCCACCCTGGGCCATGATATTGCCCGCAAAGATGAAAAACGGGATCGCCATCAGCGGAAACTTGTCAATGCCAGAAAACAATCGCTGAATGATGAGCACAGGCGGAGTCGAAGTCGTGGTTTCCAGTGCCACCATCACAGGCAACAGCAACACGACAAAGACGGGAACACCCACAAGAAGCAGAGCAACGAGGGATCCAAAGAAAATGGCGTGCATCTACGTATCCTTAGGCTGTACTTTGAGCAGCCGTCAGACGGCGCGCATCTTTTGACAGTAACAAGGCGTTCTGGACAAACCGCACCGACATGAGCGTGCACCCCGTCGGAATGGCGAGGTAGACAACCCACATGGGCCATTCGAGCGACGCGGATGTTTGGCCAAACTGTTTCATCTGGCTGACAAGCGTCCAGCCATACCAGGCCAGCATCGCCGTGGTGCCAGCGGCAATCAGGGCAGCGATCTGTGCCAAACGATGCGCCATGCCGGGCGGCAAGATAGCCCCCAGCACATCAATCGAGATATGCGCCCCAGAGCGGGCCCCAATCGCCCCGCCGATAAACACAAGCCAGACGATGGAATAACGGGTCAACTCAGCCGCCCAAGCGAGCGCGACACCAAAGAACGCACGCAATGCAACGTCTGCGACCAAGATTATAACGGCAACCAGCAACAGAAGTGCGACTGAAGTACGTTCCAGAAATGTCAGCGTGGCGTCGATCCGTGTCAGCCATTTCAGCATCGGCAAAGTCCTTGTTGACGGGGCAAAAAGCCGGGGCTCAGCCCAAGCACGTGGATCGGCCCGCAAAGCCCAGCGTGCCTAGGGCCGATCCCAAGGCCCTGTCATACCGACAGGGCCCTTTGCATCAGATCACTTGGAGAAGGAGTTGATCTCCGCATAAGCCGCCTCGAGTAGATCACTGCCGATACGGTCTGCGAATTTCTCGTGTACCGGCTGCATGGCCTCTGCGAAGAGGGCCAATTGTTCCGGTGTCATTTCGACCACTTCGGTGGTGCCCGCATCAATGATTTCCTGAAGCAGGCGCCCATTGTCCTCTGCCGAAACCTGGCGTTGGTAATCGCCGGCCTCACGCGCGGCGGTCATCAGTATGTCTTGCATTTCGGGGGCCTGCGCATCGAACCACACCTTGGAAAAGATGAACGCGGTCCCGATATAGCCGTGGTTCGACAACATCATGTAGTCCTGCACTTCGTAGAACTTCATCGAGTTGATTGATACGATCGGATTCTCTTGGCACTCTACCACGCCCTGCTGAAGGGCCGTGTAGGTTTCGGAAAAGGCCACGGGGATGGCCGTTGCACCCAAGGCTTCAAACTGAGCGATCAGAAGCGGGCTTTCCATCACGCGGACGTTGCGCCCAACATAGTCTTCGGGTTTGCTGACGAGATGGTTGCAGGTCAGCTGTTTAAATCCCGATTCCCAGAATTTTGCGCCCACGAAACCCGACTCTTCAAGCGATTTGAGCATCGCGCCGCCAACCTCTTCTGAATCGAGCAGCGCATAGGTCGCCTCGACTGACGGAAAGAGGAAAGGCAGGTCGATCAACTGCAATGACGGGCTAAAGTTCGCAAGCTTGGCAGTGGGAATGGGCGCAGCCTGTACCGCACCAAATTGCATTTGCTGCGCAACCTCAACATCGTCGCCAAGCGCGTTATTGGCATAGATTTCAACCTCATAGGCCCCGTTCGATGCGGCCTCTACAAGCTCTTTGAATTTTACAGCACCTTTGTGCTGTGCCGAGGTGTCTGGCAGGTCATGGTGAAACTTGATGACCTCTGCGAGAGCGACAGTCGATGTCATACTCAGCACAAGTGCAGTAAGGCAACCAATTGTAATCTTTCTCTTATTCATTTCGTTCTCCTGTAGGACAAGTTTCTGTCTGACGCGCGAATCTGTGAGCGACACTTGGTAAGGGCACAATTACTTTGCAATTCTGGTGTCCTTTTGGCTGCGGGCTAAAAGACTATTGCCCCGGAAAACGGCATGGTGATTGCTTTTTGGGCACTCGCTGAACCTCTAGAACGCAAGGGCCGCACCATCAGCGCGCGGATCGCTCGCGGCCTCCATCAGCCCTGTGCAATGCTGCACCACGGCCCCTGCGTGCCCAGCAAGATCGGACCATGGGGCAATCATCTCGATGTCATGACCGACCGCACGCAGACCCGCGACAAGAGAGGGATCAAAGCGGTCCTCAAGTTTGAGCGTCGTGGTTGTTTCACCCCAGGTCTTGCCCAAGAGCCAGCGCGGCGCGCTGACCGCCTGCTGTAGGTCTTGACCGAAAACTGCGTAGCGCGTGAAAACTGCCGCTTGCGTCTGTGGCTGCCCTTCGCCCCCCATCGTGCCATAGGCCATGATGCGGCCATCGTTCAGCGCGGCAAGTGCGGGATTGAGGGTGTGGAACGGGCGCGCGCGAGGGCGCAATTGATTTGGACCAGCGTCCAACGAGAAACCCGCGCCTCGGTTCTGAAAGAAAACACCCGTATCGGTGCAAGTCAGCCCAGAGCCAAATTCCCAGAACACGGATTGAATGAAGCTGACAACCGTTCCCTCTGAATCCGCCGCCCCCATCCAGATTGTATCGCCCGGCTTTGCCGGGTGCGGCCAAGGCAAGGCCCGCGCAGGATCAATTCGGCCCGTAAGGTCGGCTATATGATCCGGGTGCAGCCAGTCTTGGGCTGGGCGCTCCATAAAGTCAGGGTCGCCAAGCTCTGCATTGCGCTGAATGAAGGCCTGCTTTGTGGCCTCGACCAATCCATGCAGATGTTCAAGGCCGTCTGCCCTGGTCACGCCAAGCCGGTCAAATATCGCGAGGATCATCAACGATGAAATCCCCTGCGTGGGTGGCGTCATGTTCCAGAGTTGCCCCGCACCAATCTGCGTTGTGAGCGGTGTCACCAGCTCTGCCGAGAAGGCGTTGAAATCCTCCAGTCGCAGCGGGCTACCTTTCGCGTCCAGAAAGGCGGCATGGGTCTGTGCAATGTCGCCACGGTAATAGTCGTCCAGCCCGGTCTCTGCCAAACGGGCGAGCGTATCCCCGAGAGCTGACTGTCGCAGTCTGTGCCCCGGCGCAGGCGGCCTGCCCCTGACAAGATAGGTTTCGGCAAAGCCCGGCACATCCCTGAGCCCATCCAGCTTTTCCAACGTCGTACGAGATTGATTGCCGGTGACTGCGATTCCGTCACGGGCCTGCGAAATCGCGGCACCAAGCAGATCCTTTAGCGGCATCCGGCGTCGGTCCGGCACCAGTGCCAGCGCTTTGGCCCAGCCATCAATCGTGCCCGGCACTGTCAGAGCGGCCAAGGCACCCCGCGCAGGGATTGCACCTGTTACGCCCTGCGCGGCATACCAGCCGGACGTAGCCAAAGAGGCGGCCCGACCGCAGGCCGATATTCCGACAGGCGCCATTCCTGGCCGATGAATGAGCCAGAACCCGTCACCTCCGATGCCGTTCATATGGGGGTATGTGACCGCAATGCTTGCAGCCGCGGCAACCATTGCCTCAATCGCAGTGCCGCCTGCATTCAGCACATCCCGCCCCGCCAAGGCTGCCGCTCGGTGGGGGGCACTGAATGCGCCGTTAAATCCCAATGCTGTGCTTAGCAATCTCTTCACCTCTAAGTGAGCACTTGGAAATATGAGGCATGGGTTAAAATAGTAAGTCAACTATTACTTATAGTTCCCTGCAAACAAAATCTGTTTATGATGGGCTGGGCCAATCACCGAGGAACGCTCATGAGCAATAGAATTTCAGCAGTCCCAGAGGTCGCGCCCAGAAGTGAAGGTCGAAGCGCATCGCAAACCAAAGAGAAGATATTGCTCGCAGCGATCGAAGAGTTCTGCGAGCACGGATATGCTGGCGCGAGCACAACGAATATTGTCCGCGCAGCCGGCTGCAATATCCGGATGCTGTACCATTATTTCGAAAGCAAAGATGGCCTCTACCTTGCCGCTCTAACACGTGTCTACCAGCATCTGCGCAGCAGCGAAGCCTCTGCGAATTTCTGGAATCTGCCCCCGAAACAAGCAATCATCGCCCTGACGCATTTCACCTTTGACTACATGCTAAGAAACCAGAGTTTCCCGCGCATGATCATCAATGAGAACCTCAACAAGGGGCGCGCAGCGGTCAACATTGCCGACTCGATCAGAACAGCATCAGCGCCATTCATCGCCAAGCTAGATAAGCTGATTTCGCAAGGTCATGCATCGGGCGAGTTTCCGTATCGGCCAGATGCGCTTAATCTCTACCTCACAATTCTGGGCCTCAGTTTCATTCACATCACCAACAGATTCACTCTCACGGCAACCTTTGGCGTGGATATGTCATCACCGGAATTTTTAGCAGAGCGAAAAAGGCACGTGACACAAGCAGTACTCGCTTTGCTTTCAAGTGATATCAGCACTTGAACCCTGCGCCCCGTTTCGTTGTCGGCAGAGCGTCTCTGCGGTCTCTGGAACGATGGCGTATTGAGCAAAGGCCATGCAGCCCAAAATCACCGGCACGGCGACGGTGTCTTTCTAAGGTATTTTCAAAGAAGACCGCGCAATCTCGGCCCAAGCCGCATGTGATTAAACTCTGAAGGTCGAATTCCACCCCAATCGCCGCCCCCAAAATCGAGCAATATTTAGGCACTTGCATAGTAAGTAAGCAATTACTCACCACCCCTTGCGGAATTGCCAGAGCTGAACCTGCAAACAAGTTGCAACGACGCGCCTTTTGCGTGGACCTCAAAACAGACGCGCGCTCGGACCTGTCTAGAGTACGTGCGTTCTGACGTTTCGTCCGGGGGCTCAATAAGGCATGAAAGTTAACATCACAGAGACTGGTGAAGAGGTAACAACGTCTTTTGATGACGATGCGGCAGCTCTCATGGGCAGTGATGGCAGCGCATTGGACAGGCTCTTTTGGACGAGCACTCAGATCATCCGGTTCGGCGCCGCGCAGAAACTTCTCAGCGGCGCGCAAATCGCTGAATTCACCAGAGCTTCTACCCATAGGATCGGTCGCCAAAGTCATCCTTGGGCGCACCCGCCGGATCGGCGCAACATCGTCGCGTCCCTGTGTCCGTGATGGATGACTGAGCGCGCGACGATCCGCGCGCATCAATGGCGACTGACCTAACCCTTCAACCAGACCCGAAAGGAAACCACATGAAGACCATTCTGAACCAAAAGTTCACGCGCCGCTCCTTTGCCGGGCTTGCGCTCGCCACGGTCACAGCGTTTGCTACACCCGGCCTGGCGCAGGATACCATCAAGATCGGGCTGATCGCCTCTCTCTCCGGCCCCTCTGCCAAGTCCGGCGAAGCAATCACCCGAGGTATGGCGCTGGCGATTGATGAGATCAACGCAGCCGGCGGGCTGTTGGGCAAACAGGTCGAGATGATCCGCCGCGATGACGAGGACAACCCCGGCAAAGGTCTGACCGCAGCGCGTGAACTGGTCCAGCGCGAAGGGGTCGTGGTGTTGTTTGGCGGCCTGCAAACGCCTGTCTCACTCGCCTTGGTGCCTTACATGAACCAAGCCAAAGTTCCGTTCATGGGGCCATGGGCCGCTGGCACCCCAATCACCCAAAACGGTGCCGAAGAGAACTATGTCTTCCGGGTGTCTGCCGTGGATGAAATGGTGGACGTCGCTCTCGTCGAACGCGCAGTGACAGTTCATGGGTCAAAAAACCCCGGCATGATGCTGATCAACAACCCTTGGGGCGAGTCAAACGAGAAAGGATTGACCGCCGCCCTTGAGGCAAAGGGAATGCCCACAGCCGGGATTGAGCGGGTTGAAGCAAACGATATCGACGTCGTTCCACAGTTGACCCGACTAAAAGAGGCCGGTGCCGATGCGATCTTTATGGTCGCCAATGTGGGCCCGTCTGCGCAGGTCATGAAATCACTGGAGCGCATGGGCTGGGACGTTCCGGTCATATCCCATTGGGGACCAGCCGGAGGCCGCTTCTCTGAACTGGCCGGGCCGCGTGCCAAAGACGTGGAAATGATCCAAACCTTCACCTTCTCAGGCAACGACTCGCCCAAAGCTGCGGCAACTCTGGACGCGCTAATGGCCAAGTTTCCCGAAATCAAAGGTCCGGCGGATGTCACCCCGGCAGTGGGCATCGCGAATGCCTATGACGCGATGCATCTTACGGCTCTTGCCATTCAGAATGCAGGTTCAACGGACGGTCCGGCAATTCGCCAAGGGTTCTATGACATCGACAGCTATGACGGGTTGATCAAAACCTATTCCACCCCCTTCACGCCAGAGCAGCACGACGCGCTTGGAGCAGAAGACTACGTGTTCACGCGATTTATTGACGGCGAGATCATCCCCATCAAGTAGCGCCCCCGAAACAAAACGTCGGAAGGCCAAAGGGCCTTCCGTATCACTTGCGGGAGAGGATCATGATCGCGTCCACACTCATTACCGGACTGGCGCTTGGCTCGATGTACGGGCTGATGGCTCTGGGCTTTCACATTACCTATGCGGTGTCAAAAACAGTCAACTTCAGTCAGGGTTCATCGATGATGTTCGGCGCTGTCATGGGGTATACTTTCATGGTGACGCTGGGTTGGCCGTTCTGGATTGGAATTCCGGCGGCTTTGGCCTGTTGTGCGATACTGGGTCTCGCGGTGGAACGGTTCTTGGTTCGCCCTTTCGCCGCGCGCGGCTCTGACGCTTGGCTCATGGCGACGGTTGCAGGCGGGATTGTCCTTGATAACATCATTCTGTTCACCTTCGGCAAAGAACCCCGCAGCCTGCCGTCACCGTTTGTTGAAAATGCGATCGATATCTTTGGCGCTGGCGCCTATCCGTTGCAGCTGATCATTCCGGTCGTCGGTCTTGCGATTGCAATGGCCTTGACGATTGTGACGACCAAAACCCGACTTGGCAAAGCCATGCTGGCCTCTGTGCAACGACCAGAGGCGGCACGTCTGACAGGCGTGAATACACAAGCGGTTATCGCAGCATCCTTTGCAATTTCGGCAATTTTTGCCGGTGTCGCGGGATTGCTGATCGCTCCGCTTTTCAACGTGTCGGCAGGCATGGGTGTCGTCTTTGGTATCAAGGCGTTTGCGGCTGCTATTCTCGGCGGGATCAGCAGCACTTGGGGCGTCATGATTGCTGGCGTGCTTTATGGCTGCGTCGAGGCCCTGACCACCGCTTACATTGGTTCGAGCTATACGCAGATCGTCTCATTCAGTGTTGTCATACTGGTGCTGGTGACGGTGCCGAACGGCCTGTTTGGTCGCGCAGAACTCAAGAAAGTCTGATCCATGGCTGAACAAGAATACGTATCCGCACGGCTGCGCTTGACCCGGCTTTTGGCCCATCCGGGCACGTCAATCTTGGGAATAGTGGCTCTGACCGCCATCACGATCATGCTGGCACTCAATGCCAATGGTTACCTTGTCTTCATCCTCGCCCTTTTTGCGCTGAATGTCGTCGTTGGTGTCGGTCTCAATATTCTGTTGGGGCTTTCCGGACAGATTTCCTTTGGTCATGTCGGGTTCTTCGCGATCGGTGCCTACACGACGGCGATCATGGTGATCGCAGGCTTTGACTATTGGCTGGCTTTCATCGTGTCCGGCATCATAAGCAGCTTTGCGGGCATGTTGCTGGCGATGCCAGCCCTGCGGGTCGCGGGCCCCTATCTTGCGATGATGACAATCGCCTTCGCCTTTATCGTCGAACATGCTGCGATCGAATTACGGGATCTTACCGGTGGGCATAATGGCCTGATGGGCTTCCGGTCGCCTGAATTTGCTGGGCGCATATTTTTTGAAACCGAGGTGGCGATTGCTGCGGTGCTGCTTGCCGGAGTGTCCCTGCTGTTGTTTCTGCAACTGTCACGGGGCCGGTGGGGCATGGCGATGCGCGCAGTGGCCTCCAGCGACGTGGCGGCACAGTCCATCGGTCTTAACCCCTTTGCGATCAAGACCACGGCCTTTGTTCTTTCTGCGCTTTTGGCCGGACTCGCAGGGGCGCTTTTCACACCGCTACAACTCTTCATCAGCCCAGGCTCCTTCCCTTTCTTCCAGTCAATTCTGTTTCTTCTGGCTGTGATTGTCGGCGGAACCGGGCGTCTTTTGGGGCCAGTCATAGGCAGCCTGATCGTGGTTTTGTTGCCCGAGGTTTTATCAGGCCTCGCGGAATACCGATTGCTCATCTTTGGCGGCATCATGATGGGCGTGCTTCTGCTGGCACCAAAAGGGATCATCGGCGGGCTGATGGGATACCTAAGCGCCGAAGATCCAACCACAGCAAAGGCATCCGGCAAAGCCCTTGGTGACTTTCTCTCAGGCCTGAACGAAAACACCGGCGGATTAAAGGTCACTGACCTCGGGATCAAGTTTGGTGGGGTTCAGGCGGCAAAGGATGTGTCATTCACCGCCCCCGCAGGGCGCATAACCAGTGTGATCGGGCCAAATGGCGCGGGCAAGACAACCGTGCTGAACATGATCAGCGGGTTTTACAAACCTGACAGCGGCCGCATCGAAATGTCAGAGGATATCGCAGGCCGCCCGGCTTGGCGCACAGCGCGCGCTGGCATTGCACGCACCTACCAGACCACACAGCTTTTTGAAGACTTGAGTGTGCGTGAGAATATCCTGATCGCCCTTGGCACAGGGCACCTTGGCTGGTTGCTGGGACGCCCGCCTCGCGATGCTCAGATCGCCCTCGCCGACGACCTACTTGCCTTTGTGGGATACAAAGGCCCCGTGGCGCGCCGATCCGGCGATTTGCCCCATGTTGACAAGCGTCTGGTGGAAATCGCCCGCGCCTTGGCCACGAAACCTTCTGTTCTTCTTTTGGACGAACCTGCGGCTGGCTTGATGCATAGCGACAAAGAGGCGCTAAGCCTGCTGATCCGCAAGATTGCAGAGGCTGGCGTTGCCGTTGTTCTGGTCGAACATGATATGTCGATGATCATGCGCATTTCAGACGAGATTATCGTTCTGGATGCCGGTGTTCCGATCAAAACCGGAGCGCCGAGTGATGTTCAAAATGATCCCGCCGTGCGTCGGGCCTATCTTGGCGACAGCGCCTATCAAGGCCGCGAACGCAGCACACCTTGGATACGAGGCGGCAAGAAGGACGTGCTCAGCACACGCAGTTTGACCGCGGGATATGGGGCCGCCGCAGCGCTCGACTCTTTGGACATGGATGTTCAGCCCGGCGAGATGGTCGCCGTGTTGGGGGCAAACGGTGCCGGAAAATCAACGATGATGCGATCCCTTGCAGGGCTGCACAGGCCTGTCTCGGGGGCGATCCTGCTTGATATGGTGCCCATTGAAGAGCGGCCCGCCCACCAGATCGCACGCGCGGGCTTGTCGCTTGTTCCAGAAGGACGGCAGGTCTTTCCACTGATGAGCGTACGCGACAATATCCTAATGGGCGCTTATAACCGGACCGATCTTGACGCCGAGGCAGAGATCGACAGACTGCTTCAGCGCTTTCCGCGGCTGCGCGATCGGATCGACGCACCCGCTGGCGTTCTCTCGGGTGGGGAACAGCAGATGCTCGCGATTGCCCGCGGCCTGATCGCAAACCCGCGCATTCTTTTGCTGGACGAGCCATCGCTGGGTTTGGCGCCGTCTATCATAGCAGAGCTCTACGATGTGCTCGCCGATCTGCGTGACGAAGGGGTCACCGTTTTGCTTGTGGACCAAATGGCAACGCTGGCGCTGGCCATTGCCGACCGCGCCTATGTGTTGGAAAGCGGACAAGTCGTGAAATCGGGAACATCGGTGGATTTGCAAAAGGATGCATCAATCGAGCAAGCCTACCTCGGTGCCGAGGTGGCTGCGCAATGAGAAGAAAGGGAGCCTCATGGATCTGACATTTCATAATATCACCCTGCCCTCAGAGCCAGGTCAGGCGTTTGATCTGGGTGTGCACGGTGGCAAGATTGTCGAGATGAAAGCGGCGGGCACGCTGGAGCAAGGCGACAAAGCCCTCCACCTGAACGGTCGGATCGTTCTCCCCGGCTTTGTCGAGACGCATATCCATCTCGACAAATCATGCATTCTTGACCGGTGTCAGATGAAAGGCGGCCTGCAGGAAGCCATAGCCGAGGTCGTTGGCCTGAAAGCCGCTTTTACCGAAGACGATGTGGCTTTCCGCGCGGCCAAGACGCTGCGAAAATGTGTGCTCAAGGGCACCACGCAGATGCGCACCCATGTCGAGGTCGATCCTGTCGTTGGTCTGCGGGGATTTGAGGGCGTGAAACATGCAATTGCGGAATTCGCATGGGCCATTGATGTGGAAATCTGCGTTTTTCCACAGGATGGGCTGCTCAATAACCCCGGCACGGATGAATTGATGGTCGCAGCCCTAAAGGACGGCGCAGGCTCGGTAGGGGCAGCACCCTACACAGACACGAACCCACATGGCCAGATTGACCGCGTTTTCGAGATGGCGCGCGACTTCGACGTAGACATCGACATGCATCTCGATTTCGGCTCCGATGCCACGTCCCTCGACGTGGACTATGTCTGCCGAAAGGCGGATGAATATGGCTGGGGCGGCAGGGTTGCGGTGGGCCATGTCACCAAATTCGCAAATATGTCTGCCCATCGGCTTACCGCGCTTTCACGGCGCCTTGCGGATGCAGGTGTCGCCGTCACGGTTCTTCCGTCCACCGATCTTTTCCTGATGCATCGCGACCACACAGAAAATCTGAGCGTGCCGCGTGGCGTAACGCCAATACATCTGATGGCCGCCGAAGGGGTAAATTGCTCTTTGTCCACAAACAATGTGCTCAACCCATTCACTCCGTTTGGCGATTGCTCCCTGATCCGAATGGCCAACCTCTACGCCAATATCGCACAGATCGGACGACGCGAAGATATGGCCGGATGCCTTGATATGGTGTCCTCTCGCTCCGCCAAACTTCTGAACCTGAAAGACTACGGGATCCAGAAAGGCGCACCCGCAGATCTGGTCGTAATTGATGCCCGGGATGCGACAATGGCCGTGGCCGAGCTTGCTCAGCCAATGTACGGGTTCAAACGCGGCAAGCCCGTGTTCACCCATGCATTGCCTGAATTGCACAGCCATTAAGCGTTGAGGATGGAGGATCGCCCAAGCGCCTTTATCGACAGGCCCAGATTGGGCGGACAGGCGAACGGCCTTCTCAATCGGCTGATATTTGGCGCAAAAGACCTCTGTCAGATCAAAGGCTACGGCACCCCTGATCGCGACCTCACAAGTTACCGAACCAAGCCCACCTGGAGATACCCCATGTCAAACCCCGTTACCGCCGCCAAAGAAATCGTTGAGGCCTACCTAGAACGCTCCATGGTGCCAGACCCTATCGGGGCCGCCGCCTATGTCGCTGATGATTTCGAGGTCATCTTTACCGGCGGGCGTCAGTTTACCGGCCCTGCGGATACAACTGCGTTTAACGCCAAACGCTACAAATGGGTGAAAAAGCGCTTTTTGCGAACAGACGCCGCCTACGACGCCGAAACAGGGTCCGTATACGTCTACAACACTGGGTTTCTATACGGCGAATGGCCGGATGGCACGCCGTTCGAAACCAACCGTTACATGGATATGTTCGTGGTGCGGGATGGCAAAATAACGTCAACGAATGTTTGGAACGACAGCGCGGAAATTCTGTTGCACCGCGCCGGGCTGGCCGAAGCCCCGCTCTGATCCCGAGAACCCGAACATGAACCCAAAGAGGCAGCCATCAGCCGATTTTTGGTTAGAATTTAGCGCATTGCCCGAGAGAACTGGTGCGCTGATAGGACCCGAACATACGACCCCATCATTACGAATGACGTGGGGAAGTGCCTGACCAACATGACAACTAAGCGTTTTCTCTAGGTCATCTGCCGCGTTGCAAGGATGTTGCAAGACTGCATCAGATCAGTGGGCCGGTCCCGGTCGCGCGACCGCGCGCCTTGCGCCCGCGTTCTTCCAGCACCTCGCGCCACATCTCATAGGTCGACGCCACCATCTGCTCCAATTCTTCGCGGGTGTAGAGTTCGACGCCTTCGTCCGTGTGAAGCCTGACCGCGCGCCGACCGTCAGAGGGGTCGCCAAATTGGACAATAGTCAACCGCACGTTGGCAAAGTCCTCGTCAGCCGCACGGATGCGCTCATGCATCATCGAGAAAGTGAACCGGCGGCCCTCAGCGGTCAAGCCTCTCGTGCGGCGCGGTTCGATGAACAGGGCGCTCGCCTGCTCGTCGATGGCGAGGATCATGGGGAGCCAGAGGGTGATCTTCTGACCGATGCCCATCGACAGCGGATAGAACTCTTGCCGCCGCCCATACACCCGGCCAGACGACGCAAAGTCGTGCAGGCCACGGGCAACGCGCAAGTTATAGGTGAACTCCTCATCCGACCGGCTGCGCTTGCGCAACTCGGCCTCTATCACAGCCCAAGGCGTCGGCTTGGCTGCGCCTAAGTCGAGATCGGGCTGGATGTTGAAGATGTCGGAGAAGCAAGCGCGAACCGGCTTGTAGGAGAAGGTCGAGAAACCTCCCTTCATCTGCTCCAAGCTCTTGCGCTTGATGTCATCCCGCTGGGGCGCGATGCGCGCAAGGTCAATGTCAGGCAAAAGGCGTATCGTCACTAGGTGGTTCTCCTGCACGAGGGCTGGTGCCTACAGACACCTTGTGGTGGCGGAATCGGTCAATGATCACATCATTCGGTATTTGCATCCCAAAAGCAACGCCTGTTCTTGCTTTGTCCACGATTACCGACCAAGGTGAGTCCTTCGCGTGCGAGAGGTCCACGAGCCGTCCAGGTGGCAGATGCCCGTATGACCTCATCACGTCAGACACGAGGTCAATGATTTCCACGTCTGTCGGCTTCGGCAGTTCGCGCGTCTTGCAAGTGAGAGGGTCTTTCGCTACCGCTCGATTGACGATCGGTGCAGCCCCCGAGGGCTTAAACGCACGATATACGGCCGGATGCACAGGGCCGTACTGCCAAGCCTCGAAGTAGCCCGACACGAGCGGGCGCTTGTTGCGGGTCAGATGTATGCCGTGGGCAAAGTAGAGTAGTTTCTGGAGCGCAAGGTTCGTGATCTTCCAGCCGCGCTTATCTGCTTCATCCAGCATGAGGTTCGCGATTGTTCTGGGATCATACGCGCTCATCGCCTCATGCCTGCTGCCTTCGTGTTCCGCTTTTGTTCGTCACATTGCCCCACCGGAGGGTGATTTGGCAATGGCGAATAAGGCTGGTGCCCCATGACGGACTCGAACCGCCGACCTTGTCCTTACGAAGGACCTGCTCTACCAGCTGAGCTAATGGGGCTTTGCGGGCGCTACTATGGCCCTACTGGTTCTTCTCATTTGCCTTGAACCCTATGGTTTTGCAAGTCATTCGCGAGCGGACCCGCAAATTTCGAACGACATGCTCCACCCACAAATCAATCGAGGCAACGCGAAGCGGCGTTTAAACGACTGAACTGCGGCGCGCAAGGTGGAATCAGTGCAGGGGTGGCCCCTGCTGTTTTAGCGCGCCATGCCCGCTTGAGGGATGACATTTGTCGCCAAGACCGCTACGCTGGGTCATCCGCAGATGAGAGATGCTGTGGGGACTGCGATCACAAGTCGACCTTGAAGATCGTGAAAAACCAAGCCCCACGCGTCAAGATGTACAGTCGCTTGAGTTGACCACTGAGAATGGAGCTTAAACCGATCTTCCGGAGGATGTTACTACCTCTCATGGATGGGTTGGTGGGATTGTGGCAGCTATATATGCTGAGCGTGCGCGACCATCGTCGCACTATAGCTTTGCTAGTTATCTTGTAAGTACCCGTAATTTCTTAGGTTCTGGTTGGTGCTGATCGTCCGATTAAAGCCACGATACCTCGTGGCCACATGTCGCTGAAGCATCCCACAAACCCAAGGCTACGAGCCCTGCCGTTAGGGTCAACAACGACATCGAGCCCTGTCGGGCGACACGCCACCGTTTGCTGGGTGGTCTGTTAAAATGGGGTTCTTCTGAAATGGACGTTTACCTTATTGCTCCAACACCGGAATTTGGACGCGACACGCTTATTTCCGACGCATCCCTCAATCTGGACGAGCGGTTCACTCTTATGGCTGCTGCGGGCATTGTGACCGTCGCTGCGTTCTTTGACCCGGATGTAAATTTAACGCTGTGTGATGAACTGATTGAAGATGTGGATTTCACCAATCCCGCACAGATCGTTTGCATCAGCATGAATGTTTCCCAAGCAAGGCGCGGCATCGAAATCGCTCAGGAATTCAAGAAAATGGGGCGAACTGTCGTCATGGGGGGCGCACATGTTTCACTGGCCCCAGAGGTTTTCGAAGCCGACGCTGATTGCCTCGTGATCGGAGAGTTCGAAACTTCGGCAGAGGAATTCATGCGCGACCTGCGGAATGGCGCGCTCAAGCCGCGATATGTAGGTGGCAAGGCGGATATGGCGCTTTCTCCTTTGCCGCGCTGGGATCTTTATCGAAATGAGCGTGTCGTCACCGGAGTTATTCAAACCAGTCGCGGCTGCCCGTTTGAATGCCATTTTTGCGATGTGATCCAGTATCTGGGGCGAACCCAGCGACACAAACCGCCCGAAAAAGTCATCGAAGAATGCCAATTGCTCTATGATCACGGCTATAGAAACATCAGCCTTTCGGATGACAACTTTACGGTCTATCGCAAAAGAACGCGAGAGTTGCTGGAGGTGCTGGCAGCTTGGAATGGGCGTGACGGTCGGGAGCCTGTCCAATTCTCCACCCAGGCATCCATAGATATCGCACGCGACCAGGGCATCATGGATTTGTGCAACGAAGCTGGCGTACGAGACATCTTCATTGGCATCGAAACCAACAGCGACGAGGCACTACAAGAGTCAAAGAAGCGTCAGAACCTGAAGCAGGATCTCGTCAAGCAAACCCAGACTGTGGTGGAATCCGGCATCGTGGTGTCCTCTGGGATGATGATCGGTTTTGACAGCGATGATCTTAGCTGCTTTGAACGCCAGTTCGAATTTGGCATGGCCCTTCCGGTTGTGACGATCAGGGTAACTGTTTTGGTCGCGCCGGTTGCAACACCTCTTTACGCAACAATGGAGGCCGAAGGACGCCTTATTCAGAACGGCAATGAAATCAGCTTTGCTGGCACGGATTGCTGGACCAATATCATCCCCAAGAACATGACCCGCAAGCAATTGGCCGAGGGCGCAATCTGGCTTGTGGACGCGCTTTTTGAGCCAGACAATGTGATCAAGCGGTTCGAGCATGTCGCTAAACTTTTGAAGCCCGCGCCCGAACATTTGCGACGCCAGTCAAAGGCAAAGATTGCCGGTTCCGGTGTCATGCTGAAACTCATGCGGTCTGGGGCCAAGGACCCCAATGCCAGACGCGTCATTGATGCAGTGAACGAAATGACACGTGCGCGCCCCGAAATCGCATGGGACCTCTCGCCAATCCTGGTCAAATATCTGAATACCTATTTCGCCATCAAGCGATCCTCCATGATACGCTCATCTCAGCTTGATCGCGTCTCCTGATATGGAACGTGCGACGCAGGGCGGCCGTCTTGCGAGACGGGTGTGCACCCATGGAACGACCGTCAGTCTGCGGCAGGATATCTTGGATGTTCTGACTGCGCGTGAAGATACGCGCCAGATCAGTGTGCTGGGGCGTGGTGATCGCGCAACCCACTACACCGGATCCCAGTTACTGGAAGAAGCAGAAAACTGCTTGAAAGATTGGGCCACCTGTCTGGGGAACGGGCCGCAGGTGATGATCGCCGCGCTCCCTTTTGGCGAGGCGTTTTTATTCCCGCTGCTTGCGTCGCTGATCGGCGAAGGCTGTCTGGTGCCCATCGCGCCACCGAGACCATCAGATGCACCGGGCCGGATGCGCCATATTGTGCAAACCTGCGGCGCGACAGTGGTTTTATGCACAAGCGCCCATCAAGCGGCTGTTACTGCCCAGCTGTGTGATGATGAGGGCAATCAGATTTGTCCGGTCTATGTGGTGGACGGCCCGAATGTGCCGCTGGCAACGTTCAATAGCGCACCCAAGATAGTGGCTCCGATCATCCAGCACACGTCTGGCTCAACCCGTTTTCCTAAGGCCGTTCCGATCACTTCTCAACAGATCCGCGCCAACTGCGCGATGCTTCAACGGCTTTGGGGCGTGAACGCGGAAACTGTTACAGTCAACTGGCTGCCGCATTATCACGACATGGGGCTGATGGGGGGTATTCTCTACACCCTTCTCAGCGGCGGGCAGTCACTGCAGATGAGCCCGTTTGAAATGATCCGCAGCCCGCTCTCCTGGCTCAAGGCGATTTCAACCTATCGTGCAACCTTCAGTGGCGGGCCTGCGTTTGCGTTTCAGGAATGCCTGAATCGTGTTCCTGAAAGCGCCTGTGATACTCTTGATCTATCAAGCTGGAAACGCGCGTTTTGCGGCGCAGAACCCATCCCCGCAGACCTTTTGGGGCGCTTCTCGACCCGGTTTGCAAAGCAAGGACTTGATCCAAAAGCCGCCTTTGCCTGCTATGGCATGGCGGAATACACGCTCTTCATCGCCGGAGAGCCGGGTATCCCGGCAACCGAGGCCACGCTTTCTAACTCCACCGTCGCGCCTTGTCTGTTATCTGCGGAAACGCGCGCGAACATCCGGATTTGCGATCCAAATAGTGGCCATGTGCTTCCTGAGGGTGCGACAGGAGAGTTGTGGTTGCGCGGGGGATCCGCCGCTGCGGAATATATTGGCCAGACTAAGGACACATCGCAAACCTTCGTGCAAACGGCGGATGGCGAATCGTGGCTGCGCACGGGGGATCTCGGACGGGTCTCGGGGCAGTTTCTTCTTATCAGCGGGCGTCTGAAAGACATCATCATCACGAACGGCCAGAATGTCGCCGCAGCAGAGATTGAATGGTTGGCGGCGAAAGAGGATACCGCGCTTAATCCAATGGGGGCCGCCGTCTTTGTGCCGCCCGGTGCGCCAAATGGCCATGCAGCTTTGTTTATCGAGGTTCGGCAAGGCATGACGCCGCAGCGCGACCACCGTC
>TARA_R100000789_G_scaffold99532_1_pt1 | contig 21935 bp, 12 predicted proteins | sample TARA_R100000789 | Tara Oceans TARA_R100000789 (sample SAMEA2623403) | marine metagenome | biome: marine biome (ENVO:00000447); feature: mesopelagic zone (ENVO:00000213); material: "saline water (ENVO:00002010), including plankton (ENVO:xxxxxxxx)" | depth 450 m
CAGCCGGACCTTCCAGAATGGCTGAGGCTCCTGCCGGAAATTCTATTTCCACCAGGCCACTCATCAGGACATAGTCGCGTCCAAAAGCGAGAGCAGAATTAACAGGAGGTAACAGCTCACCAAAAAATTTTGCATGAGCCAGATGAGCAAACCGAGCTTCGCTAAGTGTCACATCTTCTATTGAAGGATTAGAAACTTTTTCAGCCATACCTGTATTCTTATTTGACCGTATGGAATACACGGAGAGAGCCAGAACTGCAATTAAAGCCGTGGCGATCAGACCTCGATGCAACTTCCGTTTTTCCAGCCTCGAATTTTCAGAGACCATGTTCGACTGGGGCTTTATTGTATGACGAACGACTTGACTATCCTCTGAAATCTGATCGATGTCAGCCATCACCTGACTGACGAAATTTCCAGAATCGACTGGCAAACGAGAGAGCGTTTCACGGACGAATTTTTCTTTTCGAGTCCGCGACCCATCAACAACCATGCCCAGCAGATGATGTGTCTGATAGAGATCAGCCGCAGATCTCAGGAGTGTTTCATCCGATGCAAGCAGTTCTCGCAATTCCGTGAGCCCGGCATCATCGAGTTCCCCTTCCAGGTAATCGGTAAACAACTCGGCAAAGCGTTCCTGATTTTTCATGTCAGTTCCCCCTCTGCAGCAGCGACTCGATTCTCAACGCACTGTTGCAACTTTTGACGGATTAACCAGAGTTGCTTTTTCACCGCTGCCACCGATCGATCGCAACGGGCGGCCATCTCTTCCAGAGGAATTTCTTCTTCGTAGCGCCATGTAATAAATCGGCGCAGATGCTCTCCCAACAAATCGACACAGTCTTTGAGATAATCGAGACGTTCGACAAATAATTCCGGCGGCTCTGAACTTCTTCGCTCTAATTCACGTTGCAACAAATCCGGTGCGTAACGGGCATGATAATCCGCCACACGTCTTAATCGCGTCAGTTCCGTTTTGAGTTGATAGTTCGCGATTGTGAACAACCACGAACCAAACTGAGTTCCGGGTGTGTATTCCTCCAACCGAGTGTAGGCTGCGACAAAGGTTCGCTGAGCAACCTCATCAACATCGATTCCCGGCGGAACGTGTCCCGCCAACCATGCTCGTAATGGTGCCTCAAACCTACGCACCACGATCTCAAAAGCGGTTGACTCCCCATTCCGGGTCCGACAAATCGCTTTTTCAAGCTGAAGATCATCAATGTCATTCATCTCACAAGCATTCATACATAAAGATATGGCAGTTATTTCCTACAGGTTACCCATAAACAGTAAGAAATTTGATGAATTGATGAAGATATTCCATTCAATCGGTGAATCCCCATTTCAATCCAAAAGAAAATTCGCCATATCTCATTGTCATTACTCGCCTTAAGAAATTCACTGCGTGATTGGAAGTATGTATTCAACGTTCTGTCAGATCAATGATAAAACTACGATTTCTCAATTGATATCTACCATCCAATAGATTGCAACAGACTGGGTTGCTACCATCAATATAGAGAATTTTGCGTGATTCGAGCGGTTTGTTCGCTGAGAATCGTCAGTCACTCTCCTGTTTCCCCACGATTTTCACTCTCCTCAGAGGTGCCTCTTGAAAGCGTTTGTATTCCTCTCCTGTCTGGTTTTCCCTGGATTCGCTTCGTTCACTTTTGCAGAACAAAATCTGTATGTCTCAGCAGATGCCACTGCCGAAAGCGACGGTAGTCCAGAGCAACCATTTAATACTTTAAATCAAGCTCGTGATAAAATTCGACAACTTCGAAAAGAGGGAAAACTCAAACAAGGTGAAGGAGTCACCGTTCATATAAATCCTGGAATCTATTCGCAGCAATCCTCGCTTGAGTTGATGGCTCAGGATAGCGGCACTGAAAGTGGACCAATCGTTTATCGCGCCGCCAAAGGGGGAAAGGTTCTGATTCAGGGTGGCATTTCTCTGAATGCAGAATCATTTCAAGCAATTACTGATGAGTCTGTTTTGTCGCGACTGGATCCCGCGGTTCGCGACAAAGTTAAGGTCTGCGATCTTTCCAAAATCATTTCCTCTCCATTCCCCGAATTCAAAACCGCCTATCGTGGTTCCCCTTCTGCTCCCTGGCTGTATGTCGATCAGCAACCGATGACACTGGCCCGTTGGCCAAACCTATCCGACGAAACCAATGGTGGCTGGGCGGAATTCTCTAAAACTGTTGATACCGGCCTGCCCCGCCCCGATTCCGACGACCCGGCTTTAAAAAAACTTCATCCGGGTTCTTTTGTCTTTGAAGATTCTCGACCTGCACGCTGGAATCTGGAAGAAGGTGTCTGGTTGCATGGTTACTGGACTCATGACTGGAACGATGAAGCCATCCGCATCGATACCTACGATCAAGAGAAAAAAATCATCAAGTTGGCCGCTCCCCATTCCTACGGCATCAACGCGGGCACCTGGGGTGCGAAGAAACGTCGTTTCTTTGCTTTGAATACTTTCGAAGAATTAGATGCTCCCAACGAATGGTATCTGGATCGCAAGAACAAACGGCTGTACTACTATCCTGAAAATGAACTGGCAACATCTGAGATCGTCCTGGCGACTTCCACTCAATCGCTGGTCAAGGTCGAGGGAACCAAGCATTTCAAACTGATTGGCATGGAATTTCAGTATGCCCATGCCGATGGAATGCTCATTCGCAATACCGATCACTTTGAAGTCATTGGGTGTGTCGTTGCGAATCTGGCAGGAAGTGGAATTTCGTTCCATGGAACTTCAGGTGCAATCCGCTCCTGCGATGTTTTCAATATTGGTCGCGGTGGAATTTCCTTAAACGGAGGCGATCGTCAATCGCTTACGCCTGCGAAAATTGTTGCAGAGAATAATCACATTCATCACTACGGCCTCTTTCAACGAACTTATGCACCTGGGGTCGGAGTCCATGGCTGTGGACAGATCGTTCGCAACAACAGCATCCACGACGCACCGCATAATGCCGTCTTATATAGTGGTAACGAACATCTGTTCGAATTGAATGATGTCTATCGAGTCGTGATGGAAACCGGAGATGCCGGGGCTTTCTATACAGGTCGGGACTGGACGAGCAGAGGGAATATCCTCCGTCACAATTTCATTCATGATCTCGGTGGTGGTGAAGCAAGTCATGTCAACACGATGGGCATCTATCTAGATGACTGCGACAGCGGAGATACGCTTGAGGGAAATGTTTTCTATCGCGCAGGCCGCGCCCTGATGATTGGCGGTGGACGCGATAATCCGGTACTAAATAATCTGGTTGTCGATTGTCCGATTGGTCTACATATCGACACGCGCGGTATGACCTGGAAGCAATGGAACAACCCGGATCACCCAAGTTGGATGCTGGAAGAAAAAGCGGAGCGTCTTAACTACAAGCAAGCCCCCTGGAGTACTCGTTACCCTCGCCTGGCTGCAATCATGAACGAGAATCCTCGTGAACCTCTGGGAAATCCCATTCGCAACAACGCTTTTATCAACTGCAGCAAACAGGTTTGTAGCTTTGACGGTAATGTCAAAAAGCTACTCGACAAATTTGAAATCGTTGACAATCTGGCCGTCAGCACAACAGGAGAGGCCAAGGTGAGTGACGTCCAAGGGTTCAACAATCTCACTGGCAGCAAAGAGAAGCCGATTGACCTTGGCGTCGACTCACAATCGACTCGCGAATCACTCTCGCAGATTCAGAAATGGGTACAGAGTCAGAAGATCTCATTTGAAGACATTCCGATTGAGAACATCGGATTATACAAAGACGAATATCGTATCGCATTGCCAACTCAGTAATCGATTCTCCATCTTAATTCACTCCTTTTTATTCTTGCAAATAGCTGACTCCCAACTGAAGACATCTCCTTCAGGAAGAGATTCAACGTCCAGAAGTCGCAGCATATGCAGCACTTGGGCACGGTGATGCATGCTATGAGTGATGACATGAGCGATGGCGGTGCCGAAAGTTTTTTGTTGTGGCGGATCATCCAGGTGATCCGTCCACAACGCATTCCAGGCGTTTGTGTCCGCAACTTTTCTCGAAATTGTTTCCAGTTGACCTGCGGCTTTGGAGAGTCGATCGAGCATTCCGGCTAATGTTCGATCCTGATTTCTGATTATCGGCTGTTCGGACATCATTGCAGACCAGATTTCCATATTGCTGATGATATGATCCAATGTTCGACGCAGAGTTCTATGGCCGATATCGAATTCCTGATCAAGCGATTGCTCGTCCAATGTGTCGCATAATTCCAGCAACTTCCGTGTCGTCCACGCATCATGCCCCAGAAGTCGATCGAGTAAATCCATAAAGCACTCCTGGGGTCTTACGTCCCAATTCGACTTAACATTATTTCAACAGTTTTTGCATCGCATCCATCAAAACCGCTTCGACATCTTCTGTGACACGGGAAGCGCGATCACTCGCCTCGTAACCTCCTTGACTGTAGGCAATTTTGGTGCCGATATATCCGGGAGCATATTCACCGTAAGCTGCCATCAATACGTGCAGATCAGGTCGCATTTTTTGAGCAGCAAGTTGATACTCCACAAACAATTCGCCCGGCATATGGAGGATCCGAACATCGCCCAGGGAAAGGCAACCGATATCGACCGTTTCACCTGCCTGACAACTACGCAACCAGGCCAGATGTTTAGCCGAATAGTAGCGGGCATCGGATTTTGCTGACGGGTCGTTAATAATGTCAACTAGTTCTTTTTCTATCAGATGAGTCGCTACGGGTAATTGAACTGCTTCCAGATTCCAGGAAACCTGCTCACCACTGATGGGACTTCGTTTGATATTATCCCAGGCTTGTTCCATCCCCTTCTCGACTTTGTCAGCTAGGACCTGGCGGTTTTCATGAGAGCCGTCATTCCACTTGCCCGCTCCGATATTCCCCCCTGCTCCGTTAAAATGAATATGCGGCACGTCCGTTTTTTTCTCGCGGGCATTTCGTGCCATTCCCGGAAAATCGGGATTCGCCATCCCGGTTCGGTAATAGCTTTGCGGATGAGTCGCGTAATAGGTCAATGCGACAACAGGTTCATCTTCCTGATAGAACACAATTGTTTTCAGCAGGGGATCAATCGTGCCCACAGGGAATGCACGAATCTTTGGATCCTTAGTCGCTGTGTATCTCGTGTACTGCACTTTCCCATCAGGTCCGAGAATGCGTCGATTGGAAGCAACCTCTTTCACTTCGGCTTCTCCAAATCCAAAATGAGTCACTTCGACAGAATCCTCAATACTTTTCTCGATTGCTTCTGCTGCCCTTTTAATCACAGTCATCGCAAAACGAGGATCAAATCCAACGCCTGAAGCCCCTGCTTGATTCAGTAACGCTTCAGCAGAAAAGTCGCAGCGGGGAGCATCGTGTTGATGGATCGTATGCACACAGACTCGTTCTGGAATCGTATTTGCCGCTTCTGCCAGTTCTTCTTTAAAGCGAGTTTGGCCTCCATTACTGATGCCGATCCAGTCGACCGAACAGAGAACAATTGGCTGACCGGCTCCCATCAAAACCATCCCGCGGCAGCTTAGTGGTTCCTGAATTCCTTTCGTCGGATCGTAAGCCAGCGGACTCCCGACAGGAGGCGAGGCATCGACATTGAAGGTTGCAACTCGCAATTCGGCAGCTTCAATTCTCACATCAGGAATGTGGAGCAGGAAACTTGCACAGGATAGAATCACAAAGAATAGAGAGTTAATCCGAAAGTTCATGACTGTCTCACTTATCAGGTGGAGTGACATCTGCCTGTTCAGGGAGACAGGCGATTTATGAAGATATTTTCGAGCGTCTCTTGGGAATTTTCTGATTTGAGTTTTGTTTCTCTACCAATTTAGTATAACGTGATATCAGTAAGCCGCTCAAGCTTCCCACCTGCGAACAACCTGCCAAATTCTGAGCGAGAGATTCTATGCTACGAATTCATTTTTTCGTGTTGCTTTCCCTGACGCTGCTTACTTGCATGTCGCATCCATCAAGCGGCTTACAAGCCGAGGAAAAACAAAGCTATGCCGATGAACTCCCTCGTGTTCCGGGGTTATCACCTGAAGAGGCAATGACTCACTTCACGGTCGCACCCGGATATCTAATTCAACAAACCGCTGCCGAACCACTGTTGAATGATCCTGTGGCGATATCGTTCGATGAGCAGAGTCGTTTATATGTAGCTGAAATGCGTGGCTATTCGGAACAATCAGACGAGAACCTGGGACAGATCCGTTTGCTCGAAGATGTCGACGGAGATGGAGTTTTCGATAAGAGTCACATCTTTGCAGAAGGTCTTTCATGGCCAACTGCAATCATTTGTTATCGCGGTGGTGTATTTGTGGGTGCCGCTCCAGATATCTTATATCTGAAGGATACGAACGGCGATCATAAAGCCGATCTCAAGGAAGTTGTCTTCACGGGTTTTGGTAAGACCAATGTTCAAGGTCTGCTCAACTGTTTCCGCTGGGGACTCGACAACCGAATTCATGGCGCGACCAGTTCTTCTGGAGGTCTGGTCAGACGGCCTGATCAGCCTGAATCCGCAGCCGTCAATTTGCGAGGAAGCGATTTTTCGTTCGATCCTGACACTTACGAAATCCGACCTGAAAGCGGCGGCGCACAGCATGGAATGAGTTTTGATGCATGGGGCCGAAAATTTGTCTGTTCGAACAGCGATCATCTGCAGATGGTTGTTTACGATGATCGTTACGCAGCCCGGAATCCTTATCTGACTGCTCCCAATTCACGAAAGAGTATTGCTGATGATGGGGGTCAGGCCCCGGTATTTCGATCCAGCCCGGTCGAACCCTGGCGAATTGTCCGGACACGACTGCGAGTTTCAGGAGCAGTCAAGGGAGTTGTTGAAGGGGGCGGCATGCCAGCTGGATATTTCACGGGATCCACTGGAGTGACGATCTACAAAGGTGATGCCTGGCCGCAAGAGGATCAGGGCCTCGCAATCATAGGAGATGTCGGTAGTAATATTGTACATCGCAAACGCCTCATTCCCGATGGCGTACTTTTTCGCGGAACAAGAATTGATGATCATTCCGAATTATTGACATCCAGCGATATCTGGTTTCGCCCAGTTCAATTCGCAAACGGTCCCGATGGAGCACTGCATGTTCTAGATATGTATCGCGAAGTGATCGAACATCCTGCAAGCCTTCCCCCAATGATCAAGCAACACCTCGATTTGACCAGCGGCCGTGATCGCGGACGACTCTATCGACTTGTACCAGCTGCATTCTCTCAACCTTCACGTCCAGCCGTCCAGAAACTCTCGTCTGCTGAGTTAGTGAACTTGTTACAACATCCAAACTCCTGGCATCGGGAAACTGCCAGCCGCTTGCTTTACGAACGACAGGATCAATCCATCCGTGACGAATTGATCAATATTGCAAGTGGCGAATCCGCACTGGGACGCATGCACGCCCTGGCGACATTGAATGGACTTTCTCAGTTTACCCCGGAAATCGTCGCTGAAAAAATTGCCGATTCTCATCCTCAAGTCCGGCGTCACGCAATCAAGCATGCTGAACAGTTTGTCGGCCATCCTCTGATTAGAAAAAAGCTCGAAGAGCGAGTTGCTGATGAAAATCCTGAAGTCACCCTGCAGCTGGCTTTCACTCTCGGGGAATTTTCAGCGACCTGGCGAACTCCACTGATCACTGAGCTATTAAAGCGAAAGGGTGACAATGACTGGATTCGTTTTGCCTTGTTGACTTCAATTGGTGATCAACCCGGTATCGTGCTCAATGAACTGGCTAACGATTCCGACTTCGTCACCTCACCCGCAGCGATGAAAGTCATCAATGATCTTGTCACCTTAATGGCCAATCAACCAGATCCAACTCACCTGGCAACTCTTGTGAAATTAGTCACTGAGCAAACCGCTCTATCTTCATCGGTCAAGCAGGAATTGCTCCAGAGATTTCTTGTAAAATCTGCTGCTCAGGGGCGACTAGATCGGAACGGACTCTCACTGGGCCAGGGTGAATTGCAAAAGTTGCTCGACGATCTCGTAACGACAGCCCGGACACAGGCAGTTGCTACAACGCTCTCCGTCCAAAAACGGGTCGACGCGATTCGATTATTAGCGATCTCATCCAATCCTGAAGACCACAAGCTTCTGACTGAACTGATTGATCCTCGGGAACCGGACGAAATCCAATCCGCGGCGTTGTCTGTTCTGGCAGGACAAGCCGATTCTAAACTCGACAGATTTCTGCTAGCCAACTGGGAATCTCTCAGCCCCAAACTCCGCAAAACAGCTGTCGACATTTTACTGAGCCGAGATCAATGGACGGCTTCTCTTTTGACGGCTTTGAATGAAGATGAACTGCCGATCTCAACAGTTCCTTTGAGTACTCTGCAGATTCTCACACAGTCCGAGAATGCGGAAGTGCGTGACATTTCTAATCAGCTGAAAAAGCGTGTAAGTAGTACCCCACGAGCAAATGTCGTCACTGCCTATGAGTCGGTGCTGAATGAATCTGGCCGAATCGATCAGGGTCGGATCATCTTTGAAAAAAACTGTTCGAGTTGTCATCGACTCGAAGGCAAAGGTCAGGAGATTGGACCGAACCTGGCTGCGTTTCGCAATCGCGGGAAAACGGCCATCCTGATTAACATCCTCGACCCCAACCGGGAAGTAACTCCCGAATATCTCAATTATGTAATCATAACTGATGACGGCCGTTCTCATACGGGAATTCTTTCCTCTCAAAATGCAACGACTCTCACATTGAAACGAGCCGAAGGAAAGGAAACTCAAATTCGACGTATTGAAATCGAAGACATTCGCAGCACGGGAATGTCGCTGATGCCGGAAGGTCTGGAAAAAGAGATCAATCAAGAATCGATGGCTGACCTGCTGACTTATCTGATGCAGGCCGAATAACATCTCGTTCTTATAATTGCATTGTGTGTGGAGACTCACTCTGCTTTTCAACTATTGCCGAGATATTATTTGGTATTTTTCCATTTTACTGGAAGTCTCGCGTCAAGCTTTGAGAGATTCTCGTTGAGCTGACGTTTTAATTTTTCTGACAAGTCCAAATGGTCATCAGCGATATTTCTCATCTCACTGGGATCTTTCAGCAAATTATACAACTCAATCCGATCATCTTCATAAAACTGAAGTAACTTAAAATCACCTTGTCGGATTGCTGAATGAGGGCGGGTCTGACTGGTCGTAAAATCTCCAACTCCAATTTCAATTGGCGACTGTTCGAAATTCTTCTCGGGATGATAATAAGGGAAGTGCCACACGAGAGGCTGCACTCGATCCAAGTCTGATTGCGGATTGTGAAGCAGTGGCAATAAGCTCACTCCATCCCATGTTCCCGATGGTGTCATGCTGTTAGAGACCTCAGCAAATGTTGGCAGCAAATCACAACCATGGACGACAGCATCGCAGGTCGAATCGGGTGTCACTTCTCCCGGCCATCGCACAATAAATGGCACTCGAATTCCCCCTTCGTATAAATTCCATTTGCTGCCTCGCAATGGTTCGTTGGTTGTGTAATTGGGATGCCCTCCGTTATCCGACATGAACACAACGAGTGTACGGTCTGCAATCCCGGCATCATCCAGAGATCGCAGCAGTTGACCAATGAGGTGATCCAAAGTTTCGACCATTGCACCATAAGATGCTCTGGAATCCGGACCTTGCCCCTTCAGCTTTGCACGATACTTCTCAATCAGCCACTCACAGCGACTGTGGATCGGATCATGCACGAAATAATGCGACAGATAAAGAAAAAACCGTTTGTCACGATGATTGTTGATGAAATCGACTGTTTTTTCAGTCAACGTATCAACAGGGTATTTTCCTGCGGGGACAATCTGATTTTTAATCTCACTCTTTCGATAGCTGTAAGGATGAGCCCCGAAGTCAGCATCTCCCATTGAAAATCCCTGCTGCAAGGGACCATGCGTCGGGGACCAGCCCAGATATCCTCCATAGTGCTGACTGATATGCCACTTTCCAAAGAATCCCGAATCATATTCCTGAGCAGACAAGACTTCAGCAATTGTCCGCTCTTTTAATGGCAGGTTGAGAGTAAAGGGAGGTGACTGCAGCGGAACCGGCAGGTCTTGTTGACCAGCCGAATTTTTTGTCACAAATTCGAACTGTAATCTCGCTGGAAACTTTCCCGTCATAATTGCAGCGCGGGAAGCAGAACAAATTGGTGCAGGCGCGTAAGCCTGTGTAAAACGCATCCCTTCCCGAGCCAGTCGATTAATATTGGGAGTGTCGTGGATTTTGTTTCCATAACAGCCAAGATCACTCCATGACAAATCGTCAACCAGGATAAATACAATATTGGGAGGTTCTTCACCAGCAAAACAATATTTGCCTTCCATCCCTACGGAAAGTATTGCAATAAGAAGTAATACTCCACGACACATCCTGATTTTATTTATACGCATCGAAAAGCGATCCCTGAGAATGACATGTATGAATAAGCTTGATGTCAGTTTGCAGAATTTTCTTGTTGACCGCAAATCACACTCCCCCATACCAATTCGCAGGAACTCTCAGACCGTTATCGAATTCGATGAATTGAACTGATCGCATAATTGATACAATCGGATCCACGGTTCTGATCATGAGATCTTTCCCAGGGAATCCTTACGCGAGCTACGATCAGTAACCTACACTACATTAGGCCACTGAATTTATCATTGATAAAACTGTCTGGAATGCAAAGATGACCAACATCTGGCAAGCAACCGTCTCAAGTAAGAATAATCCGCCCGTTCTCAAATCGAACGGTCCTGGAAAATTGCTTCAAATTCATCCCGTTCAAATCAATACCGGGCTGATCGACATTCCAGTAAGCGGCTTGAAAATAGGTCGAGGAGATGCAGCTGATTACATCCTGCATGATGATTCCATCTCCCGTGAACATGCCTGTATCACATTCCGCGATGGGGCCTGTTATCTGCAAGACCTGGGCAGCACGAATGGGACATTTTTAAACGGGGAAGAGATTCAAAACGCTGAAATTCGTCCGGGAGATCGTATTACTGTTGGATCATACATCTTCAAGTTGCTCTCCAACGATGAAACCGAAGCTCAGTACTACGAAGCCGTCTACGATATGATGACTCAGGATGGGTTGACTCGAGCCACCAACAAGCGCGCCTTTCTGGACATCCTCAAGCGCGAAACCTTGCGATCAATCAACACCAATCGGCCACTTTCGCTGATTATGTTCGACATCGATCACTTCAAATCAATCAATGACACCTACGGTCATCTTGCTGGAGATCAGGTCCTTCGCGAGGTTTCTCAACGGATACGGAACGTGATTGAGTCTCATGTCACCTTCGCACGATACGGCGGAGAAGAATTTGCATTGTTGATTCCTGAGCTCAATGTCGAGCAGGTCACTGTAATCGCAGAACGCTGTCGATCGGAAATTGCAGAAACACAATTTTCTAGCGAAGCTGACGCATTCACAGTTACGATCAGCCTGGGAGTCTCTAACTTACAATCTCTCAGTCAGGATACCTTCCAGCCGGATATTGATCTCATTGCCGTGGCGGATGCAAAACTGTATCGCTCCAAGAACGAGGGGCGGAATCGTGTTACAATCTGATCCGCAAGAGAACTCACAGAAAGTAATTAACCTCGATACTCAACTCGACCGACTCCCGCATATCGATCGTCGTGAGCTCAAACAGTCTCCTCGGGAAACTGAAAAATACGAAGAAAATGCAACGAAAGCCGGGGGGCGACGGCAGCAAACCAGTGTTCACTCTCTGGTGGGTCAGCGACTCGGAAATTACATCGTTGAGGCCAAAATCGGCTCCGGGGGAATGGGAACCGTCTATCGAGCCCGACAACTTGCTCCTGTCAAGCGAACTGTTGCGATGAAAGTCATCAAAAACAGTGATGCGAATCCGCATATCCTCAGTCGCTTCAATCAGGAAAAACAAACGCTGGCTCAACTGGTGAATCCGGAAATCGCTCAGGTGTACGATGCAGGAACGACGCCTGCCGGCGATCCGTATTTCATCATGGAACTCTGCAACGGTTTGCCCATCACACAGTACTGTAATGTCCGTCGACTACCTATTTCCGAGCGACTCAAACTGGTGACGCGAATTTGTCATGCTTTGCATCACGCCCATGGCAAGGGAATCATCCATCGTGATCTCAAACCGGACAACATTCTAGTCGCTGATGGCGACCTGCAGCCGGTGATCAAGATTATTGATTTCGGAATTGCGAAAATTCTAGACGAAGAAACAGCTGAATCACTCTTAAAAACATGCGATGGAGAAGTAATCGGCACACCTGCGTATATGAGCCCTGAACAGGCCCTGGCCCGACCGATCGATTCCCGTACGGATGTGTTCGCAATCGGGGCAACTCTTTATGAATTGATCACGGACACGACTCCTGTCGACTATAAGCATTATAAACCGAACAGTTTGATTGTTGCCCTCAAACTGGCTGCATCGCTCGAACCCGAACGCCCTCGATCGAGGCTTCGCAAGTTCAATCGAGACCAGCAATTGCAGATTGCACATCAGTTAAATCTCAGTCATTCTCAACTGCTGCGCCTGCCGTCTGATCTGGACTGGATTATCCTTCGGTCAATTCAACCCGATCGTCGCGAACGCTACGCCAACGCCTACGACTTAGCTGATGACCTGGAGCGGTATCTTGAGATGAAGCCCGTCAAAGCAGTCGCCCCTGCTTTGTCCTATCGGCTCAAAAAGTTCATTCGCAGAAACGCCACCGCCGTGATTGCCTCCACAATTGTCTGCCTGACAATTCTACTGGCTGGCGTAACTGTCGGCTCCGTAAAACTGCAGGAATACCAGATTGAATCTGCCCGAATTTCACGTATCGCAGAAGAAGTCAAAGCTTTGCACATCAAAGCCAACTCCCACATGGAGAATGCAGAACACAACCGCAAAAACATTCACGCTCATCTACAGAGTGCACAATCGGCTCTCGAACAGGCTCAGAATCTACTCAACGAAACACCTCAGTTAACCGAACTGATCGCTCTCAATAATCAGGCATTAAAAAGAAATGGCCAATCCCAGCGAGCCGTGCAGTTGGTTAATGAAATTGATCGGGCTCGTAATCAGCCGATTTCCTTAGAGTCGGAAAATGTCAACTCTGGTATGAGCCTTTCCAGTCATACCATTAACCAATTTAAAAACCTGTTTGTCGATTTCGGGATCCATCCCGACAAAACCTCACCGGCCGATGCCGCTGAAATTCTCTCCGACGCACCATCATGCCTGCATCCAGATATTGTCGAAGCTCTGGAATGTTGGATGAATGAATCTCCAGTCGGACCGGGGATCTATCTTCAACTTAATCCCGCACAATGCACAGTGGCAAATCTTGTCCCTCTTGGATATGCAGAGTCCAGTGGACTCCTCAATAAGGGTGACGAACTTCTTGAAATACTAATCGAGGATGGAAGCTGGAAATCATTTCGTGAACTAACTCCCACGCAAGCGTACCAACATTTGAATCGTGCTCCAGGTACAATTATTCAATTGAAAGTTCGCCCTCTCAATCAAGTCGAGCAAATCATCTCTTTAACATGCGGCGGCGAAACCTCAAAATGGCTGGGAGACACTCTGGAGAAGTTCAATCCTCACCCCTGGGCTGATCAACTTCGAGTCGCAGTTCGTAACTACGATTTGCAGACATTGATTAATCTGGCTAAAGAATCGAGTTTGAGCAAACAAAGAGCCTCCAGCTTGATTCTCTTAAGTGGCTCCCTGTTTTCTCTCGATCAACGAGACCACGCAATTAGTTGCCTGAAAATTGCCCAGCGATCCAATCCCCATGAATTCTGGGTCAATCATTATCTCGGAATTGCCCTGAACTGCTGCCATCCCCAACTGGCAAGTCCAGAAGCTATTCGTTATCTCACAACCGCGGTTGCGCTGCGTCCCGAATCAGCCGTCCCAAGATACAATTTAGGATTTGTTCACGAGCAAAATGGAGAACTCGAAGCCGCTCTGGAGTTTTACCGCATCGCAATGGAAATTGACCCCAATCATCAACTCTCCTCAGAACGGATTCAGAATTTAGAATCCAGAATCGAAACTCAACGACAAGATTTACAATCCTGCAAGACACCACATTTTGATGCCGATCAACCAGTCCCTGATCAATATGAGTTCAACATTCCGCCGTATGAACAATCTGCCCGCGAACTGGCAAATCAAGGCGAGTATGCAAATGCGATGAAACTCTTAAGTGATGCACGTACTGAAACTCCTCACGATCCGCGAATCGATCGAACTGAAGGTCTTGTCCTTCTCTCACAGGGCAAGTATGCAGAAGCCCAGCAGATTCTCCGGCGAACAGCTAACCGCATCCCAGCCGACGCAGCCACTCGATTTTATCTGGGCATGACATGCCACTATCTTGGCTTAATGCCTGAAGCCATCCAGGAATATCAAGCCGCCCTGAAAATCCGCCCCGATTATGATGCGGTAAGAATGTATCTGGATCCTTTGCTTGAATAAACAAAAGACATACATATTCCAATTGGCCAGCGTATCGCAAATTCCAATGAATTCTCATTTCGACTTCAGTCGAATTGCTCCATCCCAGTCTGCAGGTGGAGTGTATTGCTGTGCGGAAAGATATCGTTTCAAATACAACGTTGGTCGATCAGTTTTCGGCATCTGATCGAGCAGTTTCCGGCTCATCTCCCACTGACCTGCGATCAAAGCCTCCAGGGCAGATTCATAAATCCTGATACGCTCCTCTGTCAATTCAGGATCCCATTCTTCTTTGGGAATCAATCCGTAGACATTCACCGTAGTTCGCATGCCCTTTGGATAAACGCGCCCTAACTTTCTGAAACGTCCCATTTCAGGGTCGAGATAAGGTTTTACGAATTGAGCAGTGGTTTCGTCAGTACAAATCGAAACTCCAAATATTTTGGTGAGACCATCCAGCCGGGATCCCAGATTGACAATCGGTCCAAACACACCGATTTTAGCCTGATAGTTCGTACCAACATGACCGGCTAACCCCCTGCCATGAGCAATCCCAATCCCCACCGAATATGCATTTAATAAATGCTCTCGTTCAAGAGATGCGATTTTAAATGTTTGAGAGATCTTCAACGCAGCCAGACAAGCCGATAACGCTGGAGGATCCGAAACTTCAGGCCAGCCCCAGAACCCAAGTGCAGCGTCTCCCTGAAAATCGGCGATCGCTCCATCGTATTCCAGAATGCTTCCAGCCATCACATCCAGCGCTGAACTCATCCCCTTCAACAAAAATGGTAGATTTTCGTCTAACTCTTCCGATTTCTCAGAAAATCCACGGACATCACAAAACATAACGGTAATGTCCCGCTCGGCTGGTTCGAGGGCCTGACGACTGTTCGTGGCTGTCAACTTCTCAATGACGTTCGGCGAAAAGAACAGACTCAGTTGACTTCTCTGCTGTTGCAACAATCTCACCTGACGAATCGCTCCGATGAATTGAGCGACCAGTTCTGTAAATCTGAGGTCACCCGTCAAATCCTTTTCCGTAATAAATGTTTTCCTGGTCTCTGTTCCCTGCCCCGCGACATACAAACACCAACCTCGTGAAGACTCTCCGCCAATGGGACTGCAAAATGCCCAGTTTAATCCATCCGACATTGTCACTTCGCCTGCATCGTTCTCATCTTCAAGTACGTGAACGACACTGGAGTTTTGTCGTAACGCCTGTAGGATCACTCGACGACTCGGAATAAAACGACCGGGATAATTTTTACGATGAATTACGCGTAGAATTTCCGGCTTTGGAAACTGATCGATCATTGTTTCATCTGGTGGAAGTGCAGTCACATCAAACTTTGCAACCGCCACTGCTGTTGACTTCGGCATGGCTTGCAGCAACATGTTTGAAATCCGCTCTCCAAACTCATCATCGGATTGAGAAGTCGAAATAATCTCCGGAAGCCGGGATAGCATCTCTAATTGTCTCTCACTATGAGAGAACGGAATTTGCTTCAGATCGAGTGAAGAAAATGACTGAGATTCTGAGGAAGATCTCTCAGAAAACAGGGGCTCATATTCAATAGTCTTTGTTATAGTCTGTAATGCCGACTTCTTTCTTTCGATTTGAATCTTTGAATAGCCAATTCGGAAAGACTGACCAGGATTCAGCGAAATATCCCGTAGCTTCAGATCATTGTAGAGAATGGGATTGCGTGCCTGTGGCACTAAATTGGCGACGAACTGGCCTTTCTCCATTTTGAAGATGGCATGCTTTCTGGAAATCGTCGTATCCCAGTCGATAACCCAATCACATTCACTGGCTCGTCCGACGGTTACAGATTCTCCTTCTGAGAGTTCCTTCTGAAAATCCGCCGTGCCCGTCTCCGAAGAAATTGTGACTATCAACTTGATCGATTCGAGGGGATGTTCTTCAGAATTCATAAACCTGCCCTGGTTCGCCAATACTCAGAAATGGATCATGCAGTTGCCTCAGTTCTTCGACAATTTCATCGTGATAGGCTGGCTTCAGATGAGTTGCAATCACGGTCACGTTCCGGGGCAACTTCTTAAGTTCCAGCTTCAACATTGCTGGAGTCAGATGCATTGACTTATTCGCCAGCCAATCCAACGAATTGGGAAACGATGCTTCCAGAATCACAGCTTTCAACCTCTCTACTTTTGAGACAACGTTCCAGATGCTTTCTGTGGGAGAAGTATCGGAAACAATTGCCAGTGCAGAGATTCCATCATCAATGAGAAATCCCAATGTCGTCACTCCATGATTCAATAGCACGGGCGTAATTTCGTATTGCTCAATTTTGAATGTTTGCTGATCCTGCAGTTCATGGAATTGTACAACCGGCGATTCTTCCCGGGCAATTTTTTCAATATCAGGCCAGAGACAACCGTTAAACACGTGAGTCCTCAGAGCAGTGAGAACATCAGGATGAGCATGAACCTGCGGACATTGTTCACAGGATTGATAGACATTATCGAGAAAGATTGGCAATGTTGCAATGTGATCAGCATGAGCATGACTGAGCAGTACATGTCGGATTTGCTTTTGGGTATCCAGATTGATCAGCCCCAGAGTTCCTGCATCAACAGCCAGAATCTCATCGATCAGATAAGTCGCTGCATAATGTCTCTTCGACTCCTGGTTCTGGGAACCTGCAAACGTAATTTTCATGATTTTCATTTCCCCAGAAACGATCTCCAATCTCTGGCTTCATACTTGACCAGATCTTATGAAGGAGAAGTTCTGTGCATTTACAGCGAAAGACCCAAAACAATAAAGTCCATTTAAAAGGATAACAATATTTATTCGGTGACATACATTCCGCCTGCAAATTGAAACTGTAATTCTGATACTGCAATTCTGATACTGCAATTCTGATACTGCAATTCTGAAAAAATTCCAATGCGTGATATAGCTTGGAGAAGCGTGTACTGCCTGATGTCCTTCGAGTAAACTTATTATCGAAGCTTTTCTCAATTCTTATTAAGTAATAAGTTGTCAACGTTTTTCACAGTATTGGTGGTCAAAATGAATCCCTCCCGGCGGCAATTAAGACGAAATACTCTATCAGTTCGTTTCATTAGTTTTTTGAGACATCTTTTCCAAGTCCGATCATTCTCATATGATTTTTTTCTGACCGGGTTAACATTTTCCCTTCTGTGGGTTACTCAGCCACTTTCCGCAGAGCAGCAAACTCCTCCCAATATCATACTCATCCTGGCGGATGATTTAGGTTATTCAGATCTCGGCTGCTATGGTGGAGAAATCAGCACACCGCATATCGACTCACTGGCTGCTGGAGGAGTCAGATTCACTCAGCTTTACAACTCGGCTCGTTGCTGTCCCAGCCGGGCTTCCTTAATGACGGGTCTGTATCCCTCACAAGCCGGCATCGGGGATTTCACAACGAATAAGCCCAATCCCAAACGCGGGCCCGGTTATCTTGGACGTCTTAACAACGAGTGTGCGACTCTCGCAGAAGTCCTGAAACCAGCCGGTTATGGATGCTATTACGTCGGCAAGTGGCACATGCATCCGGAAACCGGGCCTATCAAACGTGGCTTCGATGAATTCTATGGCTACACCAACGACCATTCTCACGACCAGTACGATGCCGACTATTATTTTCGACTGCCCGAAAATCGAAAAAAGGAAATTGATCCTCCTGCAAAAGACTTCTATGCAACCGATGTCTTTAATGAATACGCGTTAGAATTTATCCGTCAGGGGCAAGCTGCTCATAAACCCTGGTTTTTGTTCCTGGGACATTCCTCTCCTCACTTCCCCATTCAGGCTCCAGCAGAACGAGCAGATAAATATGAAGCAATTTACCGACGTGGCTGGGATGTTCTTCGCGAAGAACGCTACGAACGGATGCAGGAACTCGGACTCGTCAATGGCGACCACTGGCAATTGTCTCCCCGTTCCATCGTTCCCGTCGATCGTGACGACATCGCCAACGGATATCCCGGCGAACAAAACCCGGCCTGGGATGAACTCAATCAGGACCGTCAATTCGATCTGGCCCGACGCATGGCGATCTTCGCTGCCATGGTGGAAGGGGTCGATCATGGTGTTGGTCAAATCATTGAACACCTGAAAAGTACAAACGACTTTGAAAACACATTGATACTCTTCCTAAGTGATAACGGAGCCTGCTACGAATGGGGACCATTCGGCTTTGATGGCAAATCCCGTCTCGGCAAAACAACCATGCGAACGGGCGATCAGCTGCGAGAAATCGGTGGCAGAGGAACCCATCAATCCTATGGCAGCGCCTGGGCAAATCTGGGAAACACTCCGTTTCGACTCTACAAACATTTTACTCACGAGGGCGGCATCAGCACACCGATGATTGCCCATTGGCCTGAGGGAATCAAAAAGAATTCGAACTGGGTCCGAGAGCCTGCGCATGTGATGGACATCATGCCGACCTTAATTGAAGTTGCAGGAGCGACTTACCCACAATCTTTGGACGGCAATCAAATCACACCTGTCGAAGGCACGAGCCTGTTACCGGCGATGCGCGGCAAACATCTTCCCGAAAGAGCAATCGGCTTTGATCATCAAGCCGCTCATGCCTTTCGCAAAGGAGATTGGAAAGCCGTCTACGCGAAGCGGATGCCGCATGAATTGAAATGGGAACTCTACAATCTGGCCGAAGACCGCTGCGAGATGAATAATCTGGCAGAAGTCTATCCCGTACGACTTCAGAAAATGGTCTCCGAATGGGAAGACTGGGCGCGACATGTCGGCGTCATCTGGGAACCGTCTGCGTCAACAAATTGATATTTATTTCAAAATAGACTCAGCATGATTTGAGAGTCTGAGTCCCTCAGCTTGATAATATTCACTCGTTCCTCTATTTTCATTGTGCAATCCCCACCGTCGATTTTCAATTGCTCGTTGAGACTCGACATTGCCTGAAAATTCCGCCATGGCTCAAGGGCTCACAGCGTCCGATCCGTTCCGGAAAATAGTGACGGGAATCCTGCTGTTTCTCACCGTATGCGTGCTCGCAACAATTGGCTATGTCCTCAATGGCTGGTCGCTCGATGATGCGACCTATATGACGATCATCACCATTTTCGGCGTCGGTTACGGCGAAGTTCAGCCGATTGAATCTCCCGGCTTACGCATGCTCACGATCGCAGTGATCGTCGCGGGATATGGAGCCGTCATTTATACGGTGGGAGGCTTTATGCAAATGCTCGTTGATGGGGAAATTAACAAAGCGATTGGAGCCAGACGGATGACCAGAGACATCGAAAAACTGAATCAGCACACCATCATTTGTGGCTTTGGACGCATGGGAACAATCCTCGCCAAAGAACTCGCGACTGCCGAAAAACCCTTCATCATCATCGATAATAACGAGCAGCGACTCCAACTGGCCAAAGACCTCGGCTATTTGATATTAATGGGCGATGCCTCCGACGAACATATGCTCAACCAGGCGAAAATCAACAATGCCACTGTTCTCGCGACGGTACTTTCCGACGACGCGACCAATGTTTTCGTGACTATCACCGCTCGTGAAATGAACCCTCAAATCACAATTATTGCCAGAGGTGAAAACCCGAGGACTGAGAAAAAACTACTGGGATGTGGAGCCAATCAGGTTGTCTTGCCGACAGCCATCGGAGCCTCGCGCGTTGCCCATTTGATACTTCGCCCAACAGCCGAAAACCTGCTCGGAGATATCACACAACAAAGAAACATGAACGATGAAATCGGTGAAATCGGCCTGCAATTCGATGAGCTCAAAGTGACTGCGTCTTCTCCCCTGAAAGGCAAAAAATTGAGCGAAATCGAAGTCCGTGGTAACTTCGGATTCCTGATCGTGGGAATTCGTTCGTTGACTGGTCAGGCGACATTGAATCCTCCTTCAGACACCATCCTCAACGAAGGCGACATCGTCGTCATTCTCGGCCACCGAGACGACATCCCCCAAGTCGCCAAACGCTTTAACAAACCGGTTGAAACGATGAAATATCGGGGGGCATCACATTGAAGTTTGGTTGAGGGTTTAATGTTGAGGGTTGAGGGTAAAACTCATTAAGAGCAGATCATTACATTGATAACCACCGATAAACTCAGAAGGACACAGATAACAACATCAGTACTTATCCGTGTCGATCCGTGGTTCTACCCTTACATTTTCACTAGCGGTCGCACTTCAATCTTACTCCCGAATCGCATCATACTCGGGATTGACGCACTTCTCTCCCCAACGTTTGAGCACACACTGTAATCCAATTTCTGATTCCGGATCCTGACCCTGATCGCCCGTTTCTTCAATCCATTGCTGCAACGCTGCCCGATGTTGCACCAGTTGTTTTTGAAACTTTGGATCATTCGCCAGGTTGTGAATTTCATGAGGATCGTTCTTCAGATCATAAAACTCCTCAGCGGGTTTGGAATCTGAGAAGAAGACCAATTGAGCTTCGTTCATCTTTCCCTCAGCCATCAGTTCCCGGAATTTCTGAGAGACTTCCCAACCATCCTTATAACTTGGCTGCATGTAAGGTCGGTCGGTCAGATAGTTTCTCAGGTATTTGAATCGGGGAGACACAACCGCGCGAATTTTTTCAATCGTATAATCACAACGATCTCGTGCAGCGAAAACATACTGTCTTTGCTGATGCCGTTTTCCGAGAAAGTTTTTCCCTTCCATTTTCTCAGGAATCTCAATTCCAGCTGCCGCCAGAGTCGCCGCGGAGATATCAATTCCACTCACCAACTCATCCGATACTTTGCCGGATTCAATACCAGGGCCAGACACAATCAAAGGCATGTGAATTCCACCTTCGAATAGAAATTGTTTGTGTCGATGCAGTTTCATCCCGTGATCGCTGAATAGAAAGATGAGCGTATTCTCATACAAACCATCCCGCTTGAGAGCAGCAATCACTTCACCAACTTCTTCATCGGTTTTCAGTAAACAATCGTAATGATGGGCGATCTCTTCTCGAACGATGGGAACATCAGGATAATAAGGCGGCACCGGAACGATCGCCGGATCGATCATTTGAGGTGCCTTACCTCCGAGTTTTCCGCCACCAAGTTGAACTTGCCCAAAGAATGGTTGATCTGTTGTTTTTCCCTTCCAGCAATCTCCCGCCACCAGATTTTTAGGCCCCCAGCCGCCTCGACTCCGCTCGTAATCATAAAACGTCTCTTTACTCCATTCAAAGTTGTAGTCGTCTTTATTTCCTTCATTGAACGTCCAGTAACCTGCTTCTCGAAAACGGATCGGTAATGGAGTTGCATAATCGGGCAAAACATTTTTGTCATATTCACCCATCGATTGCCCACGAAACTCTGCCCGGCAACTGCGATGATTGTGTGCCCCAATCGAGGTTTGCATATACCCCGTAATAATCGCCGAACGAGTAGCCGA
>TARA_R100000789_G_scaffold84996_4_pt1 | contig 21917 bp, 17 predicted proteins | sample TARA_R100000789 | Tara Oceans TARA_R100000789 (sample SAMEA2623403) | marine metagenome | biome: marine biome (ENVO:00000447); feature: mesopelagic zone (ENVO:00000213); material: "saline water (ENVO:00002010), including plankton (ENVO:xxxxxxxx)" | depth 450 m
TCGTTCCACCTGAAAATGACAGACGATGCCGTACCGATGCCCGTGAAGATTGCTGCATTTATCCTGCAGTTCTTCATTGCGATGGGCGGCATAAAATTTATAGCTTTTCTGTATAATCATGATTAATGACCAAATGCAAATGTTATCAGGAGGTCTGTCGAGATCACTGATTGATCAGCGACATCACTTCCGAACGGCTCGCCTGATTGTTTTTGAACTGTCCCCGCAACGCACTGGTGACAGTCATGCTACCCGCTTTTCGAATCCCGCGAATCGACATACACGAATGTTCGGCTTCCACAACAACAGCCACGCCTTTTGAGCCGAGTTCTTTTTCGACCAGATCGGCAATTGTCTGCGTCATCCGTTCCTGAACCTGAGGTCGGCGGGAAACTTCTTCAACCACTCGAGCCAACTTGCTCAATCCGGTTACTTTTCCATTCGGCAGATAGGCGACATGAGCGACTCCCGTAAAAGGGAGCAGGTGATGTTCGCACATACTGGCAAAATGAATATCCCGGACGAGCACCATTTCGTCATAGGTTTCCGGAAAAGTCGTCTGCAGATGTCGACCGGGATCGAGCTTCAAACCCGAGAACATTTCTGCATACATTTTCGCGACTCGACGGGGCGTTTCAAGCAATCCGGGTCGATCTGGATCTTCCCCGACAGCTGCTAATATTGTCCGGACAGCCCCTTGAATCGCTTCCAGATCGACAGTCGTCTCTGGCAGAGCATCTTCGTGGTCATTAGTGAGATTACAGCTAGGATTCATGGCAACCAGTGTGTATCAAGGTGAGCAAAGTTGGTGAGTTTCCATTTGAATTTCGATCGACTCAATTATAGGCAATTGCATTTCAAAAAACATGAACCATTCCTCGATTTCTCAAATGCAGCTGCTCTGCCTCGTATTGACGGAGGAGTTAATGAGGATGCATCCATCAAGGCAGATATGAAACTCCGGCTCCCTATCTTTCAGGAACGCTTCCTTGTAACCTCTGCGGAATATCGTCTTTTTCCGAATTCTCCTAATTATCAAGCACATTGCATGATTCGCGCTGGCAAAATTCCGTTTTTTCTCACGCTGATTTTCCTCTGTGGAATGTGCCATCTCTCTGGCACGGTTCTGGCTCAACCAGAAGAATTGATCGAAATTCGGCAAGATATTGATGCAAAACCTCTTCAATACACTGATGCCGATCTGAATCGCCGATTTCTGTTACTCATTGGTTACAGCTGTGCGATTGTTCTGGCTTCCATGGTTGGTGGCTACCTGCCCTCCCGCATCAAATTGACACACACACGTATGCAACTGTTGATGAGTTTTGTCGGCGGTTTGATGCTCGGCGTTGCCCTGTTTCATCTCCTATTACATGCCGTTATCGATAGTGACTCCGCCGATTTACCGATCGTGATGACGGGAGTTGGTCTCGGAATTCTGATTATGTTCCTGTTATTAAGGGCCTTTCACTTCCATCAGCACGACGTGACCATCGATTCCGTAGCCGTCGATCATGTCCATGGCGAATGCGATCATGCTCACGATCATCTGCATGTGATTACCGAGCCAATTGCAGTCTCCAATAAAAAAGCAGAAAACCCTTCACGTCGCAAATTTTCCTGGATCGGAATTGCGCTGGGACTCGGTTTGCATACTGTTCTCGATGGCGTTGCGCTGGCGGCCAGTTGTCTGCGATCTCCGGGTGAAGGAACAGGACCTGAATTCTGGGGATTGGCGACTTTTCTGGCGGTTCTGTTGCATAAGCCGCTTGATGCCATTTCGATTACAACTGTGATGGCTTCCACGGGCTGGAAACCAGCCTCCTGTACAATCGTGAACATTTCCTTTGCCGTCATGTGTCCAGTTGGAGCCTTTCTCGCCTGGTGGGGAATCCTTGGACTGCACTCTCATGCCATTTTCATCAGTTATCTGATGGCATTCTCGGCCGGTGTATTCCTCTGTATTTCCCTGAGCGATCTGCTGCCGGAAATGCAGTTTCATGCTCATAATCAATGGGCTTTAACATTCACCCTGCTGGCTGGAATGGTGCTGGCCTGGAGTCTGATGTTTCTTGACCCCGTGCATCCCCCCTTATAATGAGTCGTGAAGATCGACACTCTTATGAATGTCAATTGCAGCAAATCTCGAATCCCATTAGATTTGTCATCTGAAATAGCAAATACTGGGATTTCAATAAAACCCTGCTTTAATGAATTATTCTGACATCGGACGAAACATACGATGCCGCGTTTGACACAAGCTGAGCTTGCCAATCTCAATCATAACTTCGAAGAGCGGACTCCCCAGGAATTGATCAGCTGGGCAGCTGTGACATTCGAAAATCGTATTGCCGGGTTGTCGGCCATGCAGCGATCGGGAAATGTGATCAGCCATATGATTTCCCAGCTGAATCTCAATATTCCCATACTCTTCGTCGATACCGGCGTGATGTTTCAGGAAACCCTCGAAACACGGGATCGCATCGCCTCCGAATACGGCTTGACCGTTCGCACACTCGCCCCCGAAAAAACAATGGCTGAGCAAACTGAGGAACATGGAGTGTTGTATCTGTCACCTGACGGACAGGAGAAGTGCTGTCATATGCGGAAGGTTGTTCCGCTTCAGAAAGTCGCTGGCGAATACAGCGGCATCGTCAGCAGCCTGCGTCGGGCAGATGGAGGAAAACGGGCTCACAATCCGATTCTGACCATCGATATCGATATGAACGTGCTGCGAATCAATCCGCTGGCGAACTTTTCCGATGAGCAGATGGATGAGTACGTCAAAGAACACAATATCATCACTAACCCTCTGCACGATCAGGGTTACGCCACGGTCGGCTGTAATCGCTGCACGACTCCCGTGATGCCCGGCGAACCGAAACGGGCAGGCCGCTGGCGACATCTGGGTCCGTGGTCGATGTATTGCGGCATCAACCCGACCGACGTCAACGATCCGACTCACAACTACATTGAATTGTCACAAGACGAAATCGACCGCATCTTCGGCATCAAAAACGACTTCATGATCTAACGAGCATTCTGCTCGACCGGGGGCAGTCGCATGGGCGTCGATAGACTGAGGACGCTATGTTTGCTCCTGCAGATCGCGGATTAATGAACTTGTTCCCGAGGTCCACAACATTTTGCATGTATCATCTTAACCCGAAGCGTATAGCGAGGGGACGGCGTCCAATCAGCAATCGGGCTCAACTTATATCTTCAACGTCGTTCTATTTCTTATGCAAAATGCTGAGGACCTTGGGAACGAATAAAGACTTCATGCGTCAGTTGGTTCAGTCATCAGTCCCAGTCGCACCAGTTTTTCACGGCACTCATCCCGTTCCCGGCAGCGTTTCAGGTCTTTCCAGGTCTCATCCTGAGCCGCGAGGAATTGTTCGTCTGTGTAGGGTGGAGACAACTTCTGCTCGGCTGCAGCAGCATTGAGTCGTTCGATCACGCCACGATCCAGGCGTGTCAGGAACATCGACTGCATGCGATAATCTTCAAAAGCTTCCCAGGCAATCGGGAAGAGGGGTTTGATGATGTTTTCACCGATTGTTTTAGCATACTGGCGAATTTCCAGTTGAGCATGGGAATCCATTCTCAATGCCAGAAAGTGCAGCAGGTTGTGCAGATCGACTTTCCAGTAAGCCTCGGTGTAAGTACAGAGTGGCAAATCTTTACGTGCCAGTTCCCGGGCGACGCCTGCTTCGAGACGTTCATCGTAAAGTTGACGGGCCGATTTCTGAAACGCCAGTTCAGATTCCGTCAGCTTTTGGCCCAGTTCTTCGGAGAGTGGGCGGTCGCTTCCCTGTCGATTCGAAGTCGACTGCGTTCGCCACTGATCAACCGGCGTCGTTTGGGCGCCATCAATCGCGACGGAGTAGCGGGTGCTGTATTCGTTGACGTTAGCAGTTCGATGCCGAATCCATTGACGCCAGCAATCCATCGGCACGCGCACCAGCAGTTTGACTTCCGCCATTTCAAATGGCGTGGTGTGTCGATGCCGGAGGAGATAGCGGATCAGAGTCCGATCATCGGAAACCCGTTTTGTTCCCTCACCATAACTGACCCGAGCCGCCTGCACGATGCTGGAATCATCTCCCATCACATCGACCAGACAGACAAATCCATCATCCAGGACAGGAAACTTTTTCCAGCGTAACGACTCTCGATCAATCGTTTCTTCCGACATCGCCTCAATTCCTCAGTTGATTCTGAAGTACTCTCAAAACATTTCTGGAACCAGTCGGTTCAATCTTGAAGAGGACTTCTCGCTCTCTATTGATGGATCAGTTTTTTAACATGTAAAATCCGTCCTGCGGAAATGTTTGCAGGATTCTCATTTAAGCAGTGTAAGAATCGAGAACTGATCCTGCATCCCCACGGAGACTCTGATAGGATGAAAGAGTCCAGAACATTCAAGCTATCTACACAGGAGTTCAGTTATGCTCAGCCGCTCGTGTTCATTTTTGATAGTATTTTCGCTGATTTGTACTCTATCTGCCACGGGAAACGCTCAGCCACCCCGTAGAGGTGATCGAGATCTTGATCAACAGTTACTGGAGGAATTGGAGCAGGTTGCTCGGATGCTGCGAGAAAATCGTGAAATTGAGGGACGTCGACCTGAAAACCGCGAACGTCATCCAGAACATTCTCAGGAACGGCCTCATCATTCACCGTTGCAGGAAAAGATGGAAAGAATTCAGCACCTTCGTCAAGCAGCCGAGCATCTTGAGCTGGCTGGCAAAGGAGAAGTGGCCAGGGATTTACGCCGCGAAGCTGAGGAAATCGAACACAGTATTCCCAAACCAGAAGATCATCCTCGTGAAGCCGAGCAGCATCGCGGAAATCTTGAACAACTGACTCGACATCTTCGGGAAATGACTCAAGAATTCCGGCGTTTGAGTGAAGAGATCGAAGGAATAAAAAAAAGAATGCCTCAACCGAATGGGGTTCCTTATCGTAATCCACAGCCAATGCTTCATCCCCCACGTACGAATCCTCCTCCTACGAACGGACCGGGACCGAATGATTGGGAAGAGAAACGCGATGAGCGTCCTCGTAATTGAAGAAACTCAACGGTCCTTAGTCCGTAGGTTGGGTTAGCGGAACGCGTAACCCAACACCGCGGAATTCAAAGCTTCACAGTGAAATCTCTTTAACAGTGAAGTCTCTGTATTTGTTGGGTTACGCTTCGCTAACCCAACTTACTTTTACTAATCTCGCATTAATTCAGAACGGCAGTATTCTTTTCCAGAAGCTCCGGTTCCACGACAATTGGCTCGATAACTCGCATCGAACGCCATTTGCCGCCCATGAATCTCCACAGATAAATGATGCCCAGCATCCAGACCCAAATCGTAATCAATCCCCAGCAGCCATAGATACCGGTGTGTATCACTTCCACCGCCAGCCAGCTGCAGAAGACCATCGTGCTGGCCATGATCACACTGACTTTCAATACAAACGGAGTATCGCCCGCTCCTTTGATGGCACTGACGAAGATCATCATTGTCGCATCGAGTAGATTGTAGGCGGCGACGAATCGCAGCAGATTGATTGCCATATTCCAGGCCGCATTATCGACGGCTGACGATTCCGATCCTGCAAAAAAGGGAGCCAGGAACATACCGGGAACAAACAGATAGCAGAGCGAAACAATCGTCATGTAAACCAGACTGACCTGCAGCGTGGTCCAGGTCGCGCGAGCACTTAAATCGTCCCGGTTTTCACCGAGATGTTGTCCGACCAGAATGCTGGCCGCCTGCGCAAATCCCCAGATTGGCATGAACGCTAATGTTGCAATACTGAAGGCCATACTGGTCGCTTCCGCTTCGACGACGCCGAGGCGTCCGACTAGCATGATAAAGCAGGTGAAGCCGAGCACATCAATCACGAATTGAAAACCGCTGGGAGCACCATAGTACAACAATCGCCCAATCAGGGGCCGATTCAATCGGAGGTTAAAGGAATGAAACTCGAGGCGATATTTTTTCTGAATGACCAGCATTCCGTAGATAAACGCTTTCACCCACAATGAGGCAACCGTCGCCCAGCCGGCTCCTGCGATTCCCATCGCAGGAAAACCGAATTCACCGAAAATCCAGACGTAATCCAACACAACATTCAACAAAGCAACGCCCGTATCGACACACATCACAATCCGCGTTTTGCCGCGGCCGGAATAGAATGATGAGAGGGCCTGAGCAATCAGCATCGCGGGAATGCCCCAGCACAGGATCTGAAAGTATTTGATTTCCAGAGCCGTGATGTGAGGTTCGTGTTTCGCCAGAGAAAACAGAAACGGAGCCAGCGGGATCGCCAGCATTAATATCGGACTGAGCAAAACAGCGACCCAGAATCCTTGCCAGACGGCTGGGCCAACTTTTGCGGGCTGATGATTCCCCGAATACTGCGAAACAAATGTCGCACAATACATACAGATCCCGAGCGGAAGGCAGAGCAGGGCAAACCACAATGTTGAAGCGGTAAAAGCAGCCGCCATCGCTGCTCCCGATTCCCACTTCAGAAAGACGCGATCGACAAATGTCATCACGGTCCAGGAGAGCGAGGAGATCACCAGCGGCAGCGAAACCAGCAGAACCTCACGACCCCCAGCCGCCCTTCGCCACCAGGACGATTCGTCGTGAGGGACTTCGTAAACATCAATCATGTGGTATCCGTTCCGAGCGCCGCGAATTGGAAATGAGAACATTACTCAATTTTGATTTCGACACAAGCCGGAAGGTTTGGTTCACAGAGAATTAAAAGTGGATGATGGTTTCAAACCGCTGAATAGCTGGTCTCCAGCCAACTCATAAGTCTCTGCGGAACATTAATCTCTGTCACGGCTTGAAAATGTTTCCAGCCAGGGCAGGCGTTCACTTCAAGAAGATAGAGCTGCCCATCAGTGTCGCGTATTAAATCGACTCCCCCAAAGATGACGCCAGTGGCCCGGCAGGCCGACACTGCTAACTCAACTTCTTCCTGAGTCAATTCGTGTCGTTGTGCGGTTCCCTGTTGAGCACAATTCGCGCGGAAGTCATTTGTTCCAGTTCGTTGAATTGCTCCGATTGCTTTTCCATCGAGAACCATCACACGAATATCGGACATTTCTGCATCGATAAATCGCTGTTGAAACAGAACCGCTCCAATCTGTTGCCACGTGTAGAAGACACGCCGGGCGGTTTCAAGATCGGTGAGTCGTAACATACCGCGACCTTCGGCTCCGAAAATCGGCTTTGCGACAACATCACCTCCCAGTTCCTGAAAAGCTGTCAGCGCCTCTTCCACGGTTTCACTGCAACTGCTTTCCGGAATTGATAACCCAGCCTGCTGACAGCGGGAAAGGGTCAAAAATTTATCAATCGCGCATTCCATCGCTTTCGGGGGATTGAGTATTGGCATCCCTGTTTGCTCGAGCGTCCAGAGCAAATCCATTCGATAAATGATCTGCTCAAGCGAGCCGGGCGGCATCCCCCGCATCAGGCAGACATCGAACTCTCGCAGATCAATCTCAAGTTCAGTATCTGATTTCGCCTGCAGTTTCACACACGAGGAACCAAGCGTACTGCGGACCGAAGGGATCGAAACAACTTCACATCGATGCCCCCGCGACTGAGCGGCCTGCACAAGCTCGCCATTCAATCCCCCATCGACCTGACCAAGAATGAGGATCCGCATTGATGACGAACTTCTTACGAGCCGGTTTCGATTCTGAATGAAATCGTAGAATCTTATATAAGTAGAAGTGTCTCACGCAAAGGCGCAAGAAGTTTTGTATCGAGGTCTTTGGTACATCTTTGCATCTTTGCAATATTTTTAAACCACCAACACGCCAAGTTTAGAGAGAATTCAAACAGGATCAATCACTAAAATTCGAATTTGATATTCATTTTTCACCACGAAGTCACGAAGGCACAAAGAGGTTTCCAGCTCTCAACATCAACAATCAGCCAGGATTGTTAAATGATGATTTTAAACCAAAATCTCTTCTACTCTAGGCGTCTTGGCCGTTCATTTAATTTCAACTCAGTCTGCCAGAGGCATGACTTCGACTTTTCGAATATCGACTTTGCTGCCGGGGTCGTGTTGCTGGAATGCGAAGTGGCCTTGTTTGAAGGTTTTGGCGAAGTCGAGGTACTCATAAAGTTCATTGTCATTAATCGTGATTTTGATGCGCGTCATTTCGCGACCACGCCAGACATCATCGCGAACTTCCACTTCATAGGTGAACCAGGTGTCCGGCTTGACATGCTGCTGATAGACATGGCACATGCCATAAATTGAGCCAGTGCGGATGGGATCGCGGTGGGTGCTGTCGATCTGAGCTTCGTATCCATTGGAAAACCCGGGTTCAGCAGTCGTCCGGAAATACATGCCGGAGTTGCCGCCGTCGTTGATTTTGACTTCAGCTCGATAACGAAAGTTTTTGTAGGGACCTGTCGTCGTCACGAGCATCGAGGCATCTCCGGAACCACTGATTGCTCCGTCAATCACTTTCCAGTGACTGGTCTCTTTGCCTACTTTCTTCCAACCTTCGAGTGTTTTACCATCAAATAAAGAGATCCACTTGGCATCTTCAGCCGAAACACTCGCTCCAGTCGCAACAAACATCAACAAAGCAAAAACAGAGACACGCATTGTAAATAGAGACATCAATCATTTCCTGAAAACGGGACAACAGGTTATTCACCTGCAAGTGGTTAAACTCGGAGACCGCATCGGTCTCACATCAGTGTATCGTGATCCATCACGAACGCAATTGCCGGGAAGCTCCTCTAAGTAATCTGTTCAATCATGGGGCTTCGGCCTAAACTTTGACAGAGTCATCAATCCGCTTACTTTTCAAAATTCTTTCAGGCAGATCGTTTCCCGATGTCGTTACCACGTTTCAGTGTCAACAATTCTGTTCTCGTCAATATGTTGATGCTCCTGCTGTTGTTTGCGGGGACTGCTCTGGCGTTTACGCTGGTGCGGGAGATGTTTCCGGAAACAAGGCCGGATCAGGTGATGATTTCGGTTGTCTATCCAGCTGTCCAGCCGGATGAACTGGAGAAAGCGGTCACGATTAAAATCGAGGAAGCGATTCGAGATCTTGAGGATATTGAAAAAGTCGAATCGACCGTTCAGGAAGGCATGAGCCAGACTGTCGCGACCTTATATAACGAAGTCGAAGATATCGACACGGTTCGCGACGAAATTGATGCGGAAGTCCGGGCTATTAATAATGAGTTGCCGGACGATATTGAAACGATCACCGTTCGCAATGTCGAGCCAATGCTGCCGGTACTTTCGGTGTCCCTGTTTGGCGAGGGGAGCGAAGCCAGTCTGAAAAAAGCGGCTCGTGATTTGCGGGATCAATTGCTGGAATTGCCGGGGGTGAGTGATATCACGATTTCCGGAATTCGAGATGATGAAATCAGTGTAGAAGTTCGCCCGCTGATGCTGTTTGAGTATGACTTAACTCTCGAAGAAGTCGCCGCGGCTATTCGTGCGACCAATTTGGATGTCTCTGCTGGAAATTTGAAGGGGCCTCGTGCAAATGTGAATGTTCGCACGCTTGGCGAAGAAATTGAGGGGAGCGAACTGGGCGATATTGTCGTCAAGAATACGCCGAGCGGAAAGAAAATCTATCTGCGGGATGTGGCCGATATTCGAGATGATTTTGTCGATGTCGATATTGAAAGTTACTTCGAGGGGAAGCCTTCGGTCACACTGATTATTCAAAAGACGAAATCTCAGGATGCGATTCAAATTGCCAATCTTGTCCGTGCGTATGTGAAAGGAAAGCAGCGAGAGGAGTTTGATGCCTATGGCATGCAGGCCGCTGCGAAACAACCCTGGTTGACGCGACCTTTCGCAATAGCAATCGCTCAATTTTCCAAGCTTATTAACACAATCAGTGGTCGCCCGGATCCACAGGCGATTTATGATCAGAGCTATGAAAATCCATTCTCGCACAATTATGAGATTGCCATGCATGGCGATCTTTCGCGATTTATCCGCGGTCGCCTCGATCTGATGACGCGAAACGGCATGTCTGGTCTTGTCCTTGTTCTCATTTCTTTGATTCTCTTCCTGAACTGGCGAGTTGCGTTCTGGGCGGGGATGGGCCTGCCGATTTCTTTTATGGGCACGTTCCTGGTGATGTGGCTGTTTGGGGTATCGATCAATCTGCTGTCGATGTTCGGACTGATTATCGTTTTGGGAATTATTGTCGATGATGCGATTGTAATTGGCGAAAATATCTTTCGGCATGTCGAAGAAGGTGAGGAGCCGACGGAAGCTGCGGTGAAAGGAGCAGAGGAGGTGATGTGGCCAGTGATTGTCGCGGTCTCGACAACCATTGCCGGGTTTGCTCCGCTGCTGTTCATCAAAGGCCGGATTGGCGATTTCATGCGAGAACTTCCCCTTGTGGTTCTGGCGGCTCTTTCGGTTTCACTCATCGAAGCCTTGTTAATTCTGCCTGCTCACTTAAAGCATTTGAAAAAGCCTGATCATAAAAAGCACGAGGAAAAACTCTCGAAATCCGGCATTGGACGCCTCTGGTCGAAAGTGGAAGCGTTTCAGGAACGCATCATGCAGAATGTGTTGATGCGGATTTACGAAACGATTCTGCGAGGCGCGATGAAATGGAGATACGTCACCATAGCCGCAGCAATGGCGATGGTGATGATGTCTCTCGGCTTAGTGATTGGCGGCATCGTTCCGTTCGTATTCATTCAGAAAATGGATAGTGAAACAATTACAGCCGATGTCGAATTACCCATCGGAACTGTTGTTGATACCACGCGTGATACGATGATCCGAATCTCGGAATTTGTTAAAGATGTTCCGGAAGTCACGAGTATTCAGACGACGGTGGGATCACAAATCAACCTGGGCGGCACGGGGGCTTCAGCCGGAAGTCAGCAATCGCATTTAGGACAGGTGATTGTCGAACTGATGGAAGCGGATGAACGGGAACGCAAGGGCTTACGTTCCAGCGAAGAACTGCTTGTCGCATTTCGCAAAATGACAGAAACTCTCTCGGGAGTCAATTCCGTCAAATGGGAAGCAATGAATGGGGGGCCAGCGGGGAAAGATATTGAAATCAAGGTGACCGGCAATAACTTTGAGGAATTACTCGAAGTGACCAACGCGATGAAAAATGAACTGGCCTCGTATGATGGCGTTGTCGATCTGGATGACGATTACGATATCGGTAAGCGCGAAGTTCAATTGCGACTGCTCCCCTCGGCTCGCTCGACCGGCATCACCGTCAATGAATTGGGCGGATTCGTGAGACATGCGTTGTATGGAGTTGAAGCCCGTCGTGTGACGCGGAATCGGGAAGATGTCAAAATCATGGTTCGATTGCCGGAAGAGTTTCGGTCCGAGGTTTACAATCTGGAGGCTTTGCGAATTCCTCGGCCGGTCAATCCTCTCAATGCAGTCGATATGAATGACGAAGCAAGTTTTCGCTGGGTGCCGATCTCAGAAGTGGCAGAACTGAAGGAAACGCGAAGTTACACGAGCATTCATCGTTCTCAGCAGCGTCGTTCGATTTCCATTTACGGCGACGTGGATGCGACGGCCAATAATGCGAATGCGGTGATGACGCAGTTTCAATCCGATTTTGTTCCCAGAATGCTGCGTGAACATCCCGGCATCATCATCGACTTTTCCGGTACAACCGAAGAACAGCAGAAGTCGTTCAGCAGTCTCGGACTGGCGATGCCAGCTGCATTCTTGATGATTTATATGATGCTGGCCGGGCTGTTCAAATCCTATTTCCAGCCGCTGGTTGTGATGTCTGCCATTCCGTTCGGAATTCTGGGGGCGATTATTGGACACTGGATCACTGGAAATCCGATTACAATTCTGAGCTGTATCGGTTTCCTGGCACTCTCGGGAATTCTGGTGAATGATTCGCTGGTCCTGGTTGACTTTATTAATACGCGATTGAAACGCGGAATAGATCCCCTCGAAGCCAACGTGATGGGAGCGAAACTTCGACTCCGCGCAATTCTGCTGACAACACTCACGACAGCTGCCGGGTTGACACCGCTGATGTTTGAGACCAGTTTTCAGGCGAAATTCCTGATTCCGATGGCCGTCACGTTAACTTACGGATTGATCTTTGCGACGGCATTGACGTTAATCATTGTGCCCTGCCTGAACATGATCTTTATTGACATCTTTGCGGCTTTAGATCGGTTTCGAGGGTCACTTGGGCTGGCGCATGAAGAACCGGTTCTGGTCTCTGCCGGGAGCACCAGTGGGGGGAAATCAGAAATGCAGGGGCAGATATTCCTCGATTGAGCTGTTCAGGCTGCAATCGGTTGCTGCTGGGTCAGACTCTCCGTAAAGTGTGTGGAGTCCGCGGTGCGGAACAGGAACAGCAAACTCTCAGGCGAGCCGGGTCTGTCATGACTCCGGTATTTTCCTTGAGGATTGTGCGGCGATTTCCTGTAAGACATCATTGATGTACCAAACCAGCCCGAGTTATGACTGACCCGGCTCGCCAACCATCATCCATTCTGGTCCGCACAGCGGACCCTACACATCAATTCAAGTCACTCCCATGGACGATAATCCCGCTCTTGATGACATGACCGAACTGGAAACGGTTGTCAATAATCTCCCTCTTCGCACGGTCACGCATTCGGGAATGACCGTCGAGGGCTATTCGCGGGCAGCGGTGCAAAGTTACTGGCGGATTCCGGAACTGAAAATTGGATTCGATCTGGGTGGCAGTCCGTGGTCGTTCATGGGTACGCCGACATACTTCATTTCACACGCTCATCTAGATCACATGGCGGCTCTGCCTCCGTTTGTCGCTCGGCGTCGCATGATGAAAATGGAACCTCCGACGATTTATGTTCCCGCTGAAGTTCAGGAAGATACCGAACGCCTTCTGCGAGCCTGGCAAAAGCTGGATCGGGGACGAATGCTATGCAATCTGATTGGGGTTCAGGCGGGCGATGAAATTGAAATGAGCCGCGAGCATGTAGCGACCGTTGTGCAGACGAAGCACACGGTTCCTTCGGTCGGCTATATCATCTGGGATCGTCGCAGAAAACTGAAGCCGGAGTATCAGGGGTTGGCTGGCGATGAAATTCGCGACATTCGCATGTCGGGAACCGATGTTACGCACGAAACTCGATATCCCTTGGTTGCGTACATGGGGGACACGGCTCCTGTCGGTCTCGATAATTGCGAAGATGTTTACAATGCAAAAATCCTGATCACGGAAATGACGTTCTTCCGCCCCGAACATCGTAAATCGAAGATTCACAAATTCGGTCATACACATCTGGATGACATTATCGATCGAGCGGAAAAGTTCAATAATGAGATGATCATCCTCTGCCATTTCAGCACGCGATATCACACTTCGCATCTGAAAAAAGCAGTCATGAAAAAGCTGCCGGAATCGATTAAAGATCGCGTCATCCTCTGGATTTAACACTTACGGAACTCACTATGCCGACACTTCTGGAACGTTTTCTGACTTACGTTTGTATCGATACTCAGTCGGATGAAACTTCTCCGTCTGCACCGAGTACGGAGAAGCAATTGGATTTGTCTCGACTGCTGGAAAAGGAATGTCGGGAACTTGGTCTGGAGGATGTTTCGCTCAGTCCTCATGGTATCGTGCTGGCGACTTTGCCGAGCAACATTTCCGAGAAAGTCCCGACAATCGCCTGGGTGGCCCATGTCGATACATCTCCCGAATACTCCGGTACGAATGTGAATCCAATTGTTCATGAAGAATATGATGGCGAGGACATCGTGCTGCCGGGGGATCCGTCTAAGGTCCTGAAAGTAAGTGAGAATCCCGAATTGTCGCAGTTGGTTGGGGAGTCGATCATCACGACTGATGGAACGACTTTGCTGGGGGCGGATGATAAATCGGGAATTGCGGTCATCATGGCGGCTGTCGAATATCTGTTGCAGCATCCGGAAATTCCGCACGGGCCAATCCGAGTCTGCTTTACAGTCGATGAAGAGATCGGCCGTGGGATTGAGAATATGGATTTCGAGGCTCTCGACTCAGTGTGCGCTTACACGCTCGATAGCGATGGTCGAGGGCGGATTGATTCCGAAACATTTTCTGCAGATCAGGCAACAATCATTGTAATGGGTATCAATACGCACCCCTCTGTTGGAAAAGGTGCGATGGTGAATGCGATTCGCATTCTGTCTGCCTTTATTGATCGGATGCCTCAGCTGACACTCAGCCCGGAAACGACGGATGGGCGTGAAGGTTTCATGCACCCGTATCACATTTCGGGAGGAGTGGCTGAAGCTTCTGCACGTATCATCTTGCGGGATTTCGAAACCGAGAATCTTAATGCTCAGGCGAAACTCCTCGAATCAATTGCGGAATCACTTCGCAGTGAATATCCCAAAGCGGAAATCGAAGTGCAGATCAAAGAGCAGTATCGCAACATGCGAGATGGCTTAGAGAAAGAGCCGAGAGCTTTACCATTCGCAATTGAAGCGACGGCTGCAGCCGGCCTGGAACCGCATCAGGATATTATTCGCGGCGGAACCGATGGTTCTCTGATGACAGCAGCCGGTTTGCCGACGCCGAATTTGTCGTCTGGACAACACAACCCCCACAGTCCGCTGGAGTGGACCAGTGAGATTGAAATGGAGTCTGCCAAGATGGTCCTCGTCGAACTGGCACGACGCTGGGGACAGGAACGCCTGTCATGACGGAAGAAGCAGGCGGACCGAAATTACTGCTCGAACTCCGAGGCATCGATGTCCGCTTCAAAAACAATATTGTGGAAACGCTGCAGGGGATTGACCTGAGCATTTCCGCAGGCGAATCGATTGGAATTGTCGGCCCCTCCGGCTGTGGAAAGTCGACGTTGTTACGCGTAGTAGCCGGATTGTTGTCCGAGAGTGCAGGACAGCGAATTCTGCATGAACAGGAGATCGCCAATCCGGGACGAATTGCAATGGTCTTTCAGGATGCCCGGCTGCTTCCCTGGCGAACCGTGCTGAGCAATATGGCCATCCCGTTCGAACTGGTGAATCAACCTGTCAATCGAGAGAAAATTGAGTGGCTGCTCAACAAAACGGGCATGTCCCCGGCTGATTACGAAAAGTATCCCCGGCAACTTTCCGGGGGCATGAAAATGCGGGTTGCAGTTGCCCGATCTCTGGTGTTGGATCCCGAGTTGCTTTTGCTGGATGAGCCCTTTGCTGCGGTCGATGATTTCTTGCGGGAACAACTCAACGACGAACTGATCGGCTGGCAGCAGGAATTCGGTTTTGCGACCGTCCTCGTGACGCACCATCTGGGAGAAGCCGTTTTTTTGAGTCAGAAAGTTCTGCTGATGTCCGCTCACCCCGGGCAGATTGTCGAAGAGGTTGCGATTCCGTGGTCGACTCGAAATGAGACGTTGAGGGAATCTTCAGAATATGTTGCTCTGGTGGCGGGGATTAAGCATCGATTGCGGGAAAAGCAGTGATCATTAATATTGATCTTTGATTCTGGGAGCTTCGCCGTGCTTCGACCCCAGCCACCCACCATCGGTGAGTTTGCGTAGGTCAGGCTGTGCCTGACGACTTTCAAGGTGGCACGCACATTTCGTCAGGCACAGCCTGACCTACAGTTAGTCTTTGGAAATCAGATTTGGTCCCTGGCCAAACTTTTTGACGTATTTTCCATCGCCGGATTTCTCGTATTTGGTGAAGCCGAGGTCGTTGAGTTTTTTGTCATCCTTGACGCTTCTCTCCATGTTCATGCCCATCCAGCGGGAGCCGATGGCTGGGGCAGTGATCACTCGGCGGACAGGTTCGCCCGTTTCCGGATGAGCAGTCAGCGGATCTTCTGCCATGCGCTGGACGACTTCAAATCGTTCCCCAGGTTGTTTGTCTTTGCGGACGACTTCGTAGAGATAAACGGGCATTGAAGAACTCACACATTAATGAGATTAAATTTGGATCGCTTTTGTATTCTACACCAGAGGTAAGCCAACTTGAAGAGGCTTATGAAAAATCTCTCAGGTCACTGTCCACGACTCTCCCGGTTGCAGCACTTTCGGTTCGGACTCTGTGTGATTGCGAATTCCCTCCGCCCAGGCTTCAGTATCCTGCTCGATTAACGGCCAGGTATTGTAATGACAGGGAATGACCGTCGGTGCCCTTAGAAACTCGGCGGCTCGAATTGAGTCGGCTGGTCCCATCGTGAAATTATCTCCGATGGGCAAAACAGCCACATCCAGTCCTTCATCGGCAACCAAAGTCATATCGTAAAACAGGCCGGTGTCGCCTGCAAAGTAGATGACCCGGTCTTCCGTTTTGATAATGATGCCAGCCGGGTTGCCGCCATCGGAACCATCGGGAAGTTGGGAACCATGATGGGCAATTGTCAGTTTAATCTTGCCAAAATCGAATTGATGTTCGCCTCCAATGTGCATGGCATGCGTATTTTTCACGCCCTGATTCGTCAACCAGTTCGAAATTTCAAAATTGGCGATGACAAGAGCCTCCGTTCGTTGTGCGATTTCGATCGTATCACCGACATGATCTCCATGGCCATGGGTCAGTAGTATCACATCCGGTTTCATGTCCTCGGCCAGTACATCGGTCAGGGGGTTGTCGTTAAGAAACGGATCAATCAGTAATGTGTGCGTGGAGGTTTTCAACTGGAAAGCGGAATGTCCGAAATAAGTGATTTCAACAGGCATAATTTAACGCTTTTTTGAGTGTGTGTTCGGTAGTGATCCTCGATGTGATCATTTCAATAGACTCGACCAGCTTTCAGCATAACCGCAGGAGAGAGCACGTCAATAAGTCAGCGAATGTTGAAATTTGAGAGGTCGCATTTTATGAACTTTTGCTATCATAAATGATTCACGATTATACATTCTGCTGACTTTCAATCGCGGCTACACTTGCAGGTTCTCTAAATATGGCTATCGCAATTTCGATCTGGGCTCTCCGAATTGCAGCTTTGGGTATAATTTTTTTAAGTGCACTCCCTTTTCTGCCTGTGGGGGCCTGGTGGGTCAGGATTTGCGATTTCCCACGCGTTCAGCTTCTCGGACTGCTCATGCTGGTCCTGCTGATCACCTGTATCCTCCGCTGTTTTTCCACCTGGCAAACTCTTGATACGGCTTGGCTGATCATAATTGGTCTCACAGGTCTCTGGCAGATTTCCTTCATATTGCCCTATACGAAGGTCTGGTCAGAAGAGGTTCCTGGAATTACAGAGATTCCCGCAGAGAATCCTTCCTTCCGGATTGTTGTTGCGAATCTGGAAATCGGGAATGAGGAGAAGTCAGCAGTAGTCGAAAAATTGAATGAACTTGATCCCGATATTTTATTGACGATTGAAACCGATCAGCCATGGATGGATGAACTGAAGAATCTGGATCCTGAATTGAAACTGCACTCTCATGTGGTTCGGGATGAAGGACTCGGCATGGCATTATGGACGCGATTGGAAGTGATTGAGGAAGAAATCAAACATCTGGTTTCTGAACGGAGAGCCTCGTTCTTCACCACATTTTCAATACCTGCCGGAAAGTTCAATTTTGTCGGCTTGCATCCGACACCTCCCGGCTTGAAAGACAGCACGGATGACGAACGCAGAGACAGCCGGGTTCGAGATGCCGAACTGATGCTGATTGCCAAACAGGTCGCCGATAAACAACAGGATTCTTGGATCGTGACTGGCGATTTCAATGATGTCGCCTGGTCGCACACAACTCGTCTTTTCAAACGGACCAGCGGACTGAAAGATCCGCGCATCGGTCGACAGATGTTGAATACCTATCACGCCGAATATCCGCTGCTACGATATCCGATTGATCATGTCTTCGTCTCGAAAGGATTTCATCTGGAGTCACTCGATCGCGTGAGAATTCCTGGCTCCGATCATTTCGCGGTGATAGCCGATCTCGTCTTCATCGCAGAAGCAGGAACCGATCCTGAACCGGAAGGGAATGATGAGGAAGACTCAAAAGAGATGATTAAAGAGGGGATTGATGATGCTCAGGAGAAAGGCGTAGCCGCTCCGGAAGCGGGCTCTACAGATTGAATGCGATATTGTTACAGCTGTCGAGCGACTTCCCTGAGCGATTCTGCATGAACATTGAACTGATTTATTTGAGAACACGATCGAATCCTGATTGACAGATTACAAAAACAGCCTGAATTCCCACTCGAATATTTCAAGACGATTATTAACGTACCAGAATCTGTGCCAATGGAATAAAATCTGCACCTGTTTTGCGTATCCATCAGTTAAACTTATCTGGCCATCAATGTTTCTCAATATAGCACGACGACATAATGCCTGAATCTTCTGCACTTCAAGAGTCCATCCAGCATCATCTGCAGTTTCTTTATCCTCAGGAAAATCATCTTCAACTGCTGAAGCAGATTGCTGCAATTTTTGCAGACTATCAAAAGCCTGCTTCTCCCAATGAGATCTGGAGTGAACAGGATGCGCTGTTGATTTCTTATGGAGATACTCTGCTGCGTGAAGGGGAGCGTCCGCTCGAGACTTTGCAGCATTTTCTGAAAGAAAAAGTCGGGCAGACGATTTCTTCTGTCCACATTCTTCCATTCTCACCATTCAGTTCCGACGATGGGTTTTCCGTCATCGATTATCTGAAAATTAATCCCAAACTTGGGGACTGGGAAGATGTCGCAGAGATCGGCAAAGAGCATCGACTGATGGCCGATCTGGTCATTAATCACACGTCAGCCGAAAGCGAATGGTTTCAGAATTATCTCGCTGGAAAATCTCCCGGCAAAGGTTATTTCATTGAAGTCGATGAAGGAGTCGATCTGACAGAGGTCGTGCGTCCACGGGCTTCACCCTTGCTCCGGCATGTCGAAACGCCTGAGGGTCCGAAATCGGTCTGGTGCACCTTCAGTCACGATCAGATCGATCTCAATTTCCGCAATCCGGAAGTCCTCTATGAATTTTTGCGAATCATTCGCAGATATCTCGAAGAAGGAGTCCAAATCATTCGGCTCGATGCTATCGGCTATTTGTGGAAAGAGATTGGCACCACTTGTATTCACCTGCCCGAAACCCACGAAATGGTTCGTCTATTACGGACACTGCTCGATATTTATGCTCCAGGCACAATACTGATCACCGAAACGAATGTCCCCAATCATGAAAATCTGACGTACTTCGGCAACACCAACGAAGCCCACATGATTTACAATTTCAGCCTGGCTCCACTGCTTCTGCACGCTCTTTTGGCGGGGACTTCGAAGCACCTTAAAACCTGGTTGATGAGCATGCCACCGGCTCCCGTCGGATGCACGTATCTCAATTTTACCGCATCCCACGATGGCATCGGCATGCGTCCGGCGGAGGGTTTAATTTCGGAACCCGAGCAGGCCGAGATGATCGAGTCGATTCGCAATGCCGGCGGACTCTGCTCAACCCGCAAACTTTCCGATGGCAGTGAGAAGGTCTATGAAATTAATGTCACACTGTTTGATGCTCTCAAAGCAACGATTCAAGGGCCGGACAACTTTCACATTCCGCGATTTCTCTGCTCACAAACAATCATGATGTCCCTCGAAGGGATCCCGGCTTTCTACATTCACAGCCTGCTCGCAACGCCGAATGACTCCAAAGGAGTCGAACATACTGGACGTTTTCGTTCGATCAATCGCAAGCAGTTGAACTACGACGAAATCTCCGCTGAGCTCGATAATCCCTCTTCGTCCCATGCCAAAGTCTTTCACGAAATCCTCCGCCGCATGAAAATCCGCGGGCAGCAACCCGCTTTCTCTCCCAACGCCACTCAGTTCACGCTGCACCTCAAACCCCACTTTTTCGCATTTTGGCGACAAAGCGTGAACCGTCAGCAAAGTATTTTCTGCGTGAATAATCTCACCTCGAAAAAACATAAGCTTCAATTGTCTCAATTGAACCTGATCTCGACCGACAACTGGTTCGACCTGCTCTCAGAGAAAAGTCTGCAAAATCGAACCGGGATTGTGACTCTGGAACCCTATCAAACGATGTGGATTACGAATCGTAAATGATTGGGTGTGATGGTTTGAACCGCAGATGAACGCAGATCATTTCAAATGAACTGGGGCACTACTAACAAATGTGACTTTAAACTTATTAAGTGATGGGTGGCTGGGGTAGTAGCGAAGCGAAGCCCCCAGTGTAATAGATTCAGTGCCTCAAGCATTATCCTGTTGAACAGCATCCTGAATCGATTCAAACACATCGGGCACCGCGCTGGTGACTCGTGACCAGCTTGGAATAAAAGGAGCCACGTGAGGATCTCTCAGAAACTGCTCACCAGCCGACATCAGGCTTTGACTGAATAACTCGACAGTCGCTTCTTCGGAATGTCGATCCAAAGTCAATCCACTCATCAGAGCATCGTTGTGGTAGTGGTCGATTAAATCGAGAGCCGCCCGATAGTAGCTGGCTTTGAGAGTTCGAAAGACTTCCGGCGAAAAGACTTTTCCATTCACCGCCAGTTTTCGGATCAATGCCTTACAGATATCGACCGACATCCGATGCAATCCTCCTGAAGGATCCTCTTCAGAGACGGGTTGATGTTTATGATCGTACGCATCGGCAATATCGACCTGGCAAATCCGATGGTGCGAATAATTGCGATACATTTCGGAAAGCGTCCCGATCTCCAGTCCCCAGTCTGAGGGAATTCTCAAGGAGGGAACGACTTCTGCCCGCATCGAAAATTCCCCAGAAAGGGGATAGCGGAAACTGCTCATGTAGTCGAGATAATCGTTATGACCGATTGTCAACTGTAGCGCCCGTAATAATGGTGTCACGAGTAACCTGACAACACGCCCGTTCAACTTCCCGTTGGCAGCTCGATAGTAATAGCCTTTGCAGAAAACGTAATTGAAAGTCGGATGGACAATCGGATAGAGTAATCGAGCCAGCATGTCACGCTCGTAGGTCAGGATGTCACAGTCATGCAATGCGACTGCCTGACAACGGCCTGTGGCGAGAAAGTAGCCGAGACAATACCAGACATTCCGGCCTTTGCCGAGTTCCATCGGCGCCAATCCTCTTGCGTAAAGTTCCGCATCGACAGCCTGCAGTCGCGGGCCATCATTCCATAAGATGACGTGCCGTTGTGGCAGGCGCGAAAAGAATTTGCGGGCATTCTCAAACTGAGATCGGTCTGCTCGATCAAGTCCGATGATGATCTCTTCCAGATACGGAGCCTGAGCCAGTTTCTCGATAATCGAGTTCAGAGCCGGACCTTCCAATTCGGAATACAAGCAAGGCAGCACCAACGCCATTGGCCGTTCGGCTGACCATTCCGAGAGATCCGCATCCAGCTCCTCAGTCGTGCGATGTCTCAAATTGTGAAGCGTTCCAATGACACCATTTTGCGCAAAATCAGCCATGAATTTGTCGACTCCCAGGACGAAAACTCTTCCCATACAAATCGATCGAGCGCTGATCCGATTTGATTCACTCCTCAATCATGACCAGTTCCCCTGCAAGTTCAACCGTTAAACTGTTCTGATCTCTTTTTGGGAATCGGTATTGCAAATGAAGTTTTGAAAAACTCAAGCAATAGCCGGATTCTAATGAAAATCGGATTTCCAGATAAACACACAGTCAAAATATTGAGTTGAGTGAGCGTTTCGGTCCTGCTTATTTCACTTTTCATATGAATTGAGAACCGCAAATGAACACAGCGCGGCGTAGCCGCAACCAATCACCAAAAACTAAAAAAATAACCGCCAAGACGCCAAGTGAAACAAGGAGATCTTTTTAAAATAATTTTTTAAACCACGAAGGCACAAAGGCACAAAGAGATTCAGGAATCTTGAAAATCAAAAAAAACACACTGATGGATTTGAGGGGATACTGTTACAGAGCTCTTCGTGTCTTCGTGTCTTCGTGTCTTCGTGTCTTCGTGTCT
>TARA_R100000789_G_scaffold42075_6_pt1 | contig 21907 bp, 20 predicted proteins | sample TARA_R100000789 | Tara Oceans TARA_R100000789 (sample SAMEA2623403) | marine metagenome | biome: marine biome (ENVO:00000447); feature: mesopelagic zone (ENVO:00000213); material: "saline water (ENVO:00002010), including plankton (ENVO:xxxxxxxx)" | depth 450 m
CATAGCTTTGCGCGTAGGCAATTTCGGGGATGGTCGCCACCCCCGCCCCCATCGCGACTGCGAGGCTCAGGGCGACAGCCCTGCCCGCATTCGTGACGTGATAACCCGTTGCACGGCCCTGCGCTTTGCGCGCGGAAATGACCTTTGCCATCTTCACAATCCACTTTGACATCCCGGAGTCGTGAGTACCGGGAATGCGGTGGCTTGTCAAAAGCCCGTCGGCGCGAATTTGACCAACTGTCGCCTGACAGCGACTAGTGCATCATCAGGCCCAGCCATCCCCCGAAAAACAAGGCGAAGACGATGGTCGAGATGTACAGCAGCCGGTCCCAATTGATGGTCACCAGCAAGCTCATACTGCGATAGCCCTCTTGAATCGTGTGCATGGAATCGGTCCTCAGTTGCGTAAGTGCAGCCTTGGTATGCCGTGCGATTCAGGCAGGATTTTGACGGCTCCTGCCCGAATTTATGTCAAGGACAGAACAAATCGTTGGAAAGTGCGAAGACCATCAACGAAAGCACAACAGTCAGGCCGATCGACATCAGCACCTTGAGCGCGCGGTCGCTGGGCGGACGCCCCGACACCGCCTCATAAGCGAAGAAGACAAGATGCCCGCCGTCCAGCACAGGGACCGGAAACAGGTTCAACAGGCCCACAGCCGTCGACAGGACCGCAATGAACCAGATGAAATTCGTGGTGCCCTGGCTGGCCATGTCACCGCTGGTTTCGGCGATTCCAATTGGCCCCGACAGGTTGCAGGTGCTGATGGCGCCGGTGGCCATGTGCCACAGACCCGACAGAGACCCCTCGATGATACGCCCCACCTGTGTGAACCCCGATCCAAGCGCAGAGCCGATTCCCGTCGCCTCTGTTGCCGGTTCAAAGGCAACGCCGCCAACAATTCCGATTCGGTAGAACGTCTGGAACCCGCCGCCCGGTTGCGGTTCATCCACACGGCGCGGAGTCATTTCCTTGTCCAGAAGCGTTCCATCGCGCCAGACGGTCAGTTGCAGTGTCGCGCCCTCTGATCCCTCAACCCGCTCTTTGAGTTGTTCAAAGGCATAGATTTCTTCGCCGTCCACGGCGGTGATGACGTCGCCTGCACGCAAGCCAGCATCGCCAGCCGCTGAACGCGGCGCAATCTGGGTCGCCAGCGGCGGATAGGTATAGGGACCGGCCACTGTGACCTGCTGCCCGTCGCGATCAACTGTATAGTCCAGCGTCGGCTGGTGCGGCAGCGCGTCAAAATAGGCCCCCATGACAGCCCGGTCGTCAGAATCGGGCAGCTGGCTGCCCTCAATGGCAAGAATTCGGTCGCCCGTCTGCAGCTCTTGCTGCACAGGAAGGGGGCGTAGGTCACCGACCGTCAATGGCTCGGCCAGTTCGCCGCGGAACATGATGACGCCGGTAAAGATCATGATCGACAGGGCAAAGTTGAACAGAGGTCCCGCCGCCACCGTCGCCGTGCGCGCCCAGAGCGGCGCGCCGGACATGGTACTGCGCATCTCATCCTTGCTCAGCCCCTCAACGGCCTCTTCGTCGACGCCGCCAGAGGCGTTTGCGTCACCCCGAAACTTGACGTAGCCGCCGAAGGGTATCGCCGCGAGCTGCCATTTGGTGCCATCCCGGTCGACGCGCGACCAGACCACCGGACCAAAGCCCAAGCTGAACACTTCGGGAAAGATGCCGGACTTTTTGCCGACAATGTAGTGCCCGTATTCATGCACGGCGATGATCACCGAAAGCGCGACCACGAAGAAGATCACGGTCCAAAGGGCTCCGCCGAACTGCGGGATAAATGTCGTCGGGTCCAAGCTGCGGGCTCCCTTTACCAGGTTTTTCGTTGCATGACCGCGTCGGCCTCTATGCGTGCGAGATGGTCTGCTTCTGCCACCATATCAAGGGTAATCCCGGCGGCATTGTGACCCGCTTGGGACGAAAGGCTGACCAGCACCTCTTCGACGACCTCGGCCATGCCCGAAAAGGAAATCCGGTGGTCGATAAACGCATCCAGCGCGCGTTCCTTGGCAGCGTTGAACACCGCCCCCATAAGTCCACCGGCCTGCATGACCTCACGCGCCAATCTCAGGGCGGGCCAGCGGGTCTCACAGGGGTCGCGAAAGGTCAGTTGTCCCAGTTTCACCAGATCCAGCCGCTCCACCGGCAGCGCCTTGCGAGTCGGATAATGCAAGGCAAATCCGATGGCATGGCGCATATCCGGCGGGCCGACATGGGCCATCAGCGCGCCGTCGTTGAACCCGACCAATGCGTGAATCATCGATTCCGGGTGGACGACGGTTTCAATCTTTGCTGGGTCGATGCCAAAGAATTCTCTGGTTTCAATGAGTTCCAGCGCCTTGTTGAACATCGACGCGGAGTCGATGGTGATGCGTTGGCCCATGGACCAGTTCGGATGTGTGGCGGCCTGTTCCGGGGTGGCGCGGGCCAGGTCCTTTAGCGGCCAATCGCGGAACGCACCGCCGCTTGCGGTGATGATGACCCGTTCCACGGCCGCGATATCTTCACCGATCAAGGCTTGAAAAACCGCAGAATGCTCGCTGTCCACCGGCAGAATCTGTCCACCATGCTCCCGGGCGGTGCGCAGCATCAAGGGACCGGCGCAGACCATGCTTTCCTTGTTGGCCAGCGCCAGCGTGGCCCCCTGCTGCAAGGCACGCAGCCCCGGCTCCAGCCCTGCAGCGCCGACAATGGCGGACATGATCCAATCGGCGGGACGGCTGGCGGCCTCGACCAGCGCCGCGCGTCCTGCGGCGGCCTCGACTCCGCTGCCTGCAAGCGCTGCACGCAGATCGTCCAGCCGGCTCTCATGTGCCGTAACGGCGATTTCGGCACTCAAAGAACGGGCATCTCGCGCAAGTTGCGCAATGTTGCCCCCGCCTGTCAGCGCAACAACACTGTAGGCGGCCCGATCCCGTGCAATCAGGTCGATGGTGTTTTGCCCAATCGACCCGGTCGCACCAAAGATAGATATTCGACGGCTCAAAGCGCGCCCAACAGGCTCAGGATCAGAAACAGCGTGGCCGCGCCGACGATGCCGTCAAACCGATCCATGAAACCGCCATGACCCGGAATAAGGTCCGAGGCGTCCTTGACCCCCGCGCGCCGTTTGATCGCGCTTTCGGCGATGTCCCCCAATTGCGAGGCCAGCGACAGAAACATGGCCGCAACTGTCCAGATCAGCACAATTCGGATCGGCAAACCCGCATTCAGCGCAAGCCCCCCGGCTAGGATCGCCGCTGCAATCCAGCCCGCGATTATCCCGGCCCAGGTCTTTTTCGGACTGACCCGCGGCCAGAATTTCGGCCCGCCAATGGCGCGCCCGGCGAAATACCCGGCGATGTCGGTGAGGATGACAATCCCCAACAGCATCAGGATCAGATTGGGCTGCACCACGGCAAAAGCCGCCAGCCACAAACCGGACAGCAGCACGGCCCCGCCATAGAGAAAGCCGATCCACCAGCCGCGCCGCACAATCAAGGCAAAGCCGATGCACAGGCCCAGCAGCACCAGACCACTTTCCAGCGCGTCGGCCCGGCCCAGCCGAAAGATCCAGATGAACAGCGCGGTGACAGCAACCGCCGCCACAACCGGCAAAGTACGGTGGCGAGGATCCAGCAGGTTGCACATTTCCCAAATCATCACGCCAGTCACACCGGCAATCAGGAATTGAAAGGCCGTCGGCCCCGACAGGAACGCCCCCAGCGCCACGGCCAACAGAACAACCGCCGACAGTACGCGAACGCGCAGGTCACGCCACTTGCCGCTCATGCTTTCACGGCACCGAAGCGGCGATCGCGCTCACCGAACTTGGCACACAGGCGCCCCAGTTCCTCGGCCCCGAAATCGGGCCAGAGCGTGTCGAGAAATTCATACTCGGCGTAGGCCGACTGCCAGAGCAGAAAATTGGATATCCGCGCCTCACCACTGGTGCGGATCACCAGATCGGGATCGGGCAGCACATGAGTGTCAAGGTAACGCGGCAGGGTTTCAAGGTCGATTTCTGCCGGGTCCAGCTTGCCCTCTTTCACGTCAAAGGCAAGACGCTGCGCGGCGCGCGCCACCTCATCCCGGCCACCATAGTTCAGGGCGATGGTCAGGTTGACGCCGGTGCAATGCTTGGTGAAATCCTCTGCCTCGTCCATCAGGCCGCGCAATTTGGCATCCAGACGGACGCGATCACCAATAAAGCGCACGCGCACGTTATCCTTAACAAACGCCTGCATCTCTTTCATGATATAGCGTCGGAACAGGCTCATCAGGCCCGCCACCTCTACCTGTGTCCGCTTCCAGTTTTCAGTCGAAAAGGCGAATATCGTCAGGTATTTGACGCCAAAATCCGGGCAGGCCTCAACCACCTCGCGCACGCGGCGCGCGCCCGCGTGGTGGCCAAACAGACGTGGGCGCCCCCGCATCGTTGCCCAACGGCCATTGCCATCCATGATGATGGCCACATGTTTCGGGCCAATCGTGTCCAGCATTGGTCTGGCCATCAAATATCCTTCCAAGGCGAAATTCGCAGCGGCGGCAGGCTCAATTCACCACGTCTGCCGATCCAAAGCAACGACACCGGCGTGTGCCTAAGCCAAGTTTGCCTTGGGGGAAAGGCGACACTAAGGCGATGGCATGACACAAGCGACACAGTGAACCCGCCGTGCAACGGTCGGTAATGATGGACCACCTTGCACAGCGGGCCCCGCGCCTCGCTTTTCCGCAAGACGGCCCTGATGTCTCAGACCTGCATGATTTCCGCCTGTTTGGTCTCTAGCGCCTCATCGACCTTCTTGATGTAGGTGTCGGTCATGTCCTGCACTTCGGATTCCCAAAGTTTCTGGTCATCCTCGCTCATACCGTCGTTCTTGGCCTTCTTGATCTGTTCCATGCCATCGCGGCGCACGTTGCGAATCGCAACGCGGGCGTGTTCGGCGTATTGACCAGCAACCTTCCCCAACTCACGGCGGCGTTCTTCGTTCAGTTCGGGGATCGGCAGCATGATGATGGTGCCGTTCAGTTGAGGATTGATCCCCAAACCACTCTCACGAATGGCTTTTTCCACCTTTCCAACCAACCCTTTATCCCAGACATTGATGGTGACCATACGCGGTTCTGGCACGTTTACAGTGCCGACCTGGTTGATCGGGGTCATCTGGCCATATGCGTCGACCTGCACCGGCTCCAGCATCGAGGCCGATGCGCGTCCGGTGCGCAGCGACGCAAATTCCGTGCGCAGGTTTGCCATGGCGCCATCCATGCGGCGCGCCAGGTCAGCGGTATCGAGTTCGAAATCTTCGGACATCTTGGCCCCTCGTTGATCATATGTGCTCGGGTAGCACTGGTTAGCCCGACCTTTACCGCAGATCAATCATCCTTGACCAGAGAGGCGGTGCGGCCGATGCCAGCCCTTCGCAACCGATCGTTAACCCCGGCGTGGCAAAACCATCCTTATTCTGCCCACCGGGTCCGCCGCAAAATGCACATCTGCCTGATCCTATTTCCCGGCTTTCCGATGCTGGCCTATGTCCTCGCGCGCGAGGTGTTGCTGCTGGCAAACGAGTGCGCGGGCCAACATCTGTTCTCGTTCCAGACGCGGACGGTCACGGGAACGCACGTGGCAGCGGCCGACGGAACAGCGGTGGCCGGGGATCAGCCTGACTGGCATGGGGCACAGGGGTTTGATCTAGTGCTGTTGTGCGCGGGGAACGACCCGCTGAACGCTCTGCCGATGGGACTGCGCGCCTTTCTCAACCGGGCTGAGGCGACGGGGGCGACGCTGGGCGGACTGGATGGCGGCGCTGTGATTCTGGCCAAGCTGGGCTTTCTGGCCGGGCGCACGGCGGTGTTGGATCAGTCAGCGCTGGCGGAATTGACCACTGCTGGCCACACCATCGCCCTGACAGAGGGGGCGTTTTCCTGTGATCGGCAACGGCTGACAACGGCGGGCGGAATGGCCACTGGCGATGCACTGCTGGCGTGGATCGCGCGGGCACACAGCCCGACATTGGCCGCGCGCGTGGCAGAGACACTGGCGCATGGCCGCATCGGTCAGGCCGGGGCACAGCAACGGCTTGTGCAGGCCATTGATCCGCTGCTGGACCGGATGCAGGCGATCATGGCAGCACATATCGAACACCCAATTCCGGTTGAACGGGTGGCCACTGAACTGGGGCTGAGCCCGAAACAACTGCGCCTGCGCTGCCGCAAGGGATTGGGACAGACTCCGGCGCAGGTCTACAATGGTCTCAGACTGGATCGGGCAGCACAGTTGATCTCGGGAACTGAACTGTCTGTACAGGACGTTGCGCGGGCGGCGGGCTTTGCCTCTCCCTCTGCCTTTACGCGCAGCTATCATGCCCGTTTTGGCGCCCCGCCCCGCAACCAGCGTCGGGCAAGACGAGCCGGTGCCTTGATGCGCGCATCGCCTGACCAATCGGACGAACGCCGGAGCGCGAGTGGACACAACCCCTGAAAAACGATGTAAGGAACGCTCCACGCGTGATGAACACAGGCACGAGAAGACGGGGCGATCTGTCAACAACGTACCCGGCTCAGAAGTGATGGCCATGGGCGCCAAACATGCTCGCTTTCAGGCGAGCGCGGGACATTGGGGCACGGAATAGGCTGGACCATTCAGCCGAATGTCAGGCTGGGGCCGGTCCCGGCTTGTCCGACTGCGCCGGGAATACCTTTTCACAAACTCGCGTATAGGTGCCCTGCCCGGCAAGAATACCCCGGAAACCGCCCGGTTCATCCAATGAAAACACGATGATCGGCATATTGTTGTCGCGTGCCAGCGCGATCGCAGAAGCGTCCATGACCTTGAGGTTCTTTGACAGCACCTCGTCAAAGCTGACTTCGTCAAATCGTTTGGCGTCGGGATTGGTGCGTGGGTCACTGTCGTAAACCCCGTCGGTGCCATTCTTGCCCATGATAATCGCCTCGCAGGCCATCTCATTGGCGCGCAGCGCGGCGGCAGTATCGGTGGTGAAATAGGGGTTGCCCGTACCTGCGGCAAAGATGCAAACGCGTTTCTTCTCAAGGTGGCGCACGGCGCGGCGGCGGATATAGGGCTCTGCCACCTCGTCCATGCGGATCGCGCTGATCACGCGGGTAAAGACGCCAACGCCCTCAAGAGCGGACTGCATCGCCAGCGCGTTCATCACTGTCGCCAACATACCCATGTAGTCGGCGGTGGTGCGTTCCATCCCCTGCGCGCTTCCTGCCAGCCCGCGAAAGATATTGCCGCCGCCGATCACCATGCAGATCTCGACGCCCATTTCCTGAACCGATTTCACCTCACGCGCGATGCGTTGAACGGTTGGCGGATGCAGACCATAGCCCTGATCGCCCATCAACGCCTCGCCGGAAATCTTGAGCATGACACGTTTGTAGGTGGTTTGCGGGGTGCTGGCCTCGGTCATGTTGCGCTCCGTTGTGGGGGGGATATGATCGCGCGCATATGTGGCGGAAAACCACTTGGGCTGCAATGGTCCAGCGGTTTCTAGCTAGGGACACCGGGACAGGCTTCGGGATGCGTGACAAATTGGCAATCGAGGCATGCCTTGCGGCCTGCGCGCCGGATCGGCCTGTGCTGATCGCGGGGCCAACCGCCAGCGGCAAGTCCGCGCTGGCGCTTGCCATCGCAGAGGCGCAGGGCGGTGTGATCGTCAATGCCGATGCGATCCAGGTCTATGCCGACTGGCGCGTGCTGACGGCCCGCCCCTCACCTGAAGAAGAGGCGCGCGCACCCCACGCCCTGTACGGCCATGTGCCGGGGGATCAGCCCTATAGCGTGGGCGACTGGCTGCGCGAAGCCGCGACTTGCCTTCATGGACCTGACAGACCCATCTTTGTCGGCGGAACAGGTCTTTACCTGACATCCCTGACCGAAGGTCTGGCCCAAATCCCCGCCACCCCGCCCAACGTCCGCGCCGAGGGTGAGGCGCTGCTGGACACACACGGGCTGACCGCGATGGTGGCTGATCTGGACCCGCAGTCCGCCGCGCGGATCGACCTGCGCAACCCGGCCCGTGTCGCCCGCGCATGGGAGGTGTTGCGCGCCACGGGACGCGGGATAGCGAGTTGGCAAGATGAAACTCCGCCCCCGCTACTGCCCCTGGACCGGGCGACAGGGTTCGTCGTCGAAGCCCCCAAGGACTGGCTGACACCACGGATCGAGACGCGCTTTCGCAAGATGGTCGCAGGCGACGCGCTGGAAGAGGCCCACACCAACCGCCCCGGCTGGACCCCGGACCGGCCGTCGGCCAAGGCGATTGGCGCCGCCGAACTCATGGCGGTCATTGATGGAAAAGTCACTCTGGATCACGCCATTGACCGCGCCACGATCCTGACCCGGCAGTTTGCCAAGCGCCAGCGCACCTGGTTTCGCGCCCGAATGGGCCATTGGCACCACCTTACGGCAAAGGCGCTGACCTGATGTCGCGTCCCGGCTTTCTCAGGACCCCGATGCCGCCTGCCCCGCCGAAACCCAAGGGCCCGGTGCGCAGTGGATCCTATGCGATGGAACTACAGGGCGCGCCGTGGAAGTTCACCCTGCTGCACGACCGCGAAGACGACGTCGTCCTGTGGGTCACCAAGGGTCAGGGCCGCGTGGTGGTCAACGGCATCCGCCGCGGCATCTCTGTGAACAACGCGCTGTTTGTCCCGGCGGGCACACTGTTTGCCATCGACATGCAGCAAGGCACGCAGGCGCTGATGGTCCAAAGCCCGTCGGGGCTCAGCCCGTATCTGCCCCATGCGCCGCTGTTATTGCGAGTGCGCAACAGCCTTGCGCAGGCTGAACTGACCGGCACCATCGATGCCATGAATCGCGAAATCACGCAGAACCGCGCGATGCTGCAAGAGGCGTTGGCAGCCCATGTCGGCCTGATCGCGGTCTGGCTGCAACGTCAGGTGCAGGCAGGCGCGTCCGATTCTCCGGCTGAAAGCGCGGCTCAGAGGCTGGTGCGGCGCTATGCGCGGGCGGTCGCACAAGATTTCCGCAAACCGCAGGTGATGGGCCAATACGCCGAGGCACTGGACGTGACGCCAACGCATCTCAGCCGGGTCTGCCGTCTTTGTTGCGGCAAGACCGCAGCCGACATCCTGACGGAACGCAAGCTGCACGCCGCCCGGATCGCCCTGGAAAGCCCCAAACCAACGATCAAGGAGGTGGCGCACGCGCTGGGGTTCACCTCTCCGGCCTATTTCACCCGGTTCATCCAGAGCCACACCGGCCAGACTCCTTCCGCACTGCGTGCAGCAGCGCGCCAACCGGCGGCCCGACCATAACATTGGATGAACACAAATAAATCTGTCCGGGTGCCTTGTAAGTGACTTGCGCAAAAGTGCATGTCGCTTTTGAATAAGGGTGATGTCGCTTTTTGACCCCAAAAGGACGAAAGCGGGCGTTGACGGGACAAGGCTTCTCGTGCGGAATGACTTACAGCGAGGGCATGGCCGAAGGGTGAAAGACAAAAACCCGCTCAGGAGCCAAGAAAGAGACCCCGGCTGAATAAAATATGTCACAGGGAGACTAGTATGACATCGATGGATCACTTGCAGCGGGTCCACCCGGCTGCAAAAATGTACGCGCGCGAATTCAAGCAGGGCCTGCTTGACCGTCGCGAATTTCTGGCACGCACCACCGCGCTTGGTCTGACATCAGCAGCGGCTTATACCCTTGGCGGCTTGCAGCGACCTGCCGAGGCCGCAGCGCATGTCCAGCAGGGCGGCACCATCCGCTACCAGATGGAAGTCCGCGCCCTGAAAGACCCGCGCACCTATGACTGGACCCAAATCGCCACCTTTACCGCTGGCTGGCTGGAATATTTGGTGGAATACAACAGCGACGGATCCTTTGATCCGATGCTGCTGGAAAGCTGGGAAACCAACGACGACGCGACCGAATACACGCTGCATGTCCGCAAGGGCGTGAAGTGGAACAACGGTGACGATTTCACCGCTGAGGACGTGGCCCGTAACATCACGATGTGGTGCGAGAGCGAGGTCGAGGGCAACTCGATGGCCGCGCGCATGGGCTCTTTGATCGACGAGACGACGAAAAAGGCAACCGAAGGCGCAATCACTGTTGTCGACAGCCACACCGTCAAGCTGACCGCCAATGTACCCGACATTTCACTGATCCCGGGCATGGCCGACTATCCCGCCGCCATCGTCCACAGCAGCCACGACCCGAACAACATGCTGGGCAACCCGATCGGCACTGGCTTCATGCTGCCCGAAAGCCATGAGGTTGGCGTCAAAGGCGTCCTCGTGCGCAATGAAGGCCATGACTGGTGGGGCTATGCGGCTGGCAAGGGCGGCTACATCGACCGGATCGAGTTCATTGACTACGGCACCGACCCGGCTGCGTTCATCGCCGCCTACGAGGCCGAAGAAATCGACATGAACTGGGAGTCGGTGGGTGAGTTTGTCGACATCTTCGACAGCATTGGCCTGCAACGCTCTGAAATCCCGTCGGGCTTTACGATCGTGATCCGTCCTAACCAGTTGGCCGAAGACGCCGATGGCAACAAGATCTATGGCGACAAGCGCGTGCGTCAGGCCTTGGCCATGGCGGTCGACAACGAAGTCTGCCTTGAACTGGGTATGGCCGGATACGGCATTGTCGCAGACAACAGCCACGTTGGCCCCATGCACCCGGAGTACGACCCCAACGTGCCCCGCATCCCCTATGACCCGGCCAAGGCTCTTGAGCTGATGAAAGAGGCCGGTATGGAGGACTTTGAACATGAGGTGCAGTCGATAGACGATGACTGGCGCCGCAACACGACGGCAGCTGTGGTGGCACAGTTGAACGATGCGGGCATCAAGGCAAGGCACACAGTTCTGCCCGGCTCGACCTTCTGGAACGACTGGACCAAATATCCGTTCTCGTCGACCAACTGGAACCACCGTCCGCTGGGCACCCAGACGCTGGCGCTGGCCTATAAATCCGGTGAAGCGTGGAACGAGTCGGGCTTTGCCAACGAAGAGTTCGACACTCTGCTGGCAGAGGCCAATTCGATCGCCGACGCAGAAGCACGCCGCGTGGTGATGGCCAAGCTGCAGGCGATTATGATCGACGAAGGTGTGACCATTCAGCCGTACTGGCGGACCGCGATCCGCCACCACAGGGACAATCTGGTGGGGGTCGACAAGCACATCGCTGACCTGCCCCAGATTTACAAGTTTGGGTTCAAGGCCTGACAGGCCACCAAACACAGGGCCGCGCGGGCAACCGCGCGGCCCTTTTCGCCTCGGTCCGCGCGATAAAAGCGGACCTCAGCAAGAAAGAGCGGTCGACAATGCATCGGTCGCTCCCCAGCAACAGGGGCTGACATGGGTCTATTCATTCTCAGACGGATCGGGGTCATGCTCCTGACCGCCTTCTGCCTGACGTTCCTCGTCTTCGTGATGACGAACCTCTATCCCAATCTGGAGAAACTCGCGAAATCCGAGGGCAACTTTCGGATGACGGATATCGAGGTCGCCACTTGGCTGTCCAGCAACGGCTACCGGTCGCCACTGGACCCGCAAGTGCTGGAGGATTTCCGTAGCGACAAGATCACGCTTGAAGAGGCGTCGTCGCAGGTAAACACCGGATTTGACCCGCGTATCTTCCGCAATTACGCGGAATGGATCGGCGTCTATCCCGGCTGGACCGGCGAAAGCCGCGACGGCGTTCCGCGCGGCAGATGTATCCTGCCCGGCGCTGACCCGGCAGAGGCCCCCGCCTTCTGCGGCATCCTGCAAGGTCACTGGGGCTGGTCGACCGTTGCCAAGGCGCCGGTGTCAGAGGCGCTTGGCACCCGGATCGGCAACACCGGCTTTTTGATGCTTTGCGTCATGCTGCTTATGGTGCCCTCGGCCCTGATCGTGGGCGTGCTGGCGGGGATGCGTGAGGGATCAGCCCTTGACCGGTCCTTGTCCACCTTCTCGATCACCACAACGGCGACACCGGAGTATGTCTCTGGCGTTTTGTTCATCGCGATCTTTACGTCGTCCGCCGTGGGTCTGAAATGGTTCAAGGGCACCGCCACAAGCGCGATGGACAATGCGACATTCGAGAATTTCTTTCTGCCGGTGCTGACCATCGCCCTTTACGGCATGGGCTACATTGCCCGGATGACGCGCGCCTCGATGGCCGAGGTCATGACCGCGCAATACATCCGCACCGCGCGCCTGAAAGGCGTCAGTTTCGGCAATATCGTCATGAAACACGCGCTGCGAAATGCCCTGATCGCACCGTTCACGGTGATCATGCTGCAGTTTCCGTGGTTGCTGAACGGCGTCGTCATCGTCGAGACCCTGTTCCAATACAAAGGTGTCGGTTGGGAACTGGTCCGCGCGGCGGGCAACAACGACATTGAGATGTTGCTGGCGATTTCGGTTGTGTCCGTCTTCGTCGTCCTTGTGACACAGCTGATTTCCGACATCGGCTATGTCTATCTGAACCCGCGCATCAGCGTCACCTGAGGAGGCATCCATGGACCCTTTAACCTGGACCGGCTCCTTGGGGAGCATCCTGAACCCGATCCTGACCATCCTTGTGCCCATCTTCGCGGTGGCACTGGTGGCCCGGATCCTTCTGTCCTTTTTTGAACCGGACACCGGCATTCAGACCAACCCCGACGGCACGATCATGGCCACCGGCGGAATCTGGGGCCTGTCGGCCAAGCTGGTCAACTGGCTAGGGCTGGCGGTGTTGGTGCTGGCGCTGGCCTATGTGATCCTTGGTGCCGTGCTGGGCACCGGCGCGGGCATCGTTGGAGGCATTAGCCGCCAATTCCTACCGGTCTGGATCGCCTTGGTCGCCACATTTGTCGCGTCGATCCACTACAAGCGGCGGCTAGGCCTGTATGGCAAGCTGTTCGATTCGATGATCGGGATGATCGGTTTTGGCATCGTCATGTTCTGGGTCTATACGGCGATCTTTTACGGTGTGTTCGACTGGATCGCCACGCATGACCCACTGGGTCAGGCCTCTGGGATGAAGAACAAGGTACCCGGCACCCCGCTGCGCGGTGCCGAAGAGGGCGAATTTCAGTGGTATCTGTTTGGCGGTGACAACCTTGCGCGCGACATCTTCAGCCGCGTGGTCGCCGGGTCGACCATTGTCGTGGCCATCGCGCCGCTGGCGACGCTGTTTGCCTTCATGGTGGGGATCACGCTGGGCCTGCCGGCGGGCTTTTACGGCGGGCGTCTGGACACGTTGCTGAGCTTTGTCGCCAACCTGATCCTCGCCTTTCCGGTGATCTTGTTGTTCTACCTGCTGGTCACGCCAGAGATCGTGGCGACGGGGCTGCCCCAGTTCATGGCGGTGGTGCTGTTCCTATTTCCGCTAATCTTTGCCGGGGTGCTGATCCATTCGCGTTACCGCACCCAGCCGAGCAAGAACTACCTTTACCTTGCGGTTGTTCTGATCCCGATGGCGTTGATCTACCTGTCGCTGATCAACAATCCCGATCCCTCGGCCTCTAAGATCACCTTCTGGCCTCTGGACTTTTTCGACATTCCAGGCGGCGTTCTGGTGGTCTTTGTCTCGGTGGTTTTCGTCAACTCGCCCACAGTGTTCCGCATCGTGCGGGGCCTGACCATGGACATCAAGACACGCGACTATGTGGCAGCGGCGCAAACCCGTGGCGAGCGCCCGTGGTACATCATGCTGTGGGAGATCCTGCCAAACGCGCGCGGGCCGCTGATTGTCGATTTCTGCCTGCGCATTGGCTACACCACGATCCTGCTGGGCACCTTGGGGTTCTTTGGTCTGGGTCTGCCACCGGAAAGCCCGGATTGGGGCTCGACGATCAACGAAGGGCGTAAGCTGCTGTCGATCTACCTGCACCCTGCCCTGCCGCCCGCACTTTCGCTGTTGTCGCTGGTTCTAGGTCTGAACCTGCTGGCGGACGGACTGCGCGAGGAAAGCTTGCGTGACTGATGACGGTTGGGCTGGGGGCGCTGCCCCCAGCCCCCCGGAGATATTTGGGCCGAGAAGAAACGTAAAACGTTTCGTGGCCTCTCCTACAGGGAGCACTGTGACATGAAAGACGACTATGACGGGCCGATCCTAGAGATCGACAACCTCTCAATTTCATTCTTTACCCGCCTGCGCGAAATTCCTGCCGTGATGGATTTCTCGGTCAAGGTCCAACCGGGAGAGGCTGTTGGCCTTGTCGGCGAATCCGGTTGCGGCAAATCAACCGTGGCGTTGGGGGTGATGCAGGATCTGGGCAAGAACGGGCGCATCGTCGGAGGCTCGATCAAGTTCAAGGGCCGCAACCTGAACGAGATGAGTCAAGAAGAACTGCGCGACATCCGTGGCTCTGAGATCGCGATGATCTATCAGGAACCGATGGCCAGCCTGAACCCAGCCATGAAAGTCGCGCAGCAGTTGATGGAAGTGCCGATGATCCACAAGGGCGTCGGTAAGGAAGAGGCCTATGAGCGTGCACTTCAGGTGGTGACGGACGTCAAACTGCCCGACCCCAAGCGTATCCTCGACAGCTATCCACACCAGCTATCAGGTGGTCAGCAGCAGCGCATCGTGATCGCGCTGGCACTTATGGCTGAACCCGCACTGTTGATCCTCGATGAACCGACCACCGCACTGGACGTAACCGTCGAGGCGGCGGTGGTCGAATTGGTCAAGGAGCTGGGCAAGAAATACGGCACCTCGATGCTGTTCATCTCCCACAACCTAGGGCTGGTGCTGGAAACCTGTGACCGCATTTGTGTGATGTATTCCGGCGAGGCCGTTGAGACCGGCAGCATTGAAGACGTATTCGACGAGATGCAGCACCCCTATACGCAGGCGCTGTTCCGATCGATCCCGCTGCCGGGTGCCGACAAGAACGCCAGTCCGCTGGTGGCGATTCCGGGCAATTTCCCCCTGCCCCATGAACGCCCAACGGGCTGCAATTTTGGCCCGCGCTGCGATTACTTCGAGGCCGGGCGCTGCGACGCGGTGGACCGGGTGCCGATGGCCAAGATCCCCGGCAATGACCGACACAACTCACGCTGTCTGCGGATCGAGGAAATCGATTGGGCCGCCCCTCCACAGAACGTCAAATCCACAGAAAAGCCTGCCCCGGGCAAGGTTGTCCTCAAAATGGACGAGCTCAAGAAATACTATGAGGTGGCCGCCAACGCGCTGTTCGGCAGTTCTGGCGAAAAGAAGGTGGTCAAGGCCAACGAAACGCTGAGTTTCGAGGCCCGCGAATCCGAAACACTGGCCATCGTGGGCGAATCTGGCTGTGGCAAGTCGACCTTTGCCAAAGTGCTGATGGGACTGGAGACGGCGACCGGTGGCCAGATCCTGCTGGACAACCGCAACATCGAAAGCACTCCGATCGAAAAGCGCGATACCAAGACCATCGCCGACGTTCAAATGGTGTTCCAGAACCCGTTCGACACGCTGAACCCGTCGATGTCCGTCGGGCGGCAGATCATGCGGGCGCTGGAGATCTTTGACCATGGCGATTCCGACGATGCACGGCGCGAGGAAATGCTGCGCCTACTGGACCTCGTAAAGCTGCCGCGCGCCTTTGCCGAGCGGATGCCGCGTCAATTGTCGGGTGGACAGAAACAACGCGTTGGCATTGCGCGCGCCTTTGCCGGTGGCGCGCGTATCGTTGTCGCGGATGAACCCGTCTCGGCGCTGGACGTGTCCGTTCAGGCGGCGGTGACCGATCTGCTGATGGAAATTCAGCGCGAGCAAAAGACCACCCTGCTGTTCATCAGTCACGACCTGTCGATTGTCCGCTATCTCAGCGACCGGGTCATGGTGATGTATCTGGGCCATGTGGTGGAACTCGGCACAACCGATCAGGTTTTTTCGCCGCCCTACCATCCCTACACAGAGGCACTGTTGTCGGCAGTTCCCATCGCCGATACCCGCGTCAAGAAAAAGCACATCGTGCTGGAGGGAGACATTCCCTCGGCGATGAACCCGCCGCCGGGGTGCCCATTCCAGACGCGCTGCGGCTGGAAAGGCAAGGTGGCGGGGGGCCTGTGCGAGAAAGAGGTGCCTCCGGTGCGCGTCGTGGCAGACGGCCACCAGATCAAGTGCCACCTGTCGGATGAGGAATTCGCCAGCATGGAGCCGGTCATCCAGATCGCGGCGGAGTAAAACACACCACGGGCGCGTTGTTTCCTTGAGGATTGCGCGCCCTTACTGCGGAGGAGTGGCATGTTGCGTTTTATTTGGATGTTTGTGGGTTTTCTGGCCGCCGCCGTGTTTGCCGACACGGCAGAGGCGGCCCGGATCACGGCCGGCAAGGCCGGTCTGTGTCGCGTTACCCTTGAGGGTGAAATTACCCCCGGCGACGTTGAGAAACTGCGCGCCGCACCGATGGACCGGCCAATCTGGTGGTCAAACTTTGAGGATGGCAGCTGGGCCGCGCTCTGTCTGGACAGTCCCGGCGGCAGTCTGGCCAGCGGACTGGAACTGGCGCGCTATGTGTTGGACAATCGCATCGGAACGGTCATCGACGATGGTGCGGACTGTCTGTCGGCCTGCGCGCTGGTCTTCATGTTCGGCACCGCGCACCAACACGAGTCCGTCGCGCTCACCAACCGCCGCCTGCATGTGGGCGGACGGCTAGGCTTTCACCAGCCGGATCTGACACTGGACCGTAGCCGAGACTACAGCGTCGATGACGTGGCCGCCGCCTTTGACCTTGCCATCGAGGCCACGCTGAATTTTCTCGCCCTCGCCGCGCGACCCCGACCCGATACGCCGCGCCCTTTTGTGGACGGCGATTTGCTGGAGGCAATGTTACAGCACAAGGGGCAGGATTTCTTTGAGATCGACACAGTGAACAAAGCGGGGCGTTGGGACATCGCGCTGTTCGGCTTTACCCCGCCGGAATTTAGCGCCGAAGGCATGGTCTACGCCTGCCAGAACATGACCGGCTGGACCGCGCGCCTGGAACAGGAACAGTTGCCCTATCAGCCGGACGGTTACAGCCACCGTATTGATGCGACGCAGGGGCAGGACGGGTTTGCCGACGGTCAACGGTTCAAGGTCGATTTTTCAGGTATGATGACATACGCCTGCGAAGTTGGTTTACGTCCCGTCTATCAGGGCGGCGCACAGGCGGTTCTTTGTGGCTACCGCGAAAACCTGTCGGCACAGGTTGGCCCCGACACTTGCCTCCAAAGCACTGGTGCGCCGGGCCGCTGGCCCGTAGTCCCGCCTGCCGCACTGCTGCCCGCCAAGACAAGCCTGAAGGACCTAAAGGCCACCCGCGGCACCGGCGAAACTGCGCGTGTGCTGTCAGATACGCCCTGCATGTCGTCAACCGGCCGCGCACAGGTCATCAACGTGCAGTCCTTTACATCGTTGAGACAGGTCATGTCTCATGACGCGCCCCGTCTGGCCGAACTGCCGTTGGGCAGCACCTATGAGATTTCCAGCGCGCCGGATTCCGATTTCAGGCACCCGCGCCATCAAGCGTGCATGGCATTGTGCCAAATGGCCGAAATGGGCACCCCCTACGACAGCGCTGCACTGCAGTCCTGTATCGATACAGATTGGATGTGGTTCCAGATCAAGACCCCGTCCGGACAAAACGGTTACGCCAGCGCCCGGTATCTAGCGTATTGAGATCCGTCCGGCATGCCGTCCACGGTCCAATCACAGCCTCCGTTCATCACTCGCGGCAAAGCGAATGAAAAAGCTTTGACCGATGGAGCCAGGATGCGCGGGCATTGATCACTGGGCTTGTTCTGCAGACTGTCCCTGAGCGTTCGACCTGATCGGCAATAAATCAGATCAGCCCCTCGACGGCCTTGGTACCGCCGTCCCGCGATTTGCGGATATAGTACGGCGAGATCGTGGAATGGACCAGCAAGGCGCGTTGATGTTTGATCGTAATCGACCGCTCGAAACGGAAATCCGTTACGGTATCGTAGATGCCGCTGCACCTGACCTCAAAATCCTCATCTTCGATCAGCAGCAGCGCCACAGTGCCGCGAATATCGGCAAGCGCAGCGTCAAAAGCCATGGTGTCGATGGGATGGAACCGACAGCCCCCCCGGCCCAGCGTGACAACCAGACCCTCGATCACCTTTTTCCCGACCTTCAGATCTGCAGGTATGCGGCAAGCCTTTCGATTATAGAGCAACGCCATAATCCAGCGGAACCCGCTGTCGATCAGAACCAGAACCGAAATGAAACCGACCATGGCAAAGACCACAGCCCCGGCGGCAAAGAGCTTTTCTTCTTCGGCGCGCTTGCTGACCTCTGACCAGCTGAATCCCTTTTCGACAAAGAACCCGCCGGTTCGTCCCTGTTGTCCGTTCTGAAAGATGGACTTGCCGCTGTCTATGCAGGCCAAACTACTTTGCTCGTCAAGCCGGCGCAGCAGCGCAGACACGCGCGCCGGCTGAAACGTCGCCCCGCCGGCCAACCGCTCTGCCTCTGCCAGAACATCGACTGCAACGGGTGAGATGCTTTGCAACCCGCTTTCCTTCAGGCTGTTGAGGATTTGCGCCTCCGAAATGGACAGCATCTGTTGTGCCAGTCGGTCAGACATCGCAGACGGCACGTCCGACAGATCCATCGGCAATGCGGCAAGGGTGCGGGCAACGCCCATGAGATCGGGCGGCACTTGGCAGGTTTGCGCCGTCGCCGCCATCGGCAAAAAAACCGCGACAACGGCCAGCCAAACCGCCAGAACTGCCGACCGCATACCGCGAAACATCAAACACAAAAGGGCAACCATCATACCACCGTTCCCGCGCTACCGGCGTCCACGGCGGTCACTCTGACAGCAAAGCCATAACCAAGGTTTAAGCCGCCCCGAAACCGGTGCGACCCAACGGTCAGCTGCCCCAGATCTTTTTCACATAGTTCTTGGTCTCGCGGTATGGCGGCACGCCGCCGTGTTTGATCACCGCACCCGGCCCCGCGTTGTAGGCCGCAAGGGCAAGCCGCCAAGTCCCGAACTTGGCATACTGCTGTTTGAGATAGCGCGCGCCACCTTCCAGGTTCTGCTGCGGATCGTTTGGATTGACCCCCAACAATGCGGCCGTGCCGGGCATCAATTGCGCAAGACCGATGGCGCCTTTGTGCGACTTGGCATTGGGATTGAACCGCGATTCCTGCATCACAAGGCGCAGAAACAGATCCTCCGGGATGCCGTGCTTGCGGGCCGCAATTCGGGCCATGTCAACATATTCGCCTTTGTAGCGCCCCCGATAGACCGGCAGACTGCCGTCATCCGTATCAGGGCCCCATTTTGTCGGAGTGACAACCTTGGGCGGTTGCAGGCGGACAGAGCTCTTGTATTGTTGGGCCGCGCGGTTATCCAGAACCTTGGTCTGGCTGCTAAACAAAAGCGACCTGCTCTTGGACGACAGAACCTCTGCTCCGGCGCTGCTGGCCAGGATTCCGAGCACAACCCCGCCCGCGATCATGCGAAATGCACCTTGCACCATACCAATGTCCCTCGGTTTTAACCCTTATGGCCGAGACTATACTCATTTCTCGGTTTTTTGCCAGTGCTCCCGGCGCGCCCCTTCCGCCCGGTTCCATGGCTGGTATAGGGTCGGCAAACACGCGCCGAAAAGATTCGAAGGGGAAAGACATGGCTGGTTCCGTGAACAAGGTGATCCTGGTGGGCAACCTAGGGAGAGACCCCGAAGTGCGCACTTTTCAGAACGGCGGCAAGGTCTGTAACCTGCGCATCGCCACGTCGGAAAACTGGAAGGACCGCAGCACCGGCGAACGGCGCGAGCGGACAGAGTGGCATTCCGTTGCGATCTTCCAAGAGGGTCTGGTGCGGGTGGCCGAGCAATATCTGCGCAAAGGCTCCAAGGTCTACATCGAGGGCCAGTTGCAGACACGCAAATGGCAGGACCAATCCGGGCAGGACCGCTATTCGACAGAGGTCGTGTTGCAGGGGTTTGGCGGGACGCTGGTTATGCTTGACGGCCGCAGTGAAGGCGGTGGTGGCGGCGGCGGATTCTCCGGCGGCGGCAGCGACTACGGTGGTGGTGGCGGAGGCGGCTACGACGACCCCGGTTATGGCGGTGGATCGAGTGGCGGTTCTGGCGGCGGCTCCGGCCCGTCGCGTGCGCCATCGCGTGACATCGACGACGAAATCCCGTTCTAGACCGGGTGGCGCGCCCCACGGGCGCACCAAGCAATCCAAGCGAAACGTCTGGCGCGGCAACCCTGCCCGTCGGACGTTTTGCTTTTTGTGCGACGTGTCAGCGCGACCGCAAGGCATTTCCCCGCACCTGCTGGCGCGCGACTGAATCGCACCTTATCTCAAGTCTGATCCGGCTTCCCGACAGGAGACGACATGACCTGGACTTTTCGCCTTGGCCATTTTCTTGGCTCTGAACTGCGCGTGCACGCCACGTTTTTCCTGTTACTGGCTTGGGTTGCCGCCGCTGCATGGGCGGAAAGCGGCCCTGCCGCGGCGCTGGAAAATACGCTTTTTGTGGTGATCCTCTTTGGTTGCGTGGTCGCGCATGAATACGGCCACGCGCTGATGGCGCGGCGCTACGGTATCCGCACGCCGGACATCACCCTGTTGCCGATCGGCGGCATGGCCCGGTTGGAACGGATGCCGGAAAAGCCGGGACAAGAAATCGCCGTGGCGCTGGCCGGTCCGGCCGTCAACGTGGTGATATGGGCCGTCCTGATCGCACTTGGAGCCACGACAGAGATGGGGGCGCTGGCCGAGCCCTCTAACCCGCAAGAGTTTCTGGGCCGACTGGCGGCGGTGAATCTGTTTCTTGCGCTGTTCAACCTGATCCCGGCCTTTCCAATGGATGGCGGACGGGTGCTGCGTGCCCTGCTGTCGATGAATACAAACCGGGTGCGCGCCACTCGAATTGCAGCATCAGCCGGCCAGATCGTAGCGTTCCTGTTTGGCTTTCTGGGGCTGACCTCGGGCAATCTGATCCTGCTTCTGATCGCGCTATTCGTCTTTATGGCCGCGCAGGCCGAGGCGCGCGATGTGGAAAGCCGTGATCTGGCCGAAGGATTGCACCTGCGCGATGCGATGATCACAAGTTTTGAAAGCCTGTCACCGGCGGACCCGATGCATGTGGCCGCGCAGACCCTGATCCGCACCACACAGCACGAGTTTCCGGTGCTGGATGGCGAGGGACGACTGACAGGTTTTCTGACCCGGCAAGCCCTGTTTCAGGCGGTGGCAGAGGGGCAGAACACGCGCGCCGTGGGCGAAGTGATGGTTCAGGTTCCAGCCCTGCCGCTTGCCGCACCGCTGTCGCAGGCGCTGGATGCCCTTCAACAGGCGCCCGCCGTGGCGGCAACGGATCAGAGCGGTCACATGATCGGCTATGTCACCTCAGAAAACATCGGTGAGATGATGGTGCTGCGGTCACGCAAATAAGGACGGGTTCGGACGCGGGCAGACCGGATCAGCGCGCTGCGAGTTGATCTTGCAGCAGCGTCAGAACCGCATCCGACGGCACATCGGATGTGACAAAGGCCTGCCCGATGCCGCGGGCAAGGATGAACCGCAACTGGCCGTCGATCACCTTCTTGTCCTGCCCCATCAGGTCCAGCAGCGTCTCGGCACTCGGGAGATCGCCGGGGATGTCCTTTAGATCACAGCGCATTCCGCTGGTTTTCAACAGGGCGCGCACGCGACTGGGATCTTCCTGGGCGCACAGGCCCAGCCGGGCGGACAGCTCAAACGCCATCGCACAGCCAATCGCCACGCCCTCACCATGCAGCAGACGATCAGAATAACCGGTAGCGGCCTCCAGCGCGTGACAAAACGTATGCCCAAGGTTCAACAAGGCGCGGTCGCCCTGTTCGGTCTCATCCCGGAGCACAATCTCGGCCTTCATCTGGACAGAGCGTTTTACCGCATAGGCCCGTGCCGCGCGGTCCCCGCCTGC
>TARA_R100000789_G_scaffold71989_6_pt1 | contig 21640 bp, 21 predicted proteins | sample TARA_R100000789 | Tara Oceans TARA_R100000789 (sample SAMEA2623403) | marine metagenome | biome: marine biome (ENVO:00000447); feature: mesopelagic zone (ENVO:00000213); material: "saline water (ENVO:00002010), including plankton (ENVO:xxxxxxxx)" | depth 450 m
CGGTGATCTTGCTGGCTGTTGGGTCAGGTCTGCTGGGTCTGTTCCACCACGGACATTCGGGACAACGCCCGAGGCGGAGGATACATCTTGGCCCTTCTCAACATCACGCGTTGGCCGACGATCCTGATTTTTTTTTTGCCGGGATCGCGGCGGCCACCTTTGCCTTTGTCACGGTCAATCTGTTTTCCCAAGCCATGGCCAGTCTGGATTTTCTAAAGGCCTTCGGTTGGGAGGCGATCCGGCACGGGGCGCTTCGGCAAGTGGTGGAACTGGCGGTCTGGGGCGCGCTGTCACTGGCCTGCTGGCTGTCGTTCAAGGCCTGCGAACATGTTCTGGAGGACCGCTATCTGGAGTGGGCGCGCAGATCGCGCACATCCCGCAGGGACACCGACCGCTAGGGCGTCAGCAAACGTCGGAATAATAGATCAAGGTGCGTTTCCGCCCCCGGAAACGGATCGTCGTCATTCAGCACCGCCCGCACCTGCACGTCGAAATCGGCGTAGTGCTGGGTCAGCGACCAGACCGAAAACAGCAGGTGGCGCGGATCGACCGGGGCAAGACGGCCCGCCGCGATCCAGCCTTTGATCACCGTGGCCAGCGTATCGACAAGATCGCGCAATTCGCCCTCTAGCGCGGGCATGATGCGCGGCGCGCCCTGCACGATCTCATTCGCAAACAGGCGGCTTTCGCGCGGGAAATCGCGTGACATCTGTAGTTTTCGGCGGACGTAGGCAAGGATCTCCTCGACCGGTTCGCCATTGGAATCAATCGCTTGCAGCGGATCAAGCCATGTTTCCAGCAGGTCGCGCAGCAGTGCCTCGTAGATCGCCTCCTTGGAGGGGTAGTAGTACAGCAGGTTGGGTTTCGACAGACCCGCCTCACTTGCGATTCGGTCCAGTGTGGCCCCGCGAAATCCGGCCTCCGAAAACACCGTCAAACCCGCTTCAAGGATCTGCTGCCGCTTGGCGCGCTGAATGCGGGTTTGCGGGGCGGTGTCGCCCTCTTGCAGGAATGCCGATTTTTCCGTCATGGGTGCTGCCGCTTGCCTCTTTTCAAAGCATCTGCCGGATTTGACGGCAGGACGCTTGACTGACTACGCTCCTCTGGTAGCGTTCTTTTGACCGATTGGTCAAATCGGAATGCACCCGCACGAGACGGGTTAAGACGGGGAGTTACGCCATGGCCGGACCAGCTGCAAACATGACTATTAACGCCGACCGGCTGTGGGACAGCCTGATGGAGATGGCCAAGATAGGCCCCGGCGTCGCGGGCGGCAATAACCGCCAGACGCTGACCGATGAGGACGCCGAGGGGCGCGCGCTGTTTCAGCAGTGGTGTGAGGATGCAGGCTGCACCATGGGCCTGGACACCATGGGCAACATGTTCGCGCGGCGCGAGGGCACGGATCCGGACGCGCTGCCGGTCTATGTCGGTTCGCACCTCGATACGCAGCCGACGGGTGGCAAATACGACGGCATTCTGGGGGTTCTCGGCGGATTGGAACTTGTGCGGACCCTGAATGATCTGGGGATCAAGACCAAACATCCGATTGTCGTGTCCAACTGGACCAATGAGGAAGGCACGCGGTTTGCGCCTGCAATGCTATCGTCGGGTGTGTTTGCCGGGCTCCACACGCAGGACTGGGCCTATGCGCGCGAAGACGCCGAGGGCAAGACATTTGGTGCCGAACTGGAGCGGATCGGCTGGAAGGGTGACGAAGAAGTGGGTGCGCGCAAGATGCACGCCTTCTTTGAGTTGCACATCGAACAGGGCCCCATTCTGGAGGCCGAAGGCGTCGATATCGGTGTTGTCACCCACGGACAGGGTCTGTCGTGGACGCAGGTGACGGTGACGGGTAAGGACGCGCACACCGGATCGACGCCGATGCCGATGCGCCGGAACGCCGGTCTGGGCATGGCGCGCATCTTGGAAAAGGTCGAAGAGATTGCCCTGAGCCACGCGCCGCACGCGGTGGGTGCGGCAGGCCATATCGACGTCTACCCGAACTCGCGCAATGTGATCCCCGGACAGGTGGTGTTCACGGTCGATTTCCGATCACCCGAACTGGCCGTGATCACGGATATGGAGGCGCGGCTGAAGGTGGCTGCAGAAGAGATCTGCCGCGACATGGAGTTGTCGGTCGAGTTCAAAAAGGTCGGCGGATTTGATCCGGTGACCTTTGATGAGGCCTGTGTCACGGCTGTTCGGAATGCGGCAGAGCGGCTGGGCTATTCGCATCGCAACATCATCTCTGGCGCGGGGCATGACGCCTGCTGGATCAACCGGGTGGCACCCACGGCGATGGTGATGTGCCCCTGCGTGGACGGGCTGTCGCACAATGAGGCCGAGGAGATCACCAAGGACTGGGCCAAGGCGGGGGCTGATGTGCTGTTCCACGCGGTGGTGGAGACGGCGGGGATTGAGGGGTGAGAGAAATTGCGCCCCCCGTCCCGGGCTTGACCCGGGACCTCCCGGCCTTCCGCCCTTCGACCACGCCGGAGGCCCCGGCTCGGGGGCCGGGGCGGGAGTCACGGTTTGGTAACCAATTTGACGAAACCTGCGGATATGACGCATTTCGTCTACATCATGGCATCCAGACCGGGCGGCGCGCTATACGTCGGGCGCACCCGCGATCTGCGAAACCGGGTCGAGGCCCATCGCGCCGGGTTGTCGCAGCATACCGCGAAATACAAGATCAAGACGCTTGTCTGGTTCGAATCGCATTCGGATTTCGACGTTTCCCTTCGACGGGAACGGTCGCTGAAACGGTGGCGGCGCGGCTGGAAAGACGCCTTGATCACGGACGCAAACCCAAACTGGAAAGACCTGACACACGCCATTCCTTGAGTTCCGGGGCGGAGGCCCCGGCGCAAGGCCGGGGCGGGTGTCGCAAGGGAGGCAAGATATGACCACAGTCATCAAGAACGGCACCGTCGTCACGGCGGACCTGAGCTGGAAGGCCGACGTTTTGGTCGACGGCGGCAAGATCGTCGAGATCGGCGGCAACCTGAGCGGCGACAAAGAGTTGGACGCGACCGGCTGTTACGTCATGCCGGGTGGGATCGACCCGCATACGCATCTGGAGATGCCCTTTATGGGCACCTATTCCACCGATGATTTTGACAGCGGCACCCGCGCCGCACTTGCGGGCGGGACCACGATGGTGGTGGATTTCGCCTTGCCCTCGCCCGGTCAGGGGCTGCTGGACGCGCTGCAAATGTGGGACAACAAATCGACCCGCGCGCATTGCGATTACTCGTTCCACATGGCGGTGACGTGGTGGGGCGAGCAGGTCTTTGACGAGATGAAGACAGTGATCGAGACACGCGGCATCAACACGTTCAAACACTTCATGGCCTACAAAGGCGCACTGATGGTGCAGGACGATGAGATGTTCGCCAGCTTTCAGCGCATCGGTGAACTGGGTGGCATCGCCATGGTCCACGCCGAAAACGGCGATGTGGTCGCCGATCTGCAGGCGCGGCTGCTGGCCGAGGGCAACACCGGCCCCGAGGCGCACGCCTACTCCCGCCCCCCGCAGGTCGAGGGTGAGGCCGCCAACCGTGCCATCATGATCGCCGACATGGCCGGTGTGCCGCTCTACATCGTGCATGTGTCCTGCGAAGAGGCGCATGAGGCGATCCGGCGCGCGCGCCAGCAGGGCAAGCGGGTATGGGGCGAGCCGTTGATCCAGCACCTGACACTGGACGACAGCGAATATGCCCACCCCGATTGGGACCATGCCGCGCGCCGTGTCATGTCCCCGCCGTTCCGCAATGCGAAACATCAAGACAGCCTGTGGGCTGGCTTGCAGGCCGGGTCTTTGTCCGTGGTGGCAACCGACCACTGCGCCTTTACCACCGAACAGAAACGCTATGGCGTGGGCGATTTCACCAAGATCCCGAATGGCACCGGCGGGCTGGAGGATCGGATGCCGATGCTCTGGACACATGGGGTGGAGACCGGGCGCCTGACGAAAGAGGAGTTTGTTGCCGTCACCTCGACCAATATCGCCAAGGTGCTGAACTGCTACCCGCGCAAGGGGGCAATTCGGGTTGGATCGGATGCCGACATCGTGGTTTGGGACCCGGCGAAGACCAAGACGATTGCAGCCGCGTCGCAGGTGTCCGCCATTGATTACAACGTGTTCGAAGGCAAAGAGGTCAAAGGCCTGCCGCGCTACACGCTGACACGCGGGCAGGTTGCGGTGACCGACGGCGTGCTGACCTCTGAGGAAGGCCACGGCAAGTTTGTCGAGCGCAAGGGCGGCACACCGACCAACACCGCGCTATCGAAGTGGAAAGACCTGACAGCGCCGCGTCCGGTGAAACGGTCGGGCATCCCGGCTAGCGGGGTGTAAGGTTGGCGCGTCTCGGGGGCACTGGGTTGGGGTTTGTGTGGCGCCTTGGAGTGCCCGCATGAGCGCCCCTGCCCTCTCCGGCGTCCTTGAGGCGGCCATCTACGTCGATGACCTTGACGCGGCAGAGGCGTTTTACGGCGGTGTTTTGGGGTTGGAGCGGATCATCCGCGTCGACGGGCGGCATGTTTTCTATCGCTGTGGCGCAACTGTCGTGCTGGCCTTTATCGCCGACGCGACAGCGCGCCCGCCTGCCCCCGATGCCTTGCCCGTGCCGCCGCATGGGGCCAAAGGCTCCGGACATATCTGTTTCGCCGCGCCGGATCAGGGGTTGGACGCGCTTGCGGCCCACCTGACCGCTGCCGGTGTCGACATCGAAAGCGATTTCCGCTGGCCACATGGTCCGCGATCCATCTACGTTCGTGATCCCGCTGGCAACAGCGTTGAATTCGCGGACCCCGCCCTTTGGAGCCTAGACGTATGACAGCAAGCCCGGTGATCCAGGCCAGCCACCTCGACCTGACATTCCAGACCGCCGATGGGCCGGTCCACGCCTTGAAAAACGTGTCGCTGGACATCGAAAAGGGCAGCTTTGTCAGCTTTATCGGCCCGTCGGGCTGCGGCAAGACCACCTTTCTGCGCTGTATCGCGGCGCTGGAACATCCCACCGGCGGCAGTCTGACCGTCAACGGCATGACCCCTGACGAGGCGCGGCGTGCGCGCGCCTATGGTTATGTGTTTCAAGCGGCGGGGCTGTATCCGTGGCGCACCATCGGGCGCAATGTGGCCTTGCCGCTAGAGATCATGGGCTATTCGAAAGCCGAACAGGCCGAGCGTGTGAAGCAGGTGCTGGAGCTTGTGGAGTTATCGGGTTTTGAAAAGAAATTCCCCTGGCAACTGTCCGGAGGCATGCAACAACGTGCGTCTATTGCAAGGGCGCTGGCCTTTGACGCCGACCTTTTGCTGATGGATGAACCGTTCGGCGCGCTGGATGAGATTGTGCGCGATCATCTGAACGAGGAACTGCTGAAGCTGTGGGCCAAGACGGAAAAGACCATCGGCTTTGTCACCCACTCGATCCCTGAGGCGGTGTACCTGTCGACGCATATCGTGGTGATGTCGCCCCGACCCGGTCGGATCACCGATGTTATCGTGTCCCCCCTGCCCAAGGAACGCCCGCTGGACATTCGCGATACGCCAGAGTTCATCGAGGTGGCGCACCGCGTCCGCGAAGGGCTGCGCGCGGGGTATGAGGAATGAGCGCGGGATTCCTGACGTGGCTTGGCGGTGCGATGGCGGTCTTTCTGGGCGCAAGCGCCGCGCTGCGGTCCTATGTCGACAATCAGCGGCTGATGCTGCTGGGGCTGGCCTTGGTTCTGTATACGTTGGGCAACCTGATGATGGTACGCCTGATGCGTGAAGGCGGCATGGCGGTGGCAATCTCTGTCTCGGCAGTGCTGCAACTGGTTCTGGCCGCGTTGGTGGCCTTTATGTTTTTCGGCGAACGCCCCCTGCCGCTGCAGATGGCGGGCATTGTTCTTGGCGTCGTTGCGGTGGCCCTGATCCTGATAGCCCCCAACGTCGGAGGCGCACGATGACAAGGTTCATCCCTCCGGTTCTGGGTATGGTGCTTGCGCTGATCGCGCTGTGGTACGTCGCCGTGGTGCCGATGAACGTGAAAGAAGTACTGACCGCCGCCGAACGCGCGGGGGTTGCGGTCTCGCCCCCTTCGGCGGTCGAGCGGCGCGATATGGGCAACTGGGCGCTGGTGGTCCGCAACACGCACGCCCTTGGCGATAGCTGGAGCTCTGACAGGCCGAAACTGCCCGCGCCGCATCAGGTGCTGGTCGAGCTTTACGACTCGACCATTGATGAGGAAGTGAACGGCCGGCGCGGGATCGTGAAGTCGGGGACGTTGTCCAACCGCTCATTAGTGTATCATGCCATTGTCACACTGAACGCGACCTTCCTGGGTTTTGTGATCGGTACCGTGCTGGGTGTAGGTCTGGCGGTGGGGATCGTACACAGCCGCGTCATGGATATGAGCGTGATGCCCTGGGCCATTGTCAGCCAGACCATTCCTATCGTGGCCTTGGCCCCGATGATCATTGTGGTGCTCTATTCGATTGGCGTTCAGGGGCTGATCCCCAAAGCGGTGATTTCGGCCTATCTGTCGTTCTTTCCCGTGGTCGTGGGCATGGTAAAGGGGCTGCGGTCCCCGGATGCCATGCAGATGGACCTGATGCGCACCTATTACGCGCCCACGTCGGCCGTTCTGTGGAAGCTGCGCCTGCCCGCATCGGTCCCCTATCTGTTTGCCTCGCTCAAGATCGCCATCGCGGCCAGCCTTGTGGGGGCCATCGTGGGGGAACTGCCGGTGCAAAAGGGCGGCCTTGGCGCGCGGATGCTGGCGGGCAGCTACTATGGCCAGACCGCACAGATCTGGGCGGCGCTTTTCGTGGCGGCCGGTCTGGCGGCGGTGCTGGTCTGGACGACGGGCTGGATGGAGCGGCGGACCCTGCGCAAGATGGGGGCCAAGCCATGACCCTTGTGGTGTTTGCTGTCCTTCTCTGGGCCATCGGTTTTGGCGTGAACGTGATGCTGGCGAACGGCCCGGCGCGCGACACTGGTGCGGTGCGCCTTGCGGTGCCGCTGATCTTTGGCGCGACCGTGCTGGGCATGTGGGAACTGGTGGTGCGCGGGATGCAGGTGCCGACGGTGATCGTGCCGCCGCCCTCGCTGATTGCGGCCAGCTTTGCCTCGAACCTGTCGACCCTCTGGGGAGATTTCACCCAGACGATCCTGAAAGGCGCGCTGTCGGGTTATGTCATCGGCTGTGGGGCAGCCTTCCTGACCGCACTGCTGGTGGATCGGTCTGACTACCTGCGCCGGGGGCTGCTGCCGCTGGGCAACTTCATGGCGGCGCTGCCGATTGTGGGCACCGCGCCCATCCTTGTGATGTGGTTCGGCTTTGGCTGGCAGTCCAAAGCGGCGGTTGTGGTGCTGATGGTCTATTTCCCGATGCTGGTGAACACGGTCGCGGGCCTGTCGGAAACCTCCGCCATGCAGCGCGACCTGATGCGCACCTATGCGGCCACATGGGGGCAATCGCTGTGGTCGCTGCGCCTGCCTGCCGCGCTGCCCTTCATCTTTAACGGGCTCAAGATTTCCTCGACGCTGGCGTTGATCGGGGCCATCGTTGCCGAGTTCTTTGGCAGTCCGACGCAGGGGTTGGGATTTCGCATCTCGACCAGCATCGGACAGCTTGACCTTGGCATGGTTTGGTCGGCCATCCTTGTGTCGGCGCTGTCGGGGACCGCGTTCTACGGCCTTGTGGCCCTTGCCGAACGCCGCATGACATTCTGGCACGCCTCTTTCCGAGGCGGGCGATAACCGGACCGGGAAAACCGGCCATACGACTAAGGCACCAAGGAGGTACTGAAAGATGAAACAGACATGGATCGCCGCCGTTGCGGCACTGGGGATGGCATCCCCGGCGCTTGCCGCTGACGAGATCAAGTTGCAGTTGAAATGGGTCACGCAGGCCCAGTTCGCAGGCTACTATGTGGCACTGGAAAACGGCTATTACGAAGAGGCCGATCTGGACGTGACCATCATGCCCGGCGGACCGGACATTGCGCCCACGCAAGTGATCGCCGGGGGCGGTGCCGACGTGATCGTCGAATGGATGCCCGCCGCCCTGTCGGCACGGGAGAACGGCCTGCCGCTGGTTAATATCGCGCAGCCCTACAAGTCCTCGGGCATGATGCTGACATGCTGGAAGGACGCCGGGATCGAAGGTCCAGAAGACCTGGACAACCGCACGCTGGGTGTCTGGTTCTTCGGCAATGAATTCCCCTTCCTCGCCTGGATGAGCCATCTGGACATCGGCACCGATGGCAAGGCCGAAGGCTCTGTCGAGGTGCTCAAGCAGGGGTTCAACGTCGATCCGCTGTTGCAGCGTCAGGCGGATTGCATCAGCACCATGACCTACAACGAATACGGGCAGGTGCTCGACGCGGGCGTCGACCCGTCGGAACTGATCACCTTCAAGTACGAGGATCAGGGCGTCGCGATGCTGGAAGACGGCCTGTATGTGCTTGAGGAAAACCTCGAAGATCCCGCCTATGTCGACAAAATGGCGCGTTTCGTGGCCGCCTCGATGCAGGGCTGGAAGTGGGCCGAGGAAAACCCCGAGGACGCAGCGATGATCGTGCTGGACTACGATGAAACCGGCGCACAGACCGAGGCACATCAGATCCGCATGATGGGCGAAGTTGCCAAGCTGACAGCCGGTTCGAACGGCGCGCTGGACCCGGCGGATTATCAGCGCACGGTCGACACGCTACTGGCCGGTGGGTCGGACCCGGTGATCACCAAGCAGCCTGAGGGCGCGTGGACACATGTGGTTTCCGACGCCGCGCTGAAGTAACTGGATGAAAAATTGACGCGGGGCCCATTTGCGGGGCCTCGCGTTTTTTGGCCGGGTCACGCGGCTCAGCCGCCCTTTACACCCGCCACATTGACGTACAGCGCATAGACAGACTGCGACGCAGCCATGAAGATTCGGCTATTGGCACGACCGCCAAAGCACAGGTTGGCACAGCGTTCCGGCAAGGCGATGCGGCCGATGGGCCTGCCATCCGGCGCAAAGATCATGACGCCATCCAGCTCTGAATCGCCCATGCCCCAACCGCACCACAAGTTGCCTTCTACATCGCAGCGCATCCCGTCCGGCGTGCCCGGTCCGGCGTCGATCTGCACGCGTTTGTTGGACAGGGTGCGCCCGTCGCTGCCCATATCGTAGGCAAGGATCTTTCGGGTCGGGACGCCGCGGGACTCGACGATATACAGGATGCTTTCGTCCGGCGAGAAACACAGCCCGTTGGGGCCAAGAATGTCATCTGCAACCACGATCGCCTCGCCCGTGTCCGGGTTCAGGCAGTAAACGTTCTGAGTCAATTCCGGGTCAGACCGATAGCCCTCATAGTTGCCCAAGATTCCGAAAACCGGGTCCGAGAACCAGATCGAGCCGTCGGATTTGACGATGATGTCATTGGGCGAGTTCAGGGGTTTGCCATCAAAGCTGTCCATCAGGACCGTGATCGTGCCATCGTATTCTGTCCGCGTGATGCGCCGCCCGCCATGTTCGCATGAGATCAGGCGCCCCTGCCGGTCACGCGTGTGGCCATTGGCGAAATTCGACGGGGCGCGGTATTCGCTGACCTGCCCGGTTTCTTCGTCCCAACGCATGATACGGTTGTTGGGGATGTCGCTCCACAAAAGGTGGCGGGCATCGCCGAACCAGACCGGCCCTTCGGACCAGCGCATGCCACTGGCCAGCCGCTCGACGCCCGCCAAAGGCAGTCGGTATTTGTCAAACGCGGGGTCCAGCGATTGTACCGCCGGGTCGGGGTAACGTGTCGTCGGCACCCAGCCGTTCGGGAAAAGGTCTTTGTCGCTCACCTGAGATCTCCTGTTTCTGCTGCGCGTTGCGGCGCGGATATTGGGGACTGGCTATGTTGACGATCGTTTTTGCAGGGTGATCCCCTGCCCGGCTTGCACGGGTCGCTCCAGCATCGCGTGTGCGGCCAAGACCTGCGCCAACCGGTCTGTCACCTGTGGCTGCCAGTTTTCTGCGCGGCGCGTATTGAGATTGAAGCCAAGGAATTTGACCTCATTTGTGGCTCTAAGGTTGCCGTCCGCATCCATCACCCGGTGGAACAGGACCAGCCGCTTGGCGTCCACGTCCAGCAGTTGTGTCTCGATACTGAATGCATCCCCTTCGGCCAGTTCACCGGTATAGGTGACGTGGTTTTCGACGATGGCGTACTCATGGCCCTGCCGCGCCTCGATGGTCTGGACCGGCGCGTTGATCCAGTTCCAAAAGGCCCAGTTCGCCTGATCGCAGATGGTCAGGTAATGCGCCATGTTGAGGTGATGGAATTCATCCACCCAGTCAGATTTGACCGTATTGCGGACCAGAACCAGCGGGGCGGCAGTATCCCCGGTCCAATCGTGCAGGAAGGTTTCCGTGACCAACATCAGCGGCCCTTCCAGACCGGGTCACGTTTCTCCGAGAAAGACGCGATGCCCTCTGCCGCGTCCTCGCTGGCATATACGCGATCATAGATCGGCAAATCGCCCGAGCGCATCTTGGCATAGGCCTCTTCTTCGTTCAGCCCGGTTGTGGCCCGGTCGATTTCCTTGATCGCTTGCAACGACAAGGGGGCAGAGGCGGCAACACGCTCTGCCAGTGCCATCGCCGCGTCCAGCAGGTCAGCGCCCGGCACAACCGCATTCACCACTCCCCAACGTGCAAGTTCTTCGGCTGTTGCGCGGCGACCGGTCATCATCATTTCCATCGCCACGGCGCGTGGCAACAGGCGCGGCAGACGGATTGTCCCGCCAGAGTCGGGCACCACGCCGATGGTGGCCTCGGGCAGGCCAAATTCGGCATGATCCGCCGCCACGATCATGTCCGCTGCCAAGGCCAGTTCAAACCCGCCGCCCAGCGCCATACCGTTGACAGCTGCAATCACCGGCTTCTTCAGGCCCCAGAACTCTGTCAGGCCGGCAAAGCCGCCGACACCCTGATCCGCATCCGCCGCCTCGCCCTCTGCCGCCGCCTTGAGATCCCACCCGGCAGAGAAAAACCGCGTGCCGCCGCCTGTGATGATGCCCACCGACAGGCTGTCATCGTCCTGCAAGGTCTGGAACGCAGCACCCAGCGCCATGCTGGTGGCCGCCGCAATGGCGTTTGCCTTGGGTCGGTCCAAGGTGACCAGCAGGACGCGCCCGTGCCGCTGTGTGGTGACGTCGCTCATGTTTCAACCAATCGTGCCAGATAGGCACCGTAGCCTGATTTTCCAAACAACCGAGCGCGCTCCATCAGCGCGTCGGCGTCGATCCAGCCCTGTTGATAGGCGATCTCTTCGGGGCAGCCAACCTGTTGCCCCTGCCGTTCCGATAGCGTCCGGACAAAATTGCCCGCGTCCAGTAGTGACGCATGGGTGCCGGTGTCTAGCCAAGCATAGCCCCGGCCCATCTGCTGCACGCTGAGCAACCCGGCGTGCAGATACATTTCCAGCAACGAGGTAATTTCCAACTCTCCCCGAGGCGAGGGTGTCACCGCGCGGGCGCGCTCGGGGGCGGACCCGTCGAGGAAATAGAGCCCGGTCACCGCATAAGGAGACGGCGCTTTCACAGGTTTCTCGATGATGCTGCGCACCGTGCCATCGGGGCCGAAATCGACAACGCCATAGCGTTCGGGGTCCGCCACCCGATAGCCAAAAACCGTGCCGCCCACCGCCTGCTCATCCGCCGCGCGCAACTGATCGGGAAGACCGTGGCCGAAAAAGATGTTGTCGCCCAGCACCATGGCCGAGGGCGCGCCCTCAAGGAACGCCTCTGCCAACAGGTAGGCCTGTGCCAGCCCATCCGGCGAGGGCTGCACCACATAGTCCAGCGACAGCCCCCATTGGCTGCCGTCGCCCAGCGTACGGCGAAACTGGTCTTGGTCTTGCGGCGTGGTGATGATGCAGATCTCGCGGATGCCGGTCAGCATCAGCACCGACAGCGGATAGTAGATCATCGGCTTGTCGTAAATCGGCAACAGCTGTTTCGACACACCCATGGTGATCGGGTACAGCCGCGTGCCCGATCCCCCAGCCAGAATGATGCCCTTGCGCTGTGTCATGGGTGTGATGCCTCTCTTGCTCGACGGTTGCGGATCTGTTGCCCGCGCACTCTTGCAAGAGTGAAGCGAAATCGGAAACACTCAAAGCCCGTGATTGCGGTTCTGTGCCAGACGGGCCACGGTTGCGGCTTACTGTTTCTGGCCCTGCCGTGTAGAACGACCCGGACGACAGGACCAACGGGAACCCCATGCTTGACGTACAACCTACTGCGCTACCTGGCGTAATGCTCCTTACCCCGCGCCGTTTCGGTGACGCGCGCGGTTTCTTCAGTGAAACATGGAACCGGCAGCGCATGGCCGACCACGGGATTACGATTGATTTCGTGCAGGACAACCATTCGCTCTCGGCAGAGGTGGGCACCGTGCGCGGCCTCCATTTTCAAGCCCCACCACATGCGCAGGACAAGTTGGTGCGTTGCGGTCGAGGGCGGCTGTTCGACGTAGCTGTGGATATCCGCGTCGGCTCTCCGACCTATGGCAACTGGATCGGGGTGGAACTGTCCGCGGAGAACGGCAAGCAACTGCTGATCCCCGCAGGCTTTCTGCATGGCTTTGTCACCCGCACACCGGACACTGAGATTGTCTATAAATGCTCGGACTACTACGCCCCCGAAACAGAGGGCGCGGTCCGGTATGACGATCCAATGGTCGGAATAGATTGGGGCGTTGATGCCACCACAGCGGTGCTCAGCGACAAGGATGCTCAGGCGCAGGGGTTCAAGACCTTCAACAGCCCCTTTACCTGGGAGGGCGCGGCATGAAGCTGTTGGTGACGGGTGGCGCCGGTTTTATCGGTTCTGCCGTGGTGCGCCAGGCGATTGCGCAGGGGCATGAGGTGGTCAACCTGGATGCGCTGACCTATGCCGCCTGCCTCGACAATGTCGCCAGTGTTGCAGGTCACCCCGCCTATGCGTTCGAGCACGCCGATATCCGTGACCGTGCCGCACTGGACCGGGTATTTTCCACCCATTGCCCCGACGCAGTGATGCATCTGGCCGCCGAAAGCCATGTGGACAGATCCATCGACGGGCCGGGCACCTTTATCGACACCAATGTCATGGGCACCTTTCACCTGCTCGAGGCGACCCGCGCCTACTGGACTGCGGCGGGCAAGTCCGACGCGTTCCGCTTTCACCACATCTCGACCGATGAGGTGTTCGGCTCGCTCGGACCAGAGGGGCAGTTCACCGAACAATCCCCCTATGACCCCCGCTCGCCCTATTCGGCGTCCAAGGCCGGATCGGATCATCTGGTGCGCGCATGGCATGAGACCTACGGGATGCCGGTGGTGCTGACCAATTGTTCCAACAATTACGGACCTTACCATTTCCCTGAAAAGCTGATCCCGGTGGTGATCCTGAACGCACTGGCGGGCAAACCGCTGCCCATCTACGGCGACGGGTCCAACGTGCGCGATTGGTTATATGTCGAGGACCACGCCGAGGCGCTGTTGCTGGTGATCACGCGCGGTGCTGTGGGGCGCAGCTACAACATCGGCGGCGAGAATGAGCGCACAAACCTGCAACTGGTGCAGACGCTCTGCGCTATTCTTGACCGCAAACGTCCCTTGCCAAAGGGGACCTACGCCGATCTCATCCAGTTTGTGACCGACCGCCCCGGCCATGACGCACGTTACGCCATTGACCCCGCGCGCATCCGCAATGAACTGGGCTGGCGACCATCGGTGACGGTCGAAGAGGGCCTGGAAAAGACCGTGGACTGGTATTTGGCGAATGAAACTTGGTGGCGTGCCTTGCAGGATCGGCAGGGCGTCGGGCAGCGTCTAGGGGTGACGGCGTGATCCTTGTCTTTGGCCGCACTGGTCAGGTCGCCACCGAACTGCAACGCCTTGGTCAGGTCACAGCACTTGGCCGCGACGCCGTCGATCTGGAAAACCCACAAGCTTGCGCCGACGCCATCCGCCAGCACCGCCCCGATATCGTTATCAATGCCGCCGCCTATACCGCCGTGGACCTCGCCGAAGAGGATGAGGCGCGGGCCACCCTGATCAACGGCGCGGCCCCCGCCGCCATGGCGCACGCCTGCGCGGAGACGGGCGCGGCGCTGGTGCATATCTCGACCGATTATGTCTTTGACGGTTCTGGCTCTGCCCCATGGCACCCGGAGGCCACCACCGCGCCGATAAACGCCTATGGCCGCTCTAAACTGGCCGGAGAAATAGGCATTTGTGCAGCGGGCGGCACGCACGCCATTCTGCGCACTTCATGGGTGTTCTCGGCGCATGGGGCCAACTTTGTGAAAACCATGCTGCGGCTGGGGGCGGAACGGGACCGGCTGTCCATCGTCGCCGACCAAATCGGCGGCCCGACCTCTGCCGCTGCCATCGCCCGCACCTGTCTTGCGGTGGGTCAAGCCTTGCGCCAGAACCCGGAAAAAACCGGAACGTATCACCTGTCTGGCGCTCCGGACGTCAGCTGGGCCGATTTCGCCCGTGCCATCTTTGTCAGCGCGGGACTTGGGACAAAGGTGCAGGACATTCCGACCAGCGCCTATCCCACGCCCGCCGCCCGTCCGCTGAATTCACGTCTGGACAACAGCAGCCTCACCCGAACCTTCGCCGTGCCGCGCCCGGATTGGCGCGCCGATCTGGACGACGTGTTGCGGGAGATTGCTGCATCCTGATCCCGGCTTCTTCTTGGTCGAAATACTCCGGAGGTGAATGCGCCAAAGGCGCAGAGGGGGCAGCGCCCCCTGCCCTGTCTTGCCGTGCATGTGACCAATCTATTGGAATATCCTTCGGCCAGTGCCTGACCTTCAAAGCAAACCCCACTTTCCGCATCGTAAAAATTTTTCTAATTGTCATCGGGTTACTTGAGAAGACAGATTTCGCAGCGCACGATAGCCCGGCCCGGCCTATTCAATAGCGCGGCTACAATCAGGCACAACGCGGCCAACGCGACCTGACTGGCCAACAGATGCCCGGACGTTCGACCAATCCGCCACAGCACAACGTGGCGCGTGTTCGGGCGGCGACCGAATTGCTCTGCGCCCAAAGAGACAGGGAAAACGTCTGCCCATCCAGTTTGACGACCTGCGTCAGTGCCACCCCCAGAAAGACCAAGGCCGCGCCGTATAGGAGCGCCCGCATCCGCCCAATACGTCGCTGTTCAGTCTCAGCCATCCCAGAAAGCCGACTGCCGGGCCAGCGATCAAAATTGCCGCTGACTGCCACCCGCCATCAGGGCCACCACATTTCCCACCGCCAAATAACCCATGCGTGCGAATTGTGGGTCGTCTAGAACCGCAGTTGGCCGATCCAGTTGGACGAAATCGCAAGTGAAAATGTTCGAACCGCGATGCCTGCGCTGCGGGTTGGATGTCTGATGAAGACGTGGTCGTCGCCGACGGAAATGTGTCAGGACCGGACCTGGTCACTAAACCAGATCCGGCAAGGCGGAGGAGGAAGGGACGTCCCCTCGCCAGTCGCCAGTTCGTGTGATCGCCGACCGTGCAGTCGCCTTCTTCGGAAACGCTGGCGTCGGTGCGCAGTTCCAGCCGCGTGGCGTTCACAACAACAATGAGCACGACAAGCGAGCGGCCAAGCAGCCAAACAAATCCGTTGCGGCCATGGGGAGTCTAAGGCCCCCAATCGACGGCACCTCGTCGTTGGTCAACGGTCGTATCATCCAAGGGCTGGCCGCTAATTACAACGACCGCAGCATGGTCACTCTGCGCGATCTCGTGCGGGAAAACTGAGGGCGAACGAGCTATTGGCGCTCCAACCCGAGGTACCGCCGGCGTGCCGGGCCTGAACAGGGCCCAATACGCCAGCCATACGGAGGGTCACCGGCTGTCGAAATAGTTCAGCGGCATCTTCAGATAGGATCGGCCGTTGTCTTCCACATCGGGCAGTTGCCCTCCCCTAATATTGACCTGTAGCGCGGCCAACATCAGTTTGGGCAACGGCAAGGTCGCATCCCGCGCATCCCGCACCGCGCGATACTCGGCGCACGTCGGTTTGTCTTTCCAGTGGATATTCGCCGCGCGATGCTCTGCTACTGTGGCCTCACATTGCGCCTCTCGGTCTGGCGCATAGTCGTGCCCGACGAACACGCGCGTGTCCGCGGGCAGGGCGAGGATTGCGGAAATGCTGCCATACAGCGCCTCCGAACTGCCCCCCGGAAAATCCGCGCGCGAGGTGCCGCTGTCCGGCATCATCAGCGTGTCATGCACAAAGGCCGCATCCCCCGCGACATAGGTGATCGACGCCAGGGTGTGGCCGGGCGAAAACATCACACTGACTGGCACATTGCCCACCATAAAGCGGTCGCCATCGGCAAAAAGCCGGTCCCACTGTCGTCCATCGGTTGGGAAATCGTCGGGCAGGTTGTAGATCTCCTGCCAAAGTTTTTGCACGCCTGTCACCTTCTCGCCAATCGCGGTGTGAGCGCCGGTCTGGACCTTGAGCCACTGCGCGGCAGAGAAATGATCGGCGTGGGGATGCGTGTCCAAAATCCAGACAACTCCAATCCCGGTGTCCCGCACATAGTCCAACAGTTTTTGCGCGTTCGCGGTTGAGGTCGCCCCGGCGCGCGGATCGAAATCCAACACGGGATCAATGATCGCGCCTTGCATGGTTTCGGGATCATGGAAGACGTATTGCCAACTTCCCGTAGGCTGATCCCAAAATGGTTTTACGATGGGCTTTGTCATTTCATATCTCCTTGCTTCGCCCCGGGTGGGCACCGTCGGCCCCGATCCGATCGTGGGCATTATGCCTCAACGCGTGTCTGCGGGGCGTGTTTCATTCGCTGCGGCCCTTTTCCGGTCGTTCCACGATGTGATGGGACAAAATAGGGGGTCGAAATGAATCGGAGGAACTGGAATTGCTGCTCCCAATGATGGGCCAGATGGATCGGAAACGCGGTGCTCCGGCTTCGCTTCCAGTCCGGCTTTGAGGACATGCCGAGCTTTGTCCAAGTGGCTGGCTATGTTTTGCCACCCAACCCACGGTCAGTGCGGACTTTGGAATGGATTGACCGTTTCGCCGCAATCGAACCGATGACATCAAACATCAAAAAATGCGGTTCGTTTGCCCCAGACCTCTCGCCGCACCCTCTGCCCGCCCAACAACTGTGCATTTGCCTTTCTTTCGTGCCACGATGCTACCGGACCGCTTCCAAGCGGTGTCCCCGCTTGCCTATGATGAAGGGATGCCCCCAGAGGAATCCCTCCCGATGACGTCACCGGCCCAGTTGTCCAACCGTTTGCGCGCGCTCTTGATGCGGATCTATCCTGACCGCGACACAGACCTTTTGACCACGGAGGTGATCGAGGCGTTCTGGCCAGATGCACACGCCGCCCGCAAACGCGCCCGCAAACCGGGCAATACGCTGTGGTCACAAAAGGACGCGTTGCTGATCACCTATGGCGACAGTCTGATTGACGGCGTTTACAAACCGTTGGACCTGCTGCGCGATTTCCTCAGCAGCCACATGCCCGGCGTGGTGAACGGAGTACATATCCTGCCGTTTTTTCCGTTCACTTCGGACGACGGCTTCGCTGTGACTGACTATCGTAAGGTAAATCCCACACTGGGCGACTGGCCGGATATCAGCCGGATTGGCGGGGAATGGCATTTGATGTCGGACCTGGTGCTGAACCATGTGTCCAGTCAGGGAACGTGGTTCAACGCCTACCGACAGGGGCAGCCCCCCTACGACAAGTTCTTTTACGAGGCCTCGCCTGACGACGATCTGTCGATGGTGGTCCGCCCGCGCATCACGCCGCTGCTGCAAGAGGTCGAAACGGCCATGGGCACCCGGCATGTCTGGTGCACCTTCAGCCACGATCAGGTCGATCTGGATTTCCGCAATCCAGAGGTGCTACTGGAAATCATCCGCATCATCCGTTTGCATGTGGATGCGGGGGTCAAGATCATCCGGCTGGATGCCGTCGCCTTTGTCTGGAAAGAGCCGGGCACGCCCTCAATTCATTTGCCCAAGACACATGCGATCGTTCAGCTTTTGCGCGTGTTGGCGGATTTTGCGGCGGAACCGATTGTTCTGCTGACCGAGACCAACGTGCCCAAGGCGGAGAATCTCAGCTACTTTGGTCAGTTGAACGAGGCGCACTGGATCTACAACTTTCCACTGCCGCCGCTGATCCTGCACGCGATGTTGTCGGGCGACGCCAAGGCGCTGTCGAACTGGCAGAGGGCCATGCCCCCGGCCCCGCACGGCTGCGCCTATCTGAACTTTTCCGCCAGCCATGACGGCATCGGCATGCGACCTGCCGAAGGGCTGCTGCCGGATGAGGAAATCGCCCGGATGATCCAGACAGTGCAGGAAACCGGCGGGCTGGCCTCGATGCGGGCGTTGCCGGGGGGCGGCACGGCGGTCTATGAACTGAACACCACCTTCTTTTCCGCCATGCAACGCACCTACAAGGGCGACGACGGACAGCAGGTGGATCGGTTCGTGTGTTCCCAGACCATTGTCATGTCGCTAGAGGGCATACCCGCGTTCTACATTCACGCCATGTTGGCCACCCCCAACGATCTGGACGGTGTCGCGCGGCGCGGCATGAACCGGGCGATCAATCGTCACCGCTGGAACTATCCGGAATTGCGGGAAAAGCTGGCCGATCCGGGCAGCGATCAGGCGCGGGTTCTGGCGGCAATGTCGGACCGGTTGCGACTGCGGTCAAAACAGGCGGCCTTTCACCCCAATGCGACGAACTTTACGCTGGCAGTCGATGATCGGGTCTTTGCTGTTTGGCGGCAGGCTCTGGATCGCAGCCAGTCGATCTTTGCCCTGCACAACGTCAGCGCAGAGACCGTCGATCTGCCCCCCCGCGCACTGAACCTGATTGCCGATGAGCATTGGGTCGATCTGCTGTCAGGAGAAACGCTGCACCCCGAAGAGGACGGTGTCACCCTTGCCCCTTATCAATGCCGGTGGATCACCAACCGGGCGTAACTCCCTGCCCTACGGGCGATAGCCCCTCTGAATGTTGCTCAGCAACACGCGCGCTCGTTGGGCATGCGCACCGTTGGGGTATTGCCCCAAATACAGGCGCAAACCCGTCTCGCCGCTTGCGCGATTCCATGTTGCGGTTTCCTGAGCAGAGACGGCGTTGCCGGCAGGTTGCCTAACCGGCAACGTAGCCACCAAGGCGGGTTGCGGCGCTTGTGCGGCGGCCAGTTCTGCCAATTGCACGATCTGTCCGGCATCGAGGTAGCCAGTCACTTCCGCGCCAATCCGGTTTTGCCAAGCGGCGATCGATCCGCGCGTGCGAGGGCCAAAAATGCCGTCGATTCCACGCGTGTCAAAGCCAAGTTGCGCCAGATCGCGCTGTATTGCCCTGCGCGCGGTCGGGTTCAGCACAAGGGCCGCCTCTGTGATGCGCGCCTCTGCCCTGTCCGCGTGGCGCCCCTGCGGGAAACTGTCCAGATAGGCGCGATATGCCACCGCTGTGTCTGCGGCCTGCGCGCGCTGCCATGCTTGGTCATCGACCTGCCGCGTCCGGTCTAGTGCGGCGGTCTTTTCAGCCTCGGTTGGAGGTCTGACCTCTGTATGTTCGAGCACGACAAGGCTGTCGGTGGTATGTCCCGTGATGGTCAGGTCATAGCCCTCTGCCGCCTGTGCCAGCCGCGTTCCGGGATGCGCCATCTCATGGGCGGCAAACTGTGCCACCTGATCGGACGGGCCACGGATTACAGTCACGCCGTCGGGAATCTCCAGCGTGGCAAGCCCAGTGTCGGACCCGGTTTGGCCCAACACCAAAAAGGCGCGGCGCGGGCTTTGCACGAGAACCTCCAGCACTGCGGTCAGCGACAGCCCCGGCTGCGCGTCCCGCTGTTGAGCCCCGGCTGGCTGCAAGTAGACCCCGTCCGCCCCTTGCGCGAACGAGCCCGACAGCACAACGATCAAAGGGGCCTCATCCTCCGAAATTGAGGCGACAAAGGCGTCAACGGCCTGTGCCATCGCATCATGCCCGCCATTTGCCAGTGCCTCAACCTCTTGGCCCCGCAATCGCAGAGCGCGGGCCACCTGTTGCACTTCGGCTGGGCCGAACGCGGTCGTGCCATCGCCCGGGGCCGCGTTGCCGATGACCAGCGCATTGCCGGTGATGAAGGCCGCAAACGAAGGGCCTGCCATCAGAGCGCCCACCAGCGCCAGTCCCGCTTTCCACTTCACTGTGCCATCCTCCGTACCGTTCCGACTCGCCACTCTGATTGGCGATCAAGCAAAGCCTAGCGGCTTCGCACCGTCCCGTCGACGGTGGCGGACAGCGCAATGGATCAGAACGTCACAGGCGTATATTCTTCGCAATCCGCCGCCACGGCGGCACGCAGTTCGCTGACGATCCCGGCGTCTGCGGCGTTTACACGACTCCAGTTGGGGACAAAGGGGGTCTCATTCGGCTTGTCGAGAAAGACGTGGCCCGCCTCCATGATGTTGTTGGCGAACAACTCGATAGTCTTTTCCTCACGGTGGCGATCAATGGTCAGGCCGTTCATTTTGGCGTCATTGTCGTAGAATTCCACCAGATCCAGCGCGACCCGATAGTAGGTGGCCTTGAGCGCGCGAAAGACGTTGGGGGTGAACACCGTGCCGTCCGCCGCCAGCTTGCGGAAGATTGCCTTGCAAATATCCATCGACATGCGGTTCAGGCCGGTTGCCGCGTCCTCTTCACTTACCTGTTGATGTTTGTGGTCATAGGCATCGGCGATTTCCACCTGACAGACGGAATGCCGCCCCAGATTGCGCCAAACCTCAGACAGTACGCCGATCTCCAATCCCCAGTCCGACGGGATGCGCAGATCCGGCAACAGCGAGGTGCGCAGCGCAAATTCGCCCGACAGTGGATAACGAAAGGCGCGCAGGTAATCGATATAATCGCGGTCGCCGACCACTTTTTTCAGCGCGATCAGCAGCGGTGAGACCAACAGCCGTGTCACCCGCCCATTCAGTTTTCCGTCACCGATCCGCGGGTAATACCCCTTGGACAGCTGATAGCGGAAATTTGGGTTCACCACCGGATAGACCAGCCGGTCCAGCAGGTCGCGTTTGTAGGTGACAATATCGCAATCATGCAGCGCCATAACAGCGGTGTCGGCGCAAGAGATCAGATAGCCCATGCATGTCCACATGTTCTTACCCTTGCCCTGCTCATTGGGGGCCAGTCCCATTTCGACCAATTTGTCGTTCAATGCCTGCATTCGGGGGCTGTCGTTCCAGAGAACCACATGATCCTGCGGCAGGCGGGCAAAGAAATCGCGCGCGCGGCGGAACTGCGCCTCATCGGCGCGGTCCAACCCTATGATGACACGGTGCAGGTAGGACACCTTGCTGAGCTCATCGATGATGTTGCCCATGGCTGGGCCTTCCAGCTCGGAATACAGGCAAGGCAGGACAAGGCTGATCTTGCGGGTCTGAGCGTAGGTTTCGATCTCGTAGATCAGTTCCTCGACTGGGCGAGACCGCAGGTTATGAAACTGGGCGATATTGCCGTTCTGGTGAAAATCCGCCATGCGCGTCAGTCCTTTATCTCGTTCAGAATGGCCAGGACCGCCTCGGCCCAGCCGGTAGGTCCGGGATGAGTCGTACGCCGGAGGG